>Ga0207691_10006546_pt1 | contig 11246 bp, 9 predicted proteins | sample KBSM13metaG_FD_184327 | JGI IMG/M metagenome (GOLD analysis project Ga0207691, IMG submission 184327) | Miscanthus rhizosphere microbial communities from Kellogg Biological Station, Michigan, USA - KBS M1-3 metaG (SPAdes) (version 2) | ecosystem: Host-associated > Plants > Roots > Rhizosphere >...
CACCGACGCCTCGTCCCTGCTGCGCACGGCGCGCGGCACGATCGCGGCCACCGTCAAGAACGGCACGCTGCCGCACCTCGACATGGTCCGTCCGATCGTACTGGCCTTCGGCAAGCCGTCCGGCGCCCCGCCGGAAGGCTCGGGCTCCACGTTCTCGACGCTCGGGGGAACGTTCGCGCTGGCCGCCAGCACCCTGACGACCGACGACCTGTCGCTGGCCTCACGCGATTTCGACATGGCCGGACGCGGGCGTCTGCACGTCGCCGGCGGCACCGTCGATGCGACGGCCGACGTGGTGCTGTCGAAGGAACTGACGGCGCAGTCGGGCAGCGACCTGCGGCGCTACGCGCAGGAGGATGGCCGCGTCATCGTGCCGGCGACCATCCACGGCACGCTCGAGCGGCCGACCGTCTTCATCGATGTCGCCGAAGCGACGCGGCGGGCGCTCTCGAACGAGATCCGCCGCCGCGCGCAGGACTTCATCGGCGGGCTGTTCAAGAAGAAGAAAGGGGGTGGCTGAGCCCGGCGAGATCGAACACGACGGTCGCGAGCGCGGAGTAGTCGTCGGCGCCGCGGCCCGCCGCGATGAGCGCGGTCACCAGCGAATGCACCAGTGCCGCGAGAGGAGCCGGCGTGCCGTGGGCCGCGAGCGTCTCGCTCGCCACGCGATAGTCCTTCCCGTAGAGCTGCGATCGGAAGCCCGGCTTGTAGTTGCCGTTCAGGATCCGCTCGCCGTGCACTTCCAGCACGCGGCTCGCGGCGAATCCTCCGAGCAGCGCTTCCCGCACCTTCCCCGCGTCGACGCCGGCCTTCCGCGCCAGTGCGAACGCCTCGCTGACGGCGACCAGCGTGCCGCCGATCACCATCTGGTTGCAGACCTTGCAGATCTGCCCCGCGCCCGACTCGCCGATGCGGACGATGCGCTCCGGGTTGCCCATCGCTTCGAAGATCGGCTTCACCTCGGCGAACGCGCCGGCATCGCCCCCCACCATGATCGACAGCGTCCCGCCCACCGCGCCGATCTCTCCGCCGCTGACCGGCGCGTCGAGCAGCGTCGCGCCGCGCTCGCGAGCCGCCCGCGCCAGCCGCTGCGTCACCGCGGGCGAGATGCTGCTGCAGTCGATCAGGATCGTGCCGCGCTGCATCGTGGTGAACACGCCGTCGGGGCCTTCGAGCACACGCTCGACATCGGGGGAATCGGGCAGCATGGTGACGATGCGTGTCGCCTGGCGGGCGACGTCGGCGGGCGACGAGGCGCGCGATGCGCCGGCGGCGACCACGTCGTCCACCGGTCCCGGGCTGCGGCTGTGCACGACCACGGGGAATCCGCGCTTCAGCAGGTTCTTCGCCATGGGCTTGCCCATCAGGCCGAGCCCGATGAATCCGACGGTCTGTGGCATGGAAGCAGTATCCTCTATCCATGCAGGACTCCCGACGTTCGTTTCTGCGCGCGGCAGGGCTCTTCGCCGGCGGCGCGATGGCCAGCCGATACCTTCCCGACGCGGTCCTCGTGGCGCAGGCCAACTCGCCGGACGCGATGCGCAACCAGCTCGGCGCGACGCCGATCCAGGCGACGAAGCTGAGCGACAAGCTCACCCTGCTGTCCGGCCCCGGCGGCAACGTCGTCGTCCTGCACGGGCCGAAGGGGAAAGTGGTCGTCGACGGATTCGTGAAGCCGGCCTGGCCGAAGCTGAAGGAGACGCTCGACGCGATCGACTCGACCCCGATCAAGTCGCTCGTCGACACGCACTGGCACTTCGATCACGCCGACAACAATGCGAACTTCCGCGAGGCGGGAGCCGGCATCATCGCGCACGAGAACACCCGCAAGCGCCTGCGCGAGCCGCACGATCTGCTCGGGATGCACTTCGATCCGCAGCCCTCGGCGGCGATGCCGACGCAGGTCTTCCCGGTGTCGATGAACCTGCGGCTCAACGACGAGTCGATGCTGCTGATGCACGTCGCGCCGGCGCACACCGACACCGACATCTTCGTCCACTTCGAAGGGACGAACGTGCTGCACATGGGCGACGTGTTCTTCAACGGCATGTACCCGTTCATCGACGCCAGCACCGGCGGGCACATCGACGGCATGATCGCCGGCGTGGACAAGGCGCTGAGCCGCGTCAACGCGCAGACAAAAATCGTCCCGGGGCACGGACCGCTTGGCGACCGCCGGTCGCTCGAGGCGTACGGGCAGACACTGAAGGCAATTCGCGATAAGGTCGCCGAGCAGAAGAAGGCGGGCAAGACGCTCGCGCAGGTGCAGGCGGCGAAGCCGTCCGCGCAGTTCGACGCGGCGTGGGGCAAGGGGATGATGGGGCCCGACGATTTCGTCGCGCTGGTCTATAACACGCTTCGGTAGGGGACACCGTCATGAATCGCGTTTCATGTCTCGTTCTCGCGATCGCCGCCGCGTCGGCAACGGCGCGGGCGCAGGAGCATCAGCACGGCACGGCCGGCCAGCTCGGCACGGTCAACTTTTCCAACTCGTGCAGCGCCGACGCGCAGCCGAAGTTCGCCGAGGGGATGGCGCTGCTGCACTCGTTCGAGTTCGGCCAGGCCATCGACGCGTTCAAGGCCGTGGCCGCGCAGGACGGCGGCTGCGGCATCGCCTACTGGGGCATGGCGCTGGCGCAGTGGGGCAACCCCTTCGCCGCGGGAACCAAGCCGGCCAATCTGCTGCTGGCGGGCCGCGACTACGTGGCACGCGGCAAGGCCGCCGGCGCGAAGACCGAGCGTGAGCGGGATTACCTGGCGGCGGCCGCGGCGCTCTACGACAACCTGGAGACCGTCGATCAGCGCACGCGCATGCTGGCCTATCGCGACGCGATGGCCCGGGTCGCGGCGAAGTATCCATCCGACACCGAGGCCGCCACCTTCCACGCGCTCGCGCTCGCGGTCTGCGCCGATCCCGCCGACAAGACCTACGCCGATCAGCTGAAAGCGGGCGCCACGCTCGAGGCGTTGTGGAAGACCCAGCCGCAGCATCCCGGATTGGCGCACTACATCATCCACGCCTACGACGTCCCGGCGCTCGCGCCCCGCGCGGTCGAGGCGGCGCGGCGCTACTCCAGGATCGCGCCGGCGGCGCCGCACGCGCTGCACATGCCGTCGCACACCTTCACGCGCCTGGGCTACTGGCAGGACTCGATCGACACCAACATCCTGTCCGCCGAGACCGCGCGCAAGGCGGGCTCGCTCAGCGAAGAACTGCACGCGATCGACTACCAGGTCTACGCCTACCTGCAGACGGCACAGGATGCGGCGGCGAAGAAACTGGTCGACACCGTTGCCGCATCCGGCGATCCCACGACGCCGCGGGCGACCGCGAGCGCGGCGCCCGCCGCCGCCGGCATGTTCGCGCAGGCCGCCGTGCCGGCGCGCTACGCGCTCGAGCGCGGCGCGTGGGCGGAGGCGACGCGCCTGCAGGTGACGCCGACGCGCGGCATGCCGCACGCCGAGGCGATGACCTGGTTCGCGCGCGGGCTCGGCGCCGCCCGCAGCGGCGACGCCGCGCTGGCGAAGACCGCCGTCGACGAGCTGCAGAAGCTGATCGATCGGCTGACCGAGGCGAAGGAAACCTACTGGGTCGAGCAGGTCACGATCCAGAAGCTCGGCGCGTCGGCGTGGCTGGCGCTGGCGGAAGGACGCCGTGACGAGGCGCTCAGCACCATGCGCACCGCCGCCGCGCGCGAGGATCGCACCGAGAAGAACGCCATCACACCGGGCCCGCTCGCGCCGGCGCACGAGCTGCTCGGCGAGATGCTGCTGCAGGTGAAACAGCCGAAGGAAGCGCTCGCCGAGTTCCAGAAGACGATGGCCAAGGAGCCGAACCGCTTCCGCGGCGTGGCCGGCGCGGCCGCGGCGGCGCAGCAGGCCGGCGACACGGCTGCCGCGCGCAGGTACTACGCGCAGCTGCTGACGATCTGCGCCAAGGCCGACTCGCCGGGTCGTCCCGAGCTCGAGGCGGCGCGCAAGGCCACGCGCTCCACCGCGGCGCCGCCGTCACGCTCGCGGCACTAGCGTCCGCAGCGCGCCCGGCCGGATCACGCACGTGAGCGGCGGCCGCAGTCGCACCAGTTCGCCGTCGATCGCGGCGTCGATCCGTGGCGCCGCGATCTCGATCGTCACCGCCGTCGCGGTGAACTCCTCGAGCTTCACGTCCGGCGTGAGGCGTCCCGCCAGGGCGCGCAGCGACAGACCGATCAAATCGAACCGTCCGGCTTCCGGCGCCACATAAATCGAGAGCCGCCCGGCGTCGATCGACGTCCGGCTGCCCACGTCGAGCCCCTCCGCCTTGTAGTCGCCGTTGCCGATGAAGACGAACGGCGTCCGGCGGACGAGTGCGGTCCCTTCGACATCGAGGTGGACCGTCAACGTGCGGAACCGCACCCACGCGTTCGCCAGTCCGATCGCGAACGCCGTCCACTTCCGCCGTCCCTGCCGCTGCTGGCGCTCGCGCTCGCGGACGATGCGGACGTACAAGCCGAGGCCGACGTTGTTGACGAAGGGATGGTCGTTCACGGCGCCGATGTCGAGCGCGCGAGTGAAGCCCGCGGCAATCGCCTGCGCCGCCTCGTCGACGTCCAGAGGAATGCCTGCGTCCTTCGCGAAGTGATTGAGCGTTCCGAGCGGGACGACCCCGAACGTGACGCCCGCGGCGGCGGCGACCGCTGCGACCGTCGAGACGGTGCCGTCTCCGCCGGCCGCGACGAGCGTGGACCCGTCGGCCGCGGCACGCTCGGCCGCGGCGCGGACCTGCGGGCCGGTGACCGTGCGGACGTCCGCCGCGATCTGCGCGCGCGCGAAAGCCTGCTCGATGCGGCTCCGCGGCGAGCCGTCCGCGGAGCCGGCCGTGCTGTTCAGGATGACGGTGATCCCGCGTCCCTCCGGGTGGCTCACGCGCCCGGCTTCGAAACGGGAGTCCCGTTGACCACGGTCATCTCGGCGAAGGCCAGCGCGGGATGACCGCCGCGCGCTTCGGTCAGGCGGTTCATGTCGTCCCAGATCCTCTTGATCTCCGCCGGGGCGTTGTCGGGGATCGACGCGTCGCGCCAGGTGAAGATGTCGATGTAATAGGTGCCGCTCGCGTCCTGCCCTTTCAGCGTGACGTGCGGGTCCGGCCGCACCAGGTCGAGGCGCCGCGCGGTGGTCCAGTGATCGGCGATCACCTTCGCGAGTTCCGCCTCGGCGCCCGCTTTCGCGCGTAACGTCACCATGACCGTTTCCGGATCCGCCGGCGCCGCCGTCGTTGCGACCGCGGCGAGTCCCACGAGCAACGCGAGAGTCCTGATCATTGCGGCCTCCCTTCTCCGGCGCATCTCGAGATGCGCACTACTTCCAGAAACCAGTGACCGATTCGATACGGCCGTCGGGGTCGAGCGTGAAGACGTTGGTGCCGCGTGCGCGCGGCTGGCCGTCGGGACCGATCGCGGTCCAGTCGCACAGCACCGAGCCCTGGCAATGGTTCACGGGGCCCTCTCGCTGCATGCGGAAGCCGGGCATGAACCGCTGCGCCGCGCCGATGTGCACGGTCAGCTCGCGCGTGCCCTCCACGCAGCTGAAGCGATCGCGCAGCCGCACCCCGTCGGTGGCGATGGCGCCGAGGCCTGCCGCGCGAGCGGCCTCGTCGGTCTCGTTCCACGAGGCGAACCACGCGTCGGCCAGCGCCGCGGGATCCGCGTGGAGCTCGTTGGCGACGACATTCGCGAAGACCGACAGCTGGTAGCGCCAGCCCTGCACGTGCTCGTCGCGGACCGCGGCGTCGGCGAACTGGTGCACCAGGTGCAGCCGCGTGCCGCGGCCGGCCGGCTCGAGCCGGATCGTCACCAGCGACGACCCCGGCGGGATCGGCTTCCCGCTCACGTAGCCGTAGCTGAAGACGATGCGCGACGGCGCGTTGACTTCGACGACTTCCCCCGCGGCCTCGACGCCGCCGGGGTAGCGCACCAGGACGCGGCCGCCGGGGCGGGCGTCGATCGTGGAGCCCTCGCCCCACCACGCCGCCCAGCGCGACGAGTCGGTGAAGTAGCGGAAGACCGCCGCGGGAGGCGCGCCGATGACGATGGTGCGATCGAGCTGTTGCGTCAGCGTAGTCACGAGTCTCTCCTTCGCCGGCGCGAGGGTTGCGGCCCGCGCCGTGTCTGTTCGAGCTCCGCCTGCAGCTTCAACCGCCACAGCGCGTCGTCCCACATCCGCTCGAGCTCCAGCCCGACCGGCCCGAGCGCCTCGCGGTTCGCCTTGTAGTAGCGGTGGCGATGATCGCGGCGGCACTCGACCAGGCCCGCGTCGCTGAGCGCGCGCAGGTGCAGCGACACCGCGCCGAACGAGACGTCGGGCATGGCGGCGTGGATGTCGCCGGCCGCCCGCTCGCGCTTCCACACCAGCCGCAGGATCTCGCGGCGGCGGGGAGAGGCGACGGCGGAGAGGACCGTGCTGTCGAGCACGGTTGTCACTTTAGATCAAACTAAAATGAGAGTCAAGCAGCAGAAATCAGATGGTGTGGGTCAGCCCTTTATGGGCTGACCGCCGGAGAGCCAGCCTCAGCCCGGGCGCGATCGCCGGATCGATGACCGCGAGCTCGCGCACGAAGTCCCCTTCGCGCACCGCGAGCGGCACGCCGTCGCGATACACCAGCCGGTTGCGGCCCGCGGCGCGGACGCGATCGCCGGCGGTGACGATGCCGACGAGGTTGAGGGGATCGGCGGTGCTGATCGTCAGCAAGCGCCCTTCGTGCGGCGTGCGCCGCACCTCGCGCAGGCGTTCGACGGCGCGCGGCAGCGCGAACTGCTCCCCCGACATGCCCGACACGAACCGCCCGCCGCGGATCTCGCCGCGCGCCTCGAGACGGCGGTAGACGCGAGTCAGATCGCGCCACGGCGCGGCCAGCGTTTCGCGGGCCAGGATCCGCCGGAAGACGACGCCGTAGCGACGCAGCAGCGCCCAGGCCTGCGCCTCGATCGCCTGCTCGTGTTCCTCGCGAGACACGGCGTCTGCCGGCGGATCGATCGCGGTCCAGCGGCCGGCGAACGTGAAGCGCCGATCGAGCGACGCCGGCCGTCCTTCGGCGCTCCAGACCAGCGCGCGGACGCCAGAGAAGCCGTCGGACGCGGCCAGTCCAGCGGCGACGAGCGTGCCGAGCGCGGTTCGCGTCTCCTCGTCATCCAGCTTCAGCGCGCCGCGCAGATCGTTGAAGAACGACGCGCCGCGTTCGCGCAGGTGCGCGAGCAGCCGCCGTGCCGCGTCGCTCAGCGGGATCGCCGCAGGATCGAGCGCGCCGCGCAGCGCCTGCCACGCCGGCCCGTGCTCGCGGCGGAACAACGCGATCGGCGTGGCCGGCACGAGCGGCCGCGGCGAGCGAGGCGGTGGGGGCGCGTCCAGGGTGGACGCGATCGCCGGATCGGCGCCTGGCGGCGACAGGCGCGTCCACGCAACCTCACCCGCGAGACACAGCATGTCGAGCATCCCCGTCTCGTACTTGTCGACGCGTGACGGCAGCACCGATCGTTCCCACGCCGCGGCGGCGAGCTCGAAGCCGTCGAGGACGCCGATCGCCTCGCGCAGCCCGTCCGGGCCGGTCAGCCGATCCGCGGGATCCACGTGCTGCCACTTGAACAGGAACCGCATGAAGTCGGCCGGCGTGACCGGCTCGATCTCGGCGCGCAGGCGGTTGACGGTGTAGCGATGAATGCGCGCCAGCAGCGTGCGATCGCAGAACTCGAGAGCGCGTGCGCCGGGACAGAAATGCCCGCGGAGAATCGTCCCTTCGGCTTCGAGCGCGAGCAGCGCGGCGTCGATGTCGCGAACGGGGATCGCGGCGTCAGCCGCGAGCGCGTCGGCGGTCGTCGGGCCCACGATCGTCAGGCGCCCGCGGACCAGCTCCACGATCGCGTTCGCGCGCGTCCAGGTGCGCAGCCGCGACGGCGGCGGCGTGACCGGCGGATCGAGGCTGACGGCCGGATCGACCGCAAGCAGTTCCGGCACGCGCTCGGTGGCGATCAGGCGGCCGCCCGCCAGCGTCGCCCGCCCGCGCGCCCGCAGCTCGGCGATCATCTCCGGCGCGATGACCTCGCGCTCGGCGCTCGTCAGGAAGCCGCCGGTCATCAGCGCATCGTGCAGCTCGTCGGCGTCGCGTGGATCGGGACGTTCCTCCTCGCGGACCCGTTCGATGGCGGCGGGGTCGAGCGCGCCCAGATCGTCGGGGCGATCCGGGCCGCGGCGCATCTGCACGGCGTGGCTCCGCCGCTCTTCGAGCGGGGCGTCGTCGAGAAACGCGTAGGGGCGCGCGTCGAGGATGTGGTACGCGAAGAGCGACGGCTGCGGCGTGTCGCGCGCGACCAGCTGCAGCTCGCCGCGGTGGATGCGCTCGAGCACCCGGCGCAGCCCCTCGAAGTCCATCGCTTCCTCGAGGCAGTCGCGCACCGCCTGGTTGACGAGCGGATGGTCCGGGATCTCGCGATCGCCAGGAATGTTCTCGAGGCAGGCGGCGGCGTCGGGGAAGACCGAGGCGAGCAGATCCTCGGCGAGCATGCGCTGGATCTGCGGCGCCACCTTGCGCCCGCCGCGGTTCCGCGGCACGGCCAGCGACAGCGTGCCGCACCAGCGCCATCGCGTCTCGAACACCGGCGCGTCGAGGAACGCCTGCACCAGCACGTCGCGCGTGGTCTCGGGGTGGAGATAGCGGAAGACGTCGGCCAGCGGGAACGAGTGGAGCGGTCCGAGCGACAGCATCAGCGCGTCCTCGGTGGCGGCGGCCTGCAGCTCGAAGTTGAACTGCCGGCAGAATTTCTTGCGCAGCGCCAGCGTCCACGCCTTGTTGATCCGGCTGCCGAACGGCGCGTGCAGGACGAGCTGCATGCCGCCCGACTCGTCGAAGAAGCGCTCCAGCACCAGCGTCTGCTGCGTCGGCATGACGCCCAGCCCGCGGCGCCCTTCCGCGAGGTAGGCCAGGGCCTGCGCCCGCACCTCCGCCTCGTCGCAGACGTCGGCCAGGCGGGACTCGTCGCCGGTCTCGAGGTACGCTTCGACGTCGCGCCGCAGGTCGCTGACCGCCTGCGACAGCTCGTCGCTTCGTGCCGGCGCCTCGCCCAGCCAGAACGGGATGGTCGGCGGAATGCCGTGCGCATCGGCGACGCGCACGGTGCCGGCGACCACCTGCAGGATGCGCCACGACGCGTTGCCGAGCTGAAAGATGTCCCCGGCGTTCGACTCGATCGCGAAGTCCTCGTTGAGCGTGCCGACGAACGTCTCGCCGGGATCGAGGACGACGCGGTAGTCCGCGATCTCCGGGATGGCGCCCCCCGATGTCAGCGCGAGCAGCCGCGATCCGCGGCGGCCGCGCACCGTGCGGTTCACCTCGTCGCGGTGCACCAGCGCCGCGCGCCGTCCGCGGCGCGTCGAGAACCCTTCCGCCGTCATCGTCAGCACGGCGTCGAATTCCTGGCGCGTCAGCGCACGATACGGCCACGCCCGCCGCACCACTTCGAACAGCTCGTCCTCGCCGTACTCGCGGCACGCGCACTCCGCGACGATCTGCTGCGCCAGGACGTCGAGCGACCGATCGTGCGGCACGATCGCGTCCAGCTCGCCGCGGCGCACCGCGCGCAGCAGCGCGACGCATTCGACGAGATCGTCCTGCGTGGTGGCGAACAGGCGTCCTTTCGGGGTGCCGCCGATGGTGTGTCCGGAGCGGCCGACCCGCTGCAGCAAGGTGGCAATCCGCTGCGGCGATCCGATCTGGCAGACGAGATCGACGTGGCCGATGTCGATCCCGAGCTCCAGCGACGCCGTGGCCACGATGGCGCGGAGCGAGCCCTGCTTCAGCCGCGCCTCCGCGTCGAGCCGCGTCTCCTTCGACAGGCTGCCGTGGTGCGCCGCGACCGCGTCGGCGCCGACGCGCTCGCTGAGGTGACGCGCCAGACGTTCGGCCATGCGCCGCGTGTTCACGAACACCAGCGTCGTGCGGTGCTGACGGATCAGCCCGGCCAGCCGATCGTAGTACTCCTCCCACACCTCGTGGGCCATCACCGCTTCGAGCGGCGAGCGCGGGATCTCGATCTGCAGGTCCATCGCGCGGCGGTGGCCCTCGTCGACGATCGCGCAGTCGGCGCCGGCGGTCAGATAGCGGGCGACCTCCTCGATCGGCTTCTGCGTCGCCGACAGGCCGATGCGCACCAGCGGGCGCTCGGCCACCTGCTGCAGCCTTTCGAGCGACAGCGCCAGGTGCGTCCCGCGCCGCGTCCCGATCACCGCGTGAATCTCGTCGACGATGACCGTCCGCACGGTGCGCAGCATGTGGCGGCTCCGCTCGGAGGTGAGCAGCAGGTACAGCGACTCGGGCGTCGTCACCAGGATGTGGGGCGGCGTGCGGATCATCGCGGCGCGCTCGGCCTGCGCCGTATCGCCCGTGCGCACGGCGGCGGTGATCTCCGGTATGCGGACACCGGCGTCCTTCGCGAGCTGGCGCATCGCGCGCCGCGGCTCCGCGAGGTTCTTGTGAATGTCGGCGCTCAGCGCTTTCAGCGGCGAGACGTAGACGACCCGTACTTCGTCCGGCAGCGGGGCTTCGAGCCCTTCACGGGTCAGCTCGTCGATGGCGCTGAGGAACGCCGCGAGCGTCTTGCCTGACCCGGTCGGGGCGGCAATCAGGGTGTGGCGGCCGTCGCGGATCGCGGACCAGCCGCGCACCTGAGCCGCCGTCGGGACGCCTATCGAGTCGGTGAACCACCGCTGAACGAGTGGATGGAAATCCGGGAATGCCATGACTGACCCCTTGCCGCCGAGCGGAAGAGTTCAGGATATCGCAGGTAGAAGGGCTGGGGCTGGGCGGAAACGGCCGAGGTCGCTAGCGCCGGGAGCGCTTACTGCGGGGCTCGGGGCCGAGATTGACTATGACTTCCTGTTCCTCGGGAGAGTCATCCATGACATTGACTTGCACGACCGAGCGCATCCCGAGGACACCGGGGTTGCGGTCGAAGCTGATCACGCGCGCGTCATTGTCCGAGGTGTGGACCCCTTTTAGCGCGTGTTCCAGCGCATCGACGCCGCTCCGGGTTCGTTTCACTGCGCTCACGCGCGTATTGACTGCATGCGCGGTGCCGACTGGAGCTCAGCGCGGCCCGGCGGAGGCGGCGGCGAGGCCAGCAGCGCGAGCCCGACCAGGTACAGCACGGCCGCGGCGAAGGCGAGGTAGCCCGCCGCGGGCGCGATCGGTTCCTGCGCGATCGTGCCGAAGGTCGCTGCGT
>Ga0207691_10006548_pt1 | contig 11245 bp, 11 predicted proteins | sample KBSM13metaG_FD_184327 | JGI IMG/M metagenome (GOLD analysis project Ga0207691, IMG submission 184327) | Miscanthus rhizosphere microbial communities from Kellogg Biological Station, Michigan, USA - KBS M1-3 metaG (SPAdes) (version 2) | ecosystem: Host-associated > Plants > Roots > Rhizosphere >...
TTTCACTCATGATTCGCATCCGCACGTTGACCGCCGCCGTTGCGCTGAGTATGGGTTCTCTCGCCCCGTTCGCGGTTCAATCCGCGTACGCTAAGCAACCCGTCGTCACCAAGACGTCGTCTACAACATCTACGCAGCTCACAATCGAAGGCACTGACCTCGGATCCGGGCGGGCCAGCGTGCTGCTGGGCTCGTTCGGGCCGCTGGCCGTCGTCGCGCAAACGGCGACCGAGCTCGTCGTCGCGCTTCCAACGGGTCTGACGGCCGGCAACTACGTGTTGAGCGTGCAGATAGGCAACGGTGTCGGCAACTCGGATGAATCGGTGGTCACGATAGGCATGTCAGGAACTGCGGGGACGTCGGGTCCCGCAGGACCTCGGGGGGCGGAGGGGCCGGCGGGCCCCGCGGGCACGATGGGAGCAGTCGGCCCCGCAGGACCTGTAGGGCCGATGGGGCCCGCTGGTGCCGTGGGACCTCAGGGTCCGGCCGGCAATAACGGTGACGGTGTTACGGTCACCCAGCTTGCCGCCAGCGATTTCGCCGGCGGCGCTTATCCGACTATGGTCGAGCTGGAGGTCTACGCGACGCAATAGTCGCTGCGCCCTACGACTTGGCTGCGGGCTTCCTGCCGGGCGCAGGCGGCGGGACGTACCCCGACACGCGACACTGCCACGCTTCGGTTCGCTTTCCGTTGTTGAAGCGCGTCAGGCTGCAGGTGATGATGTCACCGCTTGCGACGAGGCTCTCGAGGCGCTTGCGCACCGTTGCCAAGGGCATGCCGACTTCCTTGGCGATCTCGAGATCGAGTCGCTGACCGTACTTTTTCAAACACTCGAGGACTTCCACCATGGCTCCCACCTCTTCAGGCGATGCCTGCCAGGACTTCGCGCAGGGCAAACGATTCAGCCGCCCACAACGTGCGAGGAGTGGGAACCCCGACAGTATGCGCCCTAAAGCTGTCGCGCGCGGGCAACACGCGGCGGCAACACAAAAATAGGCTGATATGCGCGATCTTCGCGTATACTGCCCCCGCGGCGCTTGTTCCAGTCCCCTTGCCGCAGTCGATTCCGACCCTTTCCGCAGGTCCATCCGTTTGGCTATGACTGGCCGCTCCAAGGTGGGCGCACGGCCGGACATCCATTCGAGAGTTTCATGTCCTTTTCCACGCTAGGGCTGTCCGATGCGCTGTTGCGCGCGGTGGCCGACGAAGGCTATTCCATTCCGACACCGATCCAGGCTCGGGCCATTCCGGCGGTGCTTGCCGGCAGCGACGTTCTCGGCGGCGCCCAGACGGGCACCGGCAAGACGGCCGGCTTCGTACTGCCGATGCTGCAGCGCCTTACCGCGGAAGCGTGTTTTGTTTCCGGTGCGCCGAGGCGGCGCGCGGTGCGCGGGCTGATCCTCGTGCCGACGCGCGAGCTCGCCGCCCAGGTCGAGTCCGCGGTCAAGACTTACGGCCGCCATCTGCCCCTCGTCTCCGCCGTGGTCATCGGCGGAGCCAGCTTCCACCGGCAGTCGTCGTTGCTGAGGCGGGGCGTCGACATCCTGGTGGCAACGCCCGGCCGCCTGCTCGATCAACACACGCAGCGCAACGTCGACCTCTCCCACGTCGAGATGTTCGTGCTCGATGAAGCGGATCGTATGCTCGACATGGGCTTCATCCGCGACATCAGGCGCGTGATCGCCCTGCTCCCGGCAAAGCGCCAGAATCTGCTTTTCTCCGCGACGTTCTCCGCCGACATCAAGGCGCTCTCGCGCTCGCTGCTCGACCGTCCGGTGACGATCGAGATCGGCGAAGCGAACGCGCCGATCGAAGTGATCGATCAGGTCGTCCATCCTGTGGATCAGGAACGCAAGCGCGCGCTGCTGTCGTCGCTCATCGGCGGCAACGGCTGGCGACAAGTGCTGGTGTTCACGAGGACCAAGCACGGCGCCGACCGCCTGACCCGGGATCTCAACGCGGACGGCATCGAAGCCCTCGCGATCCACGGCGACAAGAACCAGAGCGCGAGGACGCATGCCTTGTCAGAGTTTAAGGGCGGCGATCTGCGGGTGCTGGTCGCGACCGACATCGCGGCACGCGGCATCGACATCGACGCGCTTCCGCACGTCGTCAACTACGACCTGCCGAACGTCCCGCAGGATTACGTCCATCGCATCGGCCGGACCGGGCGCGCCGGCGCCACGGGCCAGGCCATCTCGCTCGTCTCGACGGACGAGCGCGGCTACCTGCGCGACATCGAACGGCTGATACGCAAGTCGATCCGCTCCCAGACCATCGAGGGCTTTGAACCCGGTCGCCGTACGTCGTCGCACCAGGCGACGCGCCATCGATCGGGTGAAGCTTCGCGCGCGCGGCGCATGCCGCGGTAACGGCGTAAGCCGAAGGGACGGCCGTCCTGCCGCACCTGCAGCGGCCTGTCCGGATTTCTCTCGCTTGAGTTGGCCGACCCACTCGCGCGTCTTGACAGCCGCTTAATTTCCATAATACTGGAAATATGAAAGCACAGTGCCAGGGAGGCTTTGTGCGTACCGACGCTGCGACCGCGGTCAGCGCGCTCGCCGCGCTCGCTCAGGAAACCCGACTGGCGATCTTTCGCTTGCTGGTCGAGCACGCTCGCGACGGGCTCACGCCCGGCGCGATCTCGCTCAAGCTCAAGCTCGCTCCCGCCACACTGTCGTTCCACTTGAAGGAGCTCGCCAACGCGGGGTTGCTCAAGGACCGCCGTGAAGGGCGCTTCATCTGGTATCGGCCCGACATGGCCGCGATGAACGGGCTGGTTGGCTACCTCACGGAAAACTGCTGTCGCGCAAGCGGCAGCGGAGCATGCGATACGGGCTGCGCACCGTCCGCCTGCATACCTGCATCCCCGCGCAAAAGGAGAAAGTGCTGCGCAGATTCCATGTTCACCTAGGGGTGCCCGACCTCGCCGCCAGCATTCGTTTCTACTCGCGGCTCTTCGGAATGCCGCCGTCGGTCGAGAAGTCCGACTATGCGAAGTGGATGCTCGACGACCCGCGCGTGAACTTCGCCATCTCGCACCGGACTTCGCGAACCGGCTTGAACCACCTGGGATTGCAGGCCGAATCCGCGGACGAGCTTGCGGCAATCCGCTCGCAGTTCGCAGCGGCCGATCCGGACGACGTGGTCGACGAGCCAGACATCAACTGCTGCTATGCGCACGGCAACAAGCACTGGACGCGCGATCCGCAGGGCATCGCGTGGGAAGCCTTTCACACGCTCGACAGCGTTCCGATGTACGGCGGCAGCGAAGAGCCTGAGCAGCGGAATGCGTGCGGTTCCGCCGGCGCGCAATGCTGCGGTCCGGATGCAGTGGCGGCAGCTTCATCGTCGAAAGCTTGCTGCTCGTGACTGCTGGTCGACCTACGACGTCCTGTTCGTCTGCACCGGAAACTCGGGCCCGCAGCATCATGGCCGAGGCGATCCTGTGCCGCGCTGCTGGGATGCTTACGCATCGGCATGCGCCGCCGCCAGGTGACGCCGCTCCGTAGCTGCGCACCGCCAGACCGCACGCCTCGCTCACGTCGTGTCGCCGGCGGCATTTGCGCCGAGGCGATGCGTGAACCGCGCGAGGTCGATCAGCGCCCGGCTGTGCGAGCCCCGGCCGATCTCCTCCGTTCCGTCCAGGGCGCTCACGCGGAACTCGATTTGCCGGCCGTTGCTCGCCGTGACCTCCGCGTGCGCAACGATGCGCCGGCCGACGGGCGTCGGCGCGAGATGCGTCACGTCGACCCGCGTCCCGACGGCGCTCTCGCCGGCGTCGAAGTAGGGCTTGAGCGCTTCCAGCGCCGCGTTCTCCATCGCCATGATCATTACCGGCGTGGCCAGCACCGGCGGCAGCGTCGAATCCTTGAAGCGATTCGCGAGGTGCTCGGGCGTCACGAGCATCGTGAACGAGCCGCGCGCACCCACAGGAACGGTCCGCATGCAATCTCCAGCGCGAGGAGGGCAAGACGGAAAGTATAGGCTCGTGCAGGGCGCGCCTGCTGAGCGCGCAGCACGTCCATCACGACATCGTGGTGTCGACGATGCACGTGCACCTCGACCACAGGCGCTCCCCGGCCACCGCCACGAAGGGCCACCTGCATCTCCCATCGAGATCGTGACGCTGTTCGATTGCGACGGCGAGCGCGCCGCCGTCCGCGCGAGCCGTCGCGATGCGCCGCGTGCCGGGTGTCAGTGCGCATGCGGAGGCGAATGCGGGACGCCGTCGCCGCCCGCGTGCATGTGGCGGTGCCAGTGCATTACTCCCGCGTGTGCGTGTGGATGGCTGTGCATCCGCGCCGGTCCGCCGTAGCGCTCCTCGACGCGGCCGAACTTCCACACGGCGACGGACACTCCCCACGCTACGAAGAACAGCCCGACGATCACATATCCGAGCACGCCGAACTCGAGTCCGGCGATGAAGCCGGAGACCGGCCCGTTGAAACCCAGCACTTTGATCAGTACCTGTGCGAGCTCGACCGTCCCGATCGCCAGCGCCGCGATCACCGACACGCTGGTCGTCGTCAGGTTGTAGAAGATCTTGCGCAACGGATTGACGAACGCCCAGTCGTACGCTTTCACCATCAGGACGCCGTCCGTCGTGTCCATGAGCGTCATGCCGGCGGCGAACAGGATCGGCAGGCACAGCACTGCGGGAAGCGGCAGGTTTCCGGCCGAGGCGCCGGCGGTCATGGCGAGCAGGCCGACTTCCGTCGCGGTGTCGAAGCCGAGGCCGAACAGCAGGCCCAGCGGATACATCTGCCAGCTGTGATTCAGCACCTTCTGCAGGCGGCCCCGGAACAGCCGGTTGAGAAGGCCGCGCTTCGCCAGGAGGTCCTCGAGATGCCCGTGATCGTGCGTTCCCGCCTTAGCGTTTTTCCACACGCCGAGGATGTCGAGCAGCACCAGCAGATTGAGCCCGCCGATGATCCACAGGAACGTGCCGGACACAGTGGCACCGATCAAGCCGCCGGCATTGCCGAGGTCGGGCAGCTGCGCCTTTACGGCCGCCGCCGCGACGCTGATGCCGATGGCGAGGCACAGCACGATCGTCGAGTGACCGAGCGAGAAAAAGAAGCCGACGCCGAGCGGGCGGCGACCTTTTTGCAGCATGTAGCGCACCGTGTCGTCGATCGCGGCGATATGGTCGGCGTCGAAGGCATGGCGCAGTCCGAACATGTAGGCGACGAGGCCGAGCCCCACCAGCGCCGGATATCCCGCCGCGTAGTAAAGATAGAGCCCCCAGCCGGCGACGTGCAGGATTGCGATGAATCCGTAGAGGCCGGCGAGATGCAGCCATTCCGTGCCGGATAGGATCTGGGGCTGCAACGCGCGTAGCGCAGGGGCCGTGCGCGCGACGTAGACGTAATCAGGGGGCATGGTCAACGTCGTCGCTCGGAACCCGGCGCAGCGTCCTCGCCGATACCGGCCGATAGGGGAAAAAATCCGTGCTGGATGCAGCCGGCGCCGCACATGCATTCAGTCTGTGGCGGCCCTCGTATTTGGCGGCTTGGACGCGACTCGACCCCCCAAGCGTGGGGACATGTTAACGATTCTTCCTGACGGTTGTCCATTCGGGGATTTGGGTTGGCCAATCAGGGGGGACGACGCGGCGGCCGGCCCCGTGCGCCAGCGATCGCCCCCCGACGCGAGTTGTTGCGAACGCGCGGCATTTCGCTAAAGTCGTGCCTTCGACTTCAAACACGAAGGAGCAGGCGATGAAAGTCCGGGCAGCGGTTGCGCACAAGGCGGGCGCCCCATTGTCTGTCGAGACGGTCGATCTGGCCGGGCCAAAGGCCGGCGAAGTGCTGGTCGAGATCAAGGCGACCGGCATCTGTCACACCGACGAATACACGCGCTCAGGCCAGGATTCCGAGGGCGTGTTTCCGTCGATACTTGGACACGAAGGCGCGGGCATCGTGGTGGAGGTCGGCGCGGGCGTGACGACGCTCAGGAAAGGGGACCACGTGATCCCGCTCTACACGCCCGAGTGCAGGCAGTGCAAGTCCTGCCTCTCGCGCAAGACCAACCTCTGCACGGCGATCCGCGCGACGCAGGGCAAAGGGCTCATGCCCGATGGGACCAGCCGTTTTTCGCTCGGCGGCGAGCCGATCTTCCACTACATGGGATGCTCAACGTTCGCGAACTTCACCGTGCTGCCGGAGATCGCGCTCGCGAAGATCCGCGACGACGCGCCGTTCGACAAGGTGTGCTACATCGGCTGCGGCGTCACCACCGGAATCGGCGCCGTCATCAACACCGCCAAGGTCGAAGCCGGCGCGAACGTCGTGATCTTCGGGTTGGGCGGAATCGGGCTCAACGTCGTGCAGGGTGCGCGGATGGTCGGCGCCAACATGATCGTCGGCGTGGATCTCAATCCGGCGCGCGAGGCGCTGGCGCGCAAGTTCGGCCTCACGCACTTCGTGAACCCGAAGGACGTCGCGGGCGATCTCGTGCCGCATCTCGTCGAGCTGACGGGCGGGGGCGCCGACTACAGCTTCGAGTGCATCGGCAACGTCGACGTGATGCGGCAGGCTCTGGAATGCTGCCATCGCGGTTGGGGAGTGTCGGTGATCATCGGGGTGGCCGGTGCGGGTCAGGAGATCAAGACCCGGCCGTTCCAGCTTGTCACCGGCCGCGTGTGGAAGGGCACGGCATTCGGCGGAGCGCGCGGGCGCACCGACGTACCGAAGATCGTCGACTGGTACATGGACGGCAAGATCAACATCGACGACCTCATCACCCACACCATGCCGCTCGACCGGATCAATGAAGGCTTCGACCTGATGCACGCGGGCAAGTCGATCCGCGCGGTCGTTGCGTACTGATGGCGACGTTCTAAAGCACTTGAGCGCGCCCGCCCGCTGCAGTCGTTTCAGTCGTTTGCGCGCCGCGCCGCGCCGCGAGGCACGTGTCCGATAGCAGCGCGAGAATCGCCAGCATCCAGACGATCACGGGGCCCGTCGGCAGATCGAACGCGGTCGAGAGCACGAGCCCGAAAGCGTAGCCCGCGACGCCGATGCCCCATGCGGCTGCGAGCCGATGACGCACCATCCGCCGCGTCGCGAGCGGCGGGACGATGAGCGACGCAAACACGAGATACAGCCCGACGAGCTGCACCGACACGGTGACGGCGAGCGCGAACAACACGTAGAACCCGGTGCGTCCGAGGCGGTCGCGAAACCCGAACCAGGCGATCAGCACCAGCGCGTAGACCGTCGCAGTCCATCCGAGCGCTTGCCACTGCACCCAGAGGATCTGTCCGACGAGGAGATCGCGCAGATGTTCGCTGCCGTGCACGTTGCTCGCGAGGAGCAGGACGCTGCCCGTGGCCCCGAGCACGAACGTGACGCCGATCACCGCTTCCTGGACGTCGGGCCAGCGGCGCTCGGTCCACGTGAGCAGCAGCGCGCCGGCGATCGCCGCGGTCAACGCCGCGACCTGCACCGCCGCACCCTGCGGCTCGAATCCCAGCTGGTCGGCGAGCAGAACTCCGCAGCCCGCGATCTGCGCGATCGCAAGGTCGATGAAGACGATGCCCCGTGCGAGCACCTGCGTGCCGAGCGGCACGTGCGTCGCCGTGACCAGCAACCCGGCGACGAACGCGGGCACGAGAATGGAGATCTCGGCGGCCGAAATGTTCACTGCGACCCCTTGAGAAGGCGCGCGACGGTGTCGTCGAAAAGACCGTACAGGTCCTTGGCCGCATCGTCGCCGCCGACGGTGAATGGCAGCATGACGGCATTGATCTTCGCGCGCTCCGCGATCCATTGCGACGCGCGGTCGCTCTGGTAAGCGGCGCGAATTATCATCTTGACGGGCTGGCGCTGCAACGTGGCAAGGACTTCGGTGAGGTGCGCGGTCGTCGGCTCGACGCCGGGTTTGGGCTCGAGCGCGGCAACTTCGTTGAGGCCGAGCCAGGCCTCGAGGTAGGTGAACGCCTTGTGCTGCACCAGGATCGGCGCGCCCTTGAGCGGCGCGGCTTGTTTTTCCCAGTTCGCGATCGCCGCCGTCCAGCGGTCGGCGAACGCCTTGTAGCGCGCCTGGTAGTACGCGGCGTTCGCCGGGTCGAGCTCGGCAAGCCGCGCAGCGAGCGGACCGGCCACGCGCGCGATGTTGCGCGGATCGGTCTGGATGTGCGGGTTGCCCCCGGGATGGACATCGCCCTCGGAGCGGTCGAGACGCGCCGCCTTTTCCAGCAGCGGCACATAGCTTGTCGCCTCAAAATAGCCGGGCTTGCCCGGCTGGATTTTCGGATTGCCGGCTTGCTGCGTGACGAGCGGCAGCCAGCCGATCTCAAGCTCCGCGCCGGTGGCCACGACGAGGTCGGCGCTCCGTGCGCGCGCGATGAGACTGGGCTTGGCCTCGACGTGATGCGGGTCCTGCAATGCGTTGGTCGCCGTGTAGACGCTGACTTTGTCACCACCTAGCTCGGTGGCGAGCGCGCCCCACTCGGGCACTGTGGCGAACACGTTGAGCGCCGCGAGCGTGGGCGCCGCGACGACAGCGAGCGCGAGCGCCGTGATCGTCTTCAGACAGTGGTTCATGCGAGACCTTTTCAGAATTTGTGCGCGCCGTGCGCGCCGAGAGTCAGGATGTATTGGACGAAGAGCTGGTTGTCCGTTAAATCCGGGCGGATCCTGCTTTGCTGCCACTGCACGCGGAAGCGACTGAACTCCGACGGCGTGTAGTCGAGCATTACCGAGTACCGCTGCGGATTGAACGAGTCCTGCGTTAAATAGATGCCGTTTGCGCCGTAGTTCACCGAGCCGGTGGCGAGCCGGTCGTAGCGCGCACCCACCCGCCAGTACGGCATGAACTGGTAGACGCCGTCGACGTACCAGCCCCGCTGACGTGACGCGTAATCCGACGTGCTGGTGAGGCGGAGGGCGCCGTCCGCGTCGTACGTGAGATCGCCGTCTTCCTTCCGCCAGAAATATTCGCCCTGCAGCTTGAAGCTGGTGCTCATTGCATTGCCGTTGGGCGCCCATTTCCAGACGAAGTCGGCAACGGCGAGCTGGCTCTTGCCAGAGAACGCGAGCTGCGCCGAGTTGCCGGCAAGGTCGTCCTGCGCATACAGCCGCTCGCTCGGCCGCAACTGCAGATAGGAGAGGCCCGCGCGCCAGCTATTGCTTGTCCCGATGTCGCCGCCCGCGTGGACGTAGACGGCGCCGCTGCCGATGCCGTTCTTGTTGCGGTCGGTGCCGGGGAAGCTCGAGCCGTCGCCGATCTCCCCGCCGAACTCCAGGAAGGTTTCGGTGGGCGCCACCCATTTGAGCTGCAGGCCGTCACTCTTAAACTGCCCACCGAGAAACGCCTGATAGGGCAGCGGCGCATCGAAGAAGTCCCAGACGTGCTGGTGCTGGTCGTTGAGATAGCCGATGGCCGACAGGAAGCGGCCGAATTTCGGGGCGAACCCGTTCGGGGCCGCAGTGAAGATGCCGTAGGCTTCCTCGACTTCTACCGAGTTGTCGGGCGCGAGCGAGAAGATCAGGTTGGCCGCGAACTTGTCGTCGACACTCGCCGACAGCGCGAGCTCCGATTCGGCGATGGAGAAACCGCGCCTCGCCGGTGCGATGTCGCCGCTCGGCACGAAGCCATGGATCGCGTACTTCGCCGGATCCTGCGACAGGTTGGCATAGACGCCCTGCAGCACCGCGGATATCGCCGGGTTGAACGCGCTGATGCCGCCGGCGGCCGGGGCGCCGGCGCCCGGTGCGGCAACCGTGTCGCTCGCAGTCGCCGCAGGTGCGGTGGCGACGGTTGGCATCGTCGGCGCCGAAGGCCCCACGGCCGGCTGCGTAACGGCGCTGTTCGTCGCGCGCGTTTCGGCCTCCTTGAGCCGGCTTTCAAGCGCTTGGATCCGCGCTTCGTAGCTTTCCTTCATTTGCCGGATCTCTTCGCGGATTTGCGCGAGATCGGCGTCTGCCGCCGCTTGTGACTGCTGCGCGACGGATGCTGCGAGCAGCGCCAGCGCGAATGCGCCGGACGCCGCGAGGTTGCGAGTCATGGCCTCGCTCCTTCGATTTGCGACAGATCCTCGCCGTCAGGACGGCGAGCCCGGGCATCTCAAAGGAGCGTCGGCGGGGCGCGGCTCAGGTAAGGAGCGGGTGCGGCGGGCGCGGGTGATGCTGTCGTCACCCACGTGGCAGTGAATGGCGGGGCGACGTTCGGCAAGGCTTGCACATCCGCCGCGGTCGCGGCCGAGCCGCCTGCAGACAACTCGCACAGCAGGCACGGCGTGTCGCTGACCGGCACCTGCAGGCCTTGCTCGTGCGGCCGGTCGAAGAGGCCGCCGAGATGCGAGAGCGCGTGAAGCTGCGACGTCTGCTGCATTCCCAGCAGCAGCACGGCGAAGAGCCACGTCAGAAGGCGAGCGCGGAACACAGGCGCTACCTTACACGCAGTAGCGAGACCAGTCGACCGACCGGACGGCTGACGTGAAGAGCCGAATTCACCCATCAACTACATTCCGCCGTGCATGAACGCCGGCGCGATCATTTCCGGCGCAGCGCCGGCCGTTGCGGGCTCCAGCACCGTAATTCGCCAGAGCGTGCGTGCGTCGTCGGGGTCGATCAGCGTCGCCGAATGCAGGAGCGACGCGTTGTCCCAAACGACGACGTCGCCAACGCCGTACTTGACGCTCAACCGGTACTTGGGCTGCGTCGAGTGTGCCGCAAGCTCATCGAGCAGATCGACCGCCTCGTCGTCGGGCATGCCGACGATGCCGAACGAGCTGCCGTTGACCGCATAGAGCGACTTCCTGCCCGTCACCGGATGGGGCCGCGCGATCTTGTGCGTGATGAGCGGCATCTTTTCTTTCTGCTCGTCGGTAAGCGGCGACGCCGCGGTGCGGCTTCGCTCGTCGATGTCGTGACGGTTGCCGTAGTGATGAATCGCATAGAGCGGCTCGATATTCTTCTTCATCGCTGCCGGCAGGTCGTCGTACGCCGCCTGCTGGTTCGCGAACAGCGTATCACCGCCCACTTTTGGCACGACGATCGAATGGAGCGTCGTGGCTCGCGCCGGCACCTGCAGGTACGAATAGTCGGTGTGGAAGTACGAACCGGCATCCTGCAACCCCGTCGGCTTGCCGTCCTTTTTCACGTTCGACAGGATAAGGATGTTCGGGTCGTCAGGATGATGGAATTGGTCGATCACGTGCGGCTGCGGCGGACCGAGCCGGCGCGCGAACGCGGCGAACTGCGCGGGGGTAAGCTTCTGGCCGCGTAGCACCAG
>Ga0207691_10006551_pt1 | contig 11243 bp, 9 predicted proteins | sample KBSM13metaG_FD_184327 | JGI IMG/M metagenome (GOLD analysis project Ga0207691, IMG submission 184327) | Miscanthus rhizosphere microbial communities from Kellogg Biological Station, Michigan, USA - KBS M1-3 metaG (SPAdes) (version 2) | ecosystem: Host-associated > Plants > Roots > Rhizosphere >...
GAGCGTAACCGTTCGGTCAGGACTCCCTGGTCCGACAACGGCTGACCGTTGATCGGCGACTCGGGCTTGACGTTGCGCGTCTCGACGACGAGCACATCGCCTTCCCAGTGACCGACTGATGTGCCCATCCAGTTCTGGACACCCGAGCCCACCTGCGTGCGGCCGTCCGTCGGGATGACGCGCGTCTCGTGGATCATCTCGTTCTGAAACGCGAGCCAGCCTGGTCCCTGTACGATGCGGCTGCCCGAGTTATAGATCTTTGGAGTGATCGAATTCAGGACTCCGGTGCTGATGCAGCGGTCGTAGTTGCTGCGATCCGTCGTCCAGTCGGCTTCGATGCCGTTCAGTTGCTTCCGGCGGGCTGCCTGCGCCTGCTGACGCTTCTCTGCCGCGGCCTGTGCGGCCGGAGTCAATGCGGGAATGCGCCCATCCGGAGGATCGATAACGTAGGAAGACACGCGGCTGACGCTTCGCGCGCGCTCGAGCCAGTGCGGCGGTGGCGAAACGGCGCCGCCGACGGTCCCGAACCGCTTCTCGAACTCCTCGGCGCGGTCCAGCGAGAACTCATCGCTGTTGTCGTTGGCGACGTTCTGGTCGCGCTGCGCAACGCGCTGGTTGAATTCATCGTCGCTCAGCTTGTAGCGCGTGCCGACCGTCTGCGCACGCTGCATCGGAATGCCCTGCAGATCGTTGGCGTTGTAGGTGCCCTGCAGATCGGGTTCGCCCCACGGCGTCTTCGGCACCTTGAAGCTGCCGAGCACCGGGACGCTGCCATCGGCAGCCATGACACCGGGCGAGTCAACCTTTCCCTGACCGGCCACTCCAGTCGTGGCAAGAACTGCGATGACGGCCATCGCCGTCACGCTTCCGAGAATGAGACGTTTCATGTGTTCTCCGTCAGCGGGCCGAGAAATGTCGCCCGCCATGCGTCCGTTCAGTCTAACGCTGATGCCCTATCCACGTCTGCCTTTGCGATGGGTGCAGTCAGCCATTAGGCTGAAGCGTGCCGTATCGAGTTGACCTTCGCAACGCCAGCGACGATTCGCTCGATCGACTCGTCGAGCTCGGCGCCATCGACGCCGAGCGCGTGGACGATGGCGGCATCGCGGCACTGATGCCGGACAGCATCGCGCCGGAGCACGTTGCAAGCGCACTGGGCATCGATGGATTCGCCGTCTCCCCTGCCACCGCGCGCGATGCGGGATCGGTCTGGATCCTCAGCCCGCGGCCGATTCGCATCGGACGTATTCGGATTGTCCCGGCTTCCATCGACGCAGAGCCGGACGCCCTCAGATTGATCGATGCCGAGGCGTTCGGCACGGGCCTGCATCCAACCACCGCACTCTGTCTCGAGGCACTGGATGAAGCCGTGTCGATCGCTCGGCCCGACGCCGTGCTCGACGTAGGAACAGGGTCGGGCGTGCTCGCGCTCGCTGCGCTGACGCTGGGCGTGCCGCGAGCGGTCGGCGTCGACATCGACGACGAAGCGTTGCGCGTGGCCGCCGAGAACGCGCGCATCAACGCTATGAGCGAACGCCTGGAGTTGGGGCGTGGTGGGCCTGACACAGTGAGCGGCACATGGCCGCTTGTCCTGGCTAACGTGCTCGCTGCCCCACTCATCGAGATGGCACCAACGCTCGTGCGCCGCGTCGGCCATCACGGTCAGCTGGTGCTCTCTGGAATTCCGACGTCAGTCGAACAGAACGTCGACGAGGCCTACCGTCGTCTGGGAATGCAACGCGTTCGGACTACATCGCGTGCCGGCTGGGTTGCGCTTGTGATGCGGGCTTCCTGGTGACCCTGCCGCTGGTGTCGTTAGGGCGGAGTCACCAGTGCTGGCCAGTCGCCCAATAGTGCATCGCGTGCCCGCAGGCCGGCATTGACGCGCTCCGGCTGCTGGTCTTCGAGGAGTCGCACGAACACCACGGTTCTTCCTTCATGCGTGGCCCACCCCACGAACCATCCGACCTGACGTTCTGGATCGTTCCTGCCATCGGCGCGCCGTTCGAAGCCGGTTCCGGTCTTCCCGCTCACACGCCAGCCGCCGGTGACGGCAACCGGCATGAGCGCCATCGTTCGATCGATCGCCGTACGAGACACCGGCAACTGTGTCCGGATCATGCGGCGCACGAACTCGACTTGCTCTGTCGCGGAGATCCGAAGCGACGACGACAACCACGCGGTCGTGAGACCGTCATTGCGACCGGGTTCGCCGCTCAGATCGCGATTGGCGTAAGCCAGCTTGTCGACGTATCCCTGAAGTCGGGCGGCGCCCAACTTGCGCGTCAGCACCTGCGAGTACCAGACGACGGAATCCCGCAGCAACGTCCGCGGCGTCGTCGTCTGCTTCCAGGCGTCATTCCATGTTTGATATTCCTGCTTGTACGGCCACGCCGGCCGGTCCGCGTCGACAAGGATGCCGCTGTCGAACCCGATGAGGCTGAGTGGGATCTTGAATGTAGACGCCGGCGTCAGGCGCTCGTCGCACCGATCGCCAACTCGGATCAGCCTCGCGTTGGTGGCCGCATCGATGACCAGCGTGCAGGTCGTGGCGGCCCATGCATCACCCGCCGCGACCAGCACAATCGAAGTCACCGCTGCGCAACGAAACAGGTCCATCAGGGCATCAGTATCAACTCAGGCCGCTGCCCAGATAGAGATCGCTCACCGCGCGAGTCCACCAGTACGCGTAGGACCCGCCGTCGGGCGTCACGACCAGGGCGCCCATGCTCATGATGCCTCGGGTCGGGCGGCAGAATCTCTCGCCAAGTCTGGCGCGCGCCGGTGACGGGGTCGATCAGCAGCACTTTGCCAAGAGCGAACGGATCTGGCCCGTCGTACACGGGCAACCCACGATCGACCCAGCCGACCACCACCTGTGGACCACTCACCGCCGGCACTTTCTGCGGATCCTGATCTCCACCAATGGAATGTACTTCGATACCCGAGGCGGCAGCGGCGGCAACACGACGACCGTCTGGCGACAGCGACCAGGAGATGCCTACGCCTTCAGGCGTGAACGCACGCATGGAGCCGTCGTCAAGATTGAGCTCGTAGAGGCGTGGCAATTGATTCTGCTCTCGTGCGCGAACGACAAGACGCTTTGCGTCGGGCAGCCAGCGAGCGTTGTTGTATGCAAAGCCCGGCTGCTGGATGGGTCGCGTAGCACCGGGTCCGACTGGAAGCAGCTCTATGTACGAGGACCCTCGAACGTCGTCGGGTCCGCGGCCAGGGACCACTGAAATGTTCGTCGAGGCGGTGTTCAAGAGCCTGAAATCCTCCACCCCAGTTCGCTGATCGGTGAAGACCCGTCGTCAAAATTCAAGCAATTCAGAGAGCCGCAGAGAACGGTGCCGGCATCGAGCCTAGAATCGTCGACAGGAGCAATGCAATGAACGTTCGGATCGTCCCGGCGATCACCGCAGGCATGCTGGCAATCGCGGCATTAGTGCACTCTGGCGGGCTGATGCCCGCGGCGAGCGCACAGAGCAACCCCGAAGGACCCTGGAGCGTGCGCACGTTGTGGGGCGACCCCGATCTCCAGGGCGAGTGGACGAGTGAAGGCGAGTACGGTGTGCCGTTCGAACGACCGACTCAGTTCGGCACGCGACAGTTCCTGACCGACGCCGAGTATGCCGAGCGCATCGAAGAGGTCCGCGTGCGCGACGAACGCGATCTGGCGCCCGTCGACGTCCTCGCCGCCAAAGTGGACGCGCCGAATGCGCCGATCCCGCATTGGCGTGAATACAACACGACGTCGCGGCGCACATCGCTCATCATCGATCCACCCGACGGGCGTTTGCCTGGCAGAGTCCCGCAGGCCAGGCCGGTTCCCGTGCAACGATGCGGTAGCCTTCAGCGCGGTGAGCCGTGCGACTCGTACGACGAGTACGGCCTCGGCGTCCGTTGCATCGTGCATGGCGGCGGCTTTCCCGACGCGATGTTTCCCGCTGTCTACAACGCCAACATGCGCATCATCCAGAGCGCAGGGATCGTCGCGATCACCTACGAGCTGATTCACGACACGCGCATCATCACTCTCGATCCGTCGCCTCAGCCTCGGACGCTGTTGTCGCCTGCGATTCGGGCCTATATGGGTGCCGCGCGCGGGCACTGGGAAGGGACGACGCTCGTCGTGGAGTCGAGCAATTTTCGGGTGAACACACGCGGGGCAACACCGGGTCTACGTCTCATCGAGCGGTTCACTCGCACGGGCCGGGACGCCATTCAGTATCAGGTCACGTTCGTGGACCCGGCCACCTGGGCCGCGCCGTGGACCGCCGCGCTCGACCTCAAGTCGCGGCCGGCGGACTCGGGTGTGTTCGAGTACGCCTGCCACGAAGGCAACTATGGGATGTTCAACATGCTATCCGCGTCGCGTCACCTCGAGCGGTAGCTCAACAACCCGCGTAATCGCCCGTCGATCGCGCGACTTTTCGATAATCAGAAAAATTTGGGTTCTACTTGACCTCGGTCAGCGTGCCACGTGACGGCACTACTTTGCTCTTCAGCCGCGTGAGCCCAGCAGGCTGCTCGAGCGCGATATCGTAGGCCTCTCCTGCATACACAAGCATCGGCTTGCCGAATGACGTGATCTTCGCCGCTATTTCATTGGTGCCGGTCCGGAGGGCGTAGATCGCTTTGACGTTCAGTCCCTTGATGTTCGGGTCTTGGACGACGATGGCGGCCACTTCGTTGTCCGTGTCGAGACTTTTGCGTTCCCTGACCTTGATCTCCAGGTTACGCACCAGATCCACCTGGCCCTCCTCTGTCTTGGCCAGTACGTCATACGCGCCTGGTGCGATCGGTAGGGTCACGCCAAGCGTGCTAGTGGCCTGCCGGATCAGACGGGAGTTGCTTGATCCGTGATCGACGAAGACGATTTCCTTAATCTCCGGGAACCCCTTCCGCGTTAATGGGCGAACTTCGACCGCGGCAACCAGTGCATTCGGATTGATCCGCGCGAGCGTTCCCTCTTTCACATTGACATTGCTGGCCAGGCGAAACACGCCTCCACCTGCGGTCCTCACCAGCACATCGTAAGTGTTGGGCTCGACGAGAACAGGAGTGCCCTGCTCCGGCTGATATCTGATCGAATACGTGCCACCTCCCGATCCCGCACCGGCATCGACGACGTGAATCCCTTCGACCGGGGCGAAGGCGGTGTCGAACGCGTCGACTTGGATGGTGGGCGCCGCACTGTTCTGGGTGACAACGCCGCCGCCGGATGCGAATGTAGGGCTGTGGCCCGCACTGGACGCAATCACCGCAAGATTCTTCCGCGCTGTCTGGTTCGTCGCGTCTTTCTCTATCGCCTGGTTGAAAGCTTTTTGGGACGCGGCGATATTCTGGTTCTTTGCATACTCGACCCCGAGGTTGTTGTAGATAGATGGAACGGGAACCTGGCTCGCTATCTGCTCGTATAGGCGCACGCTCGTGGCGTGGTCGTTCTTCTTCGCCGCCGCGACGGCTTGCTCGATCAATTGCCTCAAGTGGTCGGCCAACGGCTGGCCGGTCTGTTTCTGATACTCCTGCGCGATGACGGAGATGTTATTGACAATCGTCAAGTTGCCCGTATTGACGAAGTTGTTATCCCCGTCAATCCGCACCTGGGTTCCGCCGGAATCTTCCCGGTCAGACCGTCCAATCAACTGTGGAAGGATGCCGACCAGGGCAAGCCCGACGGGCAACGCGACGAGCACAACCCACCAGTACTTTTTTGGATAGCTTTTGGACTCACCAGCCATGGCGGATCTCCTGAGGTGACTGAGCGAGTGTCGTCATGGTGTCCTCGAATGAATCGGCGAATCCAAGGACGAAAGGCGCGAGGTCGCACCCCGACAGCTATGACCGAGACCAAGGGAGCCGCTATCCCGACCCTCAGCCACTTCCTATAAGGAGAACGACGAAAGCAATCAAACCGAACTGACGAAACTCGCGTTGAAACGAGCATCCAACGAGGGTTGCTGGCGATGAAGGCGCACGACCCTTTCTGCGCGCCGAGGGTTCGGGCGACTTCGAGCACTTCGCGTTTCGCCCGAGAAACTCGATCGGACGTCAGGAACGACCGCTCAGCGGAGTTGCTGTTCGAGGTGACTGAGCATGTCACGGACAACCCTGTCGTCCGGCGCCTTTGCGGCTGCCGCGGCCAAGGTCTCTCGTGCTTCGTACAAGAGACCCAGTTGCTCATCGACCCGCGCCAAGAGGATGAGGTCCTGGCGTCACCACTGAGCCGCAATCGGAGAGCGCTGCGAACGCTCGCCGTGGGAACCGGCAGCGTCATAAACGCCCCGCTCGCGCTGGTCGGGGTCGCCGAATCGCCTGACACGGTTACCCGCCATGTGTAGCCATGCCCCGGCTCAAGTACGTAGGGGGGCACGACGACGGCGCGGTCTTCGATCTCACTTTGCAGCACCGATGCACCGGTCTGATCGTGGATGGTGACGATGTACTTCGATGTTCCGGCGGGCCCTTCGAATCGAAGTGTGGTGCTGTCCGCAAGGGTGGTGTGGCCCGCTGGATACACTTTCGAGAAAGAACGGCCGCGAACGCGAGTCGCAGCCGATGTGGGCGGCCCGACTTGGAAGGCGATCGGCGCGACCACTGGTAATGGAGGGAAATTCGACAGGGCCTCCACGTTCCTGGACACCGGCAGGGTGCCACCGACGACGGCAACTCTTGGACCTTCCTTCAGTGCGAACCGTGCGCCGCTCGCAAGCACGATCACCACGCGTGAGCCCCTGTCAGCCGCGATGGACGCCCCATCCGTGATCCAGTCGTAGACCTGCAGCGCGCGCTGCGGTTTGCGCAGTTCCCTGATGTTTGCGGAGCCTTGCAGTTCCGAGACGATCCCTGCGGGTCCACTCTCGCCGCTCGACGCCCGAGCGAAGGCAACGCACGCAAAGCAGACGACGACAGAGGCAAAGAACCGGTGTTTCACGTCAACATCGCCTCTCGCTGTGGATACGGTCGCAGGAATGGACGCGCTAGAGCGCCGCCCAGGCCTGCGGCAACAATCGCCGCCACTGGCACGAACATCGGAACCGTCCACCCTGCGCCCACCAACGAAGCGACTGCGGCGACAACCCAAATCACCAGAGCGACGCTGGTCCAGCGGAGGCCGGCGCGCCGAGTTGGGTCGACGGCTTGCGTTGCCACCAACCACGACAACAGCAGCAGAACTGGCAGCCAGACCTCCACGTCCAGTTCTCGTAGCGGCCGACCGTTGAGTACCGTGTCCATAATGACCGTTTGCACCATCACACCGGGCACCACGCCGTTACCAGTTAAACGATGTAAGTCACCAGAACCAACAAAGCTTGCGCCCACCACCACGAGTCGGTCGCGAAACACTGACGAGCTGCCTGGTGGCTCATCAGGGATATCCGTCCAAGAGAGGATATCCAAGCGTGCCGTGTCCACCCTCCCGTCGATGAGAAACGTATCGTTCGCTCGCTCGCCCAGACGACGCATGTAAGCTCGCGTCAAGGCGCCGTCACCGAACGCGGCCCGAATCGACTTCACCGCAAACGTATCTCGCTGCGCGCCGAGCGTATCGGTGAAACTCAGGCGAGCGCGGCGCGTAACCCCGTCGGGATTGGTTTCGAGATTGACGAAACCGAAAAGTGCTGACGCACGCTGGGGACCGAGTGCAGCGGCGGTTACACCCTCGACGCATTCGGGTCCTGTCACCTGTCCGTCAGCAACCGACACCGCGCTGAGCGCCAGGTGGTCGGAATGGGTGAGGACGAGTCTCGAGAATCGCTCCGACGTGCTCCAGCGTTGCGGGAGCAACAGGTCGACTGCGATTCCTTTCGCGCCGGCAGCGAACATTTGTTCAAATCGTTCTGCGAACTCGTCGGCACGCTCGCCCAATAATTCGCGACCGTCGGCGATGCTGGCATCGTCCACCAGTACGATAACGACTCGCGGATCAACTTCACGGCGGGGCGAGACACGAAACCGAGCGTCGATCAAGCGGTCGTCGAGCGCGCTCGTCCACGTGCGTCCATCCAGTTGCCAGGCGGCGGCGCACACGACGAGGGCCACGGCGGCTGAGAGGCGGCGGCGACGAGGAAGTTCGGTTAACTTCCACGCATTCACCATTGATTGATGGTGCGCGTCGCGCAGGGCCTCCACGAATTGACCTGCACTGGAAGGCCGGTCCGACGCATAGCGATTCAGCGGCCACGCCAGGACGCGGCTCATCTCAGGCGTCAACGACTGATTCAACGTATGAGCGGGAGGCGGTGCCTCGTAAACGGCATCCAGATAATTAATATTGTTCGGCCGCTGCCCTGCCAGCATCTGGTAGGCAACGACGCCGAACGAATAAAGATCTGAAGCCCGCGACGCACTATCCCCGGCCAGCAGTTCGGGTGCGAGGTAAGCGAGCGTGCCGATGATTTCGCCGGGTGTGGTCAGAAACCCCGGTGCCGAGCCCGCCGTCAGGTTGTCATCGCTGCTCCACACCCGCGTCGTTTCATCGTCGGATGACGTGGCACTGTGTCCACCCGCCGGCGCACGAACCGCCAGCTGGTTTTCGCTACCCATGCCGGCTGTTTCTAATTCATCCAGCGGGGTGGCGATGTGGGCCACCCCGAAGTCGAGAACCCTGACCGACCGACCTCTATCGCCGTCCCGTAACAAGAAGATGTTTTCAGGCTTGATGTCGCGGTGCAGAACGCCATGCTTGTGAGCGAAATCGATGGCGCTCGCGACTGCTGAAAGGATAGGCAGAACGTCGGCGGGAGGCATGGCGGCTGACCGGATGGCGTGCTCCAGCGTCGTGCCAGTGAGATGCTCCATCACGAGATACGGTAGGCCCGGTCCCCGCGGGTCGACGCCGTAGTCGGTTACCGCAACGATGTTGGGGTGTTGCAGTCGTCCGAGCGCCGTGGCCTCGGCGCGAAATCGGGCGAGGAATTCCGCGCCGTGACGGGTAGGCTTGATGATTTTGAGGGCGACTTCACGCTGCAGGCCGAGGTGATATGCCAGATAGACGACGCCCATTCCGCCGTGACCGAGTGCGCGTCGCAGTTCGTATTTGCCGTCGATAAGTGGTGAACCATCGAGCGTGTGGGCGAGTGCATGGCGGTCCGCTGCGCATTCGGTTTCCGAATCGTGGTAGCAGCGCGAGCAATGCCTACATTCCTTCATATGCCCGGGAATCGGAGTGTGTCAACGCGATGCATACGTGTCAAGGCAGGGTGCTGGCGATTTCGGCCGCCGAATCCGCTTGACGAACGCTGCCGCCGGTGACACATTCGCGCCGTTGAAAGACGTTCAGAAGGTCTCCATCACCCGAGTAGTTTGAACGTCCGATGATGTGTTCTTACGGGACCTGACATTCGTTAGAGATCACGAAGAATCGCGCTCCTGGATCTCGAGGTTGGGATGGCGAAGGTTCGACGTGTGGTGGTTGAGGCAGCTGCGCCACGATCTCGGGTTCGCGCGATTGTGTGTACGTCGGCTCTCTTGCTCATTGGTGCCGGCACAACCTTCCCCGCGCCGCTCGGACCCACACTCCCCGGACAACAATCCGACCAGGCCGCATCGGTTGCGCAGCCCCCCACAATACTCGAGCAAGCGGCGCAGCTTTACGCCGACGCCGAACGACTGATCGATGGCAGGCAGTTCAAGGACGCCGTCGAGAAGGCCGAGCGCGCGCTCGAGCTCCGGAGGCAGCACTTTGGCGAACGCCATCCGGACGTCGCCCAATCGCTCGAGCAACTGGGAATTCTTGCATATCAACTGGGAGCGTACGACCGCGCGGAGACGCTCGTCGACCAGGCGCTCGCGATGCGCGAGGCCACGCTTGGTTCCGATCACGCGCTCGTCGCCGAATCGCTGAGCGATCTGGCATCCATACTTCTCGTCAAGGGCGACTTCGTCCGCCCCGAACCGCTGTTTCAGCGAGCGCTAGTCATTTATGAAAAGGCATACGCCGATGCCACGGGCGACGCGGCAACGGACATGCAGTTGCGAACGGCGGAAGTGCTGAACAATCTCGCGCTGCTCTACGACCGACGAGGCAACTACGAGCGCGCCGAGTCTCACTATTTGCGAACGTTGCAGATCAGAGAACGCCTGCGCGGACCTGACGATCCAACGGTTGCGTCGGCGTTGGCGAATTTGGGCGGCGTCTATTATTCGTCTTCGCAGTACGACAAAGCGGTCGAAACGCTGACCCGCGCACTGTCCATCCAGCAGAAACGCCTCGCCCCCAACCACGCAGCTCTTGCGACGCCCTCGTTCAATCTTGCGGCCGTGTACTTTGCACGTGGCGATTACGATGCGGCTGAAGAACTCTTTCAGCGCGCCTTGTCCATCGACCAGCAAAACCTCGATCCGCGCCATCCGCGGTTGGCGACGCGATTGATGGGTTTGGCCGAGGTTCTCCGCTTGAAGGGTGAGTACGAACGCGCCGATCCGCTGTATGAACAAGCGTTCACGATTCGTGAACACGCGTTGGGCCCCGCGCATCCACAGGTCGCCGACGCGCTGATCGGACGATCGTTGTTGCGTTGGGCAACATCGAATGTCAGCGACGCAGTGACGCTGTTGGCGCGTGGCGCCGCCTTGCGCGAACAAACACTCGCTCTGGTCCTGACGGCCGGGTCTGAAGAGGCCAAACGCCTCTACCTGCGAACCCTGGACGACGAAACGGACATCGCCGTATCACTTCACCTCGGGGCTGCTCCCCAGTCGACAACCGCGGCGGCTGTCGCCTTCGGCAACGTGCTGGAACGGAAGGGGCGCTCGCTCGACGCCATGACAGACCATCTGGCGACACTGCGCCGCCGCCTCGATGATTCCGACCGCGAACTGCTCGATCAGCTGTCGCATGCGCAAGGTCAGCTGGCTGCACTGCTGTTGAGAGGTGTATCGACTGACGATCAGAAATCCACGGCAACGGCATTGCGTGCCGAAATCCAGAGGCTCGAAGAAACTGCAAGCGCACGCAGTTCCGAGTTGCGCGCTTCTTTCAAGCACGCCACTCTCACCGAAATTCGTGAGGCAGTGCCCGACGACACCGTCTTGATCGAGTACGTCTCGTATAGGCCGTTCTTCGTGCGAAACAAACGCGCAGAGGCGTTTGGTGCGCGCCGCTACGCGGCCTACGCGCTCCGGCGCGACGGCATCGCCAATAGTGTTGACTTGGGAGACGCCGCCGCGATCGACCAAAACGTCCAACGACTACGCGCGGCTTTGGCGACTCCGGATGACGGAGACACGCGTCA
>Ga0207691_10006552_pt1 | contig 11243 bp, 9 predicted proteins | sample KBSM13metaG_FD_184327 | JGI IMG/M metagenome (GOLD analysis project Ga0207691, IMG submission 184327) | Miscanthus rhizosphere microbial communities from Kellogg Biological Station, Michigan, USA - KBS M1-3 metaG (SPAdes) (version 2) | ecosystem: Host-associated > Plants > Roots > Rhizosphere >...
CCTTCCAGCCCGACGGCGACCTCATGTATTCACCGGGCATCCTCTGGACCGCCGCGTACCACAAGATCCCGATCCTCTACGTGATGCACAACAACCGCGCGTACCACCAGGAGATCATGCACGTGCAGCGCATGTGCTCGCTGCACAACCGCGGCGTGGACCGCGCGTGGATCGGCACGACCATCGACAATCCGGCGATCGACTACGCGAAGCTCGCGCAGTCCATGGGCGTCTGGGCGGAGGGCCCGGTCAAGGATCCGGCAAATCTCGGCGCGGCCTTGAAGCGCGCGGTGGAGGTGGTGAAGAGAGGCGAGCCGGCGCTGATCGACGTCGTCTGCCAGGGTAGATAGCCTCCCTCTCCCTTGGGAGAGGGCCGGGGAGAGGGTCCTACTGCGCCAAAAGCGGGATCTCCGACGCCTTCGGCCCCTTCTTGAACGACGACACGTAGGCGTAGATGTCGGCGAGGTCCTGGTCGCTCGCGAGCTCCACCGGATACCGCGGCATCTGCTCGCGCGGGTGGCGCACCTGGTGCAGGAAGCCTTCCCAAGGCCAGACGTCGTAGGCGATGCGCGGGCCGCTCCCGCGATCGCCGCCCTGTCCCGCGGTGCCGTGGCACGTGTAGCACATGTGCTTCATGAAAGCGGCCTTGCCGCGCGCGACATCGCCGGCCGGCGCATCCGCGAGGACCGGCAGCGCCGCGCACACGGCGACGGCAGCGAGCATCTTCTTCATGGTCTCTCCTCCTTGTTGCGGGACAGGCGGCGCTCCGCGAGCGAGATCACGCCGCCGGTGAGCAGGAACGCCCCGTTCGCCCAGAACACCGGCACGAGGCCGAACGCGGTGCCCATCGCGCCGAACGCGAGCGGCACCGCCATCTGCGTGAGCTTGTTGACCGTCAGGCGCATGCCGAGCGCCTCGCCGGAGCGGCCCTCGGGCGCGTGGTTGTACGTGAGGATGATGGTGATCGGCTGGGCGCAGCCCAGGCCCAGGCCCAGCACGAAGGCGCACAGCGCGAGCAGCGGCGCCTGCGACACGAGGGGAACCAACGCGTAGACCACGCCGGCCACGAAGAGCGAGGCCGTGAGCACGCCGATCTCGCCCATGCGCCGCGACGCCGCGGGCATCCCCATGCGCACGAGGAACGCGGCCACCGCATAGCTCGACATCACCAGGCCGATCGCGGAGGCGGACAGGCCGATGGATCGGCCGTACACCGGGAAATAGAAGGTGAAGAGCTCGATGCCGGTGAGCGTCACGCCGCTCATGATGAGCGTGCGGCGCATGCCGGGGTCGCGCAGCATCTCGAGCGAGCCGCCGGACTTCTCGCCCTTCGAGTGGATCTCGCGCGCGGGCACGAGCTTCGGGTACACGAGGATGAGGAACGCCGGCAGCACCGCCACGCCCGCCAGCAGCCAGTGCGTGGGCTTGAAGCCCCAGCCGTCGATGGAGATTCCGGTGAGCGAAGGACCGAAGAAGGCCGAGAGCGAGGCGCCCAGCGCGAAGGTCGCGAAGTTGCGCGTGCGCGCCTCGCCGCCGCCGTACGCGCCGATCAGGTTGTGGATCGAGACGTGGAAGAAGATGTGGCCCAGGCCCACCAGCGCCGAGCACACCATGAGCCCCGCGAGTCCGCCGCCGACGATCGGCACCAGGATCCCCAGCGACAGCATGAGCGAGCCGCCGACGATGGGCTTCATCACGCCGATGCGATCGGAGACTTTCCCGGCGTAGACCGCAAGCACGAGCGGGAATGCCGCGAAGAGCGCGGCGAGCAGGCCCACCTGGAAAGGCGTGGCGCCGATGTCGAGCGCCGAGAGCGACACGAGCATCTTGGCGCCGCGCATGCTGATGCCCTGCAGGAGCGACAACGAGACGGCGAGGTATACGAGCAAAGTGCCTTAAGTATACTGAGCCGATGTCAGTTGGACGCAACGATCCGTGTCCGTGCGGCAGCGGAAAGAAGTACAAGAAGTGCCATGGCGCCGTCATCGCCATCGCCCCCGCGCCGCAGCGCGAATGCGGCGGATGCACCGCCTGCTGCGACGGCTGGGTCGCCGGCGTGATCGAGGGCCACGAGATGAAGCCCGGCACGCCCTGCCATTTCCGCGGCGAGCACAACTGCACCATCTATGAGCGCCGTCCGCAGTACCCCTGCCGCGACTTCGTCTGCGGCTGGCTGCAGCCCGGCAGCCCGTTCCCCTCCGACTGGCGTCCCGACCAGTCCGGCGTCATGGTGATCTCCATGAAGTGGCGCGGCCGCGACGCGTACGTGCTGCGCTCCGCCGGCCGCGATCCGGACGAGGCGATGCTCGCCTGGATGCGGGAATTCTCGGAGCGCACGCAGCGGCCGTTCTTCTATGAAGTCGCGGGCGAGCGCTTCGGCTATGGCCCGCCGGAGTTCCAGCGCGAGATGGCCGAGCGCGTCGCGCGCGGCGAGGCGCTCTGGGGCAAGCGGGCGTGACGACGCGGCTCGCCGCGCTCCTCGTCACGTTGTTCATCATCGTCGCCGGCAGCGCCATGGGGCGCACGTCGACCACGTTCGACGAGATCGTGTTCCCGGCGGTGGGCGCCCGGGCGCTGGCGAACGGCGACTTCGGCATGGTGAACGACCATCCGCGCCTGCCGCAGCTCCTCCTCGGCATGCCGCTGCATCTGGCCGGCGTGAAGCTGCCGCCGGAGGTGGGCCATCACTGGAACTGGTACACGCGCTACCAATATTCGGAATATCTCTACTGGATGGCGGGCAACGCGGGGGAACGCGTGACGCTGCTCTCGCGCCTCGTGGGCCTTGCGTTCGGCGCGCTCACCGTGGCCGCCACCTTCTTCCTGGCACGCCGGCACATGCGCCCGGGCGCGGCGCTCCTTGCCGCCACGCTCGTGGCGCTGCTGCCGGACATGCTCGCGCACGCCGGCATCGCCTATAACGACGTGCCCCTCGCGTTCGCGGTGCTGGTGTGCATCTACGCGCTCGACGCGATGGTGCGCGAGCCCACGCCGCGGCGCGCCACAGTGGCCGCTCTCGCGTTCGCGCTCGCCGCGGGGATCAAGTACAGCGGGCTCGTCGTGCTGCCGGTCGCGGGCGTGCTCGTCGTGCTCGAGGCGATCGCGCGGCGCGGCGATCGCCGGTGGTGCGTCGCCGTGCTGCGCGCCGGCGGCGTATTCGCGTTGGTCGCCTACGCATCGCTGGTACTCATCTACGCCGGCGACTGGCGTCTCGCCGATTACATGCAGGGACTCACGGAGCTGTCGAACTCGGCGCTCGTGCAGAGCCGCACGGCGTTCCTCCTGGGCGAGCATCGCGACGGCGGCTGGTGGTACTTCTTCCCGGTGGCTTTCGCGCTGAAGACGCCGCTCGGCTTCCACGTGCTCGCCGTGGTCGCGGTCATCGCCGCCGTGCTCGCCTCGCGCGGCGGCGCGTGGCGCTCATGGTTTTCGCACGGCGCGCGCGCGCCGGCCCTCGGCGCGGCGCTCCTCGCCGCCGCCGCGATCGGCTCGCGCCTGAACATCGGCATGCGCCACGCGCTGCCGCTCCTGCCGCTCGCCTGCATCCTCGTGGCGCAGGGCGTGGACTGGGCCGCGGCGCGCGGCGGCCGGAAAGTCGCCGCGCTCGCGGGCGTGGCGCTCTTCGCCATGGCCGCCTCGTCGCTGCGCGCCTATCCCTTCTTCATTTCCTATCTCAGCGAATGGGCGATGGGGCGCCCGCTGCACGCAACACTCGTGGACTCCAGCACCGACTGGGGGCAGGGGCTCGCGGCGCTGCGCGAATTCATGACGGCCAACCGCATCGAGCGAGTGCAGCTGGGTTACTTCGGCACGGCGATCCCCGAGGGGTACGGCATCGATTTCGTCCCGCTTCCCAGCTATTTCGCCATCGGCCGCGACGCCGCGACCGGGCCGGCGCCCCGCTTCGCCGTGGTATCGGCTACGCTTCTGGCCGGCAGCTACCTGCGGGATGACCCGTACGCGAGGCTGCGAGGACAACGACCCGTCGCCGTCGTGGGAGGCTCGCTCTACGTGTTCGACCTGCAGGCCGTGAAATGACCATGCTTTCGATCACGATCCCGCTCTACAACGAGGAGCGCAACGTGCAGCCGCTCTACGAGCGCCTGGTGGCGGCGCTCGAGCCGCTCGGCCGGCCGTTCGAGGCGGTGCTGGTGAACGACGGCAGCACCGACGGCACCGAGCGCGAGATCACGGCGCTCGCCGCGCGCGACAAGCGCATCAAGGTGGTGAGCTTCCGCCGCAACTTCGGCCAGACCGCCGCGATGATGGCCGGCATCCACTACGCCAAGGGCGAGATCATCATCCCGATGGACGGCGACCTGCAGAACGACCCGGCCGACATCGCGAAGCTCCTCGCCAAGCTCGAGGAGGGCTACGACGTGGTGAGCGGCTGGCGGCACGACCGCAAGGACGACGCGGTCAGCCGCAACTTCCCCAGCCGCGTGGCCAACTTCCTCATCTCGACGATTTCCGGCGTGAAGCTGCATGACTACGGCTGCTCGCTGAAGGCCTACCGGCGCGACGTGCTGAAGGACGTGCGGCTCTACGGCGAGATGCACCGCTTCATCCCCATCTACGCTTCGTGGCAGGGCGGCCGGGTGGCGGAGGTTCCTGTGGCGCACCATCCGCGCGCGCACGGCGAATCGAAGTACGGCCCGGACCGCATCCTCAAGGTGGTGCTGGACCTCATCGTGGTGCAGTTCCTCGCGCGCTACTCGAACCGGCCGATCTACGTGTTCGGCACGTTCGGCATCGGCTGCGTCGCGATCGCCTTCCTGGCGGGCCTGTGGGCCGTGTACCTCAAGTACTTCGAGAACACGACCTTCATCCAGACGCCGCTGCCGCTGCTGGTGGTGATGCTCACGGTCACCGGCGGCATGAGCGTGCTCATGGGACTGCTCGCCGAGATCATCATGCGCACCTACTACGAGTCGCAGGGCAAGGACGTGTACCTGGTGAAGAGCACGGCCAACCTGGAAGAGCACGACTAGATGTGCGGCATCGCCGGGTTCGCCGGCGCCGGCACGCAGGCGGACCTGCGCGCCATGGCCGATGCGATCCGGCATCGCGGTCCCGATGGCGAGGGCTTCCACGTGGATGCGAAAGGGCGCGTGCACCTTGCGCACCGCCGTCTCGCCATCATCGACATCGCCGGTGGCGAGCAGCCGATGTGGAACGAGGACGAAAGCATCGCCGTCGTCTTCAACGGCGAGATCTACAATCATCTGGAATTGCGCGCGATGCTGGTCGCGCGCGGCCACGCGTTCCGCTCCGACCATTCGGACACGGAAGTCCTGGTGCACGGCTACGAGGAGTGGGGCGACGAGCTGCCGTCGCGGCTGAACGGCATGTTCGCTTTCGCGGTGTGGGATTCGCGGCGCGGCCGCCTCTTCCTCGCGCGCGATCGCTTCGGCAAGAAGCCGCTCTACTACTGCAGCCAGCCGGGCGTTTTCGCCTTCGCCTCCGAGCTCACGGCCTTGCAGCGCCATCCCTCGGTGCCGACGGACATCGACCGGCGTTCGCTGCAGAAGCTGCTCGCCTACGGTTTCGTCCCCGCGCCGCGCTCGCTCTATCGCGGCATCGAGCGGTTGCCCGGAGGCTGCCAGCTCGGCGTGGACGTGGCGCGGCCGGACGTGGCTCGCGTGCGGCGCTATTGGCAATTCGAGATCGAGCCGCCGGCATCGATGCCGGCGAACCCCGAGCGCGTGTGGGGCGAGGAGCTGCGCGCGCTGCTTTCCCAGGCGGTGCGTCGCCGCCTCATGAGCGACGTGCCGCTCGGAGTGTTCCTCTCGGGCGGCATCGATTCGAGCGCCGTGCTGGCCTACGCGAGCGCGAGCCTCCCCAGGGGCCAGGTCCACACCTATTCCATCGGCTTCCAGGAGCCGACCTTCGACGAATCGGGTTACGCACGCGACGTGGCGTCGAAGCTCGGCAGCACGCACCACGAGGAGATCCTCGGCATCGAGCGCGCGCGCGAGCTGGCACCCGAGGTGCTGGGGCGCCTCGACGAGCCGTTCGCCGATCCGTCGCTCGTGCCGACGTACCTGCTGTGCCGCTTCGCGCGGCGCGACATCACCGTGGCGCTCGGCGGCGATGGCGGCGACGAGCTCTTCGCGGGCTACGATCCCTTCAAGGCGTTGAACGTGGCGCGCTGGTACAACGCGATCGTCCCGTCGTGGATGAAGGGCGGCATCCGGCGCATGGCCGACTGGCTGCCGGTGTCCGACGACAACATGAGCCTCGACTTCCGCATCAAGCGTGGATTGCGCGGCGCTTCCCTGGCACCCGCCCTGTGGAATCCCGCGTGGCTGGGCCCGCTCGAGCCGCACGAGGTGGCGGAGCTGCTGGGCGAGCCGATCGCGGCGGAAGAGCTCTACAGCGAGGCGATCGATGCGTGGCAGTCGGCGCGCGCGACGCATGTCGTGGATCGCACGCTCGAGTTCTACACGCGCTTCTACCTCCAGGACGACATCCTCGCCAAGACCGATCGCGCGTCGATGATGGTCTCGCTCGAGGTGCGCTCGCCGTTCCTCGACCAGGACGTGGCCGAGTTCGCGCGCCGCATCCCGCACGACTACAAGTACCGCAACGGCGAGACCAAGTGGCTCCTGAAGAGCGCGATGCGCGGTGTCCTTCCCGACGAAGTGGTCGATCGCAGGAAGAAAGGCTTCGGCATCCCGGCGGCGAAGTGGCTGCGCGACTGGAGCGAGGCGGATTTCGCGCGCGCGGGCGCGGTGGTGCGCAATCCCGCGTGGGTCGCGGGCCGGCTCGCCGAGCACAAGGCGGGCAGGCGCGACCATCGGCTGGCGCTCTGGTGCCTGCTGGCACTGGGCCACCACGGCGAGGCGTGGGCATGAGCGGAGCCGACCAGCGCACGGCGGACGCGTTCGCGACCTCGTGGAACAACCTGCCGCAGGGCTCGGTGTACACCACGGCCCAGGTGGCCGACTGGTTCGCTCCGCTCGGCCCGGAAGACATCCGCGGCAAGCGCGTGCTCGAGCTGGGCTGCGGCAACGCAAGCCTCATGGTCCACGTCGCGCGGTGGGAGCCGGCGCAGCTCGACGGCATCGACCTCGGCAGCTCCGTCGATTCGGCGCGCGCCAACCTGGCCGCCTCCGGCGCGCAGCGCTGGAGCGTGGAGCGCGCGGACCTCGTCGCTTTCCAGGGCCCGGGCCATGACGTCGTGTACAGCATCGGCGTGCTGCATCACCTCGACCGCCCCGAGGCGGGCTTCCAGTCTGTGCTGCGCAACACGCGGCCCGGCGGGCGCTTCCACTGCTGGGTCTACGCGCGCGAAGGAAATCTCGTCGTGATCGCGCTGGTGGACCCGCTGCGGCGCATCGCTTCGCGCCTGCCGTGGTGGCTCACCAAGTACGCTCTCGCGACGCCGCTCGTCGCACCCTATTACCTGTACGCGAAGCTGTTGCGCGCCCTGCCGCGATGGCGGTGGCTGCGGGCGATGCCGCTCCATGACTATTCGCTCTGGATCGCCGAGCGGGAGTTCGCGTTCTTCCGCCACGTGGCCTTCGACCAGCTGGTCACGCCGCGCACGGTGTACATCGAGCGCGCCACCGTCGAGCGCTGGCTCGCCGACCCGCGCGTGGAGCCGGGCACCGCCTACGTGGCGATGCGAAACGGCAACTCGTGGAAGTTCGGCGGGGTCAGTCGAAAAAGCCCGAGTCGATGAAGCGCAGCCAATAGGTGCCGACGATCTTGATGGCGTCCTGCGTGAAGAGGTAGTGGTGCAGGCCCTCGAGGCGCGCGACGCGGTACTTGCGCGCATACGGCTCCATCATCTCGCGATGGGCGTCCACGGTGCGCGGCGGGATGGCCTCGTCGAGCGTCCCGTTCATGTCCAGGATCGCCACGCGCTTGAGCTCCGCGGGCGGGAAGCTGGGCTCGATCATGTCGCGCACGAACTGCGCGGGCCCGGCCTCCCGGTACGACGCGGGCAGGAAATCCGATAGCCAGAGGCGCATCGCGATCTCGGTGAGCGCGCCTGCGCCGAACTGCATCGGCGCATCCTCGCCGCTCTTGAAGCGCGGGCCCTTCTGCGCGTTCTTCCACCAGGCGGCGCGCGTCGCGGCGTCCATCTCCTTCGTGTAGTACGTGAAGTCGTCCAGGCCGCGCTCGCGCACGCGCAGCGCCGATTGCGCATACGGCTGGTTGAAGTCGTTGCCCTTGGCGCGCCGGTAGACATACGCGAGGCCCGTGCTGCTGGTACCCCAGCCAAGGTAGCCATCCGGCGGCAGCTGCTTCGCGAGCGGATAGAGGAAGGCCCCGCCGGTGGACATCCCCCAATAGAGGACGAAGTGATCCGCGCGCTGCGCCGGCGGCACGGCGCGCTCGATCGCGAGGCGATAGCCGGTGAGATAAGTGGCGGGGGTCGCCGCCAGCATCTGCTTGTACAGGGCCGAGCCCGGCTTGGGCATGCGGTACACGGCGCTGTCTCCACTCGTGGCGCCCTGCACGCCGGAGGACTTCGTCTCGAAATCCGCGGCGGTCCAATGCGCCGCCTGCTTGCGGCTGAACATGGGCATGCGCGATTCGAGCGGCACGCCTTCCCACGAGCCGGTGTCTGCCGGAGCCAGAAAATTCCAGCGGCCGACGCGCGTCAGCGCCACGAACGTGACGCCGCGCTTCGCGAGCCACACGCCCGGGCCTTCCTTGCCCTCCGGCGTCTCGAGGAAGTCGCGCGCGTACTCGCTGCCGGGCTCCCCGCCCACGACGACGAGCTTCCTGCCGCGATGAAGGCGCGGCTTGTCCGGCGTGAGGATCACGACGACCTGCGTGAAGTCCTGGCCGAAGGAGCTGAAGTCGATGTACTCGACGCGTTGCGTGTAGCCGGACGTCGCGGGGTACTCGTCGGGCGCCGCGACGATTGCGGCCAGCTCCGCGCGGGGAACGGTCTCCCGGTCGGCGGGAAGGGTGGCCGCGAGCGCGGGCATCGAAAGGCAGGCGAGCGACAGGATTTCTCTCAGGCGGAACATGGCGAGGGCCGGTTGACGGCGGTAGTGGAGGCTGCGATAAATAAACCATCGCCGCGGAGGTTCTGCAATGCCACAGGTCATCGAGCTGGTCGTCGACGGAAAACGCTCCCGCGTGGAGGCGGAGCCCTCCACGCCGCTGCTGTACGTGCTGCGCAACGACGTGGGCGCGCTGGCGCCGCGGTTCGGCTGCGGGCTCGCGCAGTGCGGCGCCTGCACCGTGCACCTGGATGGCGTCGCGATCCGCTCGTGCGCGACGCCCGTTTCCGCCGCCGCGAATGCGAAGGTCACCACGCTCGCGGGACTCGCGCCCGCGCCCGGCACCCTGCATGCGGTGCAGCAGGCATTCATCGACGAGCAGGCCGCGCAGTGCGGCTACTGCATCAACGGCTGGATCATGACGGCGGCAGCGCTGCTCGAGTCGAACCCGCGCGCCACCGAGGACGAGATCCGCCGCGGGCTCTCGGGGCTGAAGTGCCGCTGCGGAACGCACATGAGCATCCTGCGCGCGGTGAAGCTTGCCGCGAAGCGCATGGCCGCGGGGAGCAAGACATGAGCGCGTTCGACGATTTCGTCACGACCCAGCGCGGAACGTCGCGGCGCGATTTCCTGAAGGCGGGCGGCGCGCTGGTGGTCTCGTTCGCGGCGCCCGGTTGCGCGGTGACCGAGGCGGCGCGCGAGCCGGTCCTTCCGGTTGCAGGATCCGTGTGGCCGTCGAAGATCGATCCGAACCTGCTCGATTCGTGGCTTCGCATCGCGGCGGACGGAAGCGTGACCGCGTCGGTCGGAAAGATCGAGGCGGGCATGGGCATCGGCACCGCGTTCACGCAGGTGGTCGCCGAGGAGCTCGACGTGCCGATCGAGCGCGTCACCCTCGTGATGGGCGATACGGCGACGACGGTGGACCAACGCGGCACCGGCAGCTCCAACGGCATCATGGATGGCGCTTCGGCATTGAAGCGCGCGGCGGCCGAAGGCCGCGCGGCGCTGCTCGCGCTGGCCTCGCAGCGCCTGGGCGTTGCGGCTGCGGAGCTGCGCGTTCGCGATGGTGTCGTGTACGTCGCCGCGAACGAATCGAAACGCGTTTCCTACGCAGAGCTGATCGGCGGACGGATGTTCGACGTGAAGGTCTCCGAGAAGCCCGCGGCGAAGGATCCGGCGCAATACACCGTCGTCGGAAAACCGGTGCCGCGCCTGGACATTCCGCCGAAGGTCGAAGGCGCCTATCGCTACGTGAGCGACCTGAAGGTGCCCGGCATGCTGCACGCGCGCGTGATCCGTCCGCCCGAGGCGCAGGCACAGGTCGTGTCCGTGGACGAGGGCGCGAAGCTTCCCGGACTGGTCCGCGTCGTGCGGCGCGGCAACTTCGTCGCCGTGGTATGCGAGCGCGAAGAGCAGGCGGTCGAAGCCGCGCGCAAGCTGCGCGTCGAATGGTCGAGGCCCGCGCCGGCTTTCTGGCCCGGTTATGACGAGCTGTACGCCGCGCTGCGATCGGCGAAGCCGAAGGCCACGAAGGAGGAGGGCGTGAAGGGCGACGTGGACGCGTCGATCCGGATGGCCGCGCGCGTCGTGGAGGCGCGATACGAATACCCGTTCCAGTCGCATTCGTCGATGGGACCCGCGTGCGCCGTGGCCGATGTCCGCGACGGGGGCGCCGTCGTGTGGTTCGGCGGCCAGAAGCCCTATCCCACGCGCAAGGGCCTCGCCGATCTCCTGAAGCTTCCGGACGAGAAGGTGCGCGTCGTGTGGATGCCGGGTCCCGGCTCCTACGGCATGAACGACGCCGACGATTGCGCGGCCGATGCCGTGGTGATCGCGCAGGCCGTGGGCCGGCCCGTGCGCGTCCAGTACATGCGCGCCGACGCAACGGCGTGGGATCCGAAGGGGCCGCCCGTCGCGTTCCGCATGCGCGCCGGCGTGAGCTCCGACGATCGTGTCTTTGCGTGGGATTACGAGGCGCGCGGTTTCTCCGGGCGCACCCGCAACAACAGCACCGACGTGGGCGGCGATACGCTCGCGGGCCAATTCATCGGCGGCTTCAGGCCGAAGATCACCGACCAGCCGCAATTCCCGTCGGAGTCGTACGGCTTTCCCAATGCCCGCAAGGTCAGCCATACCATCGACTGGAGCCGTTCGATGCCGACGGGGCTTCGTACCGCGCATCTCCGCGACCCGGACGGCATGGCCACCTGCTTCGCGTCGGAGTCGTTCGCCGACGAGCTTGCGTTCGCGACGAAGATGGATCCGGTGGAGTTT
>Ga0207691_10006553_pt1 | contig 11241 bp, 11 predicted proteins | sample KBSM13metaG_FD_184327 | JGI IMG/M metagenome (GOLD analysis project Ga0207691, IMG submission 184327) | Miscanthus rhizosphere microbial communities from Kellogg Biological Station, Michigan, USA - KBS M1-3 metaG (SPAdes) (version 2) | ecosystem: Host-associated > Plants > Roots > Rhizosphere >...
CAGGGCGCCGCGGCTGCCGTACAGGCGCAGGCGCAGACCGTTCTCTTCGCCGCAGGCCACCTGGCTGGCCCAGAGCAGGCCGCGTGCCCCGCTCGCGTAGCGCAATTGCACCTGCACATGGTCGTCGAGCCGCCGTCCCGGCACGAAGCTGGTCAGTTCGGCGCTGAGTTCGCTCGGCGTCTGCCCACTGACGAATTCGGCCAGGTGCGCGGCGTGCGAACCGATGTCGCCCAGGCAACCGGCCGGGCCGGCGAGCGCGGGGTCGGTGCGCCACGCCGCCTGCCGGTGATGGCTGTCTTCGAGCGGTTGGGCGAGCCAGTCCTGCGCGTACTCGACCTGCACGATGCGCAGATCGCCGATCGCGCCGGAGGCCACCATCTCGCGCGCCGCGCGCACCAGCGGATAGCCGCTGTAGTTGTGCGTGAGGGCGAACAGGCAGCGCTTCGCGGCGGCCAGCGCGAGCAGCTTCTCGCCGTCGGCGCGGTTCGTCGTCAGCGGCTTGTCGCAGATCACGTGCGTGCCGGCCTCGAGGAACGCGCGGGCGACGTCGTAGTGCAGATGATTCGGCACGACGATCGCGACCACGTCGATGCCGTCGTCGCGCGCGGCCTCGGCCCGCGCCATCTCGCGGTAGTCGGTGTAGACGCGTTCGGGCGCGAGCCGCAGCTCGATGCCGCTCGCCTGCGCCCGCTCGGCGTCCGACGACGCCGCCGCCGCGACCAGCTCGTATTCGTCGTCCAGCCGCGCGGCCAGGCGATGCACCGCGCCGATGAACGCGCCCTGGCCGCCGCCGACCATGCCCAGGCGCAGGCGCGGATCCCGCTGGCTCACGCGCCGGTCCCCAGCATGCGCCGGATCGCGGCCGCGTCGGTGCCACTCGCCGCGAAGTCGTCGAACGCGCGGTCGGCGACGCGGATCAGATGGTCGCGGATGAACGGCGCGCCCTCGGCGGCACCCTGCTCCGGATGCTTCAGGCAGCATTCCCATTCGAGCACCGCCCAGCCGCGATAGCCGTACTGCGTCAGCTTGCTGAAGATCGCGCCGAAGTCGACCTGCCCATCGCCGGGCGAGCGAAAGCGTCCGGCGCGCTCCACCCAGGGTGCGAAGCCGCCGTACACACCTTGTCGCCCGGTCGGGCGGAACTCGGCATCCTTGACGTGGAACGCCTTGATGCGCGCGTGGTAGAGGTCGATGTACGCCAGGTAGTCGAGCTGCTGCAGCACGAAGTGGCTCGGGTCGTACAGCAGGCACGCGCGCGGGTGTTGCTTCACCACCTCGAGGAAGCGCTCGACGCTGGCACCGTCGCACAAGTCCTCGCCTGGATGGACCTCGTAGCAGACATCGACGCCGGCCTCGTCGAACGCATCGAGGATCGGCGTCCAGCGTCGGCCGAGCTCTTCGAACGCGGCCTCGATCAGCCCCGCGGGCCGCTGCGGCCAGGGGTAGAGATACGGCCACGCCAGCGCGCCGGAGAACGTGGCATGCGCGTTCAAGCCGAGCCGGCGCGAGGCCTTCGCCGCGAGCTTCAGCTGCTGCACCGCCCACTCGGTGCGCGCGGCCGGCCTGCCGCGCAGTTCGGGCGGCGCGAAGCCGTCCATCGGCAAGTCGTAGGCCGGATGGACCGCGACGAGCTGGCCCTGCAGGTGCGTCGACAGCTCGGTCACCTGCAGGCCGCATTGAGCGAGCGTGCCTTTGATCTCGTCGCAGTAGGTATCGCTATCGGCCGCGCGTTCGAGGTCGAACAACTGCGGCGCGGTGGTCGGGATCTGCACGCCGACGTAGCCGTGCGACGCGGCCCAGCGCGCGATCCCTTCGAGCGAATCGAACGGTGCTTCATGGCCGACGAACTGCGCGAGAAAGATCGCCGGGCCCTGGATGCTGTTCATGTCGTGGCTCCGCGTGGGTACAGCCGGTTGCCCGTCCTCAGAACGGCGAATCCGGGAAGTAGAAGCTCTTGGCGTTGTCCTTCGTGATCAGCACCGACGGGATGATCGTCGTCGGCGGCAGCTTCTCGCCCTTCAGGCGCGCCTCGGCGGTCAACTTGATCGCGTCGTAGATGAACTTCGGCGAGTACGACACGTCGGCCTGAATGCGCGGATCCTTGCCGTCCATCAGCGTCTTGACCATGCCCTTCGCGCCGGCGCCGCCGAACACGATCCGGATGTCGCTGCGCTTGGCCTGGTCGATCGCCTTCAACACGCCGACCGCCATGTCGTCGTCGGCCGCCCACACCGCATCGATCTGCTTGAAGCGCGTCAGGTAGTCCTGCATCACCTTGTACGCGTCGTCGCGGTTCCAGTTGCCGTACTTCGCGTCGAGCAGCTTGATGTCCGGGTGGTTCTTCATGACGCTGTTGAACGCGTCCATGCGCTCGTTGTCGAGCGTCGTCGCGATGCCGCGCAGCGCAACGATGTTGCCCTTGCCGCCGAGCGCCTTCGCGAGGTAGTCCGCCGGGATCTTCCCGAACGCGGTGTTGTCGCCGGCGACGTACGCGTCCTGCGCGCTGGTGTCGGTGAGGCCGCGGTCGACGACGGTGACGTACACCCCCTTGCTCTTCACCTGCGCCACCGGCTTGGTCAGCGCGGCCGACTCGAACGGGAAGACGACGAGCGCATTGATCTTCGTCGCGCTGACCAGGTCCTGCAGCTGGTTGGCCTGTTCGCCGGCGTTGGCGGCGGTCTTGATCGTGATCTTCAGGTCCGGGTGGGCCTTCTCCAGCTCCTTCTTCGCCTCGTTCGCCCACCAGACGATGCCGCCGGTGAAGCCGTGCGTCGCGGCAGGGATCGCCACGCCGAGGCTGACCTTGTTCTGCGCCCACACCGCGCTTGGCGCGGCCAATGCCAGCGCCGCGGTGGCGATGATGAGTCGACGGGTTGAACGCACAGTCATGACAGGTCTCCAGGTGTTGTCGCAGGCGCGCTGCGGGATGTGAACGATCGAGTCGGAATCAACGCCGCCGACGCTGCAGGAACGCGACGACGACGATCACGAAGCCCTGTACCGCTGCATTGAGGTACACGCTGATGATGCTGGTGAGGTTCAGGATGTTGCTGATCACCGAGAGCAGCACCGCGCCGACCACGGTGCCGGTGATGCTGCCGGCGCCGCCCTTCAGCGCGGTGCCGCCGACGATCACCGCGGCGATCGCCTCGAGCTCCCAGAGGATGCCGGTGGTCGGCGACGCCGAGCCGAGGCGCGGCACGTACAGCAGCGTCGCGATGCCGACGCACACGCCGAGCAGCATGTAGGTCAGCACCTTGATGCGATCGACGTCGACCGCGGCATAGCGCGCGACCTGTTCGTTCGAGCCGATCGCCTGCACGTAGCGGCCGTACGCGGTGCGGTTGAGGATCAGCGCGCCGACCAGCGCGACCAGCGCGAACACCCACACCGGTGCCGGCACGCCGAGCACGCTGCCATAGAACACCGGGCTGTACGCGTCGGCGAGCGAGTTTTCGAGCGTGATCGCGCCGCCGTTCGAGAAGTAGGTCAGGTAGGCGCGAAAGATGCCGAGCGTGCCGAGCGTGACGATGAACGGCTCGATGCGGCCGCGGGTGATCAGCAGCCCGTGCGCCAGGCCGAACAGCGCGCCGAGCAGCAGCGCGAAGCCCATGCCGACCGCGACGACCGTGGTGCCGCCCCACCCGGCCTCGCCCAGCGCGTTCATCGCGAGGATCACGGCACCGGCGATCAGCGCGGCCATCGAGCCCACCGACAGGTCGATGCCGCCCGAGATGATCACGAAGCACATGCCCACCGCGATGATGCCGATGAATGCCGTGCGGGTCAGCACGTTCATCGCATTGTCGAGCGTCGCGAACTCGGGGTTCAGCAGCGTGCCGGCGATGCACAGCAGCACCAGCCCGGCAATCGGCCCCAAGGCGTGCAGCCGGGCCCACGAGAAGCGGTCAGTGGCGGGTTCCGGTCGCATGGGCAATCAGGTTCTCTTCGGTCAGTTGCGTGGCGTCGAGCACCGCCTGAATTCGCCCGGCGCGCATCACGACGACGCGGTGGCACAGGCCGATCAGTTCGACGAGTTCGGATGAGACGACGAGCACGCCGCGACCTTCGCGCGCGAGTTGCTGGATCAGCACGTAGATGTCGCTCTTCGCGCCGACATCGACGCCGCGTGTCGGCTCGTCGAGCACGATCACCTTCGGCTCGGGATGCAGCACCTTCGCGAGCGCGAGCTTCTGCTGGTTGCCGCCGGACAGCGACGCGACGCGGATCTCGGTGCTGCCGGTGCGGATGCCGAAGCGCCGCACCGCCTGGTGCAGCGCCGCGCGTTCGGCGCCCGGCACGAGCCACGGGCGTGCGTAGCGCTGCAAGGCCATCAGCGTCAGGTTCTGGCGCATCCCCATATCGACGTGCAGGCCCTTGCCCTTGCGGTCCTCGCTCAGGTAGGTGAGGCCCTGGTCGGCGGCGTCGCGCGGCGAACGGATCTGCGTCGTGCGGCCCTGCAGCGCCAGGCGGCGCACGCGATGCGGCCGCAGCCCGAGCAGGCCCTCGAACAGCTCGGTGCGGCCGGCGCCGACGAGTCCCGCGAAGCCCAGGATCTCGCCGGGGCGCACGTCGAACGAGACGTCCTCGGCCCAGCCCGGGACGCTGAGGCCCTCGACCTCCAGCAGCGGCGCGACCGCCTGGTCCGGCGGTGGATCCTTGGGCGGGTACAGATCGGCGATCTCACGGCCGACCATGAGGTTGGCCATGTCGTGCCGCGTCAGCTTCGCGGTCGGTTGGTGGGCGACGAAGCGGCCGTCGCGCATCACGATCACCTCATCGGTCGTGCGCTCGACCTCGTCGAGCTTGTGCGAGATGTAGACGATGGTCACGCCCTCGGCCTTGAGCCCGGCCATCAGCGCGAACAACGCCTCGGTCTCGCCACGCGTCAGCGTCGCGGTCGGCTCGTCCATGATCAGCAGGCGGGCGCGCCGTGCGAGCGCCTTCGCGATCTCGACGAGCTGCTTCTCGGCCACGATCAGCTCGCGCACCTTCGTGTCGGGGCTTCGCTTCAGGCCCACCTGCGCGAGCACCCGGGCGGCGCCGGCGCGCATCGCCGCGTCATCGAGCAGGCCGATGCGCGTCTTCTTCTCGTGGCCGAGGAAGATGTTCTGCGCGATCGTCAGGTCTTCGGCGAGGTTGAACTCCTGGTGGATCAGCACGATGCCGGCCGCTTCGGCTTCGCGCGACCCGGCAAAGCGCCGCGGCCGGCCGTCGATCTCCACGCCACCTTCGGTGGGCTGCTCGTAGCCCGCGAGGATCTTCATCAGCGTGGACTTGCCGGCACCGTTCTCGCCGAGCAGGCCGACCACGTGACCGGGCGTCAGGTCGAAGCTGACCCCGTTCAGTACCCGGACCGGACCGAACGCCTTGACCACCCCATTGAAACGTACCGCGAGACTCATGTTGCGTTGCAATGTAATCCATTGCATTTCGAGTCACACTCGTGAAAACCCCGAGATTTGCGCGCAATACGTCGCAGTTTGCGCTAGCATTACATGCTTTGTTACAGGGTCGTTTCATGGTTGCAGTGGTCGATGTCGCGCGGGTGGCCGGGGTGTCCACGGCGACGGTGTCGCGCGTCCTGAACGGCCACCCTTCCGTGCGCGAAGAGACTCGCGAACGGGTCGAAGCGGCGATGCGCTCGCTGAACTACCGCGTGACGGTCGCGGCGCGCTCGCTGCGCACCGCCCGGACGCGCATGGTGCTGGCGCTCGTGCCTGACTTCGCCAACCCCTACTACGCCGAGATCGTGCGCGGCCTCGGCGCCGCCGCTCGCGAGAACGATTACGAACTGCTGCTTTGCGACACCGGGCTCAGCGAGGCGCGCGAGCGGATGGTCGCCCAGATGCTGAACCGCCACTTCTACGACGGGGTGGTGTGCATGGACCCGTACACGACGCAGCAGATGGTCAGCGAGGAGGTCCGCTCACTGGCATGGGTGGCATGTTCGGAGTTCGTGCCGGACGAGCAGATCCCGCATGTCAGCATCGACCACCGGCTCGCCGCGAAAGATGCCGTTCTGTACCTGCTCGCGAAAGGGCACCGCCGCATCGCGCTGATCAACAGCGACGAACGCTATCTCTACGCGCAGCAGCGCCGCGACGGCTATCGCGATGCCCTGCGCGAAGCCGGGCTGCAGGAGCGGCCCGAATACATCCAGATCGTCGGCGGCATTGATTACCCGCTGGGCGAACTGGCCGCGCGGCGGCTGCTGGCCCTCGAGCAGCCGCCGACCGCGGTGTTCGCAGTGGCCGACACGCTGGCGATCGGCGCGATCAAGGCGACGCTCGCGTCGGGACGGCAGGTGCCCGGCGATCTGGCGGTGGTCGGCTTCGACGACGTGCCTCTGGCGAGCATCTTCGAGCCGACACTGACGACCATCGCCCAGCCGCGCCGCGAACTCGGCGAGCACGCGATGCGGCTGCTGCTGCGGCGCATCGCGGGCGAAATGCCGCCGTCGGTCACGCTTGCGCACACGCTCGTGGTCCGACGCTCTGCGTAGATCGCCGCGATACGGGTCGCGCGCCTGGGCGGTATCAGGCGCGGGGCCTGGAAAGGCTCCAAGCCCCCGGACCCGCCACCGACAGCAGCAGGAAGACAAAGCAGAACAGAACCGCCGACTCGCCTTCGTTCAACATCGGCGTCAGCACATGGCCCTGCGGCGCATGGGCCATGAAATACGCCACGGCCATCTCGCCCGACAGCACGAATGCCGCAGGGCGGGTGAACCAGCCGAGCAGCACGAGCACACCGCCGACGATTTCGAGCATGCCGGCGAAGCCGAACAGCGACAGCGGCGGAAGCGCGTCGAACATGGCGACGTGCGGCACGTGCAGCAGCTTGGCCGTCCCGTGCTGCAGGAACAGGAAGGCAGTGACGATGCGCAGCGCCGCCAGCGCGCGAGGGGTCCAGGTCGCGATGAAGTCAGGGCTCATTCGGTTCTCCGTGGGGTCGCAAGGGCGCAGTCCCGCATGGCGGATCGACGAGGTCGTCTCCGCGGGTCGGATTGCGTGCCCGAACGCTACCAGCCCGTCGCGCCGGCGTCGATGCTGAAGTCGACGCGAGAAAGAGCAGCCGCAGGACGGGCAGCGTCGCGACGCCGCCCGCGCCTCTGCACCTCAGAAGCTGTGTCCCATGCCGACGTAGACCGCCTTCTGCGAGGCACCGACGCCCGGGCCGCCGACGGTCACGTCGGCCGCGAAGTTGCCGGTGCCGGAGTTGTTGACGCCGCCGAGCGATGCATACAGGAAGGTGCGCTTCGACAGGTAGTAGTCGGCACCCAGCATCAGCAGCGTCGCCTTGCCGTCGACGCGATCGGTGTTCACGTGGTAGACGGCGCCGACGAGCTGCAAGGTCGAGATGTCGTAGCGCACGCCGAGCCAGCCGTGCCTGACCTTCGACGGTGCGGTGAGCGCCGCATCGGGCGCCGTGATGTAGTCGTAGGCCGCGAACACCTTGGCCGGGCCGACGCGGTAGGTGCCGCCGACGATGCCTTCCTTCGAGAACGAGTAGACATCGCTGTACGCGGCGGCCGCGTCGTAGCGCTGCGAATAGATCGCGCGCAGTTCCAGGTCCCGGTTCACGTAGCTGAGCGACACGCCGGCGCTGCTCAGGCTCTTGCTCGAACCGGCCTGCTCGCCGAGGCCGATCTGCGCCGTCGCGGCGAAGCCGCCGAGGTCGGGCGTCGAGTACTCGAACACGTTGTTCGCGCCTTGCCAGCTGCGGCCACGCACCAGCGTCGCGCTGCCGATGAATTGCTGACCGGTCGGGTCGAGGAACCAGACGTCGTTGCTGATCAGCAGGTTCTTGCCGACACGGAAGCTGCCCCACTTCGGGTCGGACAGACCCACGTAGGCGCGCCGATTCCAGAAGGCGCTGCCGTTCGTCGTGCCGCCCTTCAGGCCGAAGCCGCTCTCGAGCAGGAAGTTCGCCCTCAGGCCGTCGCCCAGATCCTCCGAGCCCTTGAAGCCCAGCATGCTGGTGCCCCACTGGTTGTCGGCGGCGCGCTTCAGCGAATGGGTCTCGCCGGTGGTGGCGTCGGCGATCTTGTCGACGTACTCGGCGCCGCCGACGACGCGACCGTAGACCGTGACCGACGACTGCGCCCAGGCCGACGATGCGGCGACGCCGGTCGCCGCGATCGCGAGGGCGATGCGCTTGAGGGTGGGTTGTTTCATGCGGGATGTCTCCTGTTTGTGGTGGGTGGTTCCGGACAAAGCTGCGCCTCCGCCGGCCTCGTGGCCGGACGCGGATCCGGTGTTGCGCAATGGGTTAGGGCAGCAGCGGCATCAGGGCTGCAGTGCCAGATCGAAGATCGGTTCGGCGACGACCCACTTGGCGCCCGCAGGCGTCCAGGGTGTGGGGACTTGGTAGCGCCACATCTGTTCCTCCCAGTCGATCAGTCGCGCGTCGGTGGCCGCGGCATGGGCCATTCGATCGGCATCGAAGACCGCATCGTCGGTGTCCATGACCATGCACAGACGCGTGCCGAGGCGGTAGATCTGCATGCCGATCACGCCGTGCGCGCGCAGGTGCGCCGCGACCTCCGGCCAGATCGCGCGGTGCCGCGCTTCGTAGTCGGCGATCAGCGCGGGGTCGTCGCGAAGGTCGAGCATCAGGCATTGGCGCATGGCGTGCTTCCGTCGTCTCGGGTCAGCGGCTCGAGGGCAGCGCGCGATCCAGATGCACGTAGCCGCCGTCGGGATGCAGCCACTGCCCGGTGGTGTGCGACGAGCGATCGGACAGCAGGAAGACCACCATGTCGGCGATCTCCTGATCGGTCGTCATGCGCTGCCCGAGCGGGATGCGCGCGGTGATGTCGGCCAACGCGCCGGCCGGGTCTGGCCGGGTCTGCAGCCACGCTTCGTAGAGCGGCGTCATGACCTCGGCCGGCAGCACCGCATTGACGCGCACGCCGTGCGGCGCGAGCGCGGCCGCCCATTCGCGCGTCAACCCGAGCTGCCCGGCTTTCGCGGCCACATAGCCGCTGGTGCCGCCCTGGCCGGTGAGCGCGGTCTTCGACGAGATGTTGACGATCGCGCCACGCCGCGCCTTGAGCTGCTCGACGCACAGGTGAGCCATCACGTAGCAGTGGATCAGGTTGGCTTCGAGCGAGCGCACGAACGCGGCGCGGCCGGCTTCGAGGCCGACGCTGTCGTTGACGCCGGCGTTGTTGACCAGCGCGTCGATGCCGCCGAACTGCGCGATCGTGCGGGCCACCGCGTCGGCACACGCCGGTTCGTCTTCGAGATCGAGCTGGAAGAAGCCGAAGCGCGGGCACAGCGTCGACAAGGTCTCGACGAATGCGGGCTTCAACGGGCTGCGGCCCAGGATCACCGGCACCGCGCCCTCGCGCGCCAGCTGCAGGCTGATCGCGCCGCCGATGCCGGCACCTCCACCGGTGACGATGACGATCTTGTCTTGGAGATGCAGGTCCATGCGGCGACTCCTCAGGCTTGGTGTGTGTACTGCGCGAGCGCTGCCGGCTTCATCTCGATCGAGTAGCCCGGCCGGCGCGGCGGCATGTAGGCCGCGCCGCGGATCACGCAGGGGTCGACGAAGTGCTCGTGCAGGTGGTCGACATACTCGATCACGCGGCCCTCCTTCGTGCCCGCGATGCACAGGTAGTCGATCATCGACAGGTGCTGCACGTACTCGCACAGGCCGACGCCGCCGGCATGCGGGCAGACCTTCAAGCCGTGCCTGGCCGCCATCAGCATCACTGGGATATCACTCGACCTTCTCGGCAGTCTCTATCTCGCCTACGATTTGCTCGGTGGCCATCGCGGTCCATTGCGTGTGCTCACACGCATCGTCACATATTCTGTCGTCTTCGGAATTGGTTACGGTCTTGGTCTGGGGCTACTCTTTGGCTTGGTAGGCGGGGTTACCACTGGAGTCACAGTAGCGATTGAACTCAATCGCGCTGCCAGAAACCACGACCATTACCCTTTGCCATGGGAAGCTTTGTTTAGCGCGATCCGAGGCTTGGGATTCGGAATCGGAATGGCCCATCTGCAAGGCCTTGCCTATGGAGTAACTTTCGGCGCGATGATCACAGTTGGTCAAACCACCGCATATGCGAACGGAATACGTCCCGCCATCGACTACAGCACCAACTCCCGTCGGCCCCGCTTCACTAAACGCCAGTTTCGCGCCACGATCCTGCGCGTTCTGGGCTTTATGGTTGCTGCTCTTTTATGCAGTGCGTTGGTGCATCACATCGATGATGCCTGGGTGTTCGCCATCCGCGGGGGTCTGGTGACCGGGATCGTGACATCGGTCGGCACCACAATCAACCCATTCATTGAATACTCCGCCGACAATCTGCCCGCACAACGCCTGGGAGCTTTCGGCATCGGCCTGATCCTCTGCGGCTTCCTCTTACAGTCACTTCAATATTGGGTGAACCTGCTGGATATCAAGCTGACTTAAATCTCAGCGTCCAAACCAGTCCGCCATCACTCTGACGTCGCCGCCTTTGAAAATGCGTACATATAGCAGTCCACGCGCCGTGGGATTTTTTCCAATCTGATTTTTGATCGCCAGTGGAGGAGCCACCCAGGTTTTTCTTGCAGTGCACTCTGAACCCGGGACGATCAGATCACGAGTCGACGTATTGGAAGCGTACCAATGTCGATCGGAATCATGAAAGTGTCCCGCAAAAATTCCCATAACTTTGTGATCACAAGCCGCAGTACGCCATTCCGCCCGAACTGTATCGGTGACAGTCCACGAAGACTTCTCGCGGAACGGATCAACCAGTTCAGGAATATGCATAAACAACAAAATCGGGTCCGTCGCCGAATCTTTCACTAACCCATGAAAGGCCGAAACCTCCACCTCAGGACAACCCTCCCCTGCGGCGGGACATTTGTCCTTATAGTTCCCTTCCTCCTTGAAGCTGCCCGTATTCAGACCCGCTAGCCGAAAGCCATTTACGGACACTGCGGCCGCCGGCTTGAGCTCCTGAATATGGATCGACGAAGACATCGAGCTGAGCGCCGTCTGCACCATTCCCCAGAAACAACCAGCGCGGCGCGCGTCAGTCACAGCCTCGTTCGAGAAGTCATTGTTTCCGGCGACAAAATAAAAATTGTTAACGCTAAGGGTTTTTAACTCCCCAGCAATCTTTCCCACGGCCCAGTCTTTCGGAATAGGAGGCAGACCGCGAACATCCACCGGCGTAGGAGCAACCCCGCATTCTTTGCTCAACTCAACATTGCTCAAGCCGAGATC
>Ga0207691_10006554_pt1 | contig 11241 bp, 8 predicted proteins | sample KBSM13metaG_FD_184327 | JGI IMG/M metagenome (GOLD analysis project Ga0207691, IMG submission 184327) | Miscanthus rhizosphere microbial communities from Kellogg Biological Station, Michigan, USA - KBS M1-3 metaG (SPAdes) (version 2) | ecosystem: Host-associated > Plants > Roots > Rhizosphere >...
CACCAGGATGTTCTGATCTTTGAAGTCGCGATGGATGTAGCCCTGGGTATGGGCGTACGCGAGCGCGTCGAGTGCCTGGGCAATAATCGACATAGCATCAGCGTAAGGTAGAAAGCCTCCCCGAGATTCGGCCAGTTTCGACGCGTCGGCACCTTCGACAAACTCGGTCACCAGGTACACGACTCCATTGTGTGTTCCGCGATCAATAAACTCGACGATGTTCTTATGTCGGAGTGCTGCCGCCACATCGATTTCGCGCATGAACCTCTGCATGGCTTTTTCGCTCACGGCGAATTCCGGCAACAGTGTTTTGATTGCGACTGCTCGTCCACTCTTATGTTCGCGACCAAGCATGACGCATCCCATGCCGCCTCGACCAAGCAACTTTACCGTGTCGTAGCCTGGCACTGACTGCGGTGAACGCTTCAACTCTATTCGACAATCCTCACATAGAAACGTCAGCTTCTCGTCTGGTTGCGACGCTTGTGCTTGCTCCCGTCGACCGCAGTTCAAACATTCCACCATCACGAGAACGGGCCGGCCAGGATCGAGGTCCAGAGTTGTATCCGACAAATGTCGATCTGTGGCGGTTGTCACTTCGACAATCAGAATCGTCTCGCCTCCCTGAATTCTGTCGCCGTTATTCAGATAGGCTTCCCGAACGCGCTGGCCATTTACAAAGGTCCCATTAGTTGAGCCGAGATCGCGCAAAAACGAGTGTGGTGGATTGATTTCAAGCAGGCAGTGATTGCGTGAAAAGAAACGATCGTCCGGAAGATACAAATGCGCATCTGGTGAACGGCCGATTAGAAAACTGTCGTGTTGTGTGAAGGAAAAGATTCGCCCGCGATAGGGACCAGCAATGACTTTGAGGTTAACCTGCATGATGTCCGATACGCTTTAGAGCCATTTGCAAAAGTCAGGAGGTGTCATCAGATCAGTGGCGGCGGTGCGTGGAACGCTCTCATTCTCTCCAAGCTTCAGCTTGGGGTTTGGACGCTCAATACTCAGGAACCGTTTCAATGGTTTACCCGGTCTGCGATTGAATCCGAACGCCAATGAAACTTTAGCGTGGAGCTTGACTGGCTCTCAAAACCGGTAAACCGTTCAAACGGTTCCTCAAAATCAGGCCCTACTGTAACCCCAAGCTGAAGCTTGGGGAGAATGAGAGTTTTGCAAGAGACCCTTTAGCTTGCCGAACTTGCTGTAAGAGAAATGAACCACGGTGGATTGATGGTAAGTTAGGATTGGAGTCAACGACAAACTATTGTTTATCGGACACTACTGCCTGCTGATCTCAAGATCATCGAACGCCACTTCGGTAGCGTCGCTGGTATAAAAACCTGTACGCCCGCGCTTGTAGTTTTCCGTGTCCGTAATCTTCGTTAGGTATTGTCCGTTGGCGTAGAAGGAAAGCTCGCTACCTTTGATTCGTATTTCAAGCTGGTTCGGATTTGTACCAGGACGAATGGCCGTGGAAGTTGTCTTGTTTACCAGTGACGTTTGCACTCCGTCTTTGTGCATGATGACTTCATATTCGGGTGTATCGCTAGGGTAAATCAGCAGTGCATAGTCTTCGAGTTGTTTTGCCTTTGACTGTGCACAATGAACCATCAACCCAAAACCAGACGCGGGTACACTGCCATCAACACTTCTTGCCGTGACCTTCACCGTGGCGTTCTCGGTGCCGTAATCATCGGACGGCGCATACATCACGATGAAGGTCTTGTCCTTTGATGTCATGTGATATTCGCCGTCGGCATACCAGATCCGGCCAAACTTTGAATCGCCTTTGCCCCATGTTTCCTGGCTGAAGTCGTCAGTGAAAGACGCCGGGGGTGATGCATTAGTGTTCGAGTTGGGCTGGCTGTTGCTGTTCGTTACTACGTTAGCGTTCCGATTCTCGTTGCGATTGCTGATATTGCTGTTGTTTGTGTTTGAGGCACTTATGCTGGCCCAGGCAATAATGACCACAACCAAACCAATTCCAATCACGGCAAAGGCGGCAAGACCACCCAGAACCCACCAGATCGCGTTCGACTTTTTCTGAGGAACTGATGTTGGCGCCGGTCGCCATTGCTGGGGTGGAGCGGGTGCGGTCACCGGTGGAGGTTGGCTAATTATGGGTGACTCGGGCCGATAGATCTCCGTCGGTGGCGGTTCTGCGGTGTCGCGCGCCGGCGGATATCTCATTGTTACATTTGGATCAGGTGGCGGAGTTGCAGGTGCGTCGGCAACCAGAGGAGTTCCGTCCTCCAGGCAGAAGTTGAGCGACGTATCTGTGTAACTGCGATTGCAGCTAGGGCAGCGTTTCATCTGGCGACTCGCTTGTCTTCAGGATGACCGTCGAAAACTGTCGGACAATTATAAGGAAACTTCGGGCGCGCTCAAGCGCTAATGGGCTTGCCGCACCTACCGCAAAACTTTGTCCCTGCCGGATAACTCGTTCCGCAACCTCTACAGAAGACTTCAACCGGCTTCGGTTGTCGCCAATCCAGTGCGGTATTGCCGATCGGAATGCCACATCGACCGCAAAACTTTATCGTCGCGGCATAAGTCTGACCACAGCGCGGGCACTTTGTTCCGGTGGTTGGCGGTGGAGTTTGTAGGGGGCCAGTTTCTGAAACCGGTTGAAACGTTGTGTTCCCGCACTTGCCACAGAACTTAACTCCCTCGGCAAAGCGCGAGTGACATCTCGTGCACATGACCACCACCAGCGTCGTTGAAAGTCCGCCGTGTTTGCTGTCGAGACTCCCACCGCGCGATGGCGTTAAGTGACTAGAAGTCGCTCGCTTTGATTGGGCTTCAATGATTTGTTCGGCTACATCGCTGCGTATTTCGATGACGCGCTCATCATCTGGTTCCCCCGAGCGCGCGACACGCAAGACGTGTTTACCCGGCGCAACGGAGGTTAGGATTACGCGACCCGAACGTCCAACACTTCCGTAGCGCTCATCATCAACGTAAACCTCCGCGCCTGATGGAGCCATGATGATAAGACGCTGATCTCCGCGTTTCACTTCTCCGGTTGTCGAAGAAGCGGCTGACGCCAGACCCTCAAACCATTCGCTGGCGTTCACTGGACGCTCGGCTGGATCTTTGGCGAGCGCTTTCATGATGCTTTCTTCGAGCTCTGAGCTGACATCCGATCGCAAACTTGAAAGCGGTGGCGGGGCTTGCATCAACTTTTGAGCGATGAGTTGAGTAATGTTTCCTGTAAATGGCGGTCGACCGCCTAACATGTGGTAAGCAATCGTTCCGAGCGCATAGATGTCGGCGCGGGAATCAAGTGCGACGCCTTGCTGCATTTGTTCAGGCGCCATGTATTCCGGAGTACCAATTATGCCACGCGATGCGGGTCCACTCGCGGAAGTTACTTCGGAGCGATCGGCGTTAACGATCTTGGCGAGACCGAAGTCGCCTACTTTCACAAAGCCATCATCACTGGTGACTCTGCGTTTCTGCTGCATCAAAAAAATGTTCGCGGGTTTCAGATCACGATGGAGTATTCCCTCGTCATGAGCTGCCTCCACTCCGGCGACAACCTGTCGCATGATATTGACGGCTCTCTGTGGATTAATCGAGCCTTCTCGTCGCAACAAGTCATAAAGTGTTTCACCCTCGACGTACTCCATCACGAGAAAGAACACACCGTCCGGACTTTTGCCAAAATCGGTAACGTCCACGACGTTCGGATGACGGATGGACGCAGCCGAGCGCGCTTCGCGTTCAAATCGGGCGATCGCTTCACCTTCCTGCAAGTCCTCATCGTTGAGAATATCTGGACGAACTGTTTTGACAGCAACCTTACGAGTTTGAAGATTCTGATCGCGAGCGAGATACACCTGTCCCATTGCACCACGGCCGAGACGCTTTTCGAGCAAGTAACGAGACGCGAGCAGTTTGGGTCCGGGCAGGGTTTGTTTGGTGTTCGCTTCATCCTGAGGACAGGTCAGGATGTCGTCGTCATAACAGGATTCGCAACGGGGGCACTCGCGCATTGGCAAGGATTCTAGCAGACGAGATGAGGTTTGTACGCAGCGGAGTCAACCAACTGGAGATCAGCAGGTGCCCAGGCACTCAGCGGATCGTTCAGGTCCAACCTACCCACAAAGACTGCTTAGATATTTTCAAATCCCACTGACGGCAGTCTGTGGTTGGTTCAAGTCCAGCCTAAGGACAAGAACTGCTTGAATTCTTTCAAATCCCACTGACGGCAGTCAGTGGATCGTTCAAGTCCAGCCTACAGACCTTGCGCACTCGACCCCACACACTTATTCTTCGCTCAATGAACCTCACACTCTTCACAAGCCTGAGCTGGGCTTATCAGCTCCACTACTACCTTTGTTTTCGCACCCATCGAAGGCACCCGTCTTTTGAAAACAAAGGACCGTTACTCATCGAGAGTGTTAAAGAGATTTGCGGACGTCACGATCTGCATTTGCTCGACTACGAGCCGTACCCCAATCAACTCAGGTGTCTAATTAGTCTCCGACCCGACCAATGTGTTGCGAAGACAGTTCAAACTCTAAAGACAAATTCGTCGCGCTTGTGGAATCTGCAAATGCAGACCATGCCCCCGCTTTGGGCTCGCGGTTATTTTGCGCGCAGTGTCGGGCGGGTACGAATTCAGGCGGTCCGGAAGTACCTTGAAGAACAGGCAACTCATCATGGATATGCTCAACGCTTGCTACCACCTGTCTATCGCTATCGTGCGGAACAACCTTTGGTTCTTGAAAGTCCGCATGCGTTTTTCGATTTGAGTCACCATTTGGTGTTGACGACAGAAAAACGCAAAGGAATCTTTGGTTCAGAAATTGGTAAAGCCCTAGTCGACTACTGGTTGAAAGTGGCTTCGAAGCATGGCTTTGCAATAGATCAGGTAACAGTGGTTCCCGACCATATTCACTCAATCGTACGCATTAAGCCGAGCATGAGTATTGAACAGTGTGCCTTCTCACTGATGAACAACGGACAACATTTTATGGGAACGAACTATGCCGAAGTGCTAATCGAGTCAGGTATGAATCAACTCTGGCAGCCGAGTGCCTACGCTGGAACGTGCGGTGAGTTTACTTCAGCGCTGATCAAGACATGGTTGAATGCGCCTGAGTAGGTTGGACTTGAACGAACCACAGACTGCCGTCAATGGGATTTGAAAATATTTATGCTGGCTCGCCTTAGGTTGGACTTGAACAAACCACCAACTGTCCGTTGGTGGTATTCGGATTACTCATCAAGGATGTGCTAAACCGCAACAACATCAGAACAGCACGACGCGCAACGAGTCGCCGCAAGTGGGATCGCTGTCAAACAGTATGCACAATCCTTTGTGTTCGGCGGAGGTGGCGCTTCGTTTTTCAATCGGTTGACGGATTTGACCAGCAGAAAAATTACAAAGGCGATGATCAGAAAACTAACGATGTCGTTGATGAACGCGCCATAGGCCACTACTGGGAGTCCCTTTGTCTTGGCGTCGGCCAGAGACGCCGGATGTTGACCCGAGAGATCGATGAAGAGATTGGAAAAGTCGGCTTTACCCAGTAGCAAACCAATCGGGGGCATGATGACGCCATCAACGAATGATGTGATTATCTTTCCAAAGGCGGCGCCGATAACTACTGCAACTGCCAGGTCAATCACATTTCCGCGCGACATGAATTCCTTGAATTCTCTTAGCATGGTTTCTCCTAAGTTTTGTAGTGTCCGATATGCTTTAGCTTGTCGTTAAGTTGAGAGTGAATTCAGCCGCAGACTTCCTTGCGCCAACTAAAATCGGCGTCCATCGGCGCTTATCTGCGGCTGACTCCTTCTTACGGTCACAACAAGCTAAAGCATCGGACATTAGTGGCAGGTCTTGGCTAACTTGAACCCGGCTTTTTCTGCGTCTTCCGTAGTCTTGAATAGAATCTTGTTTGCTTCGGAGATCTCCCTTGGCGGCTGACAAGTCGGGAGGTAATACACCTTGGCTTGTTTGTCAGCGACAAGTTCGGCTTCTTCCGAAGTTCCGGCTTCAACAGCTGAATCACGTTCTTCTTTTGCTTGGCGTCGGGCTGCGACGACATCTTCCGCTCCAATATCGAGAACACGCAAACTAGGTCCACCGGCAATCGTGGAAACTATCAAATGAAAATCAGCGCATTTCATCTGTAGTCCTCTTCCTCTTCCGGCGGTCCAGGCTTCTGGAAGCTTTAGTGAGGTTGAGACGAGCTTTGCAAAGTCTTCGATTACTTGAACCCGGAAACCGCTGTCGAAACCAACCCAAAGCGAGGTCAGGTGATCGTCAAGAAGATCCAACGATATGCTGCGCACATCTGGAAATTTTGCCTTATCAATTGTGGGATCGAAATCAGGATTGATTGTTGTCTTTGAAATGCCGAAGGGGTCGGTGTGCCCAAACGCAGCTTGAGGCAAGTGTGCCTTAATCTGGTCCTTTGTCATTCCGAGACGGAAGCCGAGTAGTTCAGGAGCCGGAGGCAGGTCCGATAGTTTCTGTGTGCATTGAGCTGTTGCACTGCGAGCCGTAAACGCAAACAACAGCATAAGCAGAATTGAGAATTCTCGACAAAAGGGAACGCGCATCTGTTTGAGTTTCCGTGTATCGCGGGGCCGTACTGGCAGGCCCTTAGTAAGAGGAGTTCGAGCGAAACTTAGGTGAAAGAGAAAAGACTGTCAAGAGATGTCCGATATGGTTTAGCTTGTCTAAATTCTCAGGTAACGCTACCTCGACGCCACGACAAGCTAAAGCATATCGAACATCTAAAGCATATCGGACATGTTCAATGCATCAACTCTCTGATGATTCCTTCAAGTGCTTTAGGTTCAAACGGAGTGGAAACATATTCATCGCAACCGGCTTCTAAGGCCAATGCACGAAACTGATCAGCGCCATAGGCCGAGACTGCCACGATGGGAACATGGGAGTGTTTTGCTTGTTGACGAATTCGACGTGTTGCCGACAGCCCATCGAGTTGCGGCATCTCCATATCCATAATTATCAAGTCGGGTGATTCGCTCGTGGCAAAATCAACAGCTTCTATTCCGTTCTCTGCTTCGACAACTCGAAAGCCGCGACGCTCTAACCACGTTCGCAACAGTAAGCGAGTGTCGTCGAAGTCATCCACTACCAGAATCGTGCGCGCCGGTTGGGAGGAAGGTGTCATGGCTCGTCGCCTCGATGTTAGTTCTTGATGCATGGGCTTTGGTGCGGCTCATACTATGCCCTTTGTGGGAAGCCGTCTATAGAGCCATACAAACGTAAGTTAGATGCAATAAACACTCTGCGAACAAGAAAAAAACAAACTTCATCCCTACCCTCCGGCGTAATCGAATTCCACCGGCTACTCCCCAAGTGGAACGAAATCTCCCGAAATAATCTGTAGCAAGTTGGCAGTGTTATGAGTTTGCTTTGCCCGCTTACTCATTTACTGCAGGTGTGCGAAGGATTCCCTTGGAACGATTCGCGCAGAGCGTCGCGGTCTGGACTGCTGAGGCTGGTAACGCTGAAAGAAGTGTCGATTGATGGTCTATCTGATCACCAAAAGGAGACCCGATTGTTAACAGTTAATTCTTAGATAGCCTCGATAACAGTCGGAAATATTAACCAACTTACCCAGTGATCTGGGCTTCGAACATGGAGGGAACGAGCATGGGAAATTATCGGGTACTCTTAAAGCGAATACTGCTTGGAGTGTTTGTCTCAACTGTCTTATCGATTAGCGGCGGGTCAGCGTTGGCTGACGACGTAACTATCACCGGCTACACCAACGGATGTTTCAATTGTGGTTCACCACCAAATAGCTCGGCAACACAAACAGCTACACTAGCCTCACTGACCTACACTAATTCTCAATTCAACGACGCCTCAGTCAATGGGACTTTGGGCTTTGGTGGAAACCCAACGCCTGCCGGCATTCAAAACTTCAACAACTTTGGATCGTTTGCGCTTGCTAGTTCGTTGACCAATTACACTGGCAATACGTTCACTCTGCGGGTCACGTTTACGGCGCCCACTGGCATAACTGGAGGTGGAACTCAGCTTTTTACAGCTACTCTTGTTGGGTCAACTAATGGTTCAGGGAATGGCGGCGTACTCATCGACTTTAACAACACTCCGCAGGTATTCAGCTTTTCGAATGCGAGCGGTTCTGGAACTTTTGCACTTTCCGTCAGCGACTTGTCAGTAAACGCAGGTCAGACGGCTTCAGTCACTGCATTCCTCACCGGTGTGCAAGCAGTCCCGACGCAGACTGTTCCGGAACCAGCCAGCATGATGTTGCTGGGAACCGGTTTAGTCGGCGTTGCGGGAATGGCTCGCCGGAGATTTGGTCGTGGGATACGACGCGATTGAGTTGATGTAGAGATCAAAGCGGCCGCCTGGAAATGGCGGCCGCCTTTGAGGAGACACTCATATGAATGACGGACTAAAGATCTTGGCACTAAACACCGAGCAAAATATTTACTCTCTTGTGGATGAACGTGGACGCTCGATAGGAACAGGTTCCCTCGAAGTTTGCGAAGTGCTTTTGTACCTGGTTGGAAGAGCTTATAACGCCCAGTCAACTCCGCCTAAACTTGTGCGAGTCGGTAGAAAAACAAATATTCGTTCCGCCATAAGGATCTAAACATCCTGTGATCTCAGCGCGATGATTGTCGCCAGGAAGAAAGTGAAGAACATCGTGATCAGAACTCCAAGGTCAAGCTTATGGCTTCCCCATGGGTGCAGGAAATCTACGTGAGTACTGAGGTCATCAGGAACCTTTTCTGCTGGTGAGATTTCGGGAACCGGTCCGAGTTTGGGAGTTGCGGGTTTTTTCGGGGCGTGTCCGGTGGCGAGATCTTTCTGATAGTCCTCCATCTTCTTTTCAAAGTCTTTGATGCTCTTCTCGGCATCGTCCTTATATTTTTCAACCTTCGTTCGTGACGATTCGATGTTCTGATCGTTCTTGCGTTCGATCTCCTTGTAAAGACCGCGACCTTCTTCTTTGCCCGAAGGTTGCGCCTTTTCGTCTTTTGCACGCAGTACTTCCAGACTGGAAAGACGCTTCATCTCGTCGAAGGCCCAGGTTGCCGGCATGATTACACCTATCGCCTTCGACATTCCGGTGGGAATACCAACCAGGCCTGAAAACAAGATTTGCGGAATTAGAATCAGCGGGATCAAGCTGGTAGCCATTTCGGAAGTCTTCACCACGGCAGAGACAAAAAGCCCGAGAGAGATTCCGACCAAACTCGTCACCATCATCACTACGAGATGACCGATACCTCCGAACCCTCCTGGAAACGACATCAAGCCTGTGACGTCGAGAAACTTCAAAGTCCCGAAGAGCAGCAGACACTGCAAACCAACGATCAAGCTCAGAATTAAGATCTTCGAGCCAACGTAAGGAAGCAGCCGCAGATTCACCATCCGTTCGCGTTTGTAGACCGCCCGTTCTCGAATTATTTCCCGAGCCGCGACAGACGTTCCAAACCAAAGCGAGACGAGAGCGAGCACGAAATAGACAAAGTCGCGTGGGGCTTTTGCGCCCACGACAATATAGGTAAGCAGGGCGATGATCGGGGCCTGGCCAAACAAGATCAGCAAGTTGAATTTATCAGCTGAGAGTACCTCCAGGTATCGACGAGCCAGCGTGGCCCATTGGCGAATCCAATCACCGAGTGATCCTCGTCGTCTCGCCGGTGCGGTGACATGTGCCCCTGCGCTTACTGACCGCAAGGGTATCTCCACATTCATTCGATACTGCTCGGTCTGGAGAAACCGGCGCTTCCAATCATCGGCAACTTCCTCGGCGATCTGATCCTTATTAGCGCGCCCGTTTGCCTGTCGTAGCTTTTCGAAGATAGGCGCTTCTAACTTGTCGTAGAGGTCCTTAAAACTCTCAGCGCCACAATGTGCGAGTGCCTCTTGCGGTTTACCGTAAAAGACAAGCTTGCCGCGCATGAGGACAACGAGCTTGTCAAACAGCTTCACGTTCTCCATCGCGTGAGTTGTCAGGATTACTGTTCTGCCAGATTCGGCAATCTGGCGGAAGAGTTTCATTACTTTTTCTTCAGTGGCCGGATCGAGTCCTGAGGTGGGTTCGTCGAGAAAGATTACTGACGGCTTGGTGATCAGTTCGACTGCAATCGACACACGCTTGCGTTGTCCACCCGAGAGTTGTGAGATAGGAACATCGCGTCGTTCCGACAATCCGGTGATGTCCATCACCTCGCTAACAACCTGGTCGATCTCTTCAGTTGAAATGTCTCTCGAAAGCCTGAGCCTGGCGACGTAGTAGAGCGTGCGATAGACAGTTAACTCGCGATGAATGATGTCGTCCTGAGGTACGTATCCGATCGACTGTTTCAACGATTCGAGATGTTGATAAAGATCCAGGTTGTTGACCAGGACATGTCCACTGGAAGCAGGTCGCATCCCGTTTAGTGAATCCATCAACGTCGACTTGCCGGCGCCGGAAGGTCCCAGCAACCCGACAAACTCATTTGGCTGGATGCTGAGGTCCACTTCATCGAGCAGACGAATCTTGCCGCCACCCGATCTGTTGGTCACTTCCTTTGTGATTTTGACAACGTCAACACGCGTCTTTGATCGAGTGTCAAAAACGGTGACACCGCGTTGTTGGTTGACGCGTAACAGAAACGGTCCGATTTGAACCACGTCTTCATAGGGAAGTTGACACCGACCTGTAATTCGTTGGCCGTTGACGTAGGTACCGTTGGTCGAGTTTAAGTCTTCGATGACCAGGCCACTCGACGATTGAGAGAGGCGAGCGTGGTTGTTGGAGATCAACAAACCGTCAAGGCGAATGTCACACTCGTCGCCGCGTCCAATGGTAAGCGTTGGGCGATCAAGAGCACGTTGCAGAAATACCCGCGGCTCGTTTGGATTAACATCGGTGCTCTTGAGAGTACTTTGAAACTGGCCACTTTCTTTGTTAGCGAAGATTGTTTGGTTCTTTGGTTGATTAAGTCGCCCGCTGGGTAGTCCACCGGATGGACCAAAATGAATCGTGCGTTGAGCGTCAGGATTCGAGGGTGCGTGAAAACGCAGACTCGGTCCGCCTGGACCTAGCTGAACGACGTCCCCATCATGAAGAACTTCGCCACCAACTATCCGTCTGCCGTTTAGAAAGGTTCCGTTGAAGCTACCAAGGTCAACAAGAATGAACACGCCTTCCTGACGTCGAATTTCTGCATGACGACGCGAAACGTTAGCGGCAGTCGAAGCGATGACAACGT
>Ga0207691_10006555_pt1 | contig 11240 bp, 8 predicted proteins | sample KBSM13metaG_FD_184327 | JGI IMG/M metagenome (GOLD analysis project Ga0207691, IMG submission 184327) | Miscanthus rhizosphere microbial communities from Kellogg Biological Station, Michigan, USA - KBS M1-3 metaG (SPAdes) (version 2) | ecosystem: Host-associated > Plants > Roots > Rhizosphere >...
GGGAAACAATCGTGTGCAACTCTTTTCCTCTGCTGGAACATTCATGGAAGTGGTCGGGAGTGCAGGCAGCGGCGATGGACAATTCATGAGTCCAACGGATGTTGCGACAAACTCAGCCGGCACGTTCTTCTACGTCGCCGACCAGGATAACTTTCGTGTTCAGAAATTCAGCACTACAACAGCGTCGCCAACCGCGAATGCCGGGGCTGATCAAACCGTCGAATGTGCAGGTGCCACTACAGCTGTGAATCTCGATGGATCGGCGTCCACCGCTGGTAGTGGAACTATCAATTCATACTCCTGGGCCGAAGGAGCAACGGCACTCGGCACCGGTGCGATGCTCAGCGTTAATCTGCCAACCGGCACACACACCATCACGCTAACCGTGACAGACACCGGCGGTGGTTCTGATACAGACGATGTTCTCGTAACCGTTCAGGACACGTTAGCGCCAAACATCTCGTGTCCGTCTGATGTGGTAGTGAATCTGCCAATGAATTCGACTGCGACTTCGATGGTGGTCAGCTATCCAGCGGTAACAGCGACTGATAGCTGCTCATCCAGTGTCACAGTGAACAGCACGCCCGCCTCAGGCTCGGTGTTTCCTGTCGGCACGACTACGGTCCATGCAACTGCTGATGATGGCGCTGGACATACCTCCGAGTGCAGCTTCACTGTCACGGTGCAATATGATTTTGCGGGTTTCTTCCCGCCAGTCGCAAACCTTCCGGCGCTGAACCTGGTTCAGGCAGGAAGAGCCATTCCCGTGAAGTTCAGCTTGAGTGGTGACAAGGGACTTGGAATCTTCGGTCCTGGGTCACCTTCTTCGGGCCCAATTGCGTGCAATTCCAGCGATCCGGCAACACTTCTGGAAGAGACTGTAACTGCAGGCGGTAGCAGTCTTAGTTACAATCCAGTAGCCGACCAGTACATCTACGTCTGGAAAACGGAGGCAGCTTGGGCTGGGACGTGCCGCCAACTGGTGGTGCAGTTAAATGACGGTAGCATTCACCGCGCAAACTTCAAGTTCAAGTAACTTGAAGTTTAGCAAGTTGAATAATGAGGGCCTCGCGATGCGTCGCGAGGCCTTCGTGATATATGGCGGTGGGATTAACGAAACAAAAAACTGATGGGCTCTTGCAAGGCGTCACGAGCTTCTTTCACTCCGGAGGAGTGACGTGTTTATAGCCGAATAACGAGAGTGCTCCGTAGGAGTGCAATACGTCAGCTACTAACGCAACAGTTGCGCGAACTGCTGAAGCTCTGGGAGATTCAGTTCTGACACTGCCCAGTAAGTCATCCCTCCATTCGTCCAACGAACCAGGTTGTAGCCCTGACGCACCGCGACTGTTTCCGTTGAGTTTGCCGAGCCCGTTGCCGGCCAAACGAACAAATTAATCGGGTGCTGCCCACGTTGGTACACCATGGCCGCGACCGGACGATTGCCAATGTAATCGAGCCGTCCGCCAGTCAAGATGAATCCTTGCTGACTCAGGTCTTTTACTGGAGGGGAGAAATCAAGCTTGCCATCAAACCAGGGCTTGACAGTGTGCTGGTTAGACGAAGAAACGTCAGTTAGATGATCGGCCATCATTGAACGCACATGACTCGCAACTATTTCCTGAGCTAAAAGATCTCCGCTGTCGGGTTTCACGAGAGATCGTCCAACGATCCAAATCACGATGAAAGCCAGCACTAACGACGCCGCTGCAACTAACCAGCGCGGTTGGAAGATCGTTCGATTTCGTTCGGGTTTACTTTCTTGCCGCAATGCTGATCGCAAGCGTTCCTCTAATCGATCTGAAGGCAAATAACGCAAAGTGGTTTCGCCCAAAGCTGATCGTAGTCTGCGAAGGCGTTCGTAGTTCTTAGTACAAACGGCGCAAGCGGAGAGATGCCTTTCGATCTCCAGACTCTTCACCAGTTCTAACTCGCCATCGAGGTGGCCGTGAATCAATTCATCTGTGTGCTGACAACTCAAATGCCTGCCTCCTTGCCCATCGTCTTTGACAGAAGTGTCTGGAGTCGTTTCCGTCCGCGTGCCAGTCGCGACATGACCGTGCCGATCGGTGTGTCGACTATGTTAGCGATCTCCTTGTAAGACAGACCCTCCATTTCGCGCATCACCACAACTTCACGAAAATCAACTGGAAGCTCTAACAAGGCCCATCTGATCTTTTCCGAGTCGACACTCTGTATGAAAAGCCTCTCTGGATCAGCGAAGTCGAGACCAGCTTCTGCAACGTTGTCTTCAATGGGCTCTGCAAGTCGTAACAGACGGTTCTTTTTCAACCAGGCGTAGCAAGTGTTTCGCACGATGGTTAATAACCATGCGCGGCCATCTCCACCGTAATAGCCACTGAAGAACTTAAACGCGCGCAAGTAAGCCTCTTGAACGACGTCTTCAGCGTCGTGATCGTTGTGTACCAGCCAACGCGCCAGATTGTAGGCAGCGCCCATGTGCGGAAGCGCAATCTCTTCAAACCGGAAGGTTTTGCTTTGATCTTGCAACTTAGTCCCCAGCTGAGGTTCTCCTCTTCTAATGTGAGACCGGAGTCAGTGCTCTTTTATTCCTGACAAATTTTCACTGCAGAGCGGGAATATTCACACACGACATCGAATCCTTATAGGCAAGAAAGAATCGAATGAGAGGTAACGAAAATGAATGTAATAATTAAGTGGCTATTAAATCCACCAACAGAAGGTCCAAGAGCAGTAATCTTGCTCCGTTTAATGGCTGGCGCTGTATTTCTGTGGGAGGGAATTCTTAAGTTCGTCTATCCGAATCAGGGAGTCGGCCGGTTTACGAAGCTTGGATTTCCGGCACCTCATTTCACCGCGCTTGCAGACGGTTGGCTAGAGATCATTGGCGGTGTGTTGTTGCTTACAGGCCTCTTGACGCGTCTAGTCGCTGTGCCCTTTGTCATTGAAATGGTGGTCGCAATGGCGTCGACAAAGATCCCGTTGTACCTGGGTACTTCTCCATTGCCGCTGCCACCAGTTCCACCACAGATTGGCTTTTGGGCCGTTCTGCATGAAGTCCGATCCGAGTACGCGCAACTTCTGACGTGCGTCTTTCTGTTGTTGCAGGGACCGGGTCGTTGGTCCCTAGACTCACTATGGAAAAACAGTCGCGAAGCTTCATCGCGGAAGCCAGTAGCTCGGGATAAGCTGCACACGTTGGCAGCTTGAACTCAGAAATTTTTGTCGAAGGTTCCCATCGTTAAATGCGAATCTGTTTGGTTTCGCCAGGCAAATGTTCAATCAGGTGAACACCTGGAGCCTGGCGAATATTTTTTCCAGGTAATAGTGATCGACAAACTGGCGCCTGCCGAGAAACAAATGTCGGAACATGGATTGATTTCGAGATCGCTAAGTAAAGTTTCTCGCGTGTGCGTCAGTGTATGAGTTCGCCATTCGCTGCCGTCAGCGTAATCGTGTTCTCTCCGACCTTCAATTGCGCAGGTACATCCCAAACCAAGACGCCGTTTGGTCCCTTCGCCGAGCAAATGACGTAGTAAGTCCCTGGCGGAATTTGCGCCATCAAGACGGCCCTACCTGCACTGTCGAAGTTTCCCTTGACCACGTAGTACGGATGCATCGCAGTCGCGTAGGCAGGGCAACTTCTCGGAGGCAAGCAGTTTGTAGCATAGGCCTGCAACGCCTTGCCGGGCGTAACGTCTGCGACGATGGGCGCGCCCACTTTGCGCAACACTGTATCGAAGCGCTCGCTCATCAATGCCACGCCCGCACCTGCAAGGGGATTCGCACCGCCGGAGAACGACGAGATGATAGTGATCGTTATGGTTGTTCCGCCTGCCTGTGCTGGAGCGGAAACGGTCGTTGCCGGTTTGGCAACGGTCGCGGGCGGCGGGGCAGTAGTAGTGACAGAACTCTTGGACCCCGCGCCGGTCTTTGGACGGAACATTTCGACATCACAGGTTTCGCTAACTGGCGCAAACGTGACATTGTTGCCACTTATCCCCGTCACGAGCCGACCGTTAATTGTTGTACCGCCCGAACCGCGCAGAGAGTTATCCGGCTGCACCACTAGAGTGAATGGGCCGGCGGAATTCTTAACATGAACAAGTAGTGCATTGGACGTATTTTCTACCGAGTACGGCTGGCGAACATGGGCCAGACCGCAGTCGATGACAAGCGAGTTTCCTCTGAAGTCGAGCAACATCTGACCGCCACCGTATTGACCTGTCATGCGGAGGCCTACCTCGCCGGCATCTGGACCAAGAGTGCCGAGCACACCGGTGAGTACACCTATAGGACTCGAGTCGTCGACCGATTGCGCAGGAGATACAGGCTTGGGATTCGCCGGCGCCACGAGCGAACCAATGACACAGCGCCCCATTGCCGGCCGGTAGTCTGGTGCTCGGGTAGTTCCAGTCGCTACACCGTTTTCATAGTGGGTCGTAGTGAAGTAGCCTACGATGACGTGACCTTTGACATCTATCAAACCCGGACCCGTCAGACCACCATCCGGGCGCATGGTTAGTACGATGGGATTGGGTTCGTTGTCGACCGTAATCCGAACCAAGCCGGATCGCTTCTCGATTTTGTAGTTGCGCACGTCGCCGTCAAGCTTGCCGCATCCATCGAGGGCAACGCTATCTTCACCAAAGTTGAGTGTGGTGACAGTGTTGGGGTTTTTATGGACGCCTCTGAGAATTACGCCGGCTATGCCCGGTCCGATCAGGGATTCCTGAACGTCAGCACCAAATCCAATTAAGTCCATGAAGCCGGCATGCAGGCCTTTGCCCGTGCAGCCGACCTGATCGCCACCGAGTTCCAGGCAACGGCGCGTAGCAACGGCCGTTGGATCGTCGGAGAGGAGTCCCGGTGGGCCATTAACCTGTCTGTCGGCTGCCTGCTGTGCGGCACGGTCCTTCCGATACTGCTCCATTTGCTGCTGGTAATGTCTTTCTCCGGTGGCTGCCAGATCCGACTCTGCCTTCTTGTAAGCAGCTGAGCTCTGTGGCCCGATCAATCGCTTCGACCAATCGTCATAGAACGGTCCGTTCAGGGTGTAGTAACCATGGAGTCGCTCGAAAGTCTGCGCTTCAGCGGGTGTGTGTGTCTTCGCGTAGTCCTGCGATATCTCATAGGCGGCGTTTCTGTAAGCATTCCACATTTTCGATTCGCCAGGCGTGAAGGAGCCACGCTGACTACGGTTTGACTTGATGCGGTCGATGTACGTTTGCAAATAGGTGAAAACCGCCACCTGGCGCGCGAGTGTATCGGTCGGGTCCGAGCCTTTGATCTCTGCCTTCACGCGCTCGACCGACGGGAGGTCATTCGTGTAGTCGGAACTGGTCGCTTGCGCAAGCACAAGAATGCTGCTGCATAGAAGGCACAGAGCTGCAAGGAAAATCACGGGAATGCGATAAACCACCTTGTTGCTCCCTGCCTTTTCGCCTTGCTCGGTGAAGACCTTCCCAGTTGGCTCAATTATCTTTCGTAGACGTTCCGGATTGATTGGTGGGTAAACACTGGTTATCAGCCATTTCGTTTCCATTTTTTGAACCCCCAAAGTTAGAAGGGTTAAGGGTTCTCAGAGAACTCACGTTCTGCCGAGTCTCTCTCGTTACTTAGATGACTAGTAGGCGCGGATTAAAGCATATCCGACTTCAGATGGGCAAAGTTTGGGATGTTTAAGTCGATCGGTATTTGCCTGACGTTTTAGGCGGGCGGGAACCTTCAAGGAGGATCGGCCGAGCTTTGCGCCACGTGAGGTTGAGGTCGCAACAGCTAAAAACCAGATGTCATGAATCTAAGAACACTCGCTAGTTGATTGGTGCCCCCGCAGCGAGTCGAACCCCGAACGAGATTTACGTTGGAATGCCCATGCGTTTCAGAGTAGTAAGGAAGGGCTTCCTGTTGGCGCGATTATCGACGAGAATTTCTTGAGCGTCCGGTCTTCTGACAACCACCAGCGGAGCCAAACATCGCGTCTATCCAGCAGAGGAATGTTGACTCGGTCCTGTTGCAGTCAATGCAGGGGTTACTGTTGTAGGGACGCTGAGCTGGTTAATTGCTTCGAGTAGGGCCAACTGCACGCCTATTGCGAGAGAACGCCTAAGGGCAAGTCGCCGAAAGACTGAAAGCACTTTCGGGCACCCACTTGAAGCCAGCAATCTGACAACTGCTAAACGCAGGTGCATATCTGGGTGTTTTTCGATCAACCGTACTAGTGGTTGAACCTCTCCCGCCTTAGCTGCGAGAAAAAGCAGTGATAACTTCCCGTAGCTGTTTTCGCGATTCCCCTCCATCAAGTTGTTGACTGCTTCATCCACTACACCTGAAGCAGCGAGGGCCCCGCCAATCTCTTGGCGCTGTTCGGGAGAAGCTTCGCGCAAGGCGTTATTAAATATTGAGGCGGCACGTTCCGGATCCTGATCATATAGATCCCGGACAGACATCTTACGAACTGCGGTCGAGGGACCTTCTGGCGATTCAGCCATCTGTTGTAGCGGAGCCACGACGTCTCTCTTCCGCACAGGGCTTGCTGGGTCGTTTCTCCGAAGCGCCAGATCCGCAGCCGCTCTGCGTAATGCCGCTATATCCTGTTGCCAACGTTCGTCTTCCGTAAGGCTCTCTTTTTTCAAGTTTTCGTTCTTCCAGTCTCCGTCTTTCAGGCCAGTGTCCGAGCATGGCATGTCCAATGAACGGCTACGTGATCGAGGGGTCTGTGCTTTCGTACGTCTCTTGACCGATTTAACAGCGGGTGTGCTCGTCATGCGTTACTCCTCTTCACACAGGTTCCGGATCCGTTTTGTCTTTCTCTCAGGTAGCAGCATTGTCGGATTGAGGTTGTGGCCCAAGGTCAAGAACTTCCTCTGGGGTGACGTCGATAGAGCTTACAGACCCATGACCGATGTTGAAGACTTCTCGAAAGTCCATGGATGCATAAGCTGCCAACGCCAACTTAGGTTCGGTCGGTGAGTAAGTCGACTCCGTGTTGTCAACAACGTCCGGAGTTTTCGCTTCTTCAACGCGGCGCGGGAACTGAAACTTGGTCAGCACGAGTCGACTCACATTTAGACCGAGACTGTTATCAAGAACGCACAGCTGCTCCGCAATAACTCGTTGGGACACTCTTTCAAGGGCCCTCTCCAGCTCCCTCCCAGCGCTGGCTACATCGCGAGCCAGAATCATCTCAAAATCGTGACCTGCGCTGATGTGCCGCCTCGCGTGATTCTGCAGTAGGACCGCTGCTTCTTTATGAACCCTGTCAGTAGCCACAATAACCAGATGGCAAGCCTCAGTTTCGACCTCAAGATCAATGGCTGATCGAGCAAAAGCAGTCGTTAAGTCACCGTCGCGAGCAACTAACAGGAACGATTCGCCGCACACATTAGCCATGATCTGCCCATAGCCGTTGCCTTCAGAAGTTCCGACGGCAATCTCTCTTTCGGGAATTCCCATCTCGCGCAACAGGAAATGGAGGCGACTGACTAGCCAGGACCCATCTTCAAGTAGTGAGGAAGCGAGTTGGGTAGGTGCGATCACTTCCTCCACGTTTTCATCGGCCACTGGCAAGCCACACTCACCGCAAGTCGCATCGCTAACGGTTACTACTGCCAGGGCATGTGGATTGGGTAATCGAAAGAGGGGATGTCCAGTTTTTCTGCAACTAACCTGCACTTCCCTGGCGACCAGTCCCACGGCCTCGAGTCTCTCTATTGGCACTTCATGCGACGGCGTTTCCCCAGTTAGAAGTCTGACGGATGAACCTTCGAGATCTGCGTTTCGAGCGGTGCGGAGGAAAATACGTGCGCCCTCGTCTTCGAGGTTAGACGCCGCCAGGATGCGCTTACTTGTCGTATCTTTGCGCAAGCTTGTGTATAAGGAATCTCCGTCCTGCTTCGCAATGAACCCTCTAAAACCCTCCGGGACATTTTGCTTACTAAGTTCCCACTGCGGAAAGTCAGCGGTAGCATCACCTTGTTTCTGAAATTGTGAAAGAAGCAAACCACGCAGAGTTGAGCAGAAGGAGTCGAGCTTTCTAAGTGGTTCAGGCGTCTTCGCCTCGAAAATAATTCCCGCTCTGATTAGGGGATCTCGTTCATCCTCGTCTTCGAAGACAAGAAACAGAACATGATCGGAAAAACAAAAAACGTCTCCTGGAACAAATGGCTCCCTGGATGCCGGCCCGGTCCAGGAAGCAAGAGCTGCTTCCATCTCATTGGTTCGTTCTGAATCTCCTAACACAGCCTCAAAACAATGGTGTCTTGTGGATCGGATTAGAGGAGGCAAATTCTGCTCCTGCAGTTCTTGCAGGAGCCTGGTTCGACCTTCTCTCTCTACCGCATAATTAAGGGCTTTGCATTCAAGAAATAGCATATGACCTTTCTTGCCTGTCCTTCAGTTCTGGGCGGATCTTAATTCGGCCGCGCGACGGTGATCTGGACATTTTCCTGTCCAGTTACCGTAGCTGGGTAACGACGTTGTTTCGCGATTCGCAAAGCGAGGCCTTCATAACTATCCATTCCGGGCTTATGATTCGCGATTGATGCTTTTAGGACTCTTCCGTTTTCGATTTGCATGATGACTTTTACGGATTGAGTGCTTGCGACAGAATTCGCAGGCGTCCCCGTCTGTTCATTCGAACCACCGGGGGCTACTTGCGACAATGATCCGCTGGATGAAGCTGGTTGGTTTTTCGGCTCGGGCCTAACTGTTGAGACCCGGGTTACCTGGCGACGTGACTGCTCTGATATTCGAGCTATTTTCCGAGGTTCGTTGGGACTGATCGGAGGCTTTTGTATTTGCAAGGCCTCCTCCGTGGCTCGTGAGGTTGTCGTCTCAGAAAAGGAACGAGCCAGATTCAATTTCCCTGATAGGGCGATCGCTGTAGATAGTCCGAAAATGACTAGCGCAGCTGCCGCCAAAAATAGAATGGATCTGCGTTGGATCCCCGCATGAAATGCAGGCAGCAGTTGTAGAGGTTGCGGGTTTCCAGATGGAATAAGTTGAGGCGTATTCGAGGGGGTACTAACCGGCGGGAGAGAACGTTCCGAATTGTCGACGATTCCCGTGCCCTCGATTTGCAGAGCGCTTTCGTCCCAGCAGCCGAATAACTCCGAGACAACTCGTTGAAACGAGGGCGCAATCGATCGGCGAGACGGCGGAATAAGAGGGTTAAAATTGAAGGCAGCTTCCGGCTGGGCCAGGGCCACACATATGGCCTGCAAGCCCGTTAGCTCACTTAGTTGTGCATCAACTAGCTCTCCATCATTGAAGAAGAACGTTCCGGGGCCTTTTGGGTATTCAATTGTTAATCGTCCGGTCTTGCGTTGGTGGCGAAGAATTCCCACAAGATCGGACAACGGGTAGTCACGCAGATGCCCTGTCAAAACCACGAAACGGCTATTCTGCATTGCTGCTCCTTCCTAGTACCTTGTCAATGGCAAAATTCCTTAATCCAGCATCCTGAGTTGTTATCGCGGAAAGCTTTGGCAAGTTTTTTAGCAAGATCCTTATCCAGGAGCTCGAGAATCCTGTACTCCTCAGTCACCAAATTGTTCTCCATCAATTCCTGATATGCCATTCCCAGGCCAAAATGAGCCTTAGCCATTTTGGGATCCAGACTCGTCGCCTTCTTGAATGCGGCGACAGCATCTCTGTAACGATGCAATTGAAAGTATGCGAGCCCTAACCCGTATTGAGCTTCTGACAAACCGGGCTTGAGTTTCACCGCCTGCTTGAAAGCTTTGGCAGCTTCAGTGTTTTTGTCTAACTTGACATAGGCAGCACCGAGACTGAGGAAAACCTCAGCTGATTGAGGATCGAACTCAAGTGATTCAAGGTAGGCCTCGATTGCAGCTTTAACGTTACCAGCGTCAAGGAACCCCGAAGCGGTTCGGTAGGATTCTAGTGCGGCTTTCTTAGCAGCGGCGTCACCAGACGGTTTGAGGTTTTCGGGAGAACCTTCCGGCCGTGAGCTTTCAACCGCTGAAGAATTGCGCGCAGCTAAAGGAACCGACACGCTCTCACGGCGCTTCGAATCAATGGCTTCGCCTGCATTCTGCACTGGAGCAGCAACTTTTTCTGCTGAAGGTCCATTACGAAGACGCGCCTGCACAATCCCGGCGACAGGTGTCTGGCTCAGAGTATTGGTCTCGTCGTTGCCTATCTTGTCCTCTGCGACGTTCTTTTTTACCTCTGGGGTTTTTCTGGTGAAAGGAGGCGGAGTGCCCGCTAAATCGAGTGAGCTTCCCGAGACTTCTCGGCTCACAGAGAAACTAAAGTTGATTCCATCCTTTTCCAGGCTTTGAAGCTGAAACTCTGTAGGTTCCGTGGGCGTGGGTAACTTCTGAGACGAAACGGCAGCGATCTTGGCGATGCTCTCATTAAAATAGTAGGTGACTGTCCTATAAGTAACCTCCACAGGTTCGGATTTCAATTGACCATTCTCGAAAACAACAAGACTGGTAACCATTTTTGTCCAGTTGCCAAATGTGTCGAACTCATAGGAGTAGGCTTCTCTGCTTAGAATGGTGCCATGGTCGTCTCGGAGGGTCATCTCAATGATGTCACCCCGGTTGTCATATTTATATTCTTCCTTGCCAATTAGGGAATCGCGACCAGGATAAGACGTATTCTCAATTCTCTTTCCGTTGATTCCATAGGTAGTGAGCTCAAGAAGCTGGCGGGCCCCCTCCACAGGTCGCCCATCCTGGACCTCAACCTTGGCGGATTCAATTTTGACTCGTCGCACTGAGCCTACAAGGCCGTCCTGTTCCTTCGTGCTGTCGAGTACTGATATAGCAGGACGTGGCTGCCCAGCCGCAACGCTGTTTTGAGTCTGAGCGGAGGTCTCTACGCTAACAACAGGTGCTAATACACATAGCAAAACAGCAACACAGACCCTTCTTGAATTGCGGTACATTTGCGCCCTCCAGTTTCAAATCTCGCACTGGTCCCGGTCCGGCCAAGACCGGAATAGCGAAGTTGCGGAAACGCTACCTGGATTTATTTGATTGATCGTCTGAAGAGTGGGTTGAGAGAAGGCGGACGGGGTTTGACCGAGTCCGCACCTCGCTCCAGCCACACCATATCTTGTACTGTCCGGCGCGAAGAATACAATAAGTGCGGGCGAATTACTAGACATCATTATCTACTTTTGCAGAAAAGTTGAGATTCGATTCCATTAAGACAGGCTGACGGAACGCATGCGGCGGGTCTCGTGAATCTCGGGTGACACGATACTCGTCACGCCTTCGCTA
>Ga0207691_10006556_pt1 | contig 11240 bp, 9 predicted proteins | sample KBSM13metaG_FD_184327 | JGI IMG/M metagenome (GOLD analysis project Ga0207691, IMG submission 184327) | Miscanthus rhizosphere microbial communities from Kellogg Biological Station, Michigan, USA - KBS M1-3 metaG (SPAdes) (version 2) | ecosystem: Host-associated > Plants > Roots > Rhizosphere >...
GTCTCGCCCTTCTTGAAAGCGGCGACGCCGATCGACACCGTCACCCGGCCGAGATGCTCGCCGGTCGAACGCTTCATCAGTTCCTTGGTCATCACGGCGCGGCGGACGTGGTCCGCAACCGTCAGCGCCGCTCGCAAGGTCGTCGCCGGCAGAATGACAGCGAATTCCTCGCCACCGTAGCGCGCCGCGATATCCTGGCCCTTGACGTTCTGCTTCACCGCAAGCGCGGCGAGGCGAAGCACCTGGTCGCCGGTGAGGTGTCCGAACGTGTCGTTGAACGCCTTGAAGTGATCGATGTCGGTCAGCATCAGCGCCATCGGCTCGCTGGCCGCGATGCTCTGCGCGATGCATTTGTCCAGCGACTGATCGAAATACTTGCGGTTGGCGAGCGAGGTCAGCGGGTCGGTCAGGCTCTCGTTGCGCACCGCTTCGAGATTGACCTGCAACTGGCTGATCTCCTGTCGCGACGCCTTCAGGCTCTGTTCCAGCCGGGAGTTGTGCTCTTCCATGCTGCGGGTCGCGAGCACAAGCGACTCGACAATGGAGCGCAGCCCATCGCGATCCTTCGCGGCCCCGAGGCTTTGCGTCGCGTGCGCCAGGCTCTCATGATAGTGGGTGGCCGAGCCGACCGCAGCGTCGATCATCGACATCACCTGCTCGATCTCGTCGACGATCTGGCCGCCGACGTTGTCGAGGCGGGCGGTCAGGCGCGCGGGCGAGAGATAGGTCTCGTAGATCTGGTCGATATCCGACGTGCTCAGCGTGCCGTTGCGCGTCAGTGTCTCGTTGATGGTCTGATTGAGTGGCGGATTGTAGCCCGTCGCATAGGCGTACCAGACTTCGTAATTGCGCGGATAGGCCGGCTGGCGCAACGCCTTGATCTGCCCGAGCGCGATCTCCGCGAACGCGAGTGTGCGCACGTGCTCGTCCGTCGATGCCGTCATTTTTGTTAGCGCTCCACGCGACGCCGTCGGCGCCGCGACCCCAACCATCCGTGTTTTCACCCTATTGAAGAGGGCTGAACGGCAGGTAAACGGGGAATTATCGCGCGCGTGAATGACCGATAACGAATTCGCGCCGCAGCTTCGATCAAAACGTCTTTGACGGGTTCGCTTCCGCGTGCGTCGAACGCTACGGAAGCGGCCGTGAAATCACCAAAACTATTGTCGGGAAAATCTCAGGCCTTCAGCCGCACTGGCCGAAGCAGGAAGGCCGGTAGATGCGAACTGTCACCTTCCTCTACGGGAGATTGTGACTGCGGCCGGCGCGAGCGCGCTTCGTCGATCCGCGCGACTTTCACCGCAGCGGGTTCATGACGCTGTCCGGCGGTCGGCGTGACCCGCTCTTCACGGGGCTCGTGCGCTTCACGCGGCTGGCGCGGCTGGCGTTCCGAACGTTGCGGACGATTCTGACGTGGCGGCCGCCCCTCACGCCCGTGATGCCGCTCGCGCGCGCGAGGTTCCGCCTCAGGCTCAGACGACGGCGCGGGCTCGCCCGCCCACTCGATCGTCTGCCCGATGAGCTTCTCGATCGCCGTCACCGCCTTGCCGTCGAGCGGCGCCACGATCGTGATCGCGGTGCCGAGACGCCCGGCGCGGCCGGTGCGGCCGATGCGGTGCACATAATCGTCCGGGTGATGTGGCACGTCGAAATTGAAGATGTGGCTCACCGCGGGAATATCGAGCCCGCGCGCCGCGACGTCGGAGGCGACCAGCAGCTTGATTTCGCCGCGGCGGAACGAATCGAGGGCGGCGGTGCGGGCGGACTGATCCATGTCGCCGTGCAGCGCGATCGCCGAAAAGCCGTGACTCACCAGCGAGCGGTGCAGGGTCGCGACCTCGCGCTTACGGTTGCAGAAGATGATCGCGTTGGTCAGCCCCTCGGCCGAGCGGATCAGCCGGCGCAGCGTATCGCGCTTGTCATGCGACTCGCGGCCGGTCTTGACCAGGCGCTGCGTGATGTTCGCGACGGTGGTCGCAGGCCGCGAGACTTCGACGCGGACCGGGTTGTGCAGGAACTGCTCGGTGATGCGCTGGATTTCCGGCGGCATCGTCGCGGTGAAGAACAGCGTCTGGCGCGTGAAAGGAACCAGCTTGCAGATGCGCTCGATGTCCGGGATGAACCCCATGTCGAGCATGCGGTCGGCTTCGTCGATGACCAGGAGATCGACACCGGTCATCAGCAGCTTGCCGCGCTCGTGATGGTCGAGCAGGCGGCCGGGCGTGGCGATCAGCACATCGACGCCGCGCGTGAGCTTGGCATCCTGGTCGTCGAACGAGACGCCGCCGATGATCAGCGCGACGGTCAGCTTGTGCTTGGCGCCGTATTTGATGAAGCTTTCCTGCACCTGCGCGGCGAGTTCGCGCGTCGGCTCCAGGATGAGCGTGCGCGGCATGCGGGCACGGGCGCGGCCTTTTTCCAGCATGGTGATCATCGGCAACACGAACGCGGCGGTCTTGCCGGTGCCGGTCTGCGCGATGCCGAGCACGTCCTTGCGCGCGAGAACGTGCGGGATGGCCTGCTCTTGAATGGGGGTTGCCGTTGTGTAGCCGGAAGCCTCAACAGCGGAGAGAACTTTTTCGGACAAGCCGAGATTGGCGAAAGACATGAATCCTCGAATAAATGACTGCCCTCGGAGCTACACCGCGCCGGACATGGAACGATGGCATTTGGCTGCGCGGGGAGGGCGGTCGAATCTGACTTTTCAGACCGGTCGCCGCGGAACATAGTCATTCGTGCCGCAAAGTCAATATGTTGCACTGCAACAAGTGACGAAAAAGCCTAATTTTTCATGGCAAATTGCCCAATAAGGAGCGCCTGATGGCGGAAAGCCTGCCGATCATCCTCGTGCCGGGACTGAATTGCTCGCTGCGCCTTTACGCAGCGCAGATGCCGGAGCTTTGGCGGTTTGGACCGGTGACCGTCGCCGACCACACGCGCGACGACACGATGGCGGCGATCGCGCGGCGCATCCTCGGCGACGCACCGCCGCGCTTCGCGCTCGCCGGGCTTTCGATGGGGGGCTACATCGCGCTCGAGATCATCCGGCAAGCCGCCGACCGCGTCGCAAAGCTCGCGCTGCTCGATACCGGTTCGCGCGCGGACACGCCGGAGGCGACCGCGAAGCGCCACACCAACATCGCGCTCGCCGAAGCGGGGCGCTTTACCGATGTCATCGACCCGCAATTTCCCTTGTACGTGCATACGGGCCGCGCCAATGACGCGGCGCTGAAGGCCGACTATCTGGCCATGTGCCACGACGTCGGCCCGCAGGCTTACGTGCGACAGCAGAAGGCGATCATGACCCGTGTGGACTCGCGCCCGCTGTTGCCGGCGATCCGCTGCCCGACCCTCGTGCTGGTCGGCGCGCAGGACGAGGCGGCACCGCCGGCGCTGTCGGACGAGATGGCGGCGGCAATTCCCGGCGCGCGGCTGGTGAAGGTTCCGGAGTGCGGCCATCTGTCCGCGATGGAACGGCCGGAGGCGGTGACCAGGGAGATGGTTACCTGGATGAACGCGTGAGTGGCACGCGCTACACGGCGCGCGTGATCGCGCCGCCGCCGCTGATCGCGGTCGGCGTCGTGCTGCTCGGGTTTGCGCTCGATAAGCTCTCACCCGTCGGTCTTGCCAATGCGGTGTTTCCGCGCTCGGTGCGCTTCGCCGTCGCGACAGTGCTGATCGCATTCGCCGCATGGCCGATGACGCGCGCGCTGTTGCGCTTTCGTTTCGCCGGCACGCCCGTCGAGCCGTGGAAGCCGACATCCGCGCTGGTCGTCCGCGGCATCTACAAGCGCACGCGCAACCCGATGTATCAGGCGTTCGGGCTGTTCGCGCTGGGCTTGGCGTTCGCCTTAGCCTCGGACTGGACCTTCCTGCTGCTGCCGGTCGGCGCGTTCGTCATCCATTTTGGCGTCGTGCGGCGCGAGGAGCGCTATCTCGCGGCCAAATTCGGCGACGACTACCGTCGGTACTGCGCGAAGGTGCCGCGCTATGGCTGGCCGATCTAGGCATGATCCCGAAAAGCATGTCCTCGACCCCGATCGGGATGAGCACCGGTTTTCGGAAAAGATCATGCTCGACCAAGTCGATTTTCTCAGCGCGATCCCGCTTCGCCGCGCTAGACTTGGGCCAAGGGCAAGAACCCAGATTGTCTCGGGAGGATTTCGATGACCGCACGCCGCAACGTGCTGATCGCCGCTCTGTTCGGATTGAGCGCGCTGGCAGCAGCGCCGGCCTCGGCGCAGGGCGACTACCCCAACAAGGCGATCCGCATCGTGGTCGGCTTTGCGGCCGGCGGCGGTAACGATATTTTCGCGCGGCTAGTGGGCGCCAAGCTGCAGGAGCTGATCGGCCAGCCGGTCATCATCGAGAACAAGCCGGGCGCAGGCGCCCGGCTCGCCAACGAATACGCCGCGAACCAGCCGGCCGACGGCTACACGCTGCTGGTCGCGGCGAGCGGCGGGATGTCGATCGCCGCGGCGATCTACCCGAAGCTCGGCTATCACCCGACCAAGAGCTTCGTGCCGCTGACCATGATCGCGAATTTCCCGCTGATCCTCGCGATCCCGCAGGAGCACCCGGCCAAGACCGTGCCGGAGCTGGTCGCCTGGATGAAGGCCAATCCGGACAAATCGAACTACGCGACGTCCTCGCCCGCATTCACGATCGCGACCGAGCTGTTCAAGCTCAAGACCGGCGCGCCGAGCCAGGCCATTCCCTACAAGAGCAGCGGCGAGTCGCTCGTCGCCGTGATGGGCGGGCAGACGCTGCTCACCATCGCGGACGGTCCGCCGACCGTGCCGCTGGTGAAGGGCGGCAAGGTGCGTGCGCTCGCGGTGACCGGATCGGAGCGCTCGGCCGAGCTTCCCGACGTGCCGAGCATGAAGGAGGTCGGCTTTGCCGACGTGAACACCGGGCTGTGGAGCGGATTGTTCGTGCCTGCCGCGACGCCGGCGCCGGTCGTGAAGAAGCTCGAAGAGACGCTGCGCCGCGTGATCGCCGACCCGGACGTGAACGGCAAGCTCAAGGCGATGGCGGTGACGCCGGGAGGCGGTCCGTCGGAGGAATTCCGCGCCATGATCGACGCCGACATCAAGACCGTCGCCGACGTGGTGAAGGCCGCGAATCTGGAGTTCAAGGATTAGTTGGGACCCGGACTCATTAACGCGCAGCCATAGGCGTCAACGGCGATTTGGTCGCGATGCGCTCGAAAACAGGTGCATTATGCTCACTTTGAGTTCTTCGGCTCGTGACCCGAGGCAACTCTCGGCTCGCAGGGATTCGCCTGATGGAATGTCGTAACAGTACGATCTATCAGACCCCACAGGTCAGATACGTTCTATTTTCACGGCATCAATTACTGCGGACCACTTGGCGATTTCGTCGGTGATACGAGTCTTCAGCCCGTCCGGAGTCGAATAGCGGGGCTCGTTGCCGAACGCACGGATACGATCAATCACGCCTGGTTCAGCGAGCATCCCTGTGAGTTCGGAATTGAGCCGATCCACAATCGATTGAGGCAAGCCCGCCGGGGCCACGAGTCCCATCCAGCCGTTGACGTCAAATCCTGCGAATCCCGCTTCCGCAATGGTCGGAATGTTGGGCAATTCGCCGGACCGCGTCGCGGTGGTCACCGCCAGAATGCGCACTTGGCCACTTTTGACGTGCTCCAGCAGAATGATCGCCGGATCGACCATGAAGTCGATGCGTCTGCCGAGTAGCTCTGTGAGAGCCTGCGCACCACCACGATGAGGCACGTGTTGAAATTGGACCTTTGCCTGTTGCGCCAGATGTTCAACCAGCAAATGCTGAATCGATCCCAGCCCAGGTGTGCCGTAAAGCACTGGTGTCTGCGTGACCCGTGCCGCGTTGATCAAGTCCAGGATGTCTCGTGCCGGATGATCGGCGTGCGTGGCCAGGACGAAGGGGTACTCGATGATCTGGCCGATCATCGAGAAATCGTCGACCGGCCGGAATGGCAGCTTTTTATACCTCGCCGCCGCAGCCCCATAGGTGCTGGAGAACATGCCGATCGTATAGCCGTCGGGCGCCGCGCGTGCGAGCTGAGCCGAGGCAATCGTCGTCGATGCACCTGGTTTGGACTCCACGATAAATGGTTGGCCCAGCCGCCGCGATAAACCCTCGGCAACAATACGCGCGGTCGTATCCACGCCTCCGCCGGGTGCAAAACCGTGCACAAGGGAGACCGGCCGCGTTGGATAGGATTGCGCCCTAGCGCTACGCAACACAGCCGGCAACGCGGCTGCACCCGCGAGTAAATGCAGGAATTCTCGGCGAGGAAGCTTCATGGTGCTCCTCCTCAGCGAATAGATTGGCAGGCTCGCCCAAACACTGTGCCTCCCGCCAACATGTGTCCAATACATTAATTCTATACGGCGTTATGCTGGCATGGCATAAGGCCCGCTTATGGACTTGAAGCATCTGCGGACCTTCAGCACCGTCGCCGAGCTCGGTTCGGTCTCTAAAGCCGCACTCAGACTGCGCGTGGCGCAGCCGGCACTGTCTCGGCAGATCATGGATCTGGAAAAAGAGCTTGGTTTGAAGCTGTTCGACCGTATCGGCCGTCGACTGTTGTTGACCAGAGAAGGCGAAGGGTTGGTCGAACATTGTCGAGGGGTGTTGGGTCAGGTGCGTGGCATTACAGAGCAGGCGCGCATGTTGCAGGGCGGACAGGCAGGCTCACTCAAAATTGGCGCGTCGCCGCAGGTGATGGAAAGTGTGATCCCCGCGACTATGTCCTCATATGTGAAGACCTTTCCATTGGTCGAGGTGAAGTTGGTGGAGGTCGTCGGGCGCGATCAGTTGATCATGGTGCAGCGAGGTGACATTGATATTGGAATTGGGCTCTTGGGACAGGTAGCGGCAGAGGAACGCTTTGCAACCCATCCATTGGGAACGGCAGAGATCTTGGCCGCCTGCCATCCCTCCCATGAGCTTGCGAAAGGAAAGACTGTCGAGATTGCTACGCTTGGCCGGTATCCATTGCTACTTCTCGATTCGAGTTATGCATTCAGAAGGCTGTTCGACGCCTCTTTTCGTCTCGCCGGGCTCGAACCAAATGTCATCGTCGAGAGCCGCGCGCCACACACCTTGGTCGCGCTCGCCGAGGCGGGACACGGCGTTGCAATCATTCAGACGATCACCCCGACCAGTCGCTACAAAGTGCGGGTTCTTCGCGTTGCCCAGAAACGGAAGCCCATGCGATTGCCCATGGTCGCGATCTGGGATCGCCGCCGCCCCTTGCCCCGCTACGCTGAAGAATTTTGCAAGTTGCTGTCGGAGCAGCTGCGAAAAATCATCGCGCGGTCGAAGTAAGCGCGGTTCTGCGAAGCTATGGGGCGAGCAGGATGATCTGCGCGGCGTGAGTCTGCTTGTGGCCCTTCTGCGACCTCGGGCCATGTCCGCTTCTCCGCCACTGTCGGGCGTTGATCGGACATCAGTAGACCAGCCGTTTAATAGGTACCCGGCCGTAGGCGGGGCCAAGCGGACCCACGCGCATTATCGTTTGACTTTTGAATCCCGTGCTTTGCAAATCCAGCTCGCCACGCCTGTCGGCGAAAGCTGACAGGATTTGGCGTCTCGACTGTGCACGACGGGAATTGGCATCCATGCAAGCGAGCCTTGTTATTTTTTCTGTTATTTACAGGAACGTTCACGGCCGTGGATGTCGGGAACTTTGCGTGATTGCAAAATTCCGGCTGTTGATCACGGCGGGCGCGGCGCGCCCAACGTGCCGCGCTGTTGCCAGGTGACGGCGTCTTCCAGCCGATCGTCGCCCCAGAACACCTCGCCGCGCGCGACAAATGTCGGCGCGCCGAAAATGCCGAGCCGGCGCGCCTGCTCGGTCGCGCCGTCGTATTCGCGGGCGATTTCCTCGGACTGCGCGAGTGGAATGACCCGGCGCGGATCCTCGCCGATCTCGCGCAAACTGTCGGACAGGTTCGGCTCCATGCCGCACTCCCGATGCTCGACGAACCAGCGCCGGTAGGTCGCGCGCACATAGTCCGCGCACCAGCCTTCGCGCGCGCCGACGACCGCGACGCGATTGGCGAGATCGAAATTCTTCAACGGGTAGGGCGCCTCGCCCTCGAACGCGAAGCCGTACATCTCGGCGCGGCGGTGCAAGTCGCGCCACAGATAAGTGAGCTTGGCCGGGATCGCGCCCGGCCGGTTGTCCATCTCGATCATGATCGCCCGCACCGAGAACGGCCGCCACACGAAGCGGATGTCGGTCATGTCCTCCACGCGGTCGATCCGCATCACGGTGAGGAACGTGAACATGCTGCCGATGGAGAACCAGAAATCGATCGGCTCGGATTTGGGCATGACTATTCCAGCGGCTCCAGCTTGATGATGGAGGCGCCGTGATTGTTGCCGACCCAGAACGAGACGGGGGTCGTCGTGTTGTCGACGAACACGCGGCGGATGTTGGTCGATCGCGGCAACAGATACTCGACGAATTCGCCGCTCTCGGGATTGAGCCGTAATATGCGGTCGGTCGACATCGATCCGGTCCACACCTCGCCGTTCTTGTCGATGGTTGCATCGTAGGGCGCGGACCATGGCGTCGGCGCAATCCATTCCTTGAAGGTCTCGGCCTTGGTGTCGAACATGCCGATGCGATTGCCGCGGAATTCGCCGAACCAGAGCCGATCTTGGTCGTCCATCATGCCGCGTCGCGGGGCGGACGCCGGGGTCGGTATCGTGAAGAGCTTGACCTCTCCGGACCTGGCGTCGATGCGTCCGATGTGCCGCTGGCGGAAGTCCGTGAAAAACGCGTTGTTCTTCGAGTCCGGGATCACATCGTAGATGTTGTGCGGCTCTCCTTTCGGCGCGACTTTGAACGGCTCGAAGGTCTCGATCTTGCCGGAAGCGAGATCGAGCCGGTGCACGCCGGCAAAACCGTTGTTCTGGGTCCAGAGCTTTCCATCGACGTGCGACGAGCGTGGGCTCACCATGTTGATTTGCGCCGCGTCGATATTGGCTTCGCTCGGCAGCGCGTAATACTTGAACGTCTCGCTCTTGCGGTCGAATTTGACGATCCGGGCTTGATACATGTTGCCGAGCCACAGATTGCCGTCACGGTCGTCGCGCAGCCCGAGTGTGCCGGTCGGGAAGCCCGGCTTGTTCAGCGCGATCGGAAATTCGATGACTTTGCCGCTGCGCGGATCGAGTTTGCCCAGATACTGCTCGCCGAAACTCGAATACCAGGCGATTCCGTCGGCATCGACGATGACATCATGCGGCTGGATGGTCTCGCGCGGAAGATCATATTCCGTGATGATGACGCGCGTGGCTTTGCCCTTGGGCCTTGCGAGCGGCTTTAACGGATAGCTCCACGGCGAGCCGTTGCCGAGATTGATCGTGCTGAGATAGCCGGCAAGCCCGCGATAGACCTGCACGCGCTGGTCGCCGCGCTCCTCCATCAGACGTTCCGCACGCCGCAACTGCGGCGCGGCCGGGATGCTCTGATTGACGTAGCCCTGCATGCGGGGAAGCACCTGCATGAAATCGTCGGTGCTGTGTCGAGACTTCATCACGCGTTCGAGGGTGTGGCACCCGATGCAGTTCAGCAGCGAGCTTTTCTGCTGGTCGGTGCCCGGCACGCTCGCGATCCACTCGCCGTTCGAGAGCTGGGAAGCGAGGTCTTCGGTCTTGCGGAGTTTCAGATCGGCGACGCTTGCCTTCTGCACATGGACTTCGACGGCCGCGGGGCTGTCGAGATCGTATCCGACGGCACGGATGCGCAGCGTGTACTGGCCCGGCTCCAGCTTGGAGGCGGGGAAGCTGTAACGGCCCTGCGCGTCGCTGGCGGTCGTGATCGTGATGGTGGAGCCCGCGCGCGTTGCGCTGACCAGCACCCCTTCCATCGGTCCTTCCTCGGCCGACGTGATCTGGCCTGCCAGTGCGGCGCCTTGAACCGGGGCGGTTTGACCAACGGCCGGTGCATCGGCCTGAAACAGTACCAACGTCAGGCTCGCGAGCGCGGTCGCAATCAAGATGCGCATCAGTGCCTCCCCCGAAACATCGCGTTATCGTGCGCGGAAACAGCCAGCCGCGCTGCACTCATTCCACTCCGGATGGTGGGCGGTTTCAATGGCCTTCGATGACGGCATGACCCGGTGTCACCACGGCAATTCACTGCCGTCGTAGTTCACGTAGCGGTGGCCGGCCTTCTTTCCGTGCTTCTCGATCGCGTTCGCCACGTTGCGGCAACTGGTCTCGACGTCGAACGTCGCCGACGGGCCGCCCATGTCGGTGCGCACCCAGCCCGGCGCGATCGAGAGCACGGCATGGTGGCTGTGACGGTGGAAGAAGCTGCGCGCGCCCATGTTCAGCGCCGCCTTGCTCATCCGGTAGGTTTCCCATGTTCCGTAATCGTTGTCCGCGATGCTGCCGAGCATTGAGGACATGAACGCGACCGTGGCCTTGGGCTTGAGCAGGTCGGCGAACGCTTCGGCCGCCGTGATCGGGAAGTAGGCGTTGGTCAGAAACACGCGCGCGGCCTCGTCGGGCGAGACCTCATGCAGCGGCTTCGGCACCGAGCCGGAGACGCCTGCAACGAGAAACAGGAGATCGAGCTTCTCGTCACTGAGTGTTTCGCGCAACTCCGCAACGCCGTCGGTGTCGGCGATATCGACCTCCTCGATGCGAAGGTTGCCCTTCGCACTTGTCTTCAAGGCTTCGAGCTTCGATGCATCGCTGCGCGCGGTCGCGATCACGCGCCAGCCGCGCGCCAGATACTCGCGTGCGAGGCCGAGACCCAGCCCGCGCGATGCGCCGAGGAGGAGGGCGGTATGTGAGGGCACGCGGTCACCTAATCTCGAACGTCATGCCCGGCCATAGCCCGTCGAAGACGGGCGTGAACGCCCTGACGGCCGGGCATCCACGTCTTCCCTTCCGAACTGGCATGTAAGCAAGACGTGGATGGCCGGGACAAGCCCGACCATGACGAGACGGCCGGATTCGTCCTTCTCCGCTAGACATCCAGCAATTCGTCGCTCGCGAACTCCGCCCGCTCCTGGATGAACTGAAACCGCAGCTCGGCCTTGTTGCCCATCAGCCGCTCGACTGATGAATCCGTGTCGGCGCGGTCATCGGCCAGCAGCATCACCTTGAGCAGCGTGCGCTTCTTCGGGTCCATGGTGGTTTCCTTCAACTGGTGCGCCATCATCTCGCCCAGTCCCTTGAAGCGGCCGACCTCGACGTTGGCGTTGGCG
>Ga0207691_10006557_pt1 | contig 11240 bp, 7 predicted proteins | sample KBSM13metaG_FD_184327 | JGI IMG/M metagenome (GOLD analysis project Ga0207691, IMG submission 184327) | Miscanthus rhizosphere microbial communities from Kellogg Biological Station, Michigan, USA - KBS M1-3 metaG (SPAdes) (version 2) | ecosystem: Host-associated > Plants > Roots > Rhizosphere >...
CGATCTGCCATTCGAGGCGGCCGATCAGCTGAAGAAGGGCATTCCCGTCGACGGCGCCACCTTCGAAGAGGCACAGCCGGTCCTGCGAGCCGTCACCGAGAACGTGCTGCTCGAAATTCAGAAGACGTTCGACTTCTTCAAGGCGACCTCGTCCTCCGATCAGATCGACCGCGTGATTCTGAGCGGCGGCGCCTCGCGCGTGGACGGCTTCCACGAAATGCTGCAGGAGCGATTCAACGCACCGGTGGAAGGGTTCGATCCGTTCCGCACGGTGATGTGGGACGCCAAGAAGCTGGGCGATCCAGCAGAACTTTCCTCGACCGCTGCGGTGGCAGTCGGTCTCGCGCTGCGACGGGTAGGCGACCGATGATTCGCATCAATCTCCTCGGAGTCGAGCGGCAGAAGGTCCGCAAGACGTCCACGACGTTCCTCGACGCCAAGCACGTCGTCGTCCTCATGCAGGAGAACCGCTCGTTCGACCACGCCTTCGGCACCCTGCGCGGCGTGCGCGGCTTCAACGACCCTCGCGCCATCCGGCTGCACGACGGCTCGCCGGTCTGGGCCCAGCCGGGGAGCGACGGCAAGCGCTTCCTCCCGTTCCGTCTGAACATCAAGGAATCCAAAACCACCTGGATGGGCTCCCTCCCCCACGGCTGGCACGACCAGGTCGACGCGCGCAGCGGCGGGCGCTACGACCGCTGGCTCCACGTCAAACGTTCCGGCCACGCCGAGTACGCCCACATGCCCCTGACGATGGGCTACCACACGCGCGAGGACATCCCGTTTTATTACGAGCTCGCCGACGCCTTCACGGTCTGCGACCAGAACTTCTGCTCGTGCCTTACCGGCACCACCCCCAACCGGCTGCACCTGTGGACCGGCACGATCCGCCCGAAGCAATCGCCGGACGCGCCGGCCTACGTCTACAACGAAGACACGGACCCTAAGTGGCACAGCTGGCCGACGTTCCCCGAGCGGCTTGAAGACCACGGCGTGTCGTGGAAGATCTACCAGAACGAGCTGACCATCGACTCGGGATTCACGACGGAGGAGAACGCCTGGCTGTCAAACTTCGGCGACAGTCCGATCGAGCGCTTCACCCAGTACGGCGTACGGTTCGCGAAAACACACCGGGATTACGTCGCCCGAAAATTGCCCGAGCTGCCGGTCGAGATCGCCGCGGCGGAGAAGGCGCTAGTGGACGCCACGGGTTCCGAGCGGCAGAAACTCCAGCGCCACCTCCGGCACTTGCGCACGCAGCTTGAGGAGTTCCGGTCCGAGCAGGCGGAGTTTTCCGACGAGCGCCGCGGCGCCCTGACGGAGCGCGAGCGCCGCCTGCACGAGCGCGCCTTCTGCACCAACGCCGAGCGGCCCGACTTCCGCGAGCTGACCGAGCTGACCTACTCCGAAAACGGCACGCAGCGCCGCGTGCCCGTGCCCAGGGGCGACATCCTGCACAACTTCCGCAAGGACGTCGCCGAGGGCACCCTCCCGACCGTCTCCTGGCTCGTGCCGCCGGAGCGCGTCTCCGACCACCCCGGCTCGGCGTGGTACGGGGCGTGGTACCTGTCGGAAGTGCTGAACATCCTCACCCAAAATCCCCGAGTCTGGCAGGAGACAGTCTTCATCCTGACCTACGACGAAAACGACGGCTACTTCGACCACGTGCCGCCGTTCGTCGCCCCCGACCCGCGCAAGCCGGAGACGGGTTCGGTCTCGAAAGGAATCGACGCGGCTCTGGAGTTCGTCACGCTCGAATCGGACCGCGTGTTGCACGGCGACGACGCGCGGGAGAGCCCGATGGGCCTGGGCTACCGCGTGCCGATGATCGTCGCCTCGCCCTGGAGCCGCGGCGGGTACGTCTGCTCGCAGGTGTTCGACCACACGTCGGTCATCCAGTTCCTGGAAAAGTTCGTCTCGCACCGCACGGGCAAGCCGGTGGAGGAGCCGAACATCAATCGGTGGCGGCGCGCGGTGTGCGGCGACCTGACGTCGGCGTTCAGCGCCGCGGACTCGGCCGGCGCGTCGCTCACCCCGCTGGACCGGGACCAGTTCGTCGAGCAGATCCACAAGGCGAAGTTCAAAGGGCTGCCCGACGGTTTTCACGCGCTGTCCGACGCGGAGGTGGAGGCGCTCCGGCGCGACCCGCACGCTTCGCCGCTGATGCCGCGCCAGGAGAAAGGGCTGCGGCCGTCGCGCGCGCTGCCGTACGAGTTGTTCGTCATCGATTCGAGAAGCGCCGACGGGGCCACGCTGACGCTGCGGTTCGAGGCACGCAAGGACTTGTTCGGCGCCCGCGCCGCCGGCGGGGCATTCGCGGTGTACTCGCGCGGCAGCGAATTCTCCTGCCGCCACTACGCGGTGGAGCCGGGCGAATCGGGGGAAGGGACGTGGCGACTGGCCGACTTCGAGGCCGGCCGCTACCACCTGTCCGTCTACGGGCCCAACGGCTTCCTCCGCGAATTCCGGGGTGGGCCCGCCGACCCGCTCCTGTCGGTCGCCCTCCAGCCGCCCCGGTTTGGCGCGCAAGCGACCGAGGCCGAAGTGAAGATCCAGGCCGGGCGCCCTGCGGACGGCGAGCAGGTTTTCCTCGTCCGCGACCACGCCTACGGCAACCCCGAGCAGCACATCCGGGTCGTCCCCGGCGCGGCGGTGACCGCCCGCATTCCGGTAAAGGCCAGTCACGGCTGGTACGACTTCAGCGTGGTGGCGTCCGGCAAATCACGCTTCGAACGCCGATTCGCCGGCCGACTCGAAACCGGGGTCGAAGGGTTCAGCGACCCGCTGATTTCCCAGCCGGCGTAGGTTTCAAAAACCGGTGGCATGGGCGCCTCGCCCATGCTTCTTTCCAAGAAATGCCGCAGAAAACGCACGGGCGAGGCGCCCGTGCCACAATCTGAAACCGCTTCCAGGCTTCTCCGAACAGGAACGGTTTCGTCCGGCTGTGGTATCATTCCACACCTCATGTCTACCCTTTCAGCCGGCGGCGGGGGCGAACTGGTTCGCGAGCGGCGTGACTCGATCGCGGCGGCGAAGACGCCGTCGTCGGACCGCCCGGATGTCGCGACGGAGTTGCGCGTTCCCGACGCGCCGCTGCCCGCGCTCCCGGTGACCGAGCGACTCGTCTCCCTCGACGCCTACCGCGGCCTGGTGATGGTGCTGATGGTCTCGGCGGGCCTGCGCATCGCGCAGGTGGTCACCTCATTCGAGGCCAGCCCCGACCTGCGCCACCTCAAGACGCCGCTGTGGGATTTCCTCGCCTACCAGACCGACCACGCGGCGTGGGTCGGCTGCTCGCTGTGGGACATGATCCAGCCGTCGTTCATGTTCATGGTCGGCGCAGCGTTGCCGTTCTCCATCGCCGCCCGGCGCGCGAAGGGGCAGACGATGGGGGACTTGTGGGTGCACGCGGTGATGCGCTCGGTGGCGCTCGTGCTGCTGGGCGTGTTCCTCATGTCGAGCTGGACGTTCGACAACGTGCTCACGCAGATCGGCCTGGGCTACGCGTTTTTGTTCCTGCTCGCGTGGGCAAAACCCCGGTGGCAGCTCGCGGCGGCGGTTGCCATTCTCGTCGCCTACTGGGCCGCGTTCGCGCTGTATCCCAAGCCGGCGCCCGACGCGAGCCTGGCCGCGCTCAACCTCCCGGCCGACTGGCACCGCCTCACCGGCTTCGCCTCGCACTGGGAAAAGCACAACAACCTGGGCGCCCGCGTCGACCAGTGGTTCGTGAACCTCTTCCCCCGCCCCGACGGCAAGCGCTTCGAATACAACGAAGGCGGCTACGTCACCCTCAACTTCGTCCCGTCAATCGCAACCATGGTCTTCGGCCTGCTCGCGGGCGAACTCATTCGCAGCCGCCGGGCAACGCCCGGCCGGACGGTCGTCACGCTGGTCGGCACCGGACTGCTCGCACTCGCGATCGGATGGACATTGAACGTCACCGGGATCTGCCCGGTCGTGAAGCGCCTGTGGACTCCGTCGTGGGCGGTCTTCAGCACGGGCTGGGCGCTGCTGATGCTCGCCGCTTTTTATTACGTGCTCGACGTGGCGCATTGGCGCAGCCGGCTGCGGCCGTGGGCGATGCCGCTGGTCGTGGTGGGGATGAACTCGATCGCCGCGTACTGCATCTCGATGGTGCTCAAGCCCTGGGTGCGCGACACGGTGCGGCGCCACTTCGGGCAGGGCGTGTTCGAGTTGCCGTTCGGGAAGGTGTACGCGCCGATGGTGGATGCGGCGGTGTTCCTGCTGTTCACCTGGGCGGCGTGCTGGTGGATGTATCGCAGGAAGCTGTTCGTGCGGATCTGAGAGGGTGTCAAAGAAAGTGTTTCTTGGACTTGCGCCGCTTGCACGGGTTGAAAACCCGTGCCACGGAAGGCACTACCGTGGCACGGGTTTTCAACCCGTGCGAGCACTGCCGGAACACCTATCCCGGCTGCGTTGATTAACCAAACTTTTTATCGCTCAGGAAGTGACCGAACCCGGAGCCTTCTGCTCGCCCTTATCGTCGCACCCCGCACACGCGGCGACGAGCTGGGAGATGTTGTCGCACATCGCCTTGTAGTGGTCGGACTGGGTGAGGATTTCCAGCGCCTGCTCGAGACTCTCGAGCTCCGCCTTGCTGATCAGGACGCAGACGTCGTCGCAGCCGCGGCGGGTGATCTCGACGCGGCCCTTGCCGCAGCCGACGACCTCGTGCAGCTTCGCCATCGCCGAGCGAAAGCGGGTGACGTCTAAGGTCTGAAACGGGCGATGCAATCCATTGGCGTCCATACGGCTCCCACGAATCTGTTAATGTAACCCCTGTCACGGTCGGCACATGTGGCTTCCGCCGCCGCGACGCCCTCGCCTCCCCATCCACAGGACATATGCCGCCCGCGTAGCAAAGGTTCGGATCGGGCGAAAATTCTCGGGCCACGAAAGTGGAAGAACGCGATCTTGCGGCCTAGGCAGGCGCGAGAGGCGCCGGAGGCGCGGCGCGCAAAACGCGCGGGCTGCCGCCGCGGCTGACGGGTCCGCCGGCGCGGCCGACGATGCGGTCGAATGCCGAAGCGGTCGCCGAGAGGATTGCCGTCGCGACGATGACGTGGGCCGCGCCGACGAATGTGACGATCAGGGCGAACTCGGTGTAGCCGACGCGGACGTCTCCCGGCATTCTCAGCACCCCGTTCCGCCAGAACGGCCAGTTCTCCGAGATCCCGACGACCAGGTAGTAGTAGGGCGTATACCAGCCGACCTGTTCGGGCAGTTCGCGGAAGCCCCAGAGGCCGGCCACGATGACCAGCACGGCGCCCACGCCGAGGTAGAGCATCACGGCCAGCAACAGGTTGAGGATCACCGCGACGGTGACCTTGTGCAGGCGCAGCGACAGGTAGAGTCCTGTCGCCACCCACAGCGTGTTGAAGCTGAACAGCACCCAGATCGCCAGCAGCGCTCCGGAGAGGTCGATCACGTCGGCGACGCCGAACACCAGCAGGTGCGCGGCGAACAGCGCAAAGGGCCAGGCGATGCGGCGGTACAACCCCAGCACCTTGCCCCACACGATCGCGCGCCCGCCCAGCGGCGTGGTGAGCAGCAGCGTCCAGGTGTCGCTCTCCTTCTCCTGCGCGATGGCGGTGGCGGAGAGGACGGCGGTGAGCAGCCAGAGCAGGCCGTTGAAGATGACGGCGTAGACGCGGTGGGTGTCCCGGCTGGCCAGGCCGTCGTTCCACGCGACCAGCGCGTAGGTGACGATCAGCAGCCCGATCGTGAGGATCGCGGCGGCGATCGACTGCCACCGCCGCGCCATCAGCGGGCGGCGGACCTCGCGCCAGACCACCGGAAAGTCTGACACGTCGCGGCCGCGGCCGACGGGGCGGCGGTGGTGCTGCGGCGCGGCTCGCCGGGCGGCGAGGGCGCCGTTGATGTCAGCGGCCGTGTCCGAAATAGCCGGCGCCATCGCCGGCGCCGGCGCCGTCGCCGGTGTCGGCAGTGGCGGGGCAGTGGAGTCGGAAGATTCCGTTGACGATTGCCCCCCGGCCTTTCGAGCGACGCGGCGCAGCACGGCGGCGCTGGCCGTCAGCAGCACCGCCGTGAATGCCAGGTGCACGAGGACGCACGACTCCCAGACCGCGCCGAACATCCTCGTCGTCTGCGGCTCGGCCAGCGTGCCCGCGCAGGCAAAGGGGTTGCACGCGCCAAAGACGCGCATCCACGGCAGGAAGCGCACGCCCAGCCCGGCGATCGCCACGAAGGGGAGGAAGGCGTAGAGGAACAGCAGGGCGGCGTAGGACATGAGGATGACGGCGTAGGCGCGGTTCATGAACGTCGAGAACAGCAGCCCGATCGCCGCCGACGCCAGCGCCGTCGCGGCGCAGACGCAGAGGATGCCTGCCATCTGCCACAGCTCGACCCCGCCCAGCAGCCGCACCAGCGCCAGCGCCGGCAGGCTCAGCCCCAGGAGCGTCAGCGCGACGAACAGGCGGCTGAACAGCTTGCCGGCGACGATCTGCCAGGCGGTGATCGGCGTCATCAGCAGCACGTGCAGCGTCTTGCCCAGCCGCTCGGCGCTGACGGCCGTGCTGGTCAGCACCGGCCCGATGGCGGCCATGGCGACGATCGAGAACACGCAGAACGACGCGAAAAAGCTCCGCCCCAGCTCCGCCTGCGCCTGCGTCTGCGCGGCGATCCCCGCATACATGCCGCGCGCCGACGTCTCGGCCCAGGCCGCGAGCATCGCCAGCAGCAGCCCGCCGAGGTAGGCGACGCGCAGCACGTAGCTGCGCTTGCGCCGGGCGGTGGTCCGAAGCTCCTTGCCGAAGATGGGGCCGAAGGGGCTGAGTCCCGACAGGTGCCGGAGCAGGAGCGCCGCGGCGCGAGGTGGGGGAGCGGTGTCGGTGATGGGGTTCATGGAATAACTGGGTGCGCTGGAGACATCAGCAATGTCGACCGGTGGATCCACGCCGGGTCAAGCGCAGCGCCGGCCCGGATGCGGATGCTCTTCGCGTCGACGCGCAACGGCATCCGCATCCGGGGCGGCGCAGAGCTTGCCCCGGCGTGGCAAGCGCTTCCACAGGGATGACGTTGGTCGACACGCGACCTTTCCGCGCCACCGGAATAATTGCGTGCCCCGTTCCACGTCACCGCCTTCGTTGTATCCTAACCGGGCGTGCCCTCGAATCCCGTCCCTTCCCTTTCCACCGACCAGGTCTCCGCCTTCGTCGAGGTCGCCCGGCAGGGGAGCCTGCGCCGGGCGGCCCAGGTGCTGCTCATCACCGAGCAGGGCCTCCGCAACCGGCTCCTCGCGCTGGAGGCGCGGCTCGGGGTGGAACTGTACCGCAAGCGCCGCGGCCTGCGCCGCGCCACGCAGCTCACCGAGCACGGGCGGCAGTTCCTCCCGCACGCGAGCGCCTTTCTGGACCGGGCCCGCGAGCTGGGCGAGTTGTTCGCCGGCGACGGCAGCGGCAACGAGCCGCGCGAGGTCCACGTCGTCGCCAGCCAGTATTTGATCCTGTACGTGCTGATCGACGCGGTGCGCAAGTTCCACGCCGCGTTCCCGCACGTGCGCGTCCGGCTGGGGACGCGCACCGAGCAGCAGATCGAGCAGACGCTGCTCGAGCACCCCGACGTGGCGATGGGCGTGGCGGCGCCGTACGAGCCGTCGAGCGAGCTGGAGTTCGCCAACCTCTTCTCCATGGGCTGGAGCCTGATCACGCCGCTGCGCCACCCGCTGCTCAAGAAGCCCGACGGCGCGCTGAGACTCGCCGATCTCGCGGACGTGCCACTGATCCTGTTCGAGCGCGGCAGCACGGGCCGCCAGCACGTGGTCGAGGCGCTGCACCAGCAGGGGGTGTCGCCGGAGGTGGAGATGGAGACGACCAACACGGAGATCATCGTGCGCATGGTGGAGGCGGGGCTGGGCGTGTCGGTGGTGCCGCTGCTTCCGTCGGGCGCCGTGACGCGCGGGCGGCGCGTGGGCATCCGCAGCCTCGGCGAGCAGATCCGCCCGATCCATTCCGGCATCCTCACCCGCCGCGGCGAGCGCCTGCCGCCGGCGAGCCGCAGCTTTGTCGAGTTCGTGCAGACGACCGTGGGGGGCGAGCCGCAGGTGCAGACCGCGCGAAGGGCATCGCCGCGCGGGATAAGCTGAGCGCCGTGAAAGCATCTCCCCCTCTCCCGGTACTCCGGGGGAGGGTCGGGGTGGGGGCTTCTTTGGTCTTGATTTCGGAATTTCAATTTGCGATTGAATGCAAAAAGCCCCCACCCCTGCCCTCCCCCGGAGTACCGGGAGAGGGAGGAAGTCGCTCGCCTCCCTCCGAATTATGCGGAGCCTTGGCCCGCCCTTCCGTCGTTCAACTTGGTTTCCACGTGCTTCCTCAGCGCCTCGAGGCCGCGGCGGTATTGCGCCTTCCGGTCGGCGCCGGGCCGTCGCGACGACTCGCCGTCGCGGCGGTCGTCGGCGCCGCTGAAGGTGACACGCATCTCGCGCCAGCCCTCGTCCGTTCGCGGGGCGGCCAGTGCGTCGCGCGTCAGCACCTGCAGGACCGCGGGGCTGACCATGACGAGGAATTCGCCGAGGTTCTCCGGCGAGAGCGCGGGGAACAGCGCCGGCCCCAGTTCCTCGTCGGTGATCACGCCGCGGCCGTGGTTCTGAAGCACCTTGCGGATGAGTTCCATCTGGGTCATCGCGATCCTGCCATCTTGCCGCCCCGTCGTGTACCTTGCCGTGATGCCCCCGATTAAGCAATCCGCCCGCGCCCGACGACAGCCGTCTCCCGCCACTTCTGCCAGGGACAACGGTGCCGCCGGCAATGGTGCCGCAAATCACACCGGCATCCCGCTCGCCGAGTATGTCGCGCGGCGCAACGCGGTGCTCAAGGGGCTCAAGGGCGCCGCCGGCGTCGTGCTCGCCGGCGAAGGTGCGCCGCCGCTGCTGGGGCGGTGGCGGCCGGACTTCAATTTTTTCTACCTCACCGGCCTGTCGAACGAACCGGGCGCCGCCGTCCTGTTCGACCCCACGCACGAAAATCCTGACCGCCGCTGCGTGCTGATCCTCAAGCCGATCGACCCCGAGACCGACCGCTGGGACGGCTACCGCGACCCGATCGGCGCCGCCCTGCGCGACCGGACCGGTTTCAAAACCGTGCAGCGCTCGCGCTGGCTTCCACACCTGCTCACCTTCGCGGCCCGGCGCACGCGGCGCCTCGCCTGTCTGCACGCGTTCAGCGTCTACCCGGCGCCGGTCTCGCCGGACCTGGCATTGCACCGCCAGGTCGCCGAGCGCGTGCCCGGCGTCGCCATCGAAGACCGGAGCGACCTGCTGCCGTCGATGCGCGCGGTGAAGAGCCCGGCCGAGCTGGCGCTGATGCGCAAGGCGATCGCCGCTACGGCGAATGGGTTCGCCGCGGCGCTGCGGATGATCCGCCCCGGCGTGAACGAAGGCGCGATCGCCTGGACGCTCGAAGACGGCTTCCGCGCCGCCGGCGGCGACGGGGTCGCCTACAACTCGATCGTCGGCTCCGGGATGAACGGCACGGTCCTGCACTACATGGACAACAGCGCCGAGGCCAAGGCCGGCGACCTCCTGGTCATCGACGCCGGCGCGGTCTACGCCGGCTACGCCGCCGACGTCACGCGCACGGTCCCGGTGAACGGCCGATTCACGCCCGAGCAGCGCGAGGCGTATGAGCTCGTGCTCCGCGCCCAGGCCGCCGCGATCAAGGCGGCGAGACCGGGGGCGAAGAATTCCGACGTCGACGCCGCCGCCCGCGCCGTCATCGACAAGGCCGGCCTGGGCGACGCCTTCATCCACGGCACCGGCCACCCGCTGGGGATCGAAGTCCACGACGTCGCGCCCGACGGCCCGCTCCGCGCGGGAATGGTCATCACCGTGGAGCCGGGCGTCTACTTCCCCGACCGCAAGATGGGCGTGCGGATCGAGGACGACATCCTCATCACGTCAACCGGCGCGAAGAACCTCACAGACGCGATCCCCAAGTCGATTGCCGACGTCGAAGCGGCAATGAAATCGCGCTGACGGGACCTGCTGGCCCCGATGGCTTTCATGGGTCCGTGTCCGGCTGTCGCAACAGACGATTTTCAATATAACTGCCCGAAGACAAATAGCTTGCAACGCATTCGGCCATGGGTTCGTTTTAACCGGCCGGCTTGTTGGCTGCGCCACGGTCTGGGTTTGTTTTGCACACCCGCCACTCGTGTGGTCGCCCGCCGACGTACAAAAGACGTCTTGGCGCGACGCCCCGGCGCGTGATGGATTGCGATGATACGATATAGAGGTGCCTCGTCAATTATAAAGCGACGTGGGCAAACTCCGGGTGAAGGGCCTTGGATCAATCTGCTCCGCCCGCCAGCGGACGGATCGCGTTGTGAGAAAACATGTTGCGCCGGCCCCGGTGCGATTGTTTTCGCCCGGGAATTGTTGCAAGATCCGCGGCGCGTTTAGAGACGCCCCGCTTTTTTCGCGACGGGGGCCGATGCGCCGCCCGCCCCGTCGGCGTCGTTTGTTCAAGCGCGGCGTCGCTTGCGACCGAAGGAATCGAGACCCCGATAACTTCCGCCGCCGTGTCTGGTAGGGCGGGGGTGGGGCAATCGGCTTACGCGTGGACGAATTCGCCCGCTTCGCCAAGGCGGCGTCTCGCCCCGCAATGCACAGGGATTCACTCAGAATGGACATGACGCATAACTCCCGACTCCGAAAGCTCTTCGCCAGCGCGGTCCTGGCCGGCACGATGGGGCTTCTCGGCGGTTGCTCCCTCATTACCAACAGCTTCCTCGATCCGTCCGAGCTGACCTCGGCCGGCAGCCGCCCGGTGGGGTCGACCCACCCCCTGACCGTGCCGATCCTGGACCGGCTCGACCCGGCGTTGGAGAAAGAGCAGATCGAGTTCTCGCAGGCGAACCTTCCCAGCGAAGAAGACCTGCGTGCGCCGCTGGGCGACTACGGCATCAGCCGCAACGACGTCCTGACCATCTCGATCGGCGACCTGCAGCAGCCCGGCGTCGACACGGTGAAGCAGACGCGCGTCAGCGAGACCGGCAACATCAGCCTGCCGTACATCGGGCAGATCCGTGCCGAGGGGCTCACCGAGATCGACCTCGAGCAGCAGATCGTGGAGGCCTACCGCCGGGCCAAGCTGGTCGACAACGCGAACGTGTCGGTGCAGGTGTACGAGGCGCGCGGCCGGTCCTACAGCATCACCGGCGCGGTCAAGTCGCCCAACCTGTATGCCATTCCGGAAGCCGAT
>Ga0207691_10006558_pt1 | contig 11240 bp, 9 predicted proteins | sample KBSM13metaG_FD_184327 | JGI IMG/M metagenome (GOLD analysis project Ga0207691, IMG submission 184327) | Miscanthus rhizosphere microbial communities from Kellogg Biological Station, Michigan, USA - KBS M1-3 metaG (SPAdes) (version 2) | ecosystem: Host-associated > Plants > Roots > Rhizosphere >...
TGCAGCTCGCGACCTCGCTCACGCCGGGCGTCTCGTCGCGCATCAAGGCGGGCACTCTCGCCGTGGGCGACTCGATGCTCGCCGCCGGCAAGGCCATGCCCGCCGCGCAATCGATCATCGGCGGCCGCGTCGTGCCGTGGAGCCGCGTGGTGTACCTCGGCGGCGACCAGATCTACAGCGGCGACGCGCTCTTCACCAAGTACCAGGGCGTGTACCAGCCGAAGATCTCGTGGGTGCGCGGGCGCGTTCGCACGAACGCGGTGCAGTACTACGACACCGCCAAGACGTACATCGTGGGCTTCGACGAGCAGCTCGCTTCCGCGCGGCGCCTGGTGACGCCCGGCGTGGTGCGCGTGGGCGACATCCTCGGCGTGAGCAGCATCCTCGCCGGCACCGGCGTCTTCACGCCGACCGGGACCGTCACCCAACGCATCGTCTCCGGCGGCGGCATCGTCATCGCCGAAGGCGTGGGCACGGGCGGTGACGGGATCGTCGTCGCCGAAGGCATCGTCGTCGCCGAAGGCATCGTCGTTGCCGAGGGAATCATCATCGCCGAGGGCGTGGTGGTCGCAGAAGGCGTGGTAATCGCCGAGGGAGTCGTCGTCGCCGAGCAGGGACCGATGCCGGGGGAATGACATGAACACGAACGCAAACAACGGGAATGGAACCGTGACCCTGATCGACATGAAGGACTACACGCCGGCCGCCCGCCGCTACTGGTGGAGCGTGGTCTTCCTCGGCGTCTGGGCGCTCATCTACGCCATCGCGCGCGTGGCCGATTTCCAGGGCACCGTCCTGCTCCAGGTCCTCGTCGGCGCGCTGGTGGCCGCGATCGTGGGGCTCTTCCCGGTGCGTGTCCCGGGCGCCAAGACGGCGGTGGCCGGCGGGGAGATCTTCATCTTCCTCATCCTCATGGTCTACGGAGCGCCCGCCGCGGTCCTCGCCGCCGCGCTGGAAGGCCTGGTCGCCTCGTGGCGCGCCTCCAAGCGCTGGACGAGCCGCATCGTCACCCCCGCCATGGCGTCGCTCGCGATGCTCACGTGCGGAACCATCTTCGACCTGTCGCGCGCTGGCCTCGGCAAGCTCGGCATGAACAGCGCCGGCCTGCTCATGCTGGCGATGGTGTTCGCGGTGCTGTACTGGGCCGCCAACACGCTGCTCACCTCGGCGCTCATCGCGTTCAAGCGCGGCGAGGGCTTCTCGCCGGCGCGCTGGCTCAAGGACATGGGCTGGATGGGCCTCGCGTACGTCGCCGGAGCTTCCATCGCCGGCGTGCTCTACCTGGGCTTCAGGCAGTTCGGGTTGCCGGCGCTGATGATCGCCACGCCGCTCATCGCGATGTTCCTGTCCACGCTCGCCAACTACTTCCAGCGCAAGGAATCCGACGAGCGCCACATGGAAGAGCTGCGCGAGAGCGAAAGCCGCTTCCACAGCGCGTTCACGCACGCCGCCATCGGCATGGCGCTCGTGACCACCGAAGGCAAGTTCATCCAGGCCAACAAGGCGTTCTCGCAGATGCTGGGCCGCGGCACCGCGGCGCTGCTCGAGGCGGATCTCAAGGAGCTCGTGCATCCCGAGGACCTCTCCGGACTGATGTCGCCGGTCGAGAAGCTGGTGAAGGGCGAGCTGGGCTCGGTGCACGCGGAGCTGCGCGGCCGCCACCTGGACGGCTCGGACGTCTGGATGGCGTTGAACATCTCGCTCGCGCGCGACTGGCAGTTCAAGACGCACAACCTCATCGTGCAGGCGCAGGACGTGTCCGCGCGCCGCCGTGCCGAGGCGGAGCTCTACCACAACGCCTACCACGACAGCCTCACGCAGCTTTCCAACCGCGCGCACTTCGACGAGCAGCTGAACCGCGCCATCGCGCGCGTGCAGCGCCACCCGGCGCAGCGCTTCGCGGTGATGTACCTCGACTTCGACCGCTTCAAGCTCGTGAACGACTCGCTCGGCCACCGCGCCGGCGACGAGCTGCTGGTGAACGTGGGCCGGCGCCTGCGCAACATGCTGCGCCCCACCGACGTGCTCGCCCGCCTGGGCGGCGACGAGTTCGCGATCCTGGTGGAGGACCTGGTGCGCCAGCGCGACGCCATCGACCTCGCCGAGCGCGTCCATCGCGAGCTCGAGAAGCCGATCAAGCTGGGCGCCATGGACGTGACGGTGAGCGCCTCCATCGGCATCACCTTCAGCACCAACAACTACCAGAGCTCGGACCAGATCGTGCGCGACGCCGACATCGCCATGTACAAGGCGAAGTCGCGCGGCAAGGCGCAATACGCCGTGTTCGATTCCAGCCTGCACCGCCACGTGGCCGAGCAGCTGCAGCTCGAGCAGGAGCTGCGCCGCGCGCTGGGCCAGGGCCAGCTGATGCTCGAGTACCAGCCGATCTGCACGCTGAAGGACCGCAAGCTCACGGGCTTCGAGGCGCTGGTGCGCTGGAACCACCCGGAGCGCGGGCTCCTCGAGCCGGCGAGCTTCATCCCGGTCGCCGAGGAAACCGGCCTCATCGTGCCGCTGGGCAACTGGGTGCTCTTCGAGGCGTGCCGCCAGCTGGGCCAATGGCGCTCGATCCGCAACGGCAGCGAGATCAACATGAGCGTGAACGTCTCCAGCCTGCAGCTCACGCACCCGGACTTCGTCTCGCAGGTGGGCAACGCGCTCCAGGCGGCCGAGCTGCGCCCGTCGCAGCTCACGCTGGAAGTGACCGAGTCGGTGCTGATGAACGGCATCGAGAACGCGGTGACGACCCTCACGGGGCTGCGCCAGATGGGCGTCACGCTCTCCATCGACGACTTCGGCACGGGCTACTCGTCGCTCTCGTACCTCGCCACGCTGCCCATCGACGCGCTGAAGATCGACCGCTCGTTCATCGACCGCATGAGCCGCGACGGCGAAGGCAGCGAGATCGTGAAGGCGATCTTCAAGCTGGGCCAGGCGCTGTCCAAGCAGGTCTATGCCGAGGGCATCGAGACCAGCGCGCAGCTGGCGCTGCTGCAGGAGCTGGGCTGCGAGTTCGGCCAGGGCTTCCTGCTCTCGCGCCCTGTCGGAGCGGAATCCGCCGGCACCTTCGTCGCCTCCAACGACGGCGTCAGCGCAGCGGCCTAGTCAGAGCTGGCGTCGTCCAATAGCGCCAGCGAAGAACGGTCGAGCGAAAGCTCGGCCGCGGCCATGAGCTCGCGCAGCTGCGCGATCGTCGTGGCGCTGGCGATGGGCGCGGTGATGGTGGGACGCGACATGAGCCATGCGAGCGCGACCTGCGAGCACTTGGCGTGCTTCGATTTCGCGACCTCGTCCAGCGCATCCAGGATCTTCATGCCGCGCGGGTTCATGTAGGTCGTCTTGATCGAGGCGCCGCGCGGGCTCTGCGAGACGTCGGCGTCGGTCCGGTACTTGCCGGAGAGGAACCCGCGCGCAAGCCCGAAATACGGGATCACGCCGATGCCCAGCCGCTCGCACGCCGGCGCCAGCTCCTGCTCGTATTTCTGGCGCGAGTAGAGGTTGTATTCGGGTTGCAGCGTCTCGAAACGCGGCCAGCCGTGCGCTTTCGCCGCCTGATCCGCCTTGTCGAGGGAAGCCGCGGCGAAATTGGACGCGCCGATGGCGCGCACCTTGCCGTCGCGCACCAGGCGCGAGAACGCCTCCAACGTCTCGTCGATGGGTGTGGCGGGGTCCTCGGCATGCGCCTGGTAGAGATCGATGCGGTCGGTCTTGAGGCGCTTCAGCGAATCCTCGACGGCCTGCGCGATGTATTCGCGCGAGAGCCCCTTCTTGCCGCCGGGCATCTCCATGCCGACCTTGGTGGCGAGCACGAGCTTCTCGCGCCGAGCGCCGCCCAGCGCGATCCAATGGCCGATGACGGTCTCCGATTCGCCGCCCGAATTGCCGGGCGCCCACTTCGAATAGACGTCGGCCGTATCCACCAGGTTGAAGCCGTTCCCGGTGAACGTGTCGAGCAGCCGGAACGCGGACGGCTGGTCCACCGTCCAGCCGAACACGTTCCCTCCGAAGGCGAGCGGCGCGACTTCGATCCCGGAGCGGCCCAGGGGACGCAGCTTCATGCCGAGCGACGCGGGGGTTCGACGAATCGGCCCGACTGGTAATCGGCGTACGCGCGGCGCACTTCCTCCATCGTGTTCATGACGAAGGGACCGTGGGCTGCGACCGGCTCGTCGATCACGGGCGCGGCGAAGAAGATGGCGTGCATGTTGATGTCGGCCTCCAGGCCGAGCACGGTACCTTCTTTCCCGTCGGCCTGCGCGGGCTTGAACCACGCCACGTCCTCGTCGCTCACCGGCGTGTCGTCGCCTTCGATGCGGCCATGGCCCGAGAGCACGTAGAGGAAGGAGCGGTAGCCGCTTGGCACTTCGATCTCCACGCGTTTCTCGCCCTGCACGCGCACGTCCAGCAACGTGAGCGGCCAGAGGCTGCCGTGGGGATGCTGGACTTCGCCATGCCTGCCCGCATACACGCGCACCTCGTAGCCCACGCCCTTCCTCACCGGCGTCGCCTCGGCCCGCTGGTCGCTGTACGCCGCGGAGGACATCTTGTGCGACGCGGGCAGGTTCAGCCAGAGCTGCAGCGAATGCACGCCCTTGTCGCCGGGCATCTCGCTGTGGACGACGCCGCGCCCGGCCGTCATCCACTGGATGTCGCCCGCGCCCAATACGCCGTGCGCGCCGGTATGGTCGCGATGCTCCAGGCCGCCCTCGAGGACAATGGTCACGGTCTGCATGCCCCGGTGCGGATGCTCGGGAAAGCCCGCCGGCGGCGAGAACCAGTCCTCGGCCATGAGGAGGAAGGGCGACGTGGCGGCGAAATCGTCGGGCGGCACGACGAGGCGCGCGCGATGCGCGGGCGAGCTCCCGGAGGGCGGGTCCGCGCGGCGGATGCGGTCGATCTGGACGTCCATGTGAGTAGCCTTATCGGATCAGGAGGAGTGGCCGCGAACGCGGTCTTACGGGATACAGGGGATAGACGATTGACCTCGATGACCACCAGGAAGTGCCTCGCCGCAGTCCTCGCCGCCGCGTCCATGGGCGCCGCCGCGCAGGATAACCCGCTCGCGCGCCGCGGCCCGCCGGACCTCACGCAGCTGCGCGGCTACTGGAACGGCGCGAACCTCGAGGACCGCTCCAACTGCGCGACAGCCGGCGTGAACGGCCAGCACGGCACGTATGCCCAGTATTTCTTCACGGTCACGCCGCCCGAGATGGTGATCCACGAGACGACGGTGACGAACCTCACCTGCGACTACGCCGGCACGTACGCCGGCGATCGCACGCCGTCGTGGAGCGGCACCTTCACCTGCTCGGACGGCAAGCGCGGCACCTTCCAGTCGAAGAGCTTCCTCGTCACGCCCACCGAGATGCAGGCGCGCCTGCAGTTGAAGTTCCAGAACTCCGAAGGCTGCGACGCCGACGCGATCCTGGGAGGCTCGCGCTTCTAGCGGCGCGGCGCCTTGACCGGCAGCGTGATGACGATGCGCGTGCCGCGCTCGCGGCCCGATTCGGCCCGGATGCTGCCGCCGTGCGCTTCCACGATGGCGCGGCTGATGGCCAGGCCCAGGCCCGCGCCGCGCCGCGTGGATTGCTGCTCGCCGCGCGCGAAGGACTCGAAGACCTCGTCCTCGCGGCCCTTCGGCAGGCCCGGGCCGTCGTCCTCGACGACGACTTCGAGATCCGGGCCCACGTTGCGCGCGGAGATGGTCACGTGCGTCCCGGCGGGCGTGTGCTTCGCCACGTTGCCGACGAGGCTGCGGAAGACGCGCTCGAGCATTTCCGCATCGCCGGTCACCGGCATGTCGGGCGGGACGTCGACGATGACGTGGAACTTGGCGAGCACCGCGCCCAGCGATTTCACCGCCTTGTCCACGATCTGCGTGAGCGGCTGGCGCGCGACCTCGAGCTCCACCTCGCCGCTCTGCAGCCCCGCCATGAGCAGCGCGTCGCGCGCCACGTCCACGTAGTGCACGCGCTCGAGCGCGGTGGCCACGAGGGCGGCGAAGATCTCGAACTGGTGGCGCTGCTCGGGAATGAAGAGGTCGCGCGTGCGTTCCGGACGCACCGCGAGCACGCCGCGCGTGCGCGTGGGCGACTTGAGGGGGAGGAAGAGGTATTCGTTGCCGGCGAGCGTGTCGGTGCCCGCGCCCGCCTGCTGCGCCTGGTCATAGGCCCACTGGGCCGCGGTGCTGTCGAACGGGTTGCTCATGCCGCGCCCGGTGGGCGAGACCAGCGTGCCTGAGCTGTCGGGCACCAGCACCGCCACGCGCGCCTTGAACTGGCGCGACATGAAATTCTCGGTGGTCTCGATCACCTGCGCGGTGGTGCGCAGCATCGCGAGGTCGCGCGCGAATTCGTAGAGCGTGCGCGCGCGCCGCTCCCGGTGCGCGGCCACCCGCGCCTGGAAGCGCAGGTGCCCCGCCAGCTGCCCGATGAAGGCGCCCACCGCGAGCATGACGCCGAAGGTCACGTAGTGCTGCGGGTGCTCGGGCACCAGGGTGAAGCGCGGCGGCACGAAGAAGAAGTCGAAGGCGAGCACGTTCAACGCCGCGCCGACCACGGCGGGCCCGCGGCCGAAGCGCACCGCGAGCAGCACCACCGCCAGCATGAAGATCATCGCGATGGTGACGAGCTCGAATCCCGGGTACATCGCGTAGGCGACGATGGTGGTGAGCGCGGAGGCGAGCACGGTCCAGATGTAGCGCATGCGCTTCTCGCCCGTGCGCGTGCCCTCGAGGTCCGAGGCTTTCAGCACCGGCGCCAGGACCGGGTTGCCCGCCTCCGTCCCCGCGCGGCCGATCTCGATCACGTCGATGGTCTGCGCGGCCGCGGCGATGCGGTCGGAAAGCGAGCGGATCCAGGGCAGCCTGCGCGCGGGGCCGCGACCCACCACGACGGTCGCGATGTTGTGCTGCGCGGCATAGGCGACCAGCGCCTCGATCACGTTCTCGCCGGTCAGGATCGCGGTCTTGGCGCCCAGCTCCTCGGCGAGCTTCACGACGTTGAGGATGCGGCCGCGCTCCTCCACGCGCAGGCGCTGCAGGCGCGGCGTCTCCACGTACACCGCCGTCCAGGAGGCGTCCAGGTCGTTGGCGAAACGCGCCGCGCTGCGCACGACGTGCTCGGAGCCCGCGGTGGGACCGATGCAGCACAGCAGGTGCTCGCGCGTCTTCCACGGCGCGTCGATGGCCTTCGCGGCGCGGTACTTCTGCACCTCGTCCTCCACCACGTCCGCGGTGCGCCGCAACGCGATCTCGCGCATGGCGAGCAGGCTGCCCTTGCTGAAATAGGTCTTCTCGGCGTCCTTCTCGATTTCGCCGACGTGCACGCGGCCCTCGCGAAGCCGCATCAGCAGCTCGTCGGCCGACATGTCCACCATGATGGTTTCCTCGGCGGTGTCGAAGAACGTGTCGGGCACCGTCTCGGGCTCGCGGATGCCGGTGATCTCGCCCACCACGTCGTTCAGGCTCTCGAGGTGCTGCACGCTCATGGTGGTGAACACGTCGATGCCCGCGGCCAGCAGCTCGTCGACATCCTTCCAGCGCTTCGGATGGCGCGCGCCCTCGGGATTGGCGTGCGCGAGGTCGTCGACGAGGAGCAGCTGCGGGCGACGCTTCAGGGCCGCATCGAGATCCAGCTCACCGGGCGCGGGGGACGCGACCGATTCGAACCCCTGGAGAAGCTGGCGGTCCACGCTCTCGTGCGTATCCACGACGCCCACCACGACATCGCGTCCCGCCTCGCGCATGCGCTGCGCGGCGGTCACCATCGCGTTGGTCTTGCCGGCGCCGGGAAACGCGCCGAAGAAGATCTTGAGCTTGCCGCGCCTCACCTCGCCGGGGCCCGGCGCGGGAAGGGGCGAACGGGCAGCCTCGTCCATATGCGATTTTAGCAACTGGATTAAGCTTCGAGGGCCATGGAAGACGCACTGCTGCTCGCCCGCGCCCAGTTCGGGCTGAACATCGGCTTCCACATCCTCTTTCCCACGCTCACGATCGCATTGGCGTGGTTCCTCGTGGCATTCCTGTGGAAGTACCGGCGCACCGGCGACGAGGCCTGGATGGCCACGTACAAGCGCTGGGTGAAGATCTTCGCCCTCACCTTCGCCATGGGCGTGGTCACCGGCATCGTGATGTCGTTCCAGTTCGGCACCAACTGGCCCGGGTACATGAACACCGTGGGCGCCATCGCGGGTCCGCTGCTGGCATACGAGATCCTCACGGCTTTCTTCCTCGAGGCGACGTTCCTGGGGATCATGCTCTTCGGCATGAATCGCGTGAGCCCCGGCCTGCATATCTTCTCCGCGCTGATGGTGGCGGTCGGGACGACGGTTTCCGCCTTCTGGATCCTCGCGCTCAATTCCTGGATGCAGACCCCGGTGGGGCACGTGCTGGATGGACGGCAATGGATCGCCGCGGACTGGTGGACCGTGATCTTCAACCCATCGTTCCCCTATCGCCTCACGCACATGCTGCTGGCCTCGGGCCTCACCGCGTCGTTCGCCATCGCGGGACTCTCGGCCTGGCGGCTGCTGCACGCGCCGATGGACGCGGGCGCCACACGCACGCTGCGGCTCGCGGTGATCACGGCGGCGGTGCTCACGCCCGTCCAGGTGTTCGTGGGCGACATGCACGGCCTGAACACGCTGAAGCACCAGCCCGCCAAGATCGCGGCCATGGAGGCGCTCTGGCACACGCAGCGCGGCGCGCCGCTCGTGCTCTTCGCGATCCCCAACGAGAAGACGCGGGAGAACGACTACGCCGTGGAGCTTCCCTACGGGGCGAGCCTCATCCTCACGCACGAGAAGCGCGGCGAGGTGAAGGGGCTCGCGGAGTTCGCGCCCGACCACCCACCGGTGGCGCCCGTGTTCTTCGCGTTCCGCGTGATGGTGGGCATGGGCGTGCTGATGCTGCTGGTCTCCTGGTTCACCACGTGGCGCACGCGCCGCAACCAGCCGGCGCCCAAGTGGCTCCTCTGGGTCCTGTCGGCGTTCACGTTCTCCGGTTGGCTCGCGACGCTCGCGGGATGGATCGTGACCGAGATCGGTCGCCAGCCATGGCTGGTGCACGGCATCCTGCGCACCTCGCAGGCGGTCGGTGACATCGGCGGCGCGCGCCTGGGCGCGAGCCTCACGGGCTACATCCTCACGTACACCGCGCTCCTCGTCGCCTACTTCGTCGTGCTCACGCACCTGGCGGCGTCGGGCGATGAGAAGCCCCTGAGGCCCGGCTCGGAAGCGGCCCTCGCCACCGCAAAGGCGCGCGGATGAACGAGCTCCTTCCCTTCATCTTCATGGTGGTGATGGGCGGGGCGGTGCTCGCGTACGTGATCCTCGACGGCTACGACCTGGGCGTGGGCATGCTCATGCCCGCCGCCAACGACGAGGAGCAATCCATCATGGTCGCGTCCATCGGCCCCTTCTGGGATGCGAACGAGACCTGGCTCGTGCTGGGCATCGGCACGCTGCTGGTGGCATTTCCGCAGGCCCACGGCGTCGTGCTGGGAGAGCTCTACCTGCCGGTGGTGGCGATGCTGGTGGGCCTCATGTTCCGCGGCGTCGCCTTCGAGATGCGCATCAAGGCGCAGGGCTGGCATCGCGAGCTGTGGAACTGGCTCTTCTGGGCGGGCTCGTTCGTCGCCGCGATCTTCCAGGGCGTGATGCTGGGGCGCTACATCACCGGGTTCGAGCCGGGGTTCTTCTTCTGGATGTTCGCGCTCATCACCGGGGCGAGCCTCTGCGGCGGCTACGTGCTGCTGGGCGCCACGTGGCTCATCCTGAAGACCGAGGGCGAGCTGCAGCGCAAGGCGGTCGCGTGGGCGCGTTGGGGATTGCTGTGGGTGGCGCTGGGCGTGGCGCTGGTGAGCCTCGCCACGCCCCTCATCAGCCAGACCGTCCGCGACAAGTGGTTCGACTTCCCGCGCACGCTCGCGCTCATGATCCTGCCCGCGGCGACGCTGGCCGCCGGGGCCTGGCTGTGGATGACGACGAGGGCCATGAAACGCGGCGACGTGAGCCGCGACTGGCGGCCGTTCCTGGCCGCGGTGGCGATCTTCACGCTCGCCTTCCTCGGGCTGGCTTACAGCCTGTATCCCTACGTGGTGATCGACCGGCTGACGGTGTGGGAGGCGGCGGCGCACCCGTCGGCGCTCAAGTTCGTGTTCGTGGGCACGGTGATCGTGGTGCCGTTCATCGTCGGCTACACGATCCTGTCGTACCGGATCTTCGGCGGCAAGGCGAAGGCAGGCCTCTACGACTAGATCGCCCGCCGGCGTTGAGCGGCGCGAGTCCGCTCCAATACGCCGTTCCCGATGCGCGGATTACTTCTCGAGGAGCTGCTTCTTCTCTTTCACGTCCTTCCACTGGTCGGCGTCCGCGGGCGCGGGGATGCGTTCGACCAGGGGCTTCCAGACCTTGGAGAGCTCGGCGTTGATGCCGATGAACTCCTTCTGGTTGGCGGGGACGTCGTCCTCGGCGAAGATCGCCTCGACCGGGCATTCGGCCACGCACAGGGTGCAGTCGATGCACTCGTCCGGGTCGATCACCAGCATGTTGGGGCCCTCGCGGAAGCAGTCGACCGGGCACACGTCCACGCAATCGGTGTACTTGCACTTGATGCAGGACTCGGTCACTACGTACGTCATCAGGGGCCTCGGTCGCCGGGCCGCGGAAAAACCGGCCCTTGAAGTGCTGGAAAAGACCGCCATTTTAACAGAGCGCCCCCACGCGCCCCAACCGGCGGTTTTGCCGCCGGCACGGGTTTGGTCTACGATTGGCGCATCCGATCCGCCCCATACCCCCCCGCCGGGCGCGGCATCCACCCCAAATTCCGAGGTCCCAAATTGAGCGAGAAGATCATCCACATCACGGACGACAATTTCGAGCAGGAAGTGCTGCAGTCCAACACGCCGGTCCTGGTGGACTACTGGGCGGAGTGGTGCGGCCCCTGCAAGATGATCGCGCCGGCCCTCGACCAGATCGCCTCGGAATACCAGGGGCGGCTCAAGGTCGCCAAGCTCAACATCGACGAGAACCAGGGCACGCCGCCCAAGTACGGCATCCGCGGCATCCCGACCTTGATGATCTTCAAGAACGGCAACCTCGAGGCCACGAAGGTGGGCGCGCTGTCGAAAACGCAGCTCGCGGCCTTCATTGACAGCAATATCTGAAACCGATACCCTGAATTTCATCCTGGCTGTTCATTCGAACAAGCCTCAAGCAGCTCCGGCGCCCAGCGCCACATT
>Ga0207691_10006559_pt1 | contig 11239 bp, 8 predicted proteins | sample KBSM13metaG_FD_184327 | JGI IMG/M metagenome (GOLD analysis project Ga0207691, IMG submission 184327) | Miscanthus rhizosphere microbial communities from Kellogg Biological Station, Michigan, USA - KBS M1-3 metaG (SPAdes) (version 2) | ecosystem: Host-associated > Plants > Roots > Rhizosphere >...
CTGATCAGGTCGAAGATCGGCATGTACATCGCGATCACGATACCGCCAACCACGACACCGAGGAAGAAGATCATGATGGGCTCGAGCAGGGTCAGCAACCCGGCAACGGCCGTGTCGACCTCTTCTTCGTAGAAGTCGGCGATCTTGCCCAGCATCGTGTCGAGAGCGCCGGTCGCTTCACCGACGCTGATCATCTGCACGACCATCGACGGGAAGACGCCGGTCTCCTTCAAGGGAGCCGCAATCGTTTCACCGCGCTCGATGCTCTTTCGCGTGACCATGATCCCTTCTTCGATGATCGCGTTGCCGGCGGTGCGCGCCGTGATGTCGAGCGCTTCGAGAATCGAGACGCCCGATGCCAGGAGCGTCGAGAGCGTTCGACAGAACCGCGCAACGGCGATCTTCCGCATCAACGGACCCAGCACAGGCAGCTTGAGCGTGACCGAGTCGATCACCCTTCGACCGTTGGGCGAGTTGTAGTACGCGCGGAACGCGAACACCGCAGCGCCGATGCCCACGAGAATGAACGGCATAAAGCGAACGAGTCCGTTGCTGGCCGCGATGACGATACGAGTCGGCAACGGGAGCTCTGCGCCCAGGCCGGCGAACAGGCTGGCAAAGGTCGGGATGACCTTCCAGAGAATGACGCCGACCACGACAACCGCGATCACGACGACTGCGATCGGGTAAATCATGGCGGACTTGACCTGACCTCTCAACTTGACGGCCTTTTCGATGTAGGTCGCCAGGCGCTTGAGAATCGTGTCGAGAATACCGCCGGCCTCGCCCGCCGCAATCATGTTCGTGAACAGCGGGTCGAACGCCTTCGGATGCTTCTTCATCGCATCCGCGAGCGAGGCGCCGCTTTCGACGTCGGTCCGAGTCGCGAGAATGACCGATGCGAAGTTCTTGTCTTCTTCCTGCGTTCCGAGGATCTCGAGACACTGAACGAGCGGGAGGCCGGCGTCGATCATGACCGAGAACTGGCGTGTGAAGACCGCCAGGTTCTTCGCGCTGACGCTTTTGCCCGATGGCTTGGCGGCCTTGGGCGCCGCTTCCTTCAGCGGGCTGATCTGCGTGACGAGGATCTGCTCGCGGCGCAGGGCGGCAACCGCCCCGTCCATCGTTTCGGCGATGCGCTCGCCAGTGACCGTGCGCCCCTGCCGTGTCCGTCCGCTATATGCAAATGTGGCCATTTACCTGCTACTCCACCACTTCCGCAGAAGGGTCTGAAGACCCGCCTCTACTGCCGGCTGCTACCTACGACTACCGCCCGGCGGGTCTTCCGGTTGTTCCCGTACGGAGTCCTGCGCCGGCAACAACACCGACGCCTCGATTGATCAAGTCCTGCAGCTCGTCGCGATTCGACGACGCCATCAGCGCCGTTTCGAGCGTGATCAGTCGCTTCTGATACAGCGTCGCGAGCGACTGATTCATCGTCTGCATGCCCATCTTTTCCTGACCGGTCTGCATCGCGGAGTAGATCTGATGGACCTTGTCCTCGCGAACCAGGTTGCGGATGCCCGCCGTCGGCACCATGATCTCGAGCGCCACGACGCGGCCGCCGCCGATCTTCGGAAGCAGTGCCTGACAGACGATGCCTTCGATGACGAGCGACAACTGCGTGCGGATCTGACTCTGCTGGTGCGCAGGAAAGATATCGATGATGCGGTTGATCGTCTGTGACGTCGAGTTCGTGTGCAGCGTGGCGAGCGTCAAGTGCCCCGTTTCCGCGATGCGCAGCGCAGACTCGACCGTCTCGAGGTCGCGCATTTCGCCGATGAGGACGATGTCGGGGTCTTCACGCAGTGCGGCGCGCAGCGCGTTGCTGAAGCTCTCGGTATCGCTGTGCACCTCGCGCTGATTGACCAGACAGCCCTGGTGCTGGTGCACGAATTCGATCGGGTCCTCGATCGTGAGAATGTGATCGCGGCGCTCCTTGTTGATCTTGTCGAGCATTGCCGCGAGCGTCGTCGACTTGCCAGATCCAGTCGGCCCGGTGACGAGCACGAGTCCACGCGGCCGCTCTGCGAGCGTGGCGAGAACCGGCGGCAGGCTCAGTTCCTGGAAGCTTCGGATCTGCTCGGGGATCAGTCGATAGACTGCGCCGACCGCCCCGCGCTGGTTGAACATGTTCACGCGGAAGCGCGCAAGACCCTTGATACCAAACGAGAAGTCGAGCTCGAAGGTCTCTTCGAAGCGCTTCTTCTGCGCATCGGTGAGCACGCTGTAGGAGAGCTGCTTCGTATCGGACGGCGTCAGTGCCGCACCATCCAGGCGTGTCAGGTGGCCATGAACTCGGATCTGGGGAGGCGTGTTCGTGGTGATGTGGAGGTCCGATCCCTCCATCTGCACCAGCGTCTGCAGCAATTCCGGCAGTGTTTGCATTACTTCACCGTCTCCCGGACGATCTCTTCGATCGTCGTTACGCCGTCCTTCACTTTTCTGAGCCCGCTGGCACGCAGCGTGAGCATGCCCTCTTCGACCGCCTTCCGCCGGAGTTCGAGCGCGGAAGCGCCGACGAGCACAAGCTCACGGATTTCCTCGGTGATCTCCATGACTTCGTAGAGACCGACACGGCCCTTGTAGCCGGTGTTGTTGCACTTGTCGCAACCCTTGCCGCGATTGGGAACCACCTGCTTTGCATCTTCGGCAGAGAAGCCGGCCTGCATCAGCGCGGGGGGTGGAGTCGGGTCTGGTTCCGTGCAGTTCTTGCAGATTCTGCGCACGAGACGCTGCGCGCAAACGAGGTTGAGCGAGCTCGCCACGAGGAACGGCTCGATCCCCATGTTCATGAGTCGGTTGATCGTGCTCGGCGCGTCGTTGGTGTGCAGCGTCGAGAGCACGAGGTGTCCGGTCAGGGCGGCTTTGACCGCGATCTCCGCCGTTTCAAAGTCGCGGATTTCCCCGACAAGGATGATGTTCGGGTCCTGGCGGAGGAAGCTGCGGAGCGCAGCCGCGAAGTTGAGACCGATGTTCTCGCGCACCTGCACCTGGTTGACGCCCATCAGGTTGAACTCGACCGGGTCCTCGGCCGTCATGATGTTCGTCTCGACCGTGTTGATGCGCGCGATCGAGGAGTAGAGCGTATTCGTCTTACCAGACCCGGTGGGCCCGGTCACGAGCACCATGCCCCACGGCTTCGAGATGGCGTGCTCGAATCTCTGAAGCGACTCGGACTCGAATCCGAGCTTGGTCATGTCGAGCATCAGCTTCGTCTTGTCCAGCAGACGCATGACGATCTTTTCGCCGAAGAGAGTCGGCAGGCAGGAGACGCGGAAGTCGATGTCGCGCATCTCGCCGCCGTCCTGGAAGCGGATCTTGATGCGGCCGTCCTGAGGGAGTCGCTTCTCCGCGATGTCCAGCTTGGACATGATCTTGATGCGCGAGGTGATCGCATCGCGGAACTTCATCGGCGGCTGCATGATGTTGTAGAGAATGCCGTCGACGCGGTACCGCACGCGCAGTTCCTTCTCGTACGGTTCGATGTGGATGTCGCTCGCGCCCTTCTGGATTGCCGACATCAGGATCACGTTCACGAGCTTGATGACCGGCGCTTCCTCGCCCTGCTTGGCGAGGGCTTCCGCGCTGATCTCTTCGAACTCCTCCAGGACCTCGACATCGCCGGCGTCGGACAGCACCGGCATGTCATCGAGCGCCTTGCTCGCGACCTCGAGCGCGCTCGGCCCCGAAGGCGCCGCGTATCCTCCGCCATTCCCGTTTGTGGTTCCGGCCTTCCCGTAGTACTTGGTGATCGCGTCGACGACCGCCGTTTCCGACGCAACGACCGGCTCGACGTTGTAGCCCGTCATGAACTTGATGTCGTCCATGGCGAATACGTTCGTCGGGTCCGTCATCGCGATGGTCAGCGTCGCGCCAGACCTCGAGAGCGGGATGATTTGGTACTTCTGCGCGGTTTCGGAGGGAACGAGTTTGACGACGGTCGCATCCACGTCGAATTGCCCAAGGGCGATCGACGGTACGCCGTACTGCTTGCTGAGGAGAGCGGTGATCTCGTCGTCTTTGACGAACCCGAGCTTGATCAGATTGAAGCCGAGCTTCCCCCCGTTCTGGCGCTGATAGTTCAGTGCCTCCTGGAGTTGCTCAGGCGTGATGCGCTTCTCTTTGAGAAGCAGCTCTCCGATTCGAACCGCCATGAAAAAGAAACCGGCCTATCTCACGTGAATCGTCAGAACGTGACCCGGGCACCAATGCCCCAGCCGCTTTCGTCGTCGGCTCCCCCGAACACCCCGTGCCCATCCACGAAAATCCCGGAACGAATCGCCACGCTTGCTCCGACCGTGTAGGCCTGCTCCTCCAACCCGATCGTGTTGAATCTGGCCCCTGCCCGCATGCCCACACGCCGTCCCAGAGCCCACCCTTCAGTCCCAATCGCGATGACCCGCCGCTCCCCGTAGGGGGTGTCGTACGCAGCGACATCGGCATCGAAGGCCACGAGCACATTGCGGCTGCTAACCCTCGACGCGTCGAATGCGACGCCCATCCGCGCCTGACGCGGCAGACTCACAGCGCCAAGTTCGGCGGCCAGGACGTTTCGCACCACTCCACCCACTCGAATAGGCCCCTTCAAGAACAGGCCACCAAGATCCATGTCGAACCCGTTGTGCGCATCGGAGAGACCACTCGACTCACTCGCCCGCACATATTTCAGCGTCGTCCCGACATGGAGATCCGAGACCAGCGTATGTACGAGGGTGGCTCCTAACTGGCTGGCGGAGAGCGACCAATCGGGCACTGCGGCTCGTCTATCTTCTCGGCCCGCCGCATCGGCCGCGATAGTGCGAAACTGGCCTGTTTCTGCAATTCGCAAGTGGTAATAGCTGAAGCCGATCGGCGGCGTGGCCACAGCGACCCAGGCAGCTTCGTCGTGCCTTTCGGGCGGTTGGTCGTTCTCAATATCGGTTGTTGCCCAGCCGAGCGTCACGTCGAAGAAAGGCCCGGCCGCATGACCCGCCGGATTCCACCACGTGGCTGTGCTGTCGTCAGCCACCGCCACGAAGGCTCCGCCCATGCCAAGTGCTCTGTTGCCAACACTTTCCACAATCTGCGCGGAGGCCGGAGCGTGGTGGAAGGCCACCATCAGGATGGCGAGGGAAACAATCGGACCCGGGGATCTCGTCACTGTGGACCTCGAAGGGAAACTTGGACAGCCGCCCAGTGTATCGACCGGGAGATTTGCGCGTTACGGCAGAGCGGGCGATCATGAGACAAAATAGAGGGAACCGAAGCCAAGAACTTTCGTATCAGGAGTTTGTGTTGACCCCGCAGTGCTAGGCCACCCGGTCTGGCGGCCGAATCCGACATCCATTTGAGGGGCATCTCCGTGACCGACGTTGCATCGGTTCCTGACAGCGTACAGAACAAGGCGCTTCCCGGCCTCGCCACCCGAATAATCGGGGTGCTCTTCTCCCCGCGGGAGACCTTCGCTGCAATTGTGGCGAAGCCTCGCTGGTTGGGGGTCATGGTCGTCACGCTGATCATGACGTCGGGGGCGTATTACGTGATTCTGGGATCGCAGGACATGCAGGACGCGATCGTCGACCAGCAGGTCCGTGCAATTGAGTCGCGAGGTAACGCAGTCTCCGACGAGCAGCTCGCCAACATGGAGCGCTTCATCGGCTACCTCCCTGTTGGCTACGCAGTCGGCGTCTTCGTGCTTGGTCCGCTGTTCGGTGCCGCCGTCGCGGGAATCATCACCGGGATCTTTACCACGCTGATGGGGGGTAACGGCACATTCAAGCAGGTATTCGCTGTGATGAATCATGCCGGCATCATCCCCGCGTTTTCTGCTCTGTTCGTCGCGGGCATGCTGGCAGTTGGCGCCAAACCTGTCGGAGTGCGTCCGCCGGGCGCCAATCTTGGCGTCTTCCTTCCGATGTTGGAGGAGACGTCCTTTCTGGCGGTGATGCTCCGCTCGATCGATATGTTCCTGCTGTGGTGGATGATCGTTCTCGCTATAGGACTCGGCGTGCTCTACAAGCGTCGAACGGGACCCATTGCAACGACGTTCATCGGGCTCTACGTCGTCATCGCGTTGCTGATCGCGGTTTTCACGTCCGGTTCCTAGGGGAGCGGTAATGACAGGAAAGAAGGTTCTGATCGTTCTCGGGGTCGTCCTGGTTGGTGCCGCGGTTGTCGCCGCCAATCTGTATTACCGTCGCGACACCGGCCTCAATGTTCAGGCCGAAGCACTCCGTGCGCGCGACCTGGAAGCGATCGTCTCGGCCTCCGGCAAGGTGCAGCCGAAGCGTCAGGTCAACGTCTCGGCCCAGACTCCGGGGCGCGTCACTCGGATCGCAGTCGAAGAGGGTCAGCGCGTGAAGGCCGGTCAATTCCTGCTCGAGATCGATCCGAAACAACTCGAGGGACAGCTGCAACGCGGAGAGGCCAGTGTTGCCGCCGCCCAATCGTCCCTGCTCGGGGCGCGCACGTCCGTCGAGCAAGGCCGCGCAAACCTGGAGCTCGCGCGCCAGAATCTGAAGCGTCAGGAGGACCTCTGGAAGGAAGGACTGACGACGAAGGAGAACCTCGAGAAAGCGCAGAATGAGGTCACCGTTCGCGAGGCGGATCTCCGGGCCCGGACGCAGGACATCGAAACAAACGAGCAGCGCATCAAGCAGGAACAGGCGGGCCTGTCGACGACGCGCTACAACCTGAATCAGATCATCATCACGGCACCCATGGACGGTCTGGTGACCCGCCGCAGCATCGAAGAGGGAGAGACCGCCGTCGTCGGAACGATGAACAACGCGGGATCTGTCCTGCTGACGATCGCCGACATGTCGGTGATTGAAGCAGAAGTCGAAGTGGACGAGACAGAGATCCCGAGCGTCGCGCTCAAGCAGGAAGCCAAGGTCACGATCGACGCCGTTCCCGATCGAACGTTCAAGGGACGTGTGACGGAGATCGGCAACAGCCCGATCCAGACCAGCACGACGCAGAACACGGGACAACGACAGGCCACCACGTTCAAGGTGGTCATCACGCTCGAGGAACCGGTGCCCGACATCCGTCCGGGATTCACGTGCACCGCGGAAATTACGACGGCGAAGCGGAAGGACGTCGTGGCAGTGCCGATTCAGGCGCTGACTGTGCGCGAGATGCTCTACAACGACAAGGGCGAGATGGTTCGCGAGACGCCGAACCGCCGTCGCCGCGGAACGAATCTCGAAACGCCGTTGAGCGCGTCCAACGAGCCACCACCCGGACACACGCGGAAGGAGACGGAGGGTGTCTTTGCGATCCGCGACGGAAAGGCCATCTACCTGCCGGTGAAAGTCGGCGTCGCGGGCGAGCAGTACTTCGAGGTGCTGGACGGACTCAAGGCTGGGGATCAGGTCATCACGGGGCCCTTCTCGTCGGTCCGTGAACTCTCTGACGGACAGACCGTCAGGATTCAGCAGAGCACGCGCAGAACGAACGACCGGTGAACCAGGTCATCGATTCCATCGCCATCGCGCTTCAGGCCATCTGGGCCAACAAGCTGCGATCGTTCATGACGGTGCTCGGCAACATCGTGGCGGTCACGTCCATCGTGACCGTCGTCACGCTGATCCAGGGCATGAACGGGATGGTGGCTGATGCCATCGTCAGCGATATCGGTGCGGATTCGTTCACGGTCCAACGCCGTCCGCCGATCTTCAACGAGGACGACGAGGAGCGGGCGCGCAACAACCCGCTCATCACGATCGACGAAGCCGAAGCGATCCGACGGTTCAGCCCGCTCATCGCTTCGGTTGTTGCACAGGCCAGCCAGAATGCCAGCGTCTCGTATCGAACCGAGGAAGTCGACAACGCCCAGATTCAAGGTGTCACGAGCTCGTACAGCGATTTTTCGACCTTCGGCGTCGAGATCGGACGCATGATGAGCCAGGTCGAAGTGGACCGGGGTCAGCAGGTCGCCATGCTTGGCTGGGGGCTCGCGGATCGTTTGTTCGGCGAGATCAATCCGCTCGACAAGACCATCAAGATCGCCGGGATCAATTTCCGCGTGGTTGGCGTCAGCGAACAGAAGGGATCGTTCTTCGGCAATTCGCAGGACAACTACGCCGTTGTCCCGCTCGGCGCGTATCAACGCCTCTTCGGGGCCCGGCAGTCGCTGCAGCTGATGGTCAAACCGACATCCACGGACGTGATGCCGGCCGCCATGGACGACGCCACAGTGGCGCTGCGTGTCAGCCGCCGGCTGAAGCCAAGGGAGCCGGACAACTTCGGCATCCTCACATCCGAGACGATCCTCAATCTCTACCGGCAGGTGACGAGCGGAATCTTCGCCGTTCTCGTCGGCATCGTCGCGCTGTCGCTGGTGGTCGGCGGAATCGTCATCATGAACATCATGCTGATGGTCGTGAGCGAACGGACGCGCGAGATCGGGCTGCGCAAAGCGCTCGGCGCGAAGCGCAAGGACATCATGACCCAGGTGTTGACGGAGTCGATCACGCTGTCGACATTCGGCGGACTGATCGGGATCGGCCTCGGTTCGCTGGCCGCGACCGCGATCGCGGCGTTCACGCCACTGCCTGCTCGACTCGAGTTGTGGTCGGTTGTGCTCGGCATCGGCATCACGGCCGCCGTCGGCCTCTTCTTCGGTGCGTACCCCGCGTCGCGAGCGGCATCGCTCGATCCCATCGAGGCACTGAGACGTGAATAAGGGTCTCTGGCGCGAAGTGTTCGTGATGGCGCTCGACACGCTGCGCACGAACAAGATGCGATCGGCGCTCACGATCCTCGGCGTCGTCATCGGGATCACTTCGATCGTGGGGATGACGTCGCTCATTCGCGGCTTCGACGAGTCACTCCGCAACATGATTCGCGAGCTCGGCCCCAACACGATCATGCTCAGCAAAGCCAGCGCCGTGAGCCTTGCGGGAGGCGCCGATTTCGCCGCGATCATGCGACGACCGAACCTCACCGTCGAAGACGCCAAAGCGATCGAGAAGCTGGCACCCTCGGTCGGCATTGTGGACATCTGGATGGGCCAGGGCCTCGGAGGTCAGACGATCGGCCGTGTGTCGTACGGCGGGCAGCGCACGCCCACGCTGGGCGTCCTCGGCGCGACCGAACAGTTCGCCGCCGTGAACTTCGTGAAACTCGCATTTGGCCGCTTCTTCACCGAGTCCGAGGTCCAGCGCCGGCGGCGCGTTGTCGTGCTCGCCAACAATCCGTATCAAGCGCTGTTCGCTCCATCCGGGCTGGATCCGATCGGCAAGAAGGTTCGTATCGACGCCATCGAGTACACCGTCGTGGGTGTGCTCGGGAAACGGCCGTCTCCGTTCCCCCAGGCTGACGACTTCGTGGTGATCCCGCAGACCACGCATCAGGTGGTCTTCAGCACCAACGCCAGGCGCGCCTTTGGCGGCGGCAGCAGCGCCACAATTACGATCGTGCCGCAGGAAGCGGCGACACGTGACCAGGCCGCGGCCGAGGTCGAAGAGATCATGCGCATCCGGCACGGATTGAAGCTGGATGAACCGAACGACTTCGAGCTCGGCGGTCAGGACGCGATTCTCCGGCTGTGGGATCAGATCAGCCGCGCGGTCTTCCTTGCGCTCGTCGTGATCTCGTCGGTCGCCCTCATGGTGGGCGGCATCGGGGTGATGGCGATCATGATGATCTCGGTGACCGAACGCACACGCGAGATCGGCGTGCGGAAAGCACTCGGCGCCCGGCGGCAGGAAATCCTGGTTCAGTTCCTGTCCGAAGCAGCGGTGCTGACGTGCGTGGGAGGCGTCCTCGGGATTCTGTGCGGCAGCGGCATCGGTGTCGCAATCAGCTTCGCGACCGGCTTCCCCATCTCGCTGCCGTGGTGGTCATTCGCGATCGGCCTTGGCTTCTCAGCCGCCGTTGGCATCTTCTTCGGGATGGTGCCCGCCGTCCGCGCGTCGCGCCTCGATCCCATTGAAGCGCTCAGACACGAGTAGCATCACGACGTCTTGAAGCGCCTCGTGTCGATGCCGTGCTTGCGTAGCCGGTAGCTGAACACGCGCTCGGAAGTCATCAGCAGGCGCGCAGCCTGAGATCGCACGCCTCTCGCCTGCCGCAACGCATCCTGCAGGAGTTCTTTCTCGTACGCCTCGAGTGCTTCGCTCAGACCGAGCATCGGCACGCTGGCCTCGCCGGATGCCTGAATCTCGACCGGAAGATGGTGATGGTGAATCACCGGTCCGCTGGTCATGACAACGGCGCGCTCGATCGTCATGCGTAATTGAGCCACGTTGCCCGGCCAGTCATAATTCATCAGCATGTCCATCGCACGGCTGGACACGCCTCGGACACCGCGCACATGGTCGCGGGCAAACTGCTCGACGAACAGGTCCGTGAGCACCTGCAGGTCGTCCTTTCGCTCGCGGAGCGGCGGAATCTGAAGTGTCAACGCACCGAGGTGCTCCCATAGATCCCTTCGGCATCGTCCCGCTGCCACTTCCTGTTCGAGATCACGATTCGAGGCCACGATCACTCGGACGTCAGCCCGTGCGGACGCGACGCCGGGTCGTGTCTCACGATCGCGAGCCAGCCGCAGCAGCCTCTCCTGCGCGATCGGACCAAGGTCGGCGACGTCATCCAGAAACAGCGTTCCACCCTCAGCCCGGCCGACACATCCGCCCGTGGAGCCGGCGTCGCTCGTCGCAGGTTCGCCCGGCCCAAAGAGTTGCGCTTCAACGTCCTCCTCGAGCAGCGACCCGCAACTGACTGTGATGAACGGACCCGCGGATCGCGGCGAAGCCGCGTGGATGGCACGGGCGGCCCGAGTCTTGCCGACACCATCTTCGCCCTGCACGCACACGCTGTGCGAGGACGGCGCGATCTGGGCGATCAACTCGCAGACGCGACGGATGGCCCGGCTGTTGCCGGCAAGGTCCGCCATGCGATGACGCTCGCGGAGCTGTTGCCGCAGACGATCGTTGTCCGCCATCAGGCGACTTCGTTCGGCCACCGAGAGCGATTCGAATGGAATCCGGTGAGAGGCCATACGGGACCGCTGATCCTGCTGGCAACGGCGATGCCAGATCGCGCGCGGTCGCGTGTGGCAATCACCGCCGGAACTGGCCGACAACCGCGGTGCGCCGCGATTGGCGGTGTGCCACCCGAAGTTTGAATTCAGACGAGAGTGTATGGACTGAAGAATCTGGCGACATGATCGTCGGAATCGCCCGACGCACAGGCGGGAGGTCGCGCGCCCCGCGTCCCACGATCACGGAACGGGGCGCCGCCACCGCGG
>Ga0207691_10006562_pt1 | contig 11238 bp, 10 predicted proteins | sample KBSM13metaG_FD_184327 | JGI IMG/M metagenome (GOLD analysis project Ga0207691, IMG submission 184327) | Miscanthus rhizosphere microbial communities from Kellogg Biological Station, Michigan, USA - KBS M1-3 metaG (SPAdes) (version 2) | ecosystem: Host-associated > Plants > Roots > Rhizosphere >...
GCGCGCGCGTTTGGCATTCGTCCGATCGAAACGGCGGTCGTTGCGCCGCCGGCGACGGGGAATGCGGCACCGCGAGTAAGCGGGAAACCGTGAGAGGTGAGAGGTGAGACCAGAGACGAGAGACGAGAGACCTTAGTGTCTGTTTTTGCGTCGCGCCTCCCAAATTCACGCTGGCGACGCTGTAATCTGCTAGCCGTGAAGTCGAAGTGGCATATTCCGTCTCCCGTCTCCCGTCTCCCGTCTCCCGTCTCCCGTCTCCCCAGCAATCAGCCGCCCTTGAAGCAGACGCGGAACGCGGCGCCGCCGAGCGTCGGCGAGCGCGCGACGGACAGTTCGCCGCGGTAGGCGCGGACGATGTCCTGGACGATCGCGAGCCCGATGCCGTGGCCTTTCGTGCGCTCGTCGCCACGCACGCCGCGCTGCAGCAGGTGCGGCAGCTGGTCTTCGCCGATGCCGGGGCCATCGTCCTCGACGATGAGCTCCAGCCCGTCCCGGCGCGCGCCGGGCGCCGGCAACGCACGCGCGGTGAGCAGCACGGCGCGCTTGCCGAACTTGAAGCCGTTCTCGACCATGTTGCCGAGCAGTTCGAGCAGGTCACCCTGTTCTCCGTAGAACACCGCGCGCGGCGCGATCTCGAACTCGCACAGCATGTTCTTGTCTTTGTATACTTTTTCCAGGCTGCTGACGATTTCCTCGGCATGCGGCTCGACGCGGATCGGCGCGACGAATGTCGCGTGGCCCGAAGTCGCCGCGCGCGACAGCTGGTAGGCGACGATCTGATCCATGCGGCCGATCTGCTCGAGTACGGTCCAGCGGAATTGTTCGCCGCCGACGTCCGATTCGAGCTGGCTGCGCACGACAGCGAGTGGCGTCTTCAGGCTGTGGGCGAGGTCGGCCAGCGTGTTGCGGTAGCGGGTCAGGTGGTCGCGCTCGCTTTCGATGAATTCGTTGAGGTTCGCGGTGAGGCCGGACAGCTCCGACGGATAGCGCTCGGACAGGCGATCCTGCTCGCCGCGTTCGACGCGGGCCAGATCGGTTGCGACATGGCGCAACGGCCGCAGGCTCCAGCGCAGGGTCACGAGCAGCAGCGCGAGCAGCAGCAGCCCGAGCCCGCCGAGATACACGAGCAACGTCCCGCGGAACACATCCAGCTGCGCCTGGAGGTTGGCGGCGTCCTCGCCAATATGCAGCGTCAGGTCGACCGAACCGCGATTCTGCACTTCCCAGGTCACGCCCATGCTGAAGACGTACAGCAGCCCGCCGGCGCCCGTGACCGGTCCCACGAACTGCGTCTGCCCCGGCTTCAGCTGGGTGGCGAACGGCAGTTCCTTGCCGATCGCGGATGCCGAGCGCCACTGCTCGTATCTGACGCCCTCGATGTCGACCGGGCCGACGACGCCGGCATAGAGCCCGCTGTTCGGGCGCTCGAAGCGCCGGTCGGGGCCGACCTCTGGCGCCAGCCAGCGGCGCGCACGCGAAACGTCCGACGCGGCGAGATAACCGTCGGCGTAGCTCTCCAGGCGTTCGCGCAGCGCACTGCGCAGCGCCTCGAAGATCGCGGCGTCGAGCGCGAAACCGGTCAGGCCGAGAAACGCTGCCAGTGCTATGCCGGCCGCGAACAGCGACCGGGCTTGCAGCGACAGCGGCCGGCGCGCGGCGGGTGTCATGTTCGGGCGGCGCGTCCCCCGCGCCGGTCCTATTCTTCGCCGACGGCAACAGGGGCCGGGTTCGGCGGTGTCGATTCGTTGCGCGGAATCGCGAAGCGGTAACCGCGCCCACGCACGGTCTCGATCGGCTTGAGCGAATTTTCCGGATCGAGCTTGCGCCGCAGGCGGCCGATGAAGACCTCGAGTACATTCGAGTCGCGGTCGAAATCCTGCTGGTAGATGTGCTCGGTGAGATCGGCCTTCGATACCAGTTCTCCGGCATGCAGCATCAGGTATTCCAGGACCTTGTATTCATAGCTGGTCAGGTCTGCCGGTTGGCCGTTGACGTGCACCGTTTGCGCCGTCGTGTCGAGGATGATCGGCCCGCATTCGAGTGTCGGTTTCGTCCAGCCACTGGCGCGGCGCACGAGCGCGTTGATGCGCGCGAGCAGTTCTTCGACGTGAAAGGGCTTTACGAGGTAATCATCGGCGCCGTGCTTGAGGCCCTGCACCTTGTCCTGCCAGCTCGAGCGCGCGGTCAGGATCAGGATCGGGAAACGCTGGCCCGCGTCGCGCAGCTCCTTGACCAGCTCCATGCCGGATTTTTTCGGCAGGCCCAGGTCGATGATCGCGATATCGAACGGCACTTCGCGGCCGAGATACAGACCCTCTTCGCCGTCGGCAGCCGCGTCGACGGCGAAGCCGTCGCGTTTCAGACGCGCGGCGAGCGTTTCGCGCAGCGGAGCTTCGTCTTCGACCAGTAGTACGCGCATGATGTTTTTCCTTGTCCCTGTTAGCGCAAATTGTTGGTAGGCGGTGTCATTCGCCGGCCGGCACTTCGATGACCTTCACTTGTCCGGCACGCGTCAACACCTTGATCCGGTAGACGTTTTGCTTGCCATTGCGCTTGGTTTCCGCGGACAGGACCTTGGCACCCGTGTCGTGTTCGACCTTGGCGATGGCGTCCTTCAACGTCATCACAGCGGCGCCTGCGCCTCCCGATGCCAGGAAGGCGAAAATCGCCAATCCGGCGGCAGTCAGCAGGCGTCTCAATGTCACGTCTCCACAGTCGCGGCGCCGCAACGGCATCGCTCGTTCAGTTTCGACACTATGCCTTGCGCGTTTGAATTGCGGCTGAACTGGTCGAATGCCCGTATCCCGGGCGCGAGAAACAGGCGCTAGAAGATTTCGCCGACACAGCAGCGCAGGCTGCCGCCGGCCTTTTCGATCTCGTCGAGTTGCACGCTGCGCAGCGCGAAGCCCCAGTCGACAAGTGCATCGCGCTGCTCGCCGGTGAGCGCGGCGGCCGCACGCGCGCTCATCCAGACGCTGCCGGTGTCGAGCGCGATCGCGTTGCCGGCGAAGGCCGCCTTCTGCGCCGCGTCGATGCGCAGGACGCGAGGCGCGTAGACGCTGACGATCGCCTCGGCGGCGGCCGGATCGGCGAAGCCGTCTGGTGCAACGATCAGAGCGCGCGATGCGAGCTGCGCGAGCACTACGTTCGTGTGGTACTCGCCGCGCGCGAGTTCGAAGCAGAACGTCAGCATGAGGCCGAATGCGTCATGCAGCGCCTGCGCTCCGGCGCGGTCGCAGCGCTCGGACAGTCCGCAATAGCCGATGCCGCGCGCTCGATCGATGACGATCGAGCCGGTCAGTTCGGCGACCACGGGCAACGTCGACAGGTCCACGATTTCGCACGCGAGCAGATCGCGGAAGAACGCGCGGATGTCGGCGCGCGCGGCCTCGCGCCGGCGCACCGCATGACGCATCGCGCCGACGACGAGACGGCCGCGGGCCGTCCCGAACACGTTGTTTGGAAACACCGCGTCCGGCGTCGCAGGATCGCCCGGGAATACGATCGTCGGTACGCTCTCTCGCAACGCCGCGGCGAGCGCAGCATGCTCGACCAGCGCGCGTGCCGGGTCGACGGGCGCTTGCATGGCCATGTAGCGGTTGTCGGTCGCTGATTCGGCGGCGAGGCCAAACCCGTGCGGAGCGACCAGGAATGCCGCGCGCGGCGTCGCCGGAGCGGTCGCCGGAAAGCGCTCGGCCGAGTAGGCCGACAAGAACTCCTGCGGCGTAAAGACGATCATCGATGTGCCTGCATTCGCTCCGATTCTACGCGGCCTGGCGCTGCACGCGCATCGCATCCACCGCGCCGCGGATTGCGGAGTAGTCGGCGCCGCTGCGATGCATGTGTTCGCTCAGGTGGCGGCGGAACGCGCGCGCTCCCGGCAGCCCGAGGTACAGCCCGAGCAGATGCCGGCCGACGTGATTCAACGTGTCGCCGGCGCGGATGTGTGCATCGATGTACGGCTGCATGCGCGCCAGCACGTCGTCGCGATCCGGTAGCGGCGTGCCGAACAGGGCCAGCTCGAGTTTCGCCAGCACGTACGGATCGTGGTACGCGGCGCGGCCGAGCATGATGCCGTCGGCCTCGGCCAGGTGCGCACGCGCCGCATCGACGTCAGCGATGCCGCCGTTCACGATCACGCGCAGGCGCGGGAACTCGCGCTTGAGCTGGTACACGCGCGGATAGTTCAATGGCGGGATCTCGCGGTTCTCCTTCGGGCTCAGACCGTGCAACCAGGCCTTGCGTGCGTGCACGATCAGCGTTTCGAGACCCGCCGCGACGAGCAATTCGGCGAAGCGATGCAGTCCCTCGTAGTCGTCCTGCTCGTCGACGCCGATCCGGCACTTCACCGTGACCGGAACCGCCACGGCCGCACGCATCGCGGCGACGGCGTCGGCGACGAGCGCCGGCTCGCGCATCAGGCAGGCGCCGAAGCGGCCCGACTGCACGCGATCCGAAGGGCAGCCGACGTTGAGGTTGATTTCGCTGTAGCCGAACTCGACGCCGATGCGCGCGGCGGCGGCCAGGTCGGCCGGCTCATGCCCGCCCAGTTGCAGTGCGACCGGTTGTTCGTCGGCGCTGAAACCGAGCAGGCGATCGTGATCGCCGTGCAGCACCGCGCCGGTCGTCACCATCTCGGTATACAAGCGCGCATGCGGCGCAAGAAGGCGATGGAAATACCGGCAGTGCCGGTCGGTCCAGTCCATCATCGGGGCGACGCAAAGACGCCACGCATTGGAACTGGCGCTGTCGTCCGCTTCTTCCTTGTATGGTGCGATCTCTGGCATCGAAAATCGGCTCCGCGTCTTCCTGGTGTCTCCGCGGCGACTGTACCATCGGAGCAATTGAGTCGATCGCTCGTGTGGCTCCCTCTCCGGCTGGCAGGAGAGGGTTGGGGTGAGCGTGGCGCGTCGAAGTGCCGAACTATCTTCGAACGAAATAGAGTCTTCGCAAGCCGACGCACCACCCTCACCCGCGCCTGCGGCGCGACCTCTCCCGCCAGCGGGAGGCGAGGCTTATCCGGCTTCTGGCCGCGCACGCCGGAATGTCTTTCCCTATTTCCTGACGTCGCCGGATTGCCAGCGAACGGACTGAATCTGCCACGTGTCGCGGTCGCGCCTGAGCGTGAGCATCTCGCGGCTGCGCGTCACGGATTCTTTGTTGTTGACGGCAATGTCGCTCTCGCTGCCGACGAGCGCCGTCTCGCCCATTGGCTTCGAGCCGAGAAAAAGCGGCGTTACCCGCGCCGCATGGAGGAATGCGATGTCTTCGCCGAGATGATGCTCTTCATATTCGGTACGAGACTGGGTAGTGCCCGCTTCGCTGATCGTGGCGTCGGCTGAGAGCAGCGCCATGACCTTGCTGCGGTCTCCGTGTGCGAGCGCGGCATGAAATGCCCGGGCGACATCTTCCGCCTCGGGCACTGCGCCGGGCTCGAGTCCGTCCATCGTGATCGGTGTCTCGAGTGCCACGGCATTGCCGCGACCGCTCTCCGACTCTGACGTTGCGCTGTGCTCATGCTGCTCGTGCGCGTGGTCGTGCCCGACCTGATCGGGAGCCGGGGCAGAAGTCGCGTCGTGGTCCGAACTAGCGGCGCCGGCCCCGGCGTGGCCGTGATGGTGCTCCGAAGTCCCGGCGCCGTCGGCCGTAAACGTCGCGTATTGTTCCAGCGTCATTCCCGGCAATTTTTCCAGGAACGCGACGATGGCCCATATCGCCTGGTCATCGTGGGTCGCGCCCCAGGCCGGCATCGCCGACATCTTGAGTCCATGTTTGATGATCCAGAATTTCTCCGCCGGACCGATATCGGCCTGCTGGGTCAGATCCGGCGGTTGCGGATACAGGCCTTGCCGGATTTCCGTTGCGCTCACGCCCGGTGCGAGATGGCATTCCGTGCACATCTGCGCGTAATGCGCCGCGCCCGCCGCGATCAGTTTCGTATCGCCCAGCGGCGGCACGCGGATGTCGCGCGCACGCGTTGCGACGGAGCGGTCCCGCAGCATCTCCATCACGTCGAACACGAGCGGCGAATGGGGCACGTCCGCGCCAATCGGATAGATGCCGGACCAGACGAAAACCGCGCCGGCCAGCACCGCCAGTAGGAGAAGCGACAGCAGAATCCTGATCGTTTTCATGGCTCAGCTCCCGTGATGCATCGGCGAATTCGGATCCATCTTCATTTCCTTCTCCGGGGCGGACCTTGTCGCGCCGCCGACGCGCCACGCGACGGTGCCCTTCGGATTCCGGTACCAGCCCGGGTCGCGGTAGTCCGCGGCGACCTCGTCGCGAACCTTGACGACCGTGAACATGCCGCCCATTTCGAGTTTGCCGAACGGACCCTTGCCGGCCATCATCGCGAGCGTGTTTTCCGGTCCCTTCATGTGGCCCGAGTCGGTGTGCTCCTGGTGGACCGCCATGCCGTCTTCGCCCATCGCCATGTAACCGGGCAGCAGCGACCGGATCTTTTCCTCGACGTTCGCTTGATCCACGCCCAGTGTATTCGGAATGCCGTGGCCCATCGCATTCATCGTGTGATGCGACATGTGGCAGTGAAACGCCCAGTCGCCGGGCGCCGCGACGAACTCGATGTCGCGCGTCTGGCCGACGCCGACGAGTTCGGTGACTTCCGGCCGCCACAGCGCCCTGGGCCAGCGGCCGCCGTCGGAGCCGGTCACCGAGAACTGATGGCCGTGCAGATGGATCGGATGGTTCCACATCGACAGGTTGCCCACGCGGATGCGCACGCGCTGGCCGGTCTTGACGACCATCGGTTCGATGGCCGGGAAGACCTTGCTGTTGAAGGTCCACAGATTGAAGTCGGTCATGATCGACGGGTCGGGCCGGTACGTGCCCGGATGCAGCGCCCAGTTGTGCAGCAGGATCGCGAAGTCGCGGTCGATCGGTTCGGGCTCCCCGTCCTTCGGGTGGATGATGAACATGCCCATCATGCCCACGCCCACCTGCGTCGTCTCGTCCGCATGCGGGTGATACATGTGCGTGCCGTGCTGGCGCAACGTGAACTCGTAGGCGTAGGTTTCGCCGGGCTTGATGTCCGGTTGCGACAGGCCGCCGACACCGTCCATGCCGCTCGGCAGAAGGATGCCGTGCCAGTGGATGCTCGTGTGCTCGGGCAGGTTGTTCGTGACCAGGATGCGTACGCGATCGCCTTCGACCGCCTCGAGCGTCGGTCCCGGCGTCGAACCGTTGTAGCCCCAGCACTTCGCCTTGCAGCCCGGCGCGAACTCGTGCTCGACCGGTTCGGCGATCAGGTGGAATTCCTTGACGCCGTCCTTCATGACGAACGGCAGCGTGCGATTGTTCGGCGTCGTCACCGGAACGAACGGGCGGCGCGCCGGCGCCGGTGTTTCCGCGGCGGCCTGCGCGTGCGCCGGGCGAACGAGCGCTTTCGCCATTGCGGCGACCCCGGTGGCGAGAATCATCGTGCGACGGGAAATCGTCATGGCGTGTCTCCGTGATGTTCGTGATCGTCGGTCTGCGCATCGTGTGCGCCGGACGATTTGTCGGGCGGTTTTTTCGCGGACGGCGACGGCGGAATCTTCTTGCCAGGCATGTGCGCGCCGTCGTGCTGCATGCCGCCGTGAGACATGCCGCCGTGGGACATGGTGTGCTCGCCAGGCGCCGGCGCCGGCGTCAGCAATTGCGCGGTGCCGATCGTCTCGCTCGCCGTTTGCGCATCGCTCGGCAGACGCGCACCGACTGCGCGCTCGAGCTCGGCGCGCGCGACCCAATAGTCGCGCAGCGCTTCCAGATATCCCTGGTACGCATCGAACTCGGCGCGCTTGGCCGTGAACAGTTCGAACACGCCGACGAGCATGAAATTCTGTTCCTCCTGCGTTCGCGCGACGACGGCCTGGCGTTGCGGGATGATCTGCACGCGGTAGTCCTGCGCGCGATCGCGCGCATTGAGCGTGCGTTGCCAGGCGAGCTGCACGGCGCCGGCCACGGCCTGGGTCAACCGCCGCTGTTCGGCGTCGCTCCAGGTCTTGAGCGACTGCGCGCGCGCGACGGGACCCTGGCCGCGATCGAAGATCGGCAGCTGGATCGACAGCGACGGTCCGAGCAGGCGCGAGCGGTCCGGCTCGCGCTCGTACGAAACTCCGACGCTGAAATCGCCGAGCCAGCGAAACTCGCGCGCGCTGCGTTCGCTGTCGGCGAGCAGCGTCACGAGGCCGCGGGCTGCGGCAAGATCCAGGCGGTTCAGATCGGCGCGTTGCAGCAGCGCATCCTCGGTATCCTCTTCGGCCACCGGAACCGACAGTCGATCAGGAACAGACCACGCGGTCTTCAAGGGCAACCCGAGCTGCAGAGTCAGCGCCGCGCTAGCCGTCGCCGCGGCGTTGTCTGCATTGCGCGCGTCGACCAGCGCCTGGCCTGCGCTGGCCTCGTACTCGGCCAGCGCGCGCGCCGACAGGTTGCCGGCGGCGCGGAATCGCTGTGCAAGTTCGGCGGATGTCTGCAGCGCGTCGCCGATCGCATGACGGACCGTTGCGATCTGCTGGGCGCCGACGAGCGCGTAGTAGTCGGCCTTCGCTTCGGCGGCCAGCTGCAATACCTTGCCCGCCAGCTGTTGCTGCGCGCGCAGGAACTCGCCTTCGGCCAAGCGGCTGCGCGGACCGCGCAACAGCAGGTTCGTGAAATTCTGCACGAGTCCGAGTTCGATCTGCGGCGCCGCGCCGCGCGCACTGGAGTCCAGCAGCGCGGCGCTCAGCGTCGGATTGGCGACGCGCGCGGCCTGGAACGTGTCGGCGCGCGAGATGCCCAGGCGCGCGTACTCGGCGGCGAGCTGCGTGTTGCACATCAGCATTATCTGGATGGCCGAATCGGCAGTCAGTGGCTCGGCGACGAGCGGCGCAATCGCCGCGTCGCTCCGGGAGCAGTCGAGCGGACCTTCGATCGGCGGACTCGACCCGCCACGCGCTTCGATCAGCGCATGGGTTTCGTCGAGGCCGCGGCTCGACGGAAATGTTGCGCAGCCTGCCAGCAGGGTCAGCGCGGCGAGCGTCATCGTTCGTCGCAATGGGGAAACGTTCATCGGAGAATCTCCATGCCGGTGGCGACCGCGGCACACCTCATCGGTGGCGCTGCGGTCGGGGCAAGGGTGCGTCACGGCGGATCGCGTCAAAAAAAGCGCGAACCGATTCGGGCCGCTCGAGGCGGCAGTGCGCGGATCAGGCGATCGGGGGGCGGAACAGGAGGGCCGGGGGAGGGACCGTCGCCTGCGGTACGGCGTCATCTCCGCTGAAAAGTTGCGGCGCCAGCGGCCGCAAGTCGGGGAACAACGCCGCGAGGGCCACGACGGACGCGCAGTGGCACTGGCATTCGACGCCATCGCAGCACGAAAGGCGCACGTGCGAGGAGTGGTTGGCGGCGGTCGTCTGCGCCGCGGTGTGATCGTGACAATGGGTGGCCTGCGTGGTGGCGTCCTGCGTTGCGTCCGGCGTCGCCATTGGCGCGTGCGCGCGAGCCACGGCATGCGCCGAGCCCAGCGGCGCTATCGCGCCATTGAGGACGAGCAGGACCGCGAGCACGAGGCGCAGCCAGGCAGGGGGCGATTTCAGGCGGGGCAGGCGACGGCGCATGGCCGATAGACTGCGCGCATGCGCAGGAAGTTTCAACCGAGTCCGAGCTGCGAAGAGGATTCACCGCTGCCGTTCGCCGATCCAACGTCCTGTGGCCACTGGCGGAAACCACGAAAGTCGTCTTGGCGAGAGATCCTCATCGCCGGCGCGCTGGCAGGAAGCGGATCGGCACCGTTATGCTACGCGCCACCATAAAATACATTGATCGATCATGCGCGAATTTCCCCCCGTAGTTCTGATCGGCGTGCCGACCGATATCGGCGCCGGCGACCGCGGCGCCTCGATGGGCCCGGAAGCGCTGCGCGTGGCCGGCATTGCCGAGGCGTTGACCGCGCGCGGCCTCGAAGTCATCGATCGCGGCAACCTGTTCGGACCATTGAACCCGTGGCTGCCGCCGAGTGCCGGCTACCGGCACCTTACGCAAGTCGTGGAGTGGAACCGCGAGGTGTTGCGCGCGGTCTCGGCCGAACTCGCGGCGAAGCGCGTGCCGATCATGCTCGGCGGCGATCACAGCATGGCCATCGGTTCGATCACGGCAGTCGCCCGGCATTGCCGCGAGATCGGCCAGAAGCTGCGCGTGCTCTGGCTCGATGCGCACGCCGATTTCAACACGTCCGTGCTGACGCCGTCCGGCAACATCCATGGCATGCCCGTGGCCTGCCTGTGCGGGAACGGCCCGTCCGAGCTGACCCGGCTCGGTGGCGAGAGTCCGGCCGTTGCGCCGGAATGGATCCGCCAGATCGGCATCCGCTCGGTCGACGCTGGCGAGAAGCGCCTCGTGCACGACGTGCGCCTGGACATCTACGACATGCGCTACATCGACGAGATCGGCATGAAGCGGGTCATGGAGGAAGCACTCGAAGGCGTCGACGCGGACACGCACCTGCACGTCAGCTTCGACGTCGATTTTCTCGACCCGGACATCGCGCCGGGCGTCGGCACGACGATTCCGGGCGGACCGAACTATCGCGAAGCGCAGCTGTGCATGGAGATGATCGCCGATTGCGGACGACTCGGGTCGCTCGATATCGTCGAGCTGAACCCCGCGCTCGACCATCGCAACCAGACCGCGCGCCTCGCCGTCGACCTGATCGAAAGCCTGTTCGGAAAATCGACCCTCATGCGCGAATAGCGTGAGGGCCGTCCCTGCCCAGCAATTTCCTGACTCCAGTACCGCCTACTGAAATCCGTTCGAGAAAACCACGTCGTTCGTGTTCAGGCATCCGACCGGTGCGGCGGCGATGTCCGGCAGCAGCACCTTGCTGATCTGGGTCGGATGGAATTGCATGAGGTTCTGCGTGCCCGACGCACAACCCGACACGCTCGACAGGTTGCAATAACTCATGATCGTTCCGGCGCCGGCTGCCGGGCAACTCGGCGTGCCGGAATAGCAGCTGCTTTCCTTGTTGTAACACTGGTCGATGGTGTTGTTCGCCGTGCGTGCAACGCCGGTCGTGGCGTTCGTGCAATGCGTGTGGTCGGCGCCGAAATTGTGGCCGAGTTCGTGGCCGACGATGCGCGCGTTGAACGTCGCATTCGGATCGATGCCGATGCTCGTGCAAACCTGGTTGACGCTGTAGCTGCCGAATGTGTTCGAGTTCTGCGTCGTGCCCTTCAGGCAGTACGCTTCGAGCCAGGC
>Ga0207691_10006564_pt1 | contig 11237 bp, 11 predicted proteins | sample KBSM13metaG_FD_184327 | JGI IMG/M metagenome (GOLD analysis project Ga0207691, IMG submission 184327) | Miscanthus rhizosphere microbial communities from Kellogg Biological Station, Michigan, USA - KBS M1-3 metaG (SPAdes) (version 2) | ecosystem: Host-associated > Plants > Roots > Rhizosphere >...
CGGCGGCGATCGACGAGCTGAAGAAGGTCGACGATCCGGCCAGCGCCGACTGGAACAACCTCATGGGCTACAGCCTGCGCAAGGCCGATCCGGTGGCCAACGCCGAGGCGGCGGAGAAGTTCTACGACGCGGCGCTGCGGATCGAGCCGCGCCATCGCGGCGCCCTCGAATACTCGGGCGAGCTCTACCTCATGACCGGCAACCTCGCGAAGGCGGAGGAGCGGCTGGCGACGCTCGACAAGGCGTGCTTCCTGCCCTGCGAGGAGTACAACGACCTCAAGCGCGCGGTTGCGCGCTACAAGGCGGCGGGCAACCGGTACGTCGCGCCCTGAGCGTGGCAGTGTTACCACGCGTTGCGCACGCAACGCCAATTGCGACCGCTCCGACCCGCGTTCGCGGGATGCTTGTTCCGGCGCCGGCACGGATACTGGGATCGCGAACCGTCGCCCCGGAGAAGCCGATGAACCTGATCGCCCGCGCCCGCCGCTACCTGTCGACCTCGCGTCGCACGGCGCGACGCCAGGGCGACGATCCGGCCGACATGGGCACCGCGTTCGGGCTCGACGCGATCACGACGATCCAGCCCGAGTCCGCCGCCGAGGCCGCCGCGCGCGAGCGGGCGGCGCCGGTGAGCCGGATGGACTACCGACTGCACCGCCGCTCGACGTTCTGAGAACCGGGCGCGGCCTTCGCCGCGCGTCGCAGTCCATTCGCGACAGCGGGCTGTCGCTCAGACCTCGATGACGAGCTGCGGCCGATGCGCTTCGGCCTCGCCGCGGCGCTCGTGGCCCCTCGAGTTGCAGACCACCCGCGTCGGCGCGCCGGCGCGCTCGACGGCGTAGTCGTGGACGCAATGAAGATGGCCATGCAGCCAGACGTCGGCGAGCGGCAGCAGGTCGTCGTCGGCGTTGCAGAAGCTCGCCGTGCCGCTGCGCGCGCCGTAGCGCGGGTCGGCGCTCCTCACGCTCGGCGCGAAGTGGGTGACGACGACGGTGCGGTCCCAGCCGTCGCGGGGCCGTCGCAGCTCGGCCTCGAGCCAGGCTCGGCAATCGAGCGACTCGGCGCGCATCGCCTCGACATCGAACGGCCGGCCCGCCCGCGTCGCCTGCATGAGCGCCATGAAGTAACTGCCGGCGCGCATCGCCTTGGCGCGGCCGACGGCGCCGAACAGGTCGAAGTCGCTCCACCGCGTCGTGCCGACGATGCGGACCCGCCTGCCGTCGCTGTCGCCGACGACGATGCTCTCTCGCTCGAGCATGGTGATGCCGAGGCGCCCGCACAGCTCGCGCAGCGCTGTCGTTGCCGCGTCGAAGTCGCGGCCGTCGTACTCGTGGTTGCCGGCGACGAAGACGACCGGTTGCGGCCAGCGGCGAAAGCGCGCCAGCGCCTGCCAGCCGGCGTCGATGTCGCCGGCGAGGACGAGCAGCTCCGCGCCCGGCGCCGGCTCGGGGTCGTACGACTCGGTCTCGAGGTGCAGATCCGAGAGGAGCTGCAGCCGCATCAGGAAGGCGCCGCGGCGCCGTGGCACTGCTTGAACTTCCTGCCGCTGCCGCACGGGCAGGGGTCGTTGCGGCCGACCTTCGGCGTCGCGCGCCGCACCGCCTCGACCTTGTAGCGCAGCGGCAGGGTCAGCTCGTACAGCTCGGCAACGCAGGCGACGACCTCGCCGATCGCGTCCTCGAGCGACTCGAGCGGCAGCTCGCGCGCGACCAGCGCCGCCGTGCCCTGCTCGTCGTCGGGGAGGAACCTGAACAGGCGCGCCAGGACGATGGCAACCCGGGGGTCGTCGAGCTCGTCGAGCGCCGGCAGGAGGTGGACCGCCTGCTCGAAGCCGGCGGCCCACGGCAGGATCGCGCTGCCGATCGGATCGTGCGGGACGAGCGTTGCGTCGGCGTCGCCAGCGGTCGCATCGCCGTCGTCAGCGGAGTCGTCGCTCGCCTCGAGGATGAACGGATCGAAGCTGCCGTGCTCGGCGATCGACCGATTGAGCGCGGCATGACGGCGCAGGATCAGCGCACGCGCACGCTGCTGCTCGGCCGAAGGCTCGGCCTCGCCCCAGCGATGCCCGCCGGCGTCGAACACGTAAGGCAGCCACCCGTCAGCGTCGAGCAGCGTCGGCTGGACGATGACGCCGCACAGGAAGCCGTCGAGCATGACGACGTCGAGCGGCTCGAGCGGCTCGGGGATCGCGGCGAGCAGCTCGTCGAGCTCGGCGAACTCGGCGTCGCTCAGGTCCTGCTCGCTGGCAGCGACCGCGCCGCGCGACGGCGGCGCCGATTCCGGCAGGCTCATCGCCGCGGCGGCGTCGGATCCCTCAGCCGGCCAGCCGCTCGGCGAGGCGCTTGCGCACCGCGGGCAGCTCGGCCGGGAGGTGATAGGTGAGCTGACGGAAGAGGTCATCGTGGAGCGCGAGCTCGCCGGCCCACGCCGTGGCGTCGACGCTGCTCACCATCGCATAGCGGGCGGCGTCGAAATCGAGCCCGGACCAGTCGAGGTCGGCGTAGCGCGGCGTCAGCCCGAAGGCATTGAGCTCGCCCGCGGCGACGCCCTCGACGCGCTCGACGATCCAGCGCAGGACGCGCATGTTCTCGCCGTAGCCCGGCCAGACGAACTTGCCGTCGAGGCCTTTCCTGAACCAGTTGACGCAGAAGATCTTCGGCAGCGTCGCGCCCGAGCGCGCCAGCACGGCGCCGAGGTCGAGCCAGTGCTGGAAGTACTCACTCATGTTGTAGCCGATGAACGGCAACATCGCGAACGGATCGCGCCGGACGACGCCCTGCTCGCCGCCGGCGGCGGCGGTGGTCTCGGAGCCCATCGTCGCGGCCATGTAGACGCCTTCGGTCCAGTCGCGCGCCTCGGTCACGAGCGGCACCGTGGTCGAGCGGCGGCCGCCGAAGATGAAGGCGTCGATCGGCACGCCGGTCGGCGAATCCCACGCCGGGTCGAGCGCCGGGTTGTTGGTCGCGGCGACGGTAAAGCGCGCGTTCGGGTGCGCGGCCTTGGCGCCGGTCTCCTTGGCGATCTGCGGCGTCCAGTCGCGGCCCTGCCAGTCGATCAGGTGCGCTGGCGGCTGTTCGGTCATCCCTTCCCACCAGACGTCGCCGTCGTCGGTGAGGGCGACGTTGGTGAAGATCGCGTCGTGGCCGAGGCTGGCCATGCAGTTCGGGTTGGTCTTCTCGTTGGTGCCCGGGGCGACGCCGAAGTAGCCGGCTTCGGGGTTGATCGCGAACAGGCGCCCGTCCTTGCCGGGCTTGATCCAGGCGATGTCGTCGCCGATCGTCGTCACCTTCCAGCCCGACAGCGTCGGCGGCGGGATCAGCATCGCGAAGTTGGTCTTGCCGCACGCGCTCGGGAACGCCGCGGCGACGTGGCGCTTCTTGCCGCCCGGCGAGGTCACGCCGAGGATCAGCATGTGCTCGGCGAGCCAGCCGGGGCGGCCCGCCGCGCGGTCGGCCTCGGCGCGGCCCATGGTCGAGGCGATGCGCAAGGCGAAGCACTTCTTGCCGAGCAGCGCGTTGCCGCCGTAGCCCGACCCGTAGCTCCAGATCTCGCGCGTCTCGGGATAGTGGACGATGTACTTGACCGGATTGCACGGCCAGGCGACGTCCTTGTCGCCCGGCGCGAGCGGCGCGCCGACCGAATGCATGCAGGGGACGAAGTGGCCGTCGCGGCCGAGCACCTCGAGCACCGGGCGGCCCATCCTCGTCATGAGCTTCATGCTGACGGCGACGTAGGCGCTATCGGAAAGCTCGACGCCGATGTGGGCGATCTCGGAGCCGAGCGGCCCCATTGAGAACGGCACGACATACATCGTCCGGCCGCGCATGCAGCCGCGAAAGAGCGGCGGCGTGCCGTCGGCGAGGCCGGTCTGGAGCAGCGCGCGCATCTCGGCGGGAGCGCGCCAGTTGTTGGTCGGGCCGGCGTCTTCCTCGCGCTCGCTGCAGATGAAGGTGCGGTCCTCGACGCGGGCGACGTCGCTCGGGCTGCTGCGCGCGAGGTAGCTGCGCGGCCGGCGCACCGGGTCGAGCCGGGTGAACGTCCCGGCGTCGCACAGTTGCGCCGCCAGGCGTTCGTACTCGGCGTCGCTGCCGTCGCACCAGTACACCGCGCTGGCCTCGGTCAGCGCCGCCATTTCGGCGACCCAGGCGATCAGCTTGGCGTGGCGAACATGGGCAGGGGCGCTCCCGGCCACGTCGGGTCCGTGAAAACGTGTTGTCGGCAATGCAGTCATGAAAGGCTCGAAGCAGATGAATCCGGGCGACAGGCGTGCGGCCGGGCGAGCGAGACAAGGCGAACGGGGTGCCTGACTGGCGCCGCGATCGGCGGCGGCGGTCGATTCGCGACGCGTGGGTCGCTGTCTCAGTGCGCGACGGCGCGCTTTTTCTTGGGGTTCGCCAGTGTAGCCGCCGGCCGCCACCCTCCCGACCGAGTGTCACGCCGTCGACCCCCCCGAAGCAGGGGCCCGCAATAATGAATGGATGTTGAGCCGACGCTTCTTCGTCGCCGCGCTCGCGCTGCCCGGCGTGGTCGCCGCGGCGCCCGCGCAAAAGCCTGCCGAGCGCGGCGGCCCGTTGCGCGTCGGCATCGACCACGCCCTCGCCGAGTCGGGCCTGGCGAGGAGCCTTCGGCACGCCTTCGGCGCCGACACCGGGATCGCCGTGCTGCTCTTCCCCGGGCCGGCGCTGGCGGTCCTCGAGGCCGTGCGCAACGGCGAGGTCGACATCGCCCTCGTCAACGCACCCGGCGCCGAAGACGCGCTCGAAAAGCAGGGCCTCGTGCACGACCGGCGCCGGATCGCGGCGAGCGAGTTCATCCTGGTCGGGCCGCCGCCGCCGGGCGTGCGCAAGCGCCTGCCGGCGCCGGAGCGAAGCGGAACCGAAGTGCTGGAGCGCGTCCGCACGCAGGCCTCGGTCGACCCGGCCAGCGTCGTCTTCCTCTCGGCCAACGACGGATCCGGCGTCCACGTCGCCGAGCAGGAGCTCTGGCGCGCGGCCCGCATCGAGCCGGTCGCGCCCTGGTACGTCGGCGCCGAGCCCGACCGGCCGTTCGCGGCGCAGGTGCGCGCGCGCGGCGCCTACGCCCTCGTCGAACGCGGCGCCTGGGCCGCCGCCGGCGGCGCCCCGCTCGTCGTCCTGGCCGAGGGCGACCCGCTGCTCGCCGAATCGATCCACGCGATGCGGTCGTTCAGCGTCAGCCATCCGGCGGCCAAGATCTTCATCGCCTGGATCGGCGGCGGCCGGGGGCGCGCGATCGTCGCCCGGCACGCCGGCTACCAGGCGCGCTGAGGCCAGCCGCGGATGGCGCAATCAGGACGGGTGGAGAGCCTCAACGTCGCCCGCGCCAGCGCGGTCTCGATCAACGGCCGGCGCGTGATGACGGCGATCGGCAAGCGGCCGGTCGAAGGCCCGCGCGCCGTCCTGCCGCTCGGCATCGAAGGCGACGAGCAGGCCGACCTGGCGGTCCATGGCGGGCCGAGCAAGGCGGTCTACGCCTATCCGAGCGAGCACTACGCCTTCTGGCAGACGGTGCGGGCGCAGGCCGGGATCGCCTTGTGGAACGAGCCGATGCCGCCCGGCTCGCTCGGCGAGAACCTGACCGTCGCCGGCGTCGTCGAGAGCGAGGTCTTCATCGGCGACGTGCTTCGCTTCCCCGGCTGCGCGCTCGCCGTCAGCGAGCCGCGCTATCCGTGCTTCAAGTTCAACGCCGCGATGGGCTTCAAGCACGCCGCCAAGCTGATGGCGCAAAGCGCCTGGTGCGGCTGGTACCTCGCCGTGCGCGAGCCCGGGACGATCGCGGCCGGCGACGCCTTCGCCATCGAGCCGGGGCCGAGGCAGGTCGGCATCGGCGAGCTCTTTCGCGCCCGCACGGGGCGAGCCTGATGCTCGCCTATCGGCACGCCTTTCACGCCGGCAACCACGCCGACGTGCTCAAGCACCTGGTCCTGATGCTCGTCCTCGGCCATCTCGGCGGCAAGGAAAAAGGCTATCGCTTCGTCGACACCCACGGCGGCGCCGGCGGCTATTCGCTCCTCGGCCGCTATGCGACGAAGAACGGCGAATACGAGCGCGGCATCGGCCTGCTCTGGACCCGCGACGACCTGCCGCCGCCGCTCGCCGACTACGTCGCGCTGGTTCGCGCATTCAACCCCGACGGCGTCCTGTCGCAATACCCCGGCTCGCCGGCGCTCGCGCAGATGCTGCTCAGGCCGCAGGACGAGCTGCGCGTGTTCGAGCTGCACCCGACCGAGCAGAAGATCCTGCGCGCGACGCTCGCCGGCAATCCGCGCGCGACGGTCTACGACGGCGATGGCTTCGTCGGCCTGCGCGCGCAGCTGCCGCCGCCGTCGCGCCGCGGCGCCGTGCTGATCGACCCGAGCTACGAGGGCAACGGCGACTACGGCAAGGTCGTCAGCGCCCTGCGCGAGGCGGTCGAGCGGTTCGCCGAAGGGACCTACCTGGTCTGGTATCCGCAGGTGACCAAGCTCGAGGCGGCGCTGCTGCCGCGCCGGCTCGCGGCGCTGGCGCCCAAAGGCTGGCTGCACGCGCGCCTCACGGTGCAGGAGCCCGACGCGCAGGGCTTCGGCCTCGCGGGCAGTGGCGTCTTCGTCCTCAACCCGCCGCACACGCTGCAGGCGACCCTGGCGAAGACGCTGCCGTATCTGGTCGACGTCCTCGGGCGTTACGCCGGCGCGAACTTCGCGATCGACCGCGTCGACGCCTGACCGCGGTTCAGCGCGGCGTCGGCGTCGGCGCCGCGGCGTCGGCGTCGGCGCCGCGGCGTCGGCTCGCGTCAGCGCGGCACGGACGCCGCGGGCGCCGCCGAATGCGCGCGGCGAAGCTGCGCCATCCACTCGGTCCAGTCGGCCGGCCCGGTCTCGAAGCTCGCCTTGAGCTTGCCGAGGACGACCGGCCAGACGCGGTCGAAGTAGGCGAAGGTCTTGTCCCATTCGCCACCGGTTCCCCAGCCGGTGTGATGGAGCGTGACGCGCGTCGAGCGGGCATCGACCGGCGCCATCCGGACGACGACGAACGTGCGCTGGCCGCGCGCCTCGGGCAGCGAGGGCGGCGCGTTCCAGTCGAAGCTGAGCATCGTCGGCGCCTGCAGCGCCATGAAGCGCATGTCGTCGGCTCCTTTCATCCCGGGCTCGGCGAGCGGATCCATATGGATGTGAAAAGCGCCGCCGACGCGCGGATCGATCTCGGCGTCGGGAGCGAAGAAGGACTGGATTCCGGCGCGCGTCGTCCACGCCTGCCAGACAGCGTCGATCGGCGCGGTGACGACGACCTGGGCGTCGATGGCGCGCTCGTCGGCGCGAGACGCGGAGGCGAGGGCGAGGCCGATCGCGAACACCGCGGCGCGCCACCGCGAGGTCGAAGGATGCGTGGACGAATTCATACGGTGGATCGAGGGTCTGGCAAAGAAACCGTGGCCGCGGCGATCACGCCGGCGGCGGCTCGCGCTTCAGGTCGCGAAAGGCCGCGAACAGCCACGTCCGCATGCCGACGAGCAGCGTGTACGGCGTTCGCTGCTCCTCCGGGAGCCTCTGGTCGGCGAGATGCGCCTGGGCGAAGTCCTGGCCGACGCGGCGCAGCCGCTCGACCAGCGACGCCGCCAGGCTCGGCGTGATCTCGCCGTGGACGAGCATGATCAGCTCGCCGACGCCGTCGAAGCCGCCGCTCAGGTAGTCGGCGGCGACGTGCTCGCGAAAGTACTTCATCACCGGGCCGTGCGGCAGCCAGCGGAACCCTTTCGCGACCTTGAGGCGGTAGCGATTCAGCGGCCGCAGCTCGATGATGCCGAGGCGGTCGAGCTGCATCAGGTACCTGACGCACTCGGCGTCGCTGAACTTGTACTCGCTCGTCATCGCCTCGAACGACCACTGGCTGAGGCAGCAGATCGCGAGCAGCAGCAGGCGCCGATCGGCGACGACCGCGGCCTCCTGCTCGACCGTCAGCTGGCGCGAGAGCGGCTGCGCGTCGGCGACCTTGCGCGCCAGCTCGGCGAAATCCATCTTCAGGACGCGCAGCATCTCGTCGATTCGCGACAGCGGCATGTCGGACTTGGCGAAGACGCGCTTGACGCTCGATTCCGACATGCCGAGCGCGTCGGCGAGATCGGCATAGGTGACCCCTGCCGTGCGCAGCTCCGCCTTGAGGACGTTGACGAGGTCTTGGGTCGTGCTCATCGGCGGGCTCGTGCTTGCATCGTCGGCGCCCGGCGGCACGCGGCCCGGCGGGCCAGGCGTGCGCCGGCTGGTGCGAAGTATCGGCGAGCGTGCCTCGGCGCGGACGGCGCCGCGACTCGGCCCGATCGCCTTGCCGGCGGCAGCGGCCGCGCCGACAGTGATGCATCGCCCACCGCCGGAGTGCCGTCATGCTTCCCGTCATCTTCGCTGCGTTCGCGTTCTGCTTCGTGCTCGAGCGCGCGCGTCCGGGCTGGCGCCTGCCGGCGGTGCGCGGCTGGTGGTGGCGCGTCCTCGCCATCAACGGCGCGCAGCTGGCGATCGTCGTCGTTGCCGGCTACACCTGGGAGCGCTGGGCGTCGCACGCCTCGCTCCTGCACCTCTCGGATCACGTCGGCCCGGCCGCGGGCGGCTCGATCGCCTACTTCATCGCCACCTTCGTCTTCTACTGGTGGCATCGCGCGCGCCACGAATCGGACCTGCTCTGGCGCCTCTTCCACCAGACCCACCACAGCCCGCAGCGGCTCGAGGTGATCGCCTCGTTCTACAAGCATCCGATCGAGATGGCGGTCAACTCGGTCATCGGCAGCCTGCTCGTCTACGCCCTCCTCGGCCTGACGCCCGAGGCGGGAGCGGTCTACACGCTGTGCACCGCCCTCGGCGAATTCTTCTATCACACCAACGTGACGACGCCGCGCTGGGTCGGCTGGTTCTTCCAGCGGCCCGAGATGCACCGCATCCACCACGAGCACGGCCGGCACCGCAACAACTACGGCGACATCCCGTGGTGGGAGATGCTGTTCGGCACCTACGAGAACCCGCCGCGCTTCGACGCCACCTGCGGCTTCGACGACGCGCGCGAGCAGCGCCTCGGCGACATGCTGCGCTGGCGCGACGTCCACCGCGGGTGACGAGGCGCCGACGGCGCGGCGCTATTTCGCGATCGAGAACACGACCGCGTTGTTGACGGCGTAGACCGCGCCGTCGGCACCGATCACCGTCGCGGTGTAGGCCTCGCCGATGCCGCTGGTCAGCTGGATTCGCTGCGTCAGCCGGTTGCTCGAGACGTCCCATCGATACAGGTAGCCGTCTTCGCTGTTGACGAGCACCGACCTCGTCAGCGGGTCGACGGCGGCGGTGTTGACGCACCACTCCCTGACCGGCCCGGAGGTCCCCGACTCGAAGGTCGGGCCGAGGACCGTCAGGACTTCCTTCATGACGACGAGGCCCGAGATCGGGTCGGCCTGGCTCGCCTGCGGGTCGAGCAGCGCCAGCCGGTTCGCGCCGTCGCCGCTGCCGATGCCGGCGTAGTTGTTGTACTTCGTCATCAGCAGGTAGCCCGAGCTGCCCCGATACGAGGGCACCATCGACGCCGGGACGACCGAGGCGGTGTCGTCCCAGCCGAAGCTGCCGGGGACGCGGCGCGTCGCGAGCCTCGCGTCGAAGTGGAGCAGCCAGCCGCGCCCGTTGTGCGTTCCGAAGGCCGTTTCGAGAACGCCGAAGTAGACGTCGCCGTCGGGTCCGACGGTCGGCGATGCGGTCGAGTCGTCGCTGACGCGCGCCGGCGTCCCGAACGCCGGATCGACGAGCAGCGCCTTGCTCTTGGCGGCGAGCGATGCGCTGTCGAGCGCCACGAGATAACCCGCCTGGGTCTGGCCGGCGCTGCGGGCGGTGTTGACCGCGACGTACAGCGTCTTCGCGTCGGCCGAGAGCGCCGGAGCGCTGTTCATCGAGACCTTGTCGATCGCCGGATCCCCTGCCGCGGCCGCCGCGGGCGTCCAGATGCCGACGCCGTTGGCATCGACGCGGGCGATGCCGCTGACGAGGCCCGCGGGATTCGCAGCGGTCACCATGAAGCCGAAGAAGGCGTTGCCTTGCGAATCGACGGTGATCGGCGTGTTGATGAAGACGCCGGCGTCGAACGCGGCCGGCGCGGCGTTGTAGGCCGCGGCACCGTAGAAGACGACGGTTCGCAGCGCGCCGCCGCTCGCATCGGCGTCGTCCTTGACGAGCAGCTTGCCGCCCGCGCCGGGCGCGTAGAGGCGATTGCCAGACGTCAACGCGACGTTGTAGCTCGGCACCCAGTTGTGCGGCGGCAAGACGTAGTCGCTCGCCGCCGACCAGATCAGGCCGCCGTTTGCGCCCGAGCGCGCCTCGATGCGAAAGCCGCCCGCCGCCGCCGTCTTGACCGGAACGACGACGGTGTTGTGCGAGGTCACGACCGGCGAGCCGTAGTGGATCAGCAGCGCGCCGTTGACACGCGGCGGCGCGAGGTCGATCGGCGTCGACCAGGCGATGCGGTTGAGGTCCTGCGTGGCGACGGCACCGGTCGCGGCGTGCTGGGCGTCGCGAGCGAAGCTCCACCAGGCCGGGCCATCCACCGCCGCGGCGGGCGGAACGTCCGGGCCGGCGGCGACGCCGGTGCCGCCGCCGCCACCGCAGCCCGACAGCGCGACGACGGCGAGCAGCGTCGAAGAAAGGAGACGCCTCGTGCGGCGCCTGGGTGCGAAGTCGAATCGCGCGGAACAGCTGGTCATGCAGGCGACGCGGCGGGAGTGAAATCCGGTCGATGCTGCCACATCGAACCTGCCCGAACGTCGCGCGGTAGCGGCGCGCGCGACTCGCGGTGCCGGACCTCGCCACGCTCCTGCGAGCGATGGACGAAGCGTGGCGACGGCCGGCAAGATGCGCCGCCTTTCACTTCGACCTCGCTGGAGGACCGCATGCAGACCTCGCCGATCCGTCACGACACCCGCGCCTGGAAGGCGCAGGTCTGGGCTTCGTTCTTCGCCGCCTCGTCGCTGTGCGCGATCGGCCTCGCCTGGCTGCCGGGGCGCGACCTCGACCGTGCGTTCATGGTCATGGGCTACATGTTCTGCGTGTCGGCGACGTTCGCGCTCGCGAAGTTCACCCGCGACAACGCGACCCGACAGGTCGACACGCCGCTCTGGCGGCTCGTCGTCTGGGCTGGATTCTTCCTGGCGATGACGCTCACCGCGTGGGGCCTCGTGCAGATGGAGATCAACCCCGCGTACCAGGCCTTTCTCGGCGGCGG
>Ga0207691_10006567_pt1 | contig 11235 bp, 9 predicted proteins | sample KBSM13metaG_FD_184327 | JGI IMG/M metagenome (GOLD analysis project Ga0207691, IMG submission 184327) | Miscanthus rhizosphere microbial communities from Kellogg Biological Station, Michigan, USA - KBS M1-3 metaG (SPAdes) (version 2) | ecosystem: Host-associated > Plants > Roots > Rhizosphere >...
ACGCGATACGAGAAAATCCGCTCCGCATCGATCATGTGGCCGATCACCGTCTTGATCGACCACTTGCCGTCCGCATAGCGATACTCGCCGCGCGACTCAGGAATGCTGCCGAGCGTCGCCGCGAGCTCCTCTTTCCCCTCGCGCACGATGTCGCGGATGTCGCCATCGGGCACTGAGGCCACGTAACCCGCATAGAACGGCGCAAACTCGGTAGCCTGAGGCCGGGTGGGCAGCGATGCAGTCATTGGGGGATGGGATGGAGTTCAAAAAAGAGCAGGTCCCTCGGTCGCGCCGTGCGCTCCTGTCGGGACGACAAATCTGTTGTCGTCCCGAACGAAGCGAGGGACCTGCTTTCTACGACAAATTCAGCGCGCGGCGGCGAGGCTCGGCGACGGTGCATTGCGCCACGTGACGAGCACGATACCCACCGCAGTGATCGCGAGCGCGACGAGCTGCGCCGACGTCACCGGTCCAACCATGTCACTCTTGGCGCGGAAGAACTCGACGATGAAACGCTCGATGCCCGCCATCACGCAGTAGACGCCGAACAGCCACCCAGACGCGTGCTCGTGTTTGCGCAGGCGCCAGAGCACCGTGAACATCACGAAGCCGAGCACCACCTCGATCAACTGCGTCGGGTAGACGAACATCACCGTGTCGGGCGAGATGCTCGCCGGCAGGTTGGCGTGAAATTCGGCGTTCAACACGCCGGCCGTCGACTTCGGAAGTCCTTCCGGGAATGCGACTGCGAGCGGCCCATTCCACACCCGCCCATAGTCGTCGCCGACAGCCCAACAACCCGTACGACCAATCGCGTAGCCAGCCGCGATGCCAACGGCCGCGCCATCAGCGACACTCAGGAACGACTTCTTCCGCCAGCGAATCACCAAGGCGCACAGCAGCACCGAGCCGATGAAGCCGCCCCAGTACACGAAGCCGGAACGACCCCACAGGGCACTGACGCTGCCCTGAAGGATCGCGTAGTAGCTCTTTGCACCGATGATCGTGCCGACGAGCGCCGCGAAGGTCACGTCGTTCATGATCTCCGGATCTTCGCCGCGCTGCTCGAGCACGTTCTGCGCGACCCAATGCGCCGTACCGAACGCCGCCATCATCGCGATGCCGAAGCCCGTCAGCTTGAGAGGGCCAAGCGCAAAGTTGAACGGGTGATGGATGATCGGTGCGATCATTTCTTCCTCGTTTGCACGCGCAGCTTCGTCCAGACGACAACCGCGCTGCAGTTCTGTCCCACGGTCACGAATTGCGGAGGCGTGGAGATCCCGTTGTATACCTCGATCGCCGAGACCTCTTCCGGCCTGACGAAGGCGTCGAGATCGCCGGCTTCCATGGACTGCCACTGCGCACCGTCAACCCACACAGTGACGCATCCGCCACCGGTCGCTGAGCGCGTGGACGAAATGGACTGCTGGCCGTTCGGACCCGACTGCACCCGAATTCCAGGCACCGTCCGCAGCAAGTCGGTGAACATCGTTGCGCGGCGCTTTTCCAACTGGTCGGGATCCATGAAGTAACCACCGGCAGCAGAGCGCTTGCGATCGAGGAAGCCGACGCGCTGAAGTCCTTCCTCACGCGCGGAGATGACTTCCACAGGCGAGAGCTCGGGCACGTAGACGCCAAGCTTCACCGTCACGCGGGCTGGTGTCCTCGCCGAGAGCTCGACGGGCACTTCCGTCGGCTTGTAGCCGAGCTGTCGGACGACGATCGCCTGCGTGCCGGAGGGCAACGAGTCGAGCACGAAGTCGCCGTTGGCACGCGTGAGCGTGGCGGCGCTGATGCCCATGAGGCCGACGCGCGCATTGGCGACCGGCGCGCCGCTCGCGTTGAGGACCTTGCCGAACACGCGCGCCGAACCGCGCTGCGCTGCCTTCGCCGTACTGTCCGTCCCCGCAATCTTCGGCAGTGCGGCGACGCTCATGCTACGCAGCGACAGAAGTCCCTCGCTCTGCGACACAGGCACTTCGGCCGTCTCCCCACCGTCCTTGCGTTGCGCCTGGAGCTTGCCCTCGAAGGTCGGTGGAAGGCCACAGAGGCGATACGTCCCGTCCGTACCCACCTCCGCTGAACGCACACGCGGCGCCTTCTTCACGCGAAGGTTCGCCGGCAAACCCGGTGGATCAGGGTCGTACCAGACGAACGACACGCGCGCGCCAACCGCGGCTTCTTCGGTGTCCGGCTCACGCACGCGTCCTACAAGTGCGCCAGGGCCGAGGGCCCGTCGTGCCGCCGTGCAGAACAGGTTGGTGAGAAACGTGGCGCTCGGCACGGCGACACTCGTGCGCGTCACCTCATTGACTGCGAAGGTGATCGGCGGGGTGACCAGCGTGATGCCGAGCGTGTCGAGCAGCGGATGGTCGACGATCAGCCGATACGTGCCCGGCAGAATGCTGTCGATCAGGAATCGGCCGAGAGAATCCGTGGGCCCGATACGGCCGGTGCCTTCGATCTGGATGAGCGCTCCGACGAGGGGCTCCTCGTGAAGGCTGTCGATCGCGACACCCTGAAGGAAGCCGTACTTCGGAACCTCAGGAACCGGGGCCGGAGCCTTCGGCTTCGCCGTGGTGTCCTTCGTTACGGGCGCCTTGACCGGAGTCTTGGGCGGGGTCTTCTGCGCGGCAAGCGGCGCAGCGAACAGAAGCGCCGAGAGGAGTGGCGCAGAAAGGAATGGCAGACGCATGGACTGGAATATAGGGCGGGAGACTCTTCGCTCTACCCATGAATCCGGGTAGGGGGTCCCTTCGTATGGAAGACCATCCCTAAAGGAGCCCGGTCAACATGCCGTCCCACCCCAGATTCCTGCTCCTGGCGCTGGCCCTGACCCTCCCGGCAGCCGCGATGGCGCAGGTGAGTCCGGCGTCGGCACCAGCTCATGCCAAGCCCGCCCAGCTGCCGAAGGACTCCATGGAGCTCGCCCGAAAGTACACGGCCTGGTTGTACACCACCCAGATCGACAGCATCGTGGCCCATCTGGACTCTGCGCAGCGCGGGAAACCCGAGCAGAAGGCACAATACGAGAGCCGCGCGGCCGATCTCGCGGCGCGGGCGGGCACCGAAAAGATGGTGATGGAGGAGAAATTCATCACGCGCAACGGGGCTCGGCAGTATTGGCGGACGGCGATGTTCACGAACTACAACGAGCCGTTGCTGCTGCGATGGGTCATTGGCTCGAAGGGCGAGATACTCGGCATCGGGATGGGTCCGCTGAGCCAGGCGCCGGCAATCGATCCGTGATGGTTGTCGTCCCGACAGGAGCGCAGCGACCGAGGGACCTGCTCTTCTGTTTCGGCCATTCATCGCGCGGCGTGCTTTCTGCCTATTCACTCCCTATCACACACAGGGAGTCAAACCATGGGCGCCAAGCCTAGCAATAATTTCCAGAGCGATCGTCCTGAATCCGGCGGCGCGAATCACGACAGTGAGCGCGAGAATTCCGGCCTGCTGGATCGTGAGAAGGAGCGGTTCGCGGAGGAGCAGGTCGAAAAGCGCGCCGATGCGCCTGAGCAGACTGGCGAACGGCATGAGCCCTTCTCCATCGGCAGCCCGCCGAATCCCAAGAAGAAGCACTAGGACCGGATAAGAGCAGGTCCCTCACTTCGTTCGGGACGACAGATCCATTTGTCGTCCCGAGCCGCAGGCGAGGGACCTTCTTTTCCGGCTACTTCGCCGTTTCGGAGACCGGCTTGGCTCGTGGACGGCCCGGTCAGCGCTAGCGCCGCTTCGGACGATCGCCGGCGCGCGGCGCGGCGAACCCTGTGAAGAGACCGGTGTGCCGCAGCGTCTGCGTGTGCCGCATGTTGTTCTCTTCGTCGAGCGGCGCGTCCTCGACGTCGCTCAATCGCGAGACATCGATGCTGATCGTGCCGTCCGCATCGACGGGATTGTACATGCTCGCGAACTTCTTCCCGACGAGGATCTCGTCGGGCTTGTAGCTCGAGCGCGCGTGCACGGCCTGGGCGAACGTCTCGTCGATGCCGCTGATGAGGATGAGGAACTCGGCATCCGAGCGCACGAGGTCCTCGTACTCGAGCGCGAACATCGGGCTCGTTTCGTCGATCGGGTGCACGATGGTCCAGCTGAGCGGGAAGAACATGACCTTCGTCCGCTCGAGCTTGAGCTGCGCGTAGCGCCGGACCTGCCCGTCCAGGCGCGTGAACTGCACCTTGGCCTCGAGCTCCATGAGCTGATTGCTCCGCGCGTTGGTGATGCGGAACATGAAGCCCGTCTTGCCGTGGTAGGGCGCGATGACGGCGACGTCGCTGAACAGCAGCGCGGCGGTGGGCCGAGCGAAGCGGGCGAAGACGAGACCGGTGAGCAGCGCGATGGCGAAGATGCTGATGATCGACTCGATGGTCATCACCCAGTTCGCCATGGGACCGACTGGATAGATGTTGCCGTATCCGATCGTCGCGAAGGTCTCGACGCTGAAGAACAGCGCGCGGAGAAACCGTCCCCCCATGCTCTCGGCGCTCATTCCCGCGAGGGCATTCGGACCGCACACGAGGTAGAGCCACGCGAAAAGCGCGTTCATCCCCACGTACATCGCGGTCGCACTCAAGAGGAACTTCGGCCACGTCATGGACAACATGGCGTGGTAGAGGTTCAGGTATGAGAGCGGCGGGAACCCTTCGCGTCGCGCAGTGAAGCTTCCGTCGCGCTCGATGAGGCGACGTTCGTTGGCGCCACCGACAACGGAGCCGAAACCGAGGTCCCGGGGGTCATCGGTTGCGGGGGGAAGGGCGCTTTCGGTCAGTGCAGCGTCGGGGAGAACAGCTTCATCATCTCGCACAGGCAAATAGTAGCGCGGCGGCGGGTTCAGCGTGAGGCATCGTCGTTTATGGAACCGGCGCCGGCTTCGGCTCCACTTTGACGATCCACAGCCCATTGTTGAAGTCATTGACGTAGGCGAGTCCATCCTTCGGATTCACGACGACTCCCCACGTGAACGCCGCATTCTTCGTATTCCCGTTCATGTCCGCCGTATTCAAGTGCCCAATCTCGCGACCCTGCGCGCGCAGGTCCCCACGCAGCTCACCCGAGACGTCGAACACGTGGAAGCCACCATCGTACGCGCCGATGTAGAGCGTGTCGCCCGTGACCCACACGTTGTGCACACCGCCATACTCCGGTGTGTACGACGCCACTGCCTTCGGATGCTCGATGTCGCTCACGTCCACCACCTGGAGCGTGCCGTACATCCGCGACGCTGAGGCGTCCTTCGCGCCCGCGACGGGCCCGTTGCGATACACCTCGTCGGCGATGAAGACGTAGTTCTTGAACCGCCACGCGGTGTGCGTGCCGCGCGTGAAGCCAGGTCCGCTCACCTGCTCCACTTCGCGATACAGCTTGTCGAGATCGTACTTGTACTGCGACACGAACTGTGGATTCGACGGCGACCCGCCCTTCATGCCGTTGCCGATGTCGAGCATCACGAGGCCGTCGTTCCACCACGAGCCGTACAGGATGCCATCGCGGATGTCGATGTCGTGGATGTAGCGGCCGCTGTTGTCCGAGCCCGGCGTCTTCCACTCGGCAACTTGCTTGGGATGCAGCGGATCGTTGATGTCGATCACGTGCATCTTGCCCGTGGCGTCGCTCGTGAGGTACACGTGCGTGCCGAACTTCGGCTGCGTGTAGACGAACGCCGAGTGCACGCCGCCAGTGACGCCTTCCGTGAATTCGCTGATCGCCTTGGGATGCAGCGGATCGTGCGTGTCCGCGATGACGATGCCGTTCTTGCGATCGGCCGCGCCCTCGCGCGTGAAGACCATGTAGTTGCCGTCGGCGGTCGTCATCATGTCGTTCACGAGGCGCGTGTTGGCCTGGATGGAGTCGACGATGACAGGCTCGCTCGGGTTGGTGATGTCGATCGTATAGACGCGATCGCCGCCACCGTGCGTGCCGAGGTATGCCACCTTGCCGTTCGGGTGAATCCAGACTTCGCTCGTAGGGAACGTCGTGCGCGGCAGACGTCCCACGACGCGTACCGGACGACGCACATCACGCATGTCGATCTTGACCACGGCGTCGCGCGACCGCTCGCCATAGCTGGCCGTCACCACATACGTGCCCGCTTCGTAGGCGACGAAACCGCCATCGGGATCGATCTGGCCCTTACCCGGCGAGAAGCTCCATGTCGGCGTGAGGCCGGCGATGGTCTTCCCCGACGCATCCTTCGGCGACGCGCCGAAGCGCACGACGTCGCCCGTGCGGGCCGTGAGCTTGCGCGGTGTGAGCTCGATGTCGGCGATGGTGTTCGCGACGACCTGCACCGGAACGCTCGTCGCAGCGGGACCATCCGCCGCCGAGATGTTCGCCTTGCCCGGCGCCATTGCGACGATCATTCCATCAGCGTCGATCGTCACCACACTCGGCGCGCTCGACTTCCACGCTATGGCGTCGGTCTCGCGACGATCGTTGATCTTCGTGTAGACGCTCGCTGTCGCGCGAACGCGCTGACCGACGACGAGCTTCGTCGGCAGTGGACTGATGCGAATCGACGCCGGAGCGTCTGGCACCATCACCACTTCGAAGCGATGCACGAAGGGCTTGTAGCCGGGAATGAGCGAGACCACAGAGCCGGTCACCTTGCCGGTGCCGCGGGCGATGACCCAGCCCGTCGAATCCATGCTGCCACCGTTTCCGGCCGCGGGAGCGAATCGGAGCTTGGCGTCGTCGATCTTCTGTCCATTCGCGTCGTAGGCGACGGCCGTGAGATGGATCGAGTCACTCGCCGCGACGACGAGCCGCGCCGGCGTGAGTGCGATGCGCGCAACGGGTGACGCTTTGAGCGGGGGCGCCTGCGTTGCGGCCTGACCCTGCTGCTGGAGCAGCAGCAGTGCGGCGAATGCTACGATCATGGTGGCGACGGGTGCTGAACGTGGGTTGGATGCGCCGTGCGCGGCGCTGTCGTAACGTGTAGCGCGCACTACGGCGCGTCAAACCGCGAAGATTCCGTCGTCATGGCCAAGCCACCGCTCCCCGCTCCCGACCTCGATCCCGCGCACGATCCGGGCTTTGCCGACGCCGTCGTCCGTGCGGACAAGGCACTCTCGGCGACGCCCGCAGACGTCGCCGGTGAGCCGATAGCGCGCGGTGATGGAGAGATCCGCATCGGCACGGCGTCCTGGACCGATCCCACGATGACCCGCGGCGGCGTCTTCTATCCACGCGGCACGTCGACCGCCGAACAGCGGCTGCGCTACTACGCCGAGCAGTTCAGCGTCGTCGAAGTCGACGCGAGCTACTACTCGATGCCCGAACGCAGCAACGCCGAGCTTTGGGCTGAGCGTACGCCAGCGCACTTCAGCTTTCATGTGAAGGCGCACGCGCTGATGACCGGCCAGCCGACGGAAGTCGCTCGACTCCCCGCTGGTCTCGTCGAGCTGTTACCGCCCGACGTCGCAAAGCAGACGAAGATCTATGCGAAGGATCTTCCGCCCGATCTCTACGACGAAGTGTGGACGAACTTCCTCGACGCGCTCGCGCCACTCCAGGAGACGGGCAAGCTCGGCGGAATTCTGCTCCAGTATCCGCGATGGTTTCTTCCCACGCCGGCGAACAAGGAAATGCTCGCGTCGTCGGCCGAGCGGCTCGCTGGTGTGCCGGGTACAGTGGAGTTTCGCAACAGGTCGTGGTTCAGCAGCGACAAGTCGACGCAGTGGACGCTCGACATGCTGCGCGATCTCGGACTGACGCACGTGATGGTGGACGGTCCGCAAGGACTCGAGAGCAGCGTGCCCGCAGTGCCTGCGGTCACCACGCCGCAGCTCGCGATGGTGCGGCTGCATGGACGTCGCGCCGCAACGTGGGAAGCAGCGAAGGTGCCGACGGTCGAGCGGTATCGGTATCTCTACTCGCAGGCGGAGTTGGAGTCGTGGATGCCGTTGATCGAATCGGCGGCGACGGAAGCGACGCGAACGATCGTGTTCTTCAACAACTGCTATGGAAACTATGGGTCGACGAATGCGCGTGAGATGATCGCGATGCTGGCAAGGTGATGACCACATCGCGCGTTGTCGTCGTGGCGATGCTCATGCTCGCCGGACGGCTGAGCGGTCAATCGCTCACCGGCATCGTGCGAGAAGACTCCACTGAACGTCCCCTGGCGGGCGTCGAGATAGCAGACGACCGACGCAGCATCGTCACGCGCTCGTCAGCCAATGGTCGTTACGCGCTGCCGAATCTTCCGGAGGGCCTGCAGCGCATTCACGTGCGCCTGCTCGGCTATCGGCCAGTCGACATGCTGGTGACCATCACCGCCGGTCAGTCGAAATCGATGGACATCGTTCTCGTTCGAATGCCGGTGGCGTTGGACACCGTCGCCGTGAAGGAGCGCTCGACACTTGGCGTCGGCGTGGGCTTCGAGGCATTCGACGAACGACGCCGCCTCGGCTTCGGCAAGTTCGTCGACTCGACCGAACTTCGCACGATGGAGCACAGAAGAGTCGTCGACCTCATGAGGCAGTTTCCCGGAGTGAAGGTCTACATCCCATCTCCGCCGAACCACTTCAAGCGCGTGCTGGTGAGCAGCAGAGTTGAAGGTCGGTTTCCATGCTTGCTCGACGTCGTCATGGATGGAGCGCTCATCCATCGCAGTCCCGGACCTACGGCACCGCCGGAGTTCGAGAGCGCGTTCGACCTCACGACGATCGACGTCGCAAACCTCGCCGGGATCGAGATCTACCGCAGCGCGGCCGAGATTCCCGGCGTGTTCAATGGCGCCACGGCCGCGTGTGGCGTGCTCGTACTGTGGACGCGTCGATAGCGCCTCGAGCGTAACTGCAAGTTGCGCAACGACTTGAATGCCACGCATACCGAACACCGAAGACGAGACGGCGCCCATTCGCGTATCCTGGACTTCCCCGAATCGTCCTTCCTGAGGCGATTGCCGAGGCGGGCAATGCAAAATTGGATGGGATGGCCGGTCAGTAGAACGCCGAGCCGGCGAACCGCCTCGAAAGTCAAATGTCTGATCTCGTGGAACGTCACGCGCGGCAAATCGAGGCCGCGATGGTGGCGCTCGGACGGAACGATCGTCCCGGAGCCGTTGTCGCTTTGAGCGACGCAATCGCGACGACGCGCGGCAATCCCGCGCTCCATCGTCAGCACGTCGACACGCTCATCCGGCTCGCCAAGATAAAGCAGGAACTCGCACAACCGGCGCAGGCCGAGCGACTCCTCACCGAGGCGCTCACGACTGGCGAGCGCCATCTCGGCGCGAGCCACCCGGAGCTCGCGGTCGTGCTCAATGAGTTGAGCAAGCTGCTTCTCCGTCAGTCGGCGTTTTCGCGCGCCGAGCCTCTCGTCCAGCGACTGATCGACATCACCACCACAGCCAAAGGCGAGGACCATCCGGAAGTCGCGACGGCTCTCGCCGCGCGCGCCGTCGCTCGCCGTGGACTCGGCGACGATGCTGCCGCGGAAGCGCTGTACCGACGCGCCCTGGCGATTCGGGAGAAAGTTCTCGCGCCGAATCACATGGTCGTCGTGATCACGCTCGAGCAACTCTCGGAGACATGTGCCGCGCGCGGCAACTTTGCCGAGGCCCTCGCACTCCTGCGCCGCGCACTCCCGACGCGCGAGCAGGCGCTCGGCGCAGAGCACGCGTCGGTGCGAGCGCTGTATACGCGAATCGCCGATCTCGAGCTCAAGGTGCCGGCAGTCAAGCCGAAGGTGTCCGCGCCAGTTGCGCCGCCCGCGGCACCGCTGCCTCCCGTGGTGCCTCAAGATCCCGCACCGCCAACGAACGCATCGGAATTGGTCTTCATCTACGAACCCGAGCGTCCGAAGAGCCGTCGCGTGACGCAGTCGCGAGAACGCGTGACACCACAGTTCTCCGCAGCGGTGGCCGCAGTGTCGTTGATCGCGTCGCCTGCCCCGGTGACCGCACAACCACAGCCTCCGGCGCCAACGGAGATGGCAGTTCCGTCGCTCGTCACTGCCTCCACGCACGACACCTTCTCGGACTCGAATTTTTCGCTGGGTGCATCGAGCGCCCCGATCGACCGGACGCAAAAGCGCGCTCCGCGATTCGCGATGGATCGCACACCAGCCGCCGGCGCAACGGATGAGCCGTCGACCGGGAAGAACATCACCCGGTTCATACCCGCCGCCGCGGGCGCACTGGCGATCGCGCTGGGGGCGTACGCTGCGAGCTCCTACGCAGCCAGTCGTCGCGACGGAGTGACTGCGCAGAGTCCTGTGGAGCAGCCGGCGGTCGTTGCCGTTGCGCCGGTGCCTCCGCCGACAACCACCACCGCGACCAGCACGGCATCGGAGAAGCCCGCGGTGACGCGCCACGACTCCACGCGAACGGCAAGCGCACCAGCGCCGCTCGTCGTCCCGACACCGAAGGCACAACAGGCTGCACCGAAGGAGATCGCGCCTGCATTGCCTAGCGTGCCCGCGGCGCTGCCGTCGGTGGCCGGACTCGCTCTGCCCAACGGCACGACAGTCAACGTCGACTCGGTGATGCGCGCCTCCGGCAAGGCCGAGCGCGAGTCTTCCTACGCCGACCAACTCGCGCCAACTACAAAGCTCCGGAACTCGGCGTACGGCGGTGATCGCGGCGCGACGTCGCCGGTGCTCATCGGCGAGGCCCCGCAACCGCGTTACCCGGACATGCTGCGTGCACAGCGCATGGAGGGCGAGGTCGTCGTGCAGTTCCTCGTCGATGAGACTGGCCGCGTCGATGTGTCGAGCATGAAGACCCTGCGGTCGCCGCATGAACTTTTCACGACGGCCGTGCGGAACGTGCTGCCGAAATTCCGCTTCGAGCCCGCGCGGTCTGCGGCATCAAAGCCGATCGCCGAGCAAGTGCAATACACGATCAGGTTTGCCGCACCGAAGTAAGCGACCTGACACTCACCGCTCGCGCGTCCACAGCAACAGTGTGCCGCAGTCCGATCCTCTGTTGCTGTACTGCATCGGCAAGGATGCATCGCTCGGATAGAACTCGACAGCGGCGTACTCGCGCGCCTGAATGCGGTTGAAGTCCGGCCGATTGATTGCGCCCATGGTCGCATCGTAGATGCGAATTCCGTCCATGTACACGGAGACCCAGCACGTATTGCCGCCCTTGCAGCTCCCGGATGCACCCGCGACACTGCATTTGCGTGAGCTGGCGAGGTACGTGTAACCCGATCCACTCACGAGCACGACGCCTGGCGTATTCGAGGCCACCACACCGGCGACGTTGCGCTGGTCATTGCGCCGAAG
>Ga0207691_10006571_pt1 | contig 11232 bp, 10 predicted proteins | sample KBSM13metaG_FD_184327 | JGI IMG/M metagenome (GOLD analysis project Ga0207691, IMG submission 184327) | Miscanthus rhizosphere microbial communities from Kellogg Biological Station, Michigan, USA - KBS M1-3 metaG (SPAdes) (version 2) | ecosystem: Host-associated > Plants > Roots > Rhizosphere >...
GCTCGAGCACGCGCTGAAGAGGCGCCATCTTCGCCGCCGCCTCCCGGCCCTTCTCGACGGACCCGAACCGGCTGAAGCCCTGGCGGGCCATCTCGGTTTCGACCCAGCCGGGACAAATGGCGTTGACCGTAATGTCGCGCGGAGCCAGCTCGAGAGCCAGCGCCCGCGTCAGCCCGATGACGCCATGCTTGGAGGCGCAGTAGGCGGCGAAGCCGGGGACGCCGAAGCGGCCCAGCACCGACGAAAGATTGATGACCCGGCCGCCGCGCGACAGGTGCGGCGATGCCGCGCGCGTCAATCGGAAGACGGCCGTCAGGTTGGTCGCGACGATGGCGTCCCATTTCTCGTCGGCAGCGACGTCGCGGTCGTCGAGAGGTGTCGGGCCGCCCAGCCCGGCGTTGTTGACCAGGACGTCGATCCCCCCGAAACGACGGACGGCCTCGGCCACGACGTCGAGGATCGAGGTCTCCTTCGTCACATCGCAGACGATGGAGAACGCCTCGGCGTTCTGAGCCGTCAGCTCGCGGGCGATGCGCTCGATCGCGGCCACGTCGCGGGCGGCCAGCAGAACCCGGGCGCCCTCCGCGGCGAATCGTCGGGCGATCGCCTCGCCGATCCCTCGGGAGGCTCCGGTGACGATCGCGGCTTTCCCCGAGAGACGTTTTGCGTCGGTCATCCGGTCATCCCGTCATCCCGAAGCGATCTTATCCGCCGGGCGAGCTCAGCGGCGCGGCGCGTCCCGAACGGCGCTCGCGACAATCTCGCCGCGGTCCTCGCGCCGGTCGCGGAAATAGAGCGAGCGTTCCAGGCCGCATTCCGCGCAGTAGGCCTCGCCGGCCTCGGCCGGACGCGGGCAGGTGTCGCTCGCGCACCTCTCGGCGGGCTCCCTCGTCTCCGTGGTCTCCGCGTTCATCGTGTTCTCCTCTTCTCGCCGACGGGAGGGAGCGGCCCCGGCGCGGGGCGCAGATAGTTGAAGAGCTCCCTCTCGCAGCGTTCCCGATAGGCGCCGAAAGTCGCCTCCGGATCGCTTTCCGAAAGCCACTGCATCATCAGACCGTCGAAGATGGCCCGCATCGTGGAGCCCGCCTCCCGAGGATCGCGCACGGCAAAGACTCCACGCCGCATGCCTTCCTCGGCGATCCCGCCGTCGATCTCGCGGCAGCCGGCGTAGAAGCGGGCGTTGACCTGACGAAAACGCTCGTGCCGCGCCGCGAGGCCGCAGAAATCCACGAAGGCCCGGAAAAACGCGCGATTCTTGGATGGCGAGGGAAAGATCATCGCCACGAGCGCACGGACCTTGGCGACGGGGTCCTCCTCGCGCGCGACGGCCTCGCGCATCCGCTCGTGGATCGAATCGATCAGCCACGAGAAGAGGTCGCGGAACAGCTCGTCCTTGGATTCGAAGTAGTAGAGCGTGACGCCCTTGGACACGCCGGCGCGCCGGGCGATGTCGTCGAGAGTGGTGTCCGAGAATCCCTTCTCGGCCACTTCTCGAAACGCCGCTTTCAGGAGGGCGAGACGCCGCTCGGGCTCGCGCTTGGAGCTGCTGGCCGGTTTCGTCATGATCCGGAATACTATCTGACTGGTCAGTCAATCCGCAAGAGGGTCATCGACGCAGGCCTCTGCAGCGTGAAGCCGCTCTCTCTCATAGACTTGCAAGCATGCGAGTTCGCCTCCTCCATTTCGCCTCATTCCGGGACGCCGTCGGCCGGGACGAAGAACTGCGGGAGTTTCCGGAGGGCTCGCGAGTCGAGGAGATCTGGTCGGCGCTCGCCCGCGAAGTCCCCCTCTTCGCCCGTTTTGCGGCGATGCCTCCGGCGGCCGTCAACCGCGAGTACGTCCCGGCCGGGACGGTGCTCCGGGACGGCGACGAGGTCGCGTTCCTCCCGCCGGTGGCCGGAGGCTGACGTGGATCCGACGGACCTGACTTCCCTGACTTATCTGACAGCGGATCCGATCGACGTCGCGTCCCTGATCGCCGAGACCCGCCCGAGCGACGGCGCGCTCTGCCTGTTCGTCGGCGTGGTCCGAAATGAGAACGCGGGCCGAGAGACGACGGCGATCGAATACCAGGCCTACGGATCCATGGCCGAGCTCGAGATGGCGAAGCTCGCCGAGGCTCTCACCCGCGATTTCCCCCAGGTCCAGGTTCGCATGCGCCACCGAATCGGCCGGCTCGACGTGGGCGATGCCTCGGTCGCCATCGCCGCCGTCTCGCCCCATCGCTCGGAAGCCTTCGCGGCCTGCCGCGCGGCCATCGACCGTCTCAAGACCACCGTGCCGATCTGGAAGAAGGAGTTCCACCCCGACGGCTCGTCCGACTGGGTGGACACCAGCCGTCACCCCGGCGAGGGGCGCTGAAAGTCGGCCCGACGAGGGGCCTGAGAGTCGCCCCGGCGAGGGGCGCTGCGGGGTGCCCCGGCAAAGGGCGCTGAGAGGTAGACTTTAGGCATCATGCGCATCCGAATCCTCGCCACGGGTTTCGCGATGGCTCTTCTGTGGCTCGCCGCGGCTCCGGCCTCCGCGGGGAGCGCGCCCTGCGTCCCCGACGACCACACGCTCTGTCTGAACGACAACCGCTTCGCGGTTTCAGCCCGTTTCCGCACCTCGGACACTGCCGAAACCGACGCGACCGGCGTGAAGCTCACCGGCGACTCCGGCTACTTCTGGTTCTTCAATCCCGCGAACATCGAGGTCGTCATCAAGGTCCTGGGCGCCTGCAGCATCAACGACCACTACTGGGTGTTCGCGACCGGCCTCACCAACGTCGAGGTCACGCTCTTCGTCACCGACACGCAGTCCGACACGCTCAAGACCTACGTGAACACGCTCGGAGTCCCTTTCGCGCCCATCCAGGACACCAGCGCCTTCGACTGCCCGTAAACGGCCCTCGCGCCTTCGCTTTCGCGCCGTCCCTCACGCGACCGATGCCACAATAGCGGCGCATGTCTCTCGCGAAGGTCATCGCCCCCGACATCGAAGAGCTCATCCGCGAGAACCCGCAAGAGCTCGCCTCCGCCGTGGCCGCGATCCACCCGGCGGACCTCGCGGAGCTTCTCGACGATCTGCCCCGCGAAGATCGCATCGTCCTGTTCGAGGCGCTCCCGGTGGATCAGGGCGCGGCGGTTCTCTCCGGGCTCAAAGGCGAAACGCTCCGGCTGATCCTCCATACCGCATCCCCCACAAAGCTCGGGCCGATGCTCGACCGGCTCCCGCCGGATGACGTCACCAACCTCCTCGAGCACCTGACCCAGCGACAGCGCGAGGCCATCCTCGCCAGGATGTCGGCGCGCGACGCGGCCGAGGTCGAGCGCCTCCAGCGCTACCCGCCGCGGACCGCGGGCCGACTCATGACGATCAAGTTCGCGACGATCCGCCCCGAGTGGACCGCCGCGGAGACCCTGGGGCACCTCAAGCGCATCGACCCGGAAGTCGAAACCGTCCAGAGCCTCTATGCCGTCGACGACGCCGGCCGGCTCGTCGGCTACGTCGCGCTGCGCCGGCTCTTCCCCGCGCCCCCGGACCGGAAGATCGCCGACATGATGGAGCGCCGCCTCATCACCGTGCGACCCGACACCGACCAGGAAGAGGTCGCGCGACTGGTTTCCAAGTACGACGTCCACGCGATCCCGGTCGTCGACGAGAACCAGAAGCTCCTCGGGATCGTGACCGTCGACGACGTCATCGACATCCTGATCGAGGAGCAGACCCAGGACGTCCTGCACCTCGGCGGCGTCTCGGCCACCGAGGAGGAGGTCGAGCAGGGTTACTTCGCGGCGAAACCGTGGCGGAACGTCCGCCTCCGGTTCAACTGGCTGCTCCTGCTTTTCGTGACGGAGACGCTGACCGGCACCGTCCTCCGCCACTACGAAGACGAGATCGCCAAAGTCGTGGCGCTGTCCTTCTTCATACCCCTCCTGATCGGCACCGGAGGCAACTCCGGCTCCCAGACCGTCACGACGATCGTGCGGGGCCTGGCGGTCGGCGAGATCCGACTGCGAGACTTCGGACGGGTCCTGATGCGCGAGGGCGGAAGCGGCCTCGTCCTCGGCATCCTGCTCGGCATCGTGGGCTTCGGACGGGCGCTGCTGTGGGGGTCGACGATGCCCCTCGCCCTGACGGTCGGCGTCTCCATCCTGGTGATCTGCGCGTGGGCCAACACCGTCGGCGCCATGATCCCGATGCTCGCGACGATGTTCAAGATCGACCCGACCGTGATGTCGGCGCCCTTGATCGCGACGCTCGTAGACGCGACGGGGCTGATCATCTACTTCACGATCGCCAAGAGCTTCCTGGGTCTCTGAGCGAACTCAGCGGCTTCGCCGGGGTTTCCGACGGTCGCCGCCGCTACTTCGGACGCAGTTTCTGTTTCCGGTCCGTCATGAGGATGGACCCGATCAGGGCGATGCCGCCGATCGCCGCGGCCCCGAAGAGAACCATCGCGAGGGCCGGGTAGCCCAGGATCCGGATCCGCGTCGGAATCTGCATGACGATCGCGGCGCCGACGATCAGCGCGGCGAGAACGACTCCCATGGCGATGCGGTTGGCGATCTTTTGCAGGCCGGTGATGAGCGCGTTCTCGTCGATGGCGTCGATCTTGACCCGGAGCGCGTTGCGGGACACCAGGTCGAGGATGCGGTTGAGCCGCTTCGGCATCTCCTCGACGAACTCCTTGGCGTCCACAAGCGCGGCGGCGATGTGCCCGGGCGACAGTTTCTCGGCCATCCGGCGGCGGAGAAGATCTGCGGCCTGTCCGCGGATCGACGCGGCCGGATCGAACGTGGGATCCAGGGTCTTGCCGATCTCGTCCAGGCTCCAGAGCGTCTTGCCGAGCATCGTGAGCTCGGTCGGAATGCGCACGCCCGCTTCCCCGGCCGCCCGAGCCACGGCAATGACCACCCGCCCCAGCTGAACATCGGCGAGGCGACTCTGCGCGAGGTCCCCGACGATCGCGCTGACGCGACTGCGGAACCCGGTCTCGTCGAAATCCTCCGTCTGCTTTTCGCCCAGGGCGAGCGCGCGCTCGGCGGCCTCGTCGCCCTGCCCCTCTCCGATCGCCATCAGCAGTCGGAAGAGGCCGTCCCGCATGCCCGGAGGAATGAGACCCACCATTCCGAGGTCGAGCAGGGCCACGCGCCCGTCGTCCGTCAGGAAGACGTTGCCGGGGTGCGGATCGGCGTGGAAGAACCCGTCGATGACGACCTGGTGCAGGTACGCGCGGAAGAGCTCGTCGGCCAGCGCGGTGCCGTCGATGTCGAGGGCCGTCAGCGGATCGAGGTCGGTGATCTTGCGGCCCTCGACGAGCTCCATCGTCAGGACGCGTTCGGTCGTGAACCCCTCGACCGGAAGCGGGACGACGATGCGTTCGAAGCGCTCCAGGTTCTGAGACAACCGGATGAGATTCTGGGCCTCACGCCGGTAGTCGAGCTCGGCAACGAGCGTGCGCCCGAAAGTCTCGACCGTCTTTTCGAGCTGATAGCGGTCTCCCAGAGACGAATGGCGATCCATGAAACTCGCGAGGTCCCGGAGAGCCTCGAGGTCCTCGGCGATCCCTTCGCGGATCCCGGGGCGCTGCACCTTCACGGCGACCGGCCGGCCGTCGCGCATGCGGGCCCTGTGGACCTGGCCGAGCGACGCCGAGGCGAGGGGCTCCGGCTCGAAGGAGGAAAACGCCCTCGAGATGCGCGTTCCGAGCTCGGCTTCCACGATCTTCTCGACCTCTTCGAAGGAGAAGGGCTCCACCCGGTCCTGCAAGCGCGAAAGCGCCTCGAGGTACGGAGTCGGAAGCAGGTCGGCGCGGCTCGAGAGGAGTTGACCGAGCTTGATGAAGGTCGGGCCCAGCTTCTCGAGGTCCCGGGCGAGCTCGCCGGGATCCTCCCCGCCTTTCTGGCCCGCCCGGGGCTCGGAGAGCGGCAGGTCGCGGCTCAGATCGTCGGCGAGAGGCCCGCGACCGTACTTGACGAACAGTCGCGCCACCTCGACGTAGCGCTTGAGCCTCGCGGGGGCGACGGACAGAGCCATGACGGTGGCGTCCGAGTTCAAGAAACGTGCCGTCCCCCCGGCGCCTCTCCACTCCGGCTCCCGCCCGATGATAGGATCGCGCGTCCAAATCTGCCGAGGAGGGACCCGTGAGCACACCCGCCAAGACCCGCGATTGGACGAGCCCCGAGCTCGACCATCCGGTCATCAACTACCGCGCTTCGGACGGCATCGCGATCATCGAGATCGACGACCCGCCGGCGAACACCTACACGTACGCCATGAACCGCCAGCTGGACGAGGCGATCCTGAAGGCCCGCTTCGACGATGACGTGCACGTCATCGTTCTCCGCGGGAAGGGCGACCGCTTCTTCTCGGCCGGCGCGAACATCGGCATGCTCAACGCCGTCACGCCGGGGTTCAAGTACTTCTTCTGCCTCCACGCGAACGAGACCCTCCTTCGCCTCGAGCACACGCCCAAGCTCGTGATCGCGGCCCTCAACGGCCACACCGTGGGCGGCGGTCTCGAAATCGCCATGGCCGCCGACATCCGGATCGCCCGCAAGGACTCCGGCAAGATCGGCCTGCCCGAGGTCACCCTCGGGGTGCTCCCGGGCACCGGCGGCACGACCCGCCTGGCCAAGATGATCGGCAAGTCGAAGGCCATCGAGCTCATGGTCACCGGCAACACGTTCTCCTTCGAAGAGGCTCTCGACCTCGGCCTCGTCAACCAGGTGATCGACGCGACGCCCGAGGACTGGTGGCAGCAGGTCATGGACTACGCGCGCCAGTTCGTGCCGCCGCACAAGGCCTCGAAGGCCGTCGGCCGCATCAAGCGCTCGGTCCAGAGCGGCTGGGATCTGCCCCTCGAGTCGGCCCTCGCCATCGAGCGCGAGGTCCAGCAGCTTCTCTTCCAGAGCGACGACGCCAAGGAAGGGATCGCCGCGAACCAGGAGAAGCGGGTCCCGAAGTTCACCGGGAAGTGAGCTCCCTGAAGACCGATCTCTTCATCGACGGGGCCTACGCTCCCGCCGCCTCGGGGCGCCGGTTTGCGACCGTGAACCCGGCGACCGGCGAGACGATCGCCGAGGTCGCCGAAGCCGGCAAGGCCGACCTCGACCGGGCGGTCGCCTCCGCGCGGAAGGCCTTCGAGTCGGGACCGTGGGCGGCCATGAAGCCGCGGCAACGCGGGCGCATCCTCACGCGCGCCGCGGAGCTCCTGCTCTCCCGCGCCGACGAATTCGGCAAGCTCGAGACGCAGGACAACGGCAAGCCCATCTTCGAGGCGGCGAAGATCGACATGCCCGCGGCTGCCGAGTGCCTGTCCTACTTCGGCGAGTACGCGGACAAGCTGTACGGAGACACGTATCCGCCGCGCCCCGATGCGTTCCTGATGACCATGCGGGAACCGGTCGGCGTCGTCGGCGCGATCACGCCCTGGAACTTCCCCCTCCTTCAGGCGATGTGGAAGATCGCTCCGGCGCTCGCCCTCGGCAACGCCGTCGTGCTCAAGCCGGCGTCCGCCACTCCCCTGACGGCCCTGCTCTTCGCCGAGCTCCTGACCGAAGCGGGGCTGCCGCCCGGGGCCTTCCAGGTCGTGCCGGGGCCGGGCCCGGTCGTCGGCCAGGCGATGGCGGAGCACCCCGGAATCGACAAGATCTCCTTCACGGGCGAGACCGAAACGGGCAAGGCGATCCTCCGCGCCGCCGCGGGCACCGTGAAGCGCGTCTCGATGGAACTCGGCGGCAAATCGCCGAACGTCGTCTTCGCGGATGCCGATCTCGACTCCGCGGCGAAGGGCGCGATCAACGCCATTTTCTACGGCAAGGGAGAGCTCTGCTCGGCGGGCTCGCGCCTGCTCGTCGAGGAGTCGATCCACGACGCGCTCATGGAGAAGGTCGTCGAGCGCGCGAAGAAGATGGCGCCCGGCAACCCGCTGGACCCCAAGACCCGCCTCGGCGCGCTGGTCTCGGAGAAGCAGCGCGACAACGTCGCGCGCTACGTCGAGGCCGGCAAGTCGGAGGGGGCGAAACTCGTCGCCGGCGGCAATCGCGCTGCGGTCAACGGAAAGGGAGCGTTCTTCGAGGCCACCGTCTTCGACGGCGTGACGCCGGGGATGACGATCGCACGCGAGGAGATCTTCGGTCCGGTCCTCGCGACGCTGACCTTCAAGAGCGAGGACGAAGCCGTCGCGATCGGAAACTCCACGATCTACGGCCTCGCGGCCGCGGTCTGGTCGAAGGACATCAAGAAAGCGCTCCGCACGGCGAAGGCCCTCAAGGCCGGCACGGTCTGGATCAACGCATACAACCTCTACGATCCCGGCCTGCCGTTCGGGGGCTACAAGGAGTCCGGATTCGGACGCGAACGGGGCCATTACGCCCTCGAGGAGTACACGCAGGTCAAGAGCATCTGGGTGGACTTGACGTGAGGTCGTAGTTGGAAGCTCGTCGGTGGTAGGTCCCCTCCTCGCCGCCACGGCGCTCCTGCTCGCGCCCAACGCGAGTGCGTCCCCCGCGGCGCACCCCTCCATCGACACGGTCTTCGCGTCGCTGCAGAAAGTCCGGGACTTTCACGACGCCTCCATCTCGCCCGACGGGCGCCGGGCGGCCTGGTCCTCGAAGCTGCCCGACAAGGAGGGCCGCGAGCGGCTCGGAGCGATATCGATCGTCGAGCTGACGTCGGGCTCGGGGACGCCGCGCCGGCTTTCGGCCGCCTCCGACGGCAAGCCGCGCCGCGAGCTCGAGCCGGTCTTCTCCCCCGACGGCCGGTCGATCGCGTTTCTCTCGGACGCCGCCAGGAAGGACCAGCTCCAGGTCTATGTGGCGCCGTCCTCGGAGGGTCCCGCCCGAGAGCTCACGAAGGTGAAGGGACAGCTTCAGGAGCTCCGCTGGGCTCCGGACGGAAAGTCCGTGTCCTTCCTTTTCGTCGAGGGCTCGGAGCAGGAGACCGGGGCTCTCACCGCCCACAAGCGGGACTCGGGCCCGGTCGAGGAGGACCAGGACGTGCAGCGGATCGCCGTGGCCGAAATCGCGACCGGCCGCGTCCGCAGCGTGTCGCCGCCCGATCTGTTCGTCTACGACTACGACTGGTCGCCCGACGGCAGGTCCTTCGCCGCCGAAGCCGCCGTGGGCTCGGGCACCAACAACTACTGGCTCGCACGGCTCTACCTGGTCGACGCTGCATCCGGCGCGGCGCGCTCGCTCTGGAAGCCGAAGCTCCAGCTCGCCTGCCCGCGCTTTTCGCCCGACGGCCGCTCCATCGCCGTGATCCACGGAATCATGAGCGATGAAGGCTCCAACGGCGGCGACGTCTGGGAAGTGCCGGCGTCCCCCGGGGGCTCGCCGCGCAACCTCACGCCCGGCATGCACTGGTCGGCGAGCCACCTCGCGTGGAGATCGCCCTCCGAGCTCTGGTTCGCCGGCCATCGCGACGGCGGATCCGGCATCGCTTCCATCGAGCCGGCGACCGGCCGCCTGACGAGCCTCTTCGCCGGCGCCGAGAAGATCGGTCACTTCGGAGTGGCGCGCAACGGGGCGACCGTCGCGATCCGCGAGTCCTTCGAAATGCCGCCCGAGGTCTGGGCGGGGCCCGCCGGGGCCTGGACGAAGCTGTCCTCGGCGAACGCGTCGGCCAAGCGCTTCTGGGGCGAGGCGAGGTCGCTCCGCTGGGAATCCGACGGGGCGAGCGTGCAGGGCTGGCTCCTGTATCCGGACGGTTTCGATCCGGCCTCGGGCGCCGCATACCCGATGGTCGTCGTCGCGCACGGCGGCCCCTCGGGCGCCTCGACGGCTTCGTGGCCTTCCCGCTGGCAGGGCACGCTCCCGTCGCAGGGCTACTTCGTGTTCCTGCCGAACCCGCGCGGCAGCTTCGGCTTCGGCGAAGCCTTCGCCGAGGGCAACGTCAAGGACTTCGGAGGCGGCGATCTCCGCGACATTCTCCGGGGCGTCGACGCCGCGCTCGGCCAGGCTCCCATCAATCCCAAACGCCTCGGCATCACCGGCTGGAGCTACGGGGGCTACGTGGTCATGTGGGCCGTGACCCAGACCGACCGGTTCGCGGCGGGCGTCGCGGGCGCCGGCATCGCGAGCTGGCAGAGCTACTACGGCCAGAACAAGATCGACACCTGGATGCTCCCCTTCTTCGGCGCCTCGGTGTACGAAGACCCGAAGGTCTACGCGAAGTCCTCCCCCATCGAGTTCATCAAGAACGCGAAGACCCCGACGCTCGTGCTTCACGGCGAGCGCGACTCGGAGGTCCCGACGCCCCAGGGGTACGAGTTCTGGCACGCGCTGAAGGCCCTCGGAGTTCCGACGCGTCTCGTGATCTACACCGACGAAGGCCACTCGATCCGCAAGCCCGAGAACCAGAAGGACATCGTCGCGCGGAGCGTCGCCTGGTTCGACCAGTACCTGAAGGCACCATGACGGCGACGGAGACGGCCGGCGCGACAGGTTTCGCTCCCCGCATCCTCGCCGGACGTTCCATCGTCGTCACCGGCGGCGGCTCGGGTCTCGGCCTCGCGATGGCGAAGGCCTTCGCCGCCCACGGCGCGAGCGTCACGATCGCCGGGCGGCGCGCAGAGCGGCTCGAGAGCGCGGCGAAGGAGATCGCGGCCGCAGCGCGCGAGGGCGGCGCGGTCGAGACGTTCGCCGCGGACGTCCGCGAGCCTTCCCAGTGCGAGGCCCTGATCGCCCGCGCCGCGGGACGGTTCGGAAAAGTCGACGGCCTGGTCAACAACGCCGCGGGCAACTTTCTGGCGTTTTCCGAATCCCTCACGCCGAACGGCTTCGACACCATCATGAAGACGGTGCTCTACGGCACCGTGCACTGCACGTTGGCCTTCGGCCGCCACCTCCTGACGACGCATGCGCCCGGCGCCGTCGTCTCGATCCTCGCGACGTACGCCTGGACGGGTTCCGCCTTCGTCCTGCCCTCCGCCTGCGCGAAGGCCGGGGTGATGGCGATGACGCGCTCCCTCGCCGTCGAGTGGGGCCGGGCGGGCATCCGCCTGAATGCGATCGCCCCCGGGCCGATCCCCACGGAGGGCGCGTTCTCGAGGCTCATGGCGAATCCCGCCGCCGAAAAGGCGGCCCGCGAGCGCACGGCTCTCGGCCGCTTCGGCAAGCCCGAGGAGATTGCGAACCTGGCGACGTTTCTCCTCTCGGATCTCTGCCCGTACCAGACGGGCGACGTCGTCACCATGGACGGCGGCGAGTGGATCGCGGGCGCCGGAGAGTTCTCGGACTACCG
>Ga0207691_10006572_pt1 | contig 11231 bp, 16 predicted proteins | sample KBSM13metaG_FD_184327 | JGI IMG/M metagenome (GOLD analysis project Ga0207691, IMG submission 184327) | Miscanthus rhizosphere microbial communities from Kellogg Biological Station, Michigan, USA - KBS M1-3 metaG (SPAdes) (version 2) | ecosystem: Host-associated > Plants > Roots > Rhizosphere >...
ACCTGATGTCCTGGCAGGCAGCGACCGCGGTCATGCTGCAGGAGCGCCTGGGGTTGGAGAAATACGTCACGGCGCAGATGTATTACAGCCTCGTGGGACGGAGCCTCGAGCACGAGTTCCAGTCGTTCGCCGAGTACCACGACATCGGCATCCTGGTCTGGAGCCCGCTCGCCGGCGGTTTTCTGGCGGGCAAGTACAGCCGCGACAATCCGGCACCTGCTGGGACCCGCTTCGCGGACGCGGGCCAGTTCGTGCCGTTCGATCGAGAGATGGGCTACCGCGTCGTGGATGCGCTGAAACAGGTGGCGGCGCGGCATGGCGCCAGCCCGGCGCGTGTCGCGATCGCATGGCTCCTCAGTCGGCCTGGCGTCAGCAGCGTGATCATTGCCGGCCGGAAACCCGAGCAACTCGAGGACAACATCCGCGCCGTCGACCTTCGGCTCGCGGACGATGACGTCCGTCAGCTCGACGCAGCATCGGATCCGGGTGTTCCCTATCCAAAGTGGATGGTGCTTCAGCTCGACACCGCGGAGGACCCGCGTTCGAAGATTCTGCATCCTGAGCGCTACACGGACCACGGTCCCTGGAAAGATCTCCGTGGCACGCAGTGGTCCAGCTGAATCACGAAGAAGGGAGAAGCGACATGGCAAGCATGCGCCAGAAGATCGGTGTCATTGGCGTGGGAGCGGTTGGATCAGCCAGCCTCCTGTCTACTGTCCTGCGCGGCATCGCGCGAGAAATCGTTGTCGTGAACCGGGATCCGAAGCGGGCACGGGGCGTCGTCGCTGATGTGCAATACGGCGCCGCACTGTCTCCAGCCGTCGACATTCGTGCGGGCGACTACGAAGACTTGAGCGGCGCCGACCTCGTGATGATTGCGGCTGGCGCCAACGAAAAAGCCGGCGGTGCAACCGACCGAACCGATCCGGCCGGGAGGCTCCGGCTACTCGAGGCAAACGCCCGCGTGTACCAGCAGATTCTGCCCCGACTTGCGTCGGCCGCCGCTGACGCCGTCATCCTGGTGTTGACGGATCCGCCAGATCCGTTGGCCGACCTCGTTCGAACCTTCGGCTTCGCGCACGTCCTGAGCAGCGGAACGCTGCTTGACAGCTTGAGGTTTCGCTTTCACCTGGCGCGTCATCTGAACGTGGATGCCGCTTCCGTCGAAGCGAACGTGCTGGGTGAGCACGGTACATCGGAGACGTTTGTGTGGTCGTCCGCCTCGATATCAGGTGTGCTGGTACTCGACGCGCTCGAGCGCTCAGGTGAAAGCCGCGAGACGCTTCGTCGTCAGATCGAGCATGACGTCCGATTCGCGAACATCGAGATCATCGAAGGCAATCAGGCAAGTCAGTTCGGAATCGGAATGGTCGCGGCACGCATCGCGCAGGCCGTGCTGCGAGACGAACGAATCGTCGTGCCGATCGGGTCGTACAACGCCGACTACGGCGTCACGTTCTCGATGCCGAGTGTGCTGGGGCGAGCCGGGGTTGAGCAGATCCTCGAACCATCGATGTCCGCCGACGAGCGCAGCGCGTTGCAGCTCAGCGCGGACAGACTGCGGAACGCGTTGGCAAGCCTCCGACAACACACGCACGCGTGATGAGGTAACCGCGGAGCCTGGCACGGCACTGAGCGGCTCGCGATCGCACCCAAGTCGTGCCGGCTTCTGCGTGCCGATCGCCGGTTCGAGGAGAAAGGAGAAGCGCAGACATGGACGAGAACAGTGTGCCGCACGCCACCCCGCCGGAGGCCTCATCTCCGCTCGTCGTCGCGCTGTTCGGGCTGACGTTCGTCACCGGCATCATCGACGCCGTGAGCTTTTTGGGGCTGGGTCACGTGTTCACGGCGAACATGACCGGGAACGTCGTCTTGCTTGGTTTTGCCGTGGGCGGCAGCGCGGACTTGTCAGTCGGCCGGTCGCTCGCGGCGCTGTGTGCCTTTGCAACCGGTAGTGCGGTTGGTGGACGCCTCACCCACGAACGGCAGCGAACGCCGGCGCGGCAGCTGTTGATCGCGATGCATGCGGAGACTCTCCTCTTGTGCGTCGCGGCTGGCGCGGCGCTTATCGCCGGCGGCGACACGTCCTTCGCCAGGCTGTCTCCGGTGATCGTGTTGACGGCCGTGGCGATGGGACTCCGTAATGCCGTCGTTCGCAAACTTGCGGTTCCCGATCTCACGACGACTGTGCTGACCTTGACGGTCACCGGCCTCGCAGCCGACTCGGTGCTGGGCGGTGGTGCCGCTCCGCGCACCGGTCGACGGCTGCTGTCCGTTCTCGCGATGGGCAGCGGCGCGCTGGTCGGCACGATGCTAGTGCGACCGCTTGGAATGTGGGTTCCGCTCGTCGTCGCCGCGTGCGTGGTCGCTGGATTGGCCGTGTATCTCTACCTCAGCGAGCGCTCGACGAAACGCGAGGACGGTGCACAGGTGCCGCCGCAAGGCCGCGCACTCTTGTTTGATACAGATGTACTGCCGTGAGAGAAGGAATGGATGTATGAACCGAAGGTATGCGCACACGAAATGGTTGGTCGCGACGGTTATCACACTCGCCGCGGCGGCCTCCTTCTTGCGCAAGGCGACAGCCAGAGCGCGCGGTTCCTCGCCGAGAGTCATGCGGCGATGACGAGGATGGACGCGAAGCCCACAGGCGATGTTGATGCCGATTTTGCGGCCATGATGATCGCGCATCACGTCGGCGCGATCGAGATGGCACAGGCACAGCTGCGGGCCGGGCGCAACGAGCCGCTTCGGCGCCTCGCACAGGAGATCATCGTTACGCAGCAACAAGAGATCGAGGTCATGCGCGCCGCGTTGGCGCATGGGTCACACTCTGGACCGTCCGCTCCTGACGCTGCGCGTGAATCCGACCAGGCGGCAGCGCCAACCAGGCCACCAGCCCTACTCAAGCGACTCCGGTAACCATCGCGACAGCGTGTATGCCGCGGAGCAGTTTCCGACCACCATCTCGGTGACGGATCCCGCCGACAACCGACTGCTCGGCGTGATCCGCCTCGGTGATCCGACGCCGGGAAACCTCAGTCCGCTATACCGCGGTCAATTGCTGGTGCACGGGTTGGGCTTTTCGCCCGACCATCGGACGTTCGCCGCCGTGTCGATTGGCTCCAACTCGGTCACGTTCATCGATACGGCGACGAACACGGTGAAGCACGTCACCTATGTCGGCCGCTCACCGCACGAAGTCTTCTTTACCCCGGACGGCAAAGAGGTCTGGGTCACCGTGCGTGGCGAAAGCTAGGTCGTTGTCCTCGACGGCACGACCTACGAGAAACGTGGACGCATCGCCGTGCCCAACGGCCCCGGCATGCAGATCTTCTCGCCCGACGGCAAGTACGGCTACATCTGTTCATCGTTCACGCCGGAGACGGTGGTCGTGTCCGTCGCCGAGCATCAGATCGTGGGCCGCGTGCGTCCGGAGAGTCCGTTCTGCCCCAACATCGCCGCCACGCCGGATGGCAAGCAGGTCTGTTTACGTTGAAAGATATCGGCAAGGTGAGCGTTCGACGGACGGCCTCCCTTTGCCCTCTTGACCACGATCGACACCGGGCCGATCCGCGAACTGCGAAGTCTCGGTTACCGCGTCGAACCTCTCCCGGCCATCGAGCAGGCCGGCATGATCGGGAGAGATTTTCGACCCTGGCTCATCGAATCTGATCCTGCTCGATAGCGCGAGAGCGCAGTCACTCGGTCACCGTCAATATACCGTCGGCCTCGTGCGGATCGTCCCGGTCTATTTCGAGCGGCGGAAGGTGAACTCGATGGACCCTTCGTCCCAGCTCCGTCCACCGTCCTTGGAATAGTCCAGCCTATAGATCCAGTTGTCGGCGTCCGGCACCACATAGTGCTCGCGGACGACGACTCCTGGCGATTCTGAGGTGACCGTGACGGTGCGGCCGCTCACGGCGACCGATCCCGTGCCGTGATGCACCTGCCGCCTGAGGAACGACTCCGAGACGTTCAGAAACTCGATGACCCACGTCTGCCGCTCTGGTCGTACTGGCGAAAGGTGATCCCCAGCGAGGGCCTGCCGTCGGGATACGGTGCGTGCGCCTCGTCGGCGATCGCCGTTCCGTCCAGGATGTAGCGGCCGATCCAGGCCACCGGGTACTCGGCCACCTTCCCATCCGGAAGCCTAGTCTTGCCTCTGCCCTCCCATGTGCCGATGAGGAACGCGAAGACGTCGAGCTCGCGCGGGGCGCGCGCGGTCCTCTCGCCATAGATGGTCTTCGATGGAACGGTCACGGTCGGCACCTCCTGCGATCTCGCGGGGCCGGTGACGACGAGCGCAGCCACGACGAGCCCCGCCATAACCCCGCGATCATTAAAACCAAACGGCCCCGACGTTGACACCTCGCGGCGAAGCAGCGTAAATGGCCTGTTATTGACAGGCTCGCCAAGGTTTCGCGAGCGAGTCTTGAAGAGCGACGTAGCCTTTGCCGGCTCAAGCGGTCCTGCGGCCGGTTCTCGCAGATCGAGCGCGCACAACGGCGCGAACCCTTTGACAGACTCAGAGATTCAGAGAAGTTGGGCGCCCTCAGCAAGAAGCAAACTGGAGCTCATTCGCGTTCTCAAAATCTGTAGGAGATGGCGGTGTAGCCGTAGTTGACAGCGCGTCCTGGCGTTGTGTCACGCAGGAACGGACCTAGAAAGAAGTGCGAGAAGAGCGCTGTGACCTGCAAGTGTCTGTCGAACTCCCACCGCAACCCGACATCAGAATTAACGCCCACGAAGCGAGCTCGGCTTCGGACCAATTGCGGTACTGGCGAGGTCGTGATCAGGTACACGCCGTCCACGAGGCTCTGACGCCAGAATACGGGTGACCCTACCGTGACCGTCAGACGCCGCGATGGTGACACGCGAATGGTTGGCCCGACATCGAGCAAGTTTGTCGGCCCGAGTAGCCCCGAGTTACCCGAATACGAGATTGCTGATGGGAACAGCGGATCAAACGAGTTGAGCGCGCCATCGCCGCGCTGCGCGTCTCCACTGGCGAGATCTGCGCGAATCCCGACTCGCGTGCGGAGCCGATCGCCAAACGTAAACCCAGTGTCGGTTGAAACGCCCCAGGCCCAGATGCGGCGATTGCCGAACGAGCCCCACTGCACGACCGCCTCGTGATTGAAGTCCCACGGCCCTGCACCGGACCGCCACGATCTTGAGCCGATTGTGTGCCGAAGCGATCGTGCCGTTTCCTCGGCGAACATCGCATCCTGCCGCTCGACACCGAAATAGTAAAGAGAGAACCCAGCGCCCGCCCACAGAGTATGATGCCCAATCGCACCGAGGCCCCAATGCGTGAGATTTCGATCAGAAGCGTCGTCGAACACGCCCGTCTCTGTCTTCACCAGGCGGTAGACGCCGGCATTCCAGGTCCAGTTGCCATGCCGTCCGATCACGCGAACGCCATCGAAGCTTCGGCGCACATTGAGTCCTTCCGCAGCAGAGACGAGGCGGCCGGTACCGAACGTTAACTCCTGGCGTCCCGCGCGGATGCGAAGCTCGTAGCGCGTGCGCTTCAACGGCACAAGATCCACAAAGCCTTGGTGAAGGTCCAGTTTGTCCGTGAGACTCGGTACGGGTAGACCGTTGCGTCCGTGAGTCAACCCGCTCTGCAGCTCGACGAATACACTGGCGCGCGTACCAGTGTGCCAGTCCGTGGAGAGGAGAAACCGCTGCAGAAGGTAGCCGTTCGTATCTGACGGACCAAACCCGAATGCCGGATAGTCGACCAACTCGTACCGCTCACGGGCTTCGCCGGCGAATGTCAAGAACCAGTTCGCCCGGGCCAGCGGAACGCACTTGACAGTATCCCAGGGGTCGTCGTGCAGAGACCGATCGCAGAGCCGGCTCCAGTCTTCGTCGTACCGAATGGGTTGGCAGCTCGGTCAAGCCGCCTGCGCCACCGCCTGTGTTGATAAGGTCAGCGAGATGAACGCACTCGAGAGGAGGCGCCTGAACGCTGTCACACCAACAAGTGCTCGATCTTTACAGGCAGTTCCCTCACACGAACACCGGTCGCATGGTGCACCGCCTCCGTGATGGCGGCGGCGACGCCCGCTAATCCTATCTCTCCGATTCCGCGCGCCCCGAGCTCGTTGATGTGCAGGTCGGAATAGTCAAGAAAGTGCACCTCGATGGGAGGCGCGTCGGCGTTCACCGTAACCATGTAATCTGCCAAGTTGCTGTTGATCGGGGCGCCGTTTTGCGGGTCGTAAGTGGTCTCCTCGAAGAGCGCCATGCCGATGCCCATCACGACCCCGCCCTGGATCTGATTCCGGCCGGTAAGCGGATTCACGATTCGACCAGCGTCCATCACTGTGACGACGCGGCTGACGCGCAGACGCGCGATCTCCTGTTGCCAGGTGACCTCGACGAAGTGGCAGCCGAAGGAATGCTTGGAAGATTTTGGATTCGGCGCGAACGCGGTCATTTCAGAACTGCCGCTGCCGCTGACGAGTCGTGCGTTGGCGCGCCGCAGCAACTCGCCGAACGGGACTGCGCCTGCCGGCCCTTGAGCCTTGAGGAAGACGCGGCCACTCTGGAGTGCAAGATCGCCGGGCTGGCGACCCAGAAATGGTGAGCCGGGCGTCGTCACAGCGGTAATGAACAACGACGCAATTGCCTGGTCGGCCGCTTTGAAGACCGCCGGGATCACCGAGCTGGTGGCCAACGAACCGCCTGAGATCGGACCATCTGGAAGCGCTGTCGCCCAACTCGACTTCGATCTTCTCCAAAGGAACGCCCGTCTTCTCGGACGCCAGCTGCGCGAGGACGGTGTACATCCCGGTGCCGATGTCTTGCGTGGCACATGCGACGCCGACGGTCCCGTCGTCGCGCAAGTGAATATTGGCGGCGGCGGCAAATCGCCCTGCGACCCATGTGGCGCCGGCCATTCCCCAACCGCGTGTCAACCCATCGCGCTTCATCGAGCCGACGGCCGGGTTCCGCTTCGACCACCCGAAGTTCTCGGCACCGAGAGTCAGGCACTCCACGTAATGACGGGACGAGAATGGCAGCTTCAGGGACTCGTCGAGCTTCGGCTCGTTGAGAATGCGGAACTTGACGGGATCCATCTTGAGCCCGTAGTGTCCCGAAGTCAGATGGGTATCTACGTGGCCGATCGGTAGTAGTAATTGAGAACGCCGCCCACTCGCTGGCGTCTGTAAACCGGACCGCTGGTGCGATGAAGGGATGGCCGCTCTATGAGCTCGTTTCCGATGCCTTGGTGATTCCGTTCGCGGTGATAGTGAGTCACGAACTCTCGAACAAGGTGCCGAAGGTGCCGCTCGCCCAGGGGCACGACGCGATCAAGACATTCCGTCTTGATCGACCGGACGAAGCGCTCCGCGTGCGCATTGCAGTTCGGCGCCGCAGCCGGCGTGCGGACCACGCGAACGCCGACGCTCGTCATGAGCGTCTCCAGTGTGCGGCTCCACTTGGGATCGCGATCACAGATCAGGAGTCGACCGACCCGGAGCCTTCACTCTCGCCGATCAGCCCCCGAAACGCCTGCACCACGAAGGCATCGTCCGGAAAGGGTGTCGAGCCGAGGATCTGGACACGGCGCGAATGCAGCTCGATGACGAACGCCGTGTAATACGTCCGCAGCCCGCTAATGGTCCACACCTCGGTCGTGAAGAAGTCGGCGGCCAGCAGCGCCGGCCAGTGCGCACGGATGAACGTCCGCCAAGTCATGGGGCGCTCGCGGCTGGGCGGGATACCGGCTGTCTTCAAGATGCGCGCGATCGTCGAACGCCCGACCTGATGCCCGAGATTCTTCAGCGCCCCTTGGATACGGGTGTATCCCCACGTCGGGTTCTCGGTGGCCATCCGAATGACCAGGGCTCGAATGCGAGCCTGCAATCCAGACGGTCTACCCCGCCCGCCGTACATCCATTTGCGCGCCACGAGTTCGCGGTGCCAGCGCAAGATGGTGTCGGGTGTCACAATCGTAGCGACGTCGGCCAGCAATCGGCGACCCACGCGATGGCCGAGCTCCGCGAGGCGGCGCCTTTCATCATCGTCGAAACGCAGCCGCCGTCCCTCGAGCCGCGCCTTGAGCACCCGGTTCTCTTCACGCAGGAACGCGATCACGTCGTCCCGCTCGCGCTGCAGCCACCCGCACAACATCGCCACCACGAAATGAAACGGAAACACCGCGGCAGTCTACGTCAGCGCCCGGATCCTGCGTGGGACACTACGCCCAGATGTCGCTGTGCTTGTCCACCGCGCGGCCTCTGGCCTGTTCCGGGCTCATGTAACCGGCCGTGCCGAGGATCATCCCGGCCTTTGTCGCCTGCAACGACAGCGTCGAGGACATGGACAGCCCAGGCGACGTCGGCCCCGTGGGCTCCATCGCTTTCGCGAGGCCGAAGTCGAGCACCTTTACCGTGCTGTCACTGCGCACCTTGATGTTCGCGGGCTTCAGATCCCTGTGGATGATCCCTTGCTCGTGCGCCGCTTCGAGTGCCTCCGCGATCTGCTTGGCGATGGGGAGAGCTTCGTCGATGGGGATCGCACCTTGCGCGATCCGATCCGCGAGTGTTGGCCCCTCGACTAGCTCCATAACCAGCGCGGTGATGCCGTCACTCTTCTCAAGACCGTAGATCGCCGCGATGTTCGGATGATTGAGCGCCGCGAGCACTTCGGCTTCGCGGTGAAACCGCGCGAGTCGCTCCGCATCCCCAGCCACTGATGCCGGCAGTACCTTGATGGCGACCGCGCGCTTCGGATTTGTGTCGGTCGCCTTGTACACCTCGCCCATGCCGCCGACGCCGATGAGGGCGAGGACTTCATAAGGACCGAGACGGGTACCAAGGGTAAGCGCCAATGTTTTGCGTGATTATACGGGCGAGAGTGGTTGCGGACCGGATAGGTCCTGGTACACGGCGTAGTGGCTTTCCATCCTTGGCCGGGCCGATAGAAATACACGGGGCGACTTATTGTTTTTAACGGGCGCACCTAGTCTGACAATCGCGACTGGTCCGCGATCCGCCTCGCATGATGCCGGTCGTTCAGGGACGCACCAATCGTTGGCGCTTACATTGCCGCCCGGCGCCGAGGCAGCGTAAGGTCTAGGCCCCTGGCGACCGTGGCGCCAAATGCCCCCAGCACTCCGCCGAGTGCGAGCAGGGCTACGAACAGTGGGAACCGCGGCGTGTGCGCGTCGAGTGCGAATGCGGCGTACAACCCGCCGTTGACCTCAATCGATGCCAGCCTGCTGATCAACACGATGAGAGTCGTCGCGAAGAAACCGACGGCTGCCACGGCAATCGCCACGAGGGCACCGATTCGGATCCGAACCGTCTTTCGCGCAACCTGGAAACCGGCGCTCGTGAATATGGCGGCGACGGCGAGGACGGGAAGCCATCGCCTCGGGTAGTCGAGTACAGAGAAGTCGTCGCGCGACTGCGCGAGGAAGAACCCGACGATGTCCTCAGGGGCCAACACGTCAACGATCATCCTCGCGATCATGACGGCCGCAAACGCGGCAGCCCAGAGGAGCGTCATTCGGACAGCTAACGACATCGTTGTGATAGGCATAAGACTCCACACTTGTTTCAGGTACCAGCGTGCTACGCCTGCGGGACCGAGGGCAGGGAAGGCGACCTCTCGGTACTCTTCGAGAAGATCTCCAGTGACGGTGTCGCGGTCACGCGGGTCGAGTACCGCGCGGAGGAGCTCCTCCGCCCACCGTGGAGGAGAGGGGACGCATTCGCGCGGCCGACTTCTCATGTCGTGCCCTTCAAAGGCCATCGGATTCCGACATACAAGCGTTCGACGGCCGCCTTAGCATCGTTGAGAGCGCGGATTCCGGCAGGCTCGATGGCATAGCATCGCCGGGGTCGTCCGGCTCGGACGATGGTTCCCGCCTCCAGTTCGGATGAGATCAGGCCCTTCCGTTCGAGCCGGTCGAGTGTCGCGTACACGGCGCCAGCGGCGACGTCCCGATCCAGGCGATGCTGCACTTCCTTCAGGATCGCGCGGCCGTACGCTTGCCTGCCGATCTCGGTCACAGGTTTGATCAGCGAGAGCAGCACCGCCTGCTCGAAGGCGCCAAGATCTTCAGCCATTTATCTACATTGTAGACATATACACGGCGCCGTCAAGTGTGTATGGGTAGATTGCGACAAACGGCGCAGTGACTTTCATCCCTGTCTCGCGCCGTTAGAAATACGCTGGGCGATTAGAACGAAGCCGCTGGCGCGGCGGCCGACGAGCAACCAGGTAACCTCACAGGAGGTGTATGTGACCAAGCTACTGCAATGCCTGCGCGACGAGTTAGTGCGTCGCGACTACGCCGCTACCACCATCCGCAGCTACGTTCAGATTGTTGACGCGTTTCGCCAGCACACGGGTGCGCGCCTCGATCGCATCACGCCCGCGCAGCTCCGACGCTATCACCTGTTCCTCCTCGAGGGGCGGCGTCTGCGATCGGGACAGTCGTCACGCAGATCTGCGCGCTGCGCTTCTTCTGCCGGCACGTCTTGCACCGACGTGATGTACGCGAGGACCTGCCGTATCCGAAGGAGCGCCTCCGGCTACCGGTGGTGCTCGGTCCCGATGAGGTGCAGCGCCTGATCGCCAGCGCGAAGAACCTCTATCACCGCACGTTGCTCCTCACGCTTTACGGCGCCGGATTGCGGCGGGCCGAGGTCTGCGAGCTCAAAGTCCGTGACATCGATAGCCACCGCATGGTGCTCCGCGTTGAACGAGGGAAAGGCGGTCGCGATCGGGACATTCCGTTGAGTCCGACACTCCTGGCCGCACTCCGCGAGTACTATCGCTGGATGCCGCCGCAGACGTATCTCTTTCCCGGCACGCGACACGGGTGGCGTACCGATGCGCTGTGCCTACCAAAACGCGGTACGCCTTGTGACGATTGAGATTGTGAGGCGCGCGGAATAGGCTCGATCCATCGTGTCCGTCGTTGTTTCGGTCCTCCACTCGCTCCGGTTGTTGGTCTGTTCGCGCGCGGCTCTGCATTTGGAGATCCTCGCGCTTCGACACCAGTTGGCAATTGCGAATCGTTCGCGACGTCCACGACTTCGCTTCACCACCGTCGATCGTCTGCTGTGGGCGTGGCTGTCGAAGCGATGGCCCGGCTGGCGCGCGGCACTCCATGTCGTGCAGCCAGCGACGGTGCTCGCCTGGCATCGTCGCGGCTTCCGCCTGTTCTGGACGTGGAAGAGCCAACATCGCACGGGACG
>Ga0207691_10006573_pt1 | contig 11229 bp, 10 predicted proteins | sample KBSM13metaG_FD_184327 | JGI IMG/M metagenome (GOLD analysis project Ga0207691, IMG submission 184327) | Miscanthus rhizosphere microbial communities from Kellogg Biological Station, Michigan, USA - KBS M1-3 metaG (SPAdes) (version 2) | ecosystem: Host-associated > Plants > Roots > Rhizosphere >...
TACAAGACTTCGCTGCTCGGCCACTTCGGCGACGGCTGCATCCACGCGCGCATCGACTTCGACTTGCGCAGCCTGGAGGGCCTGAAGACCTGGCGCGCCTTCCTGACGGAGGCCGCGCATCTGGTCGTGAAGCTCGAGGACGCGACGTGGAAGCTCGAGCGCGAGCAAGTCGTGCAGGACGCACGCGTCGTGCGCTACCTCGCCAATCGCTCGTCGGGCCGGCAAGGGTTTGCGATTGCGTCGGCGGCTGCGGAATATGGAGCGCGCGTGACGTTGGTCGCAGGGCCAGTTGCGCTGGAGACCCCGCCTGGGGTTACTCGCATCGACGTCGAAACGGCCGAAGAGATGGCGAATGCGGTTTTCGCTGCGCTTCCTGCCGACGTTGCCATCCTCGTTGCGGCCGTCGCGGACTGGCGCGTCCAAATGTCTTCGACCAAGCTAAAGAAAAGCGACGGACCACCGCAACTGCATTTCGTCCCGACGCGCGACATCCTCGCAGAGCTCGGCGCGAGCAGCCATAGGCCCCCACTTCTCATCGGTTTTGCCGCAGAAACCGACAATGTGGTCGAGCAGGCGATTGCGAAGCGGCGCGCGAAGCGAGCCGACTGGATCGTCGCGAATGACGTTTCCGGCGACGTAATGGGTAGTCACCGCAACCGCGTGCACCTGATCACCGATGAGGGAATCGAGGACTGGCCGGAAGCGGCCAAGGACGAGGTCGCGCGCCATTTGGTCACGCGCATTGCCGAGGCCCTAGGCTGAGCCGCAGGCCTTGCAGGCGAGATCGGGCGGAATTCGGATTGAGCGCCAGCTCAGTTTCTCGCCGTCGAACAAATGGATTTGGCCCGACTGTTCGGCTCCGATCCCGACAATGGTGTTGATCGCCATCAGCGCCGCGAAGCTCCCGACGGACGCGGTCAGCGCACCGAGCACACCCAGCTCCGCGCAATTGTCGCAATCCTCGGCATCAAACGCATCGCCGACGAAGCAGCGATAGCAAGGCTTCGACCGGAACAGCCCAACCTGTCCCTGGAATTGCACCGCGGCCGCGGAGATGAGCGGGATCCCTAGCGCGACGGAGGCGTCACTCACGGCCAACCGGGTCGCGAAATTGTCGCTGCCGTCGACCACCAGATCGGAACCGACGAGCAGCCGTTCCGCATTCCCCGGATCGATCCGCTCGCGGACCTGCTCGGTCTTGACGAAGCGGTTAAGGCGATGGACGAACTGGACGGCAAGCTCCGCTTTCGCATGCCCGGCGTCGCGCTCCCGAAACAGCGGTTGGCGGTGAAGGTTGGCAAGCTCGACCTCGTCATCGTCGATGATCGTCAGATACCCCACGCCTGCGCCGGCAAGCGCCGGAATGACTGCACTGCCAATCCCGCCCGCGCCGACGATCGCGACCTTTGTCGTCTTGAGCTTATTCTGTCCGACGCCCCCCACTTGCGGCAGGACAATGTGCCGCGCGTAGCGCTCGAGTTCGTCGTCGCGGAGGCTCACCGTCCTGTCGAGCCGAAGCCCCCGGCTCCCCGCTCGGTCTCGCCGAGGATTTCGACCTCGCGGAACGCGGCCTTCTGGACTGCAGCCGGCACCAGCTGGGCAATCCTTTCGCCGCGGCGGACTTCGAAGGGACCGCTTCCGAGGTTGGCGAGGATCACCTTCACCTCGCCACGATAATCATGGTCGATCGTTCCCGGGGTGTTGAGGCACGTGATGCCGTGTTTCAGCGCAAGGCCGGAGCGCGGACGGACCTGGACTTCATACCCTTCAGGAATGGCGATTGCGAAGCCGGTCGAGACGGCGTGCCGCTGTCCCGGTGCAAGAGTCACGTCTTCCGCGGCGACGACATCGAGACCTGCAGCACCTTCGGTCGCATAGGTTGGCGCCGGCAAACCTTCGCCATGCGGCAACCATTGCAGCTCGATATCGATCATTTTGCCTTCTTTCGTGCCGGTCGGCCCTTCTTCTTGGACGGGCCTTTTGCGGCGCGTTCATCGATCAACCGAACGGCTTCGTCCAGAGTTACCGACTTGGGATCGGATCCCTTAGGCAGTGTCGCGTGGGTCGTTCCATCGCTGACATAGGGGCCATAGCGCCCCTCCATGGCCTTGATTTCTTTGCCGCTCGCCGGGTGCGTGCCGAGCACGGCGATCGGTTCGCGCGAAGCGCCGCCTTTGCGACCGGCGCCGGATGCCGCGTCGGCTAATTTGGCAACCGCTGCGTTCATGCCCGTCTCGAATACTTCGGCAGTGGAGCTCAGCTTCGCATATTTGCCGTCGTGCGCGAGATACGGGCCGTATCGCCCGATCGACGCCGTGATCGCCTTGCCGGTTTCCGGATGAGGGCCGATTTCGCGCGGCAGCGACAACAGCCGCTCTGCCACTTCGGTCGTCACATCTTCGAGCGGCACGTCCTTGGGGATCGACGCGCGCTTTTCGCCGCGCTCCACATAAGGACCGAAGCGCCCAGTCTTGAGCGTGATCCCCTCACTGAGCTCAGTCGGACCATCGCTTTGCGCCTGGTCTCCGCCCTGGCCGAACTTCTGCGTGTACCGACACTCGGGATAGTTGGAGCAGGCAACGAAGGCGCCGAACTTGCCGCCCCGAAGCGATAGCCGCCCATTTCCGCATTGCGGGCACACCCGCGGGTCGCTTCCATCGGCGCGTGGCGGATAGAGCCAGGGGGCGAGAAATTCGTCGAGGGCCTGGGTGATCTCGCTCGGCTTCTGGTCCATGACTTCGCCGGCCTTGGGCTTGAAGTCGCGCCAGAAGTCGTCGAGCAATTTTTGCCAGTCGAGCCGGCCGCCCGAGACGTCGTCGAGCTCCTCTTCCAGCTCCGCCGTATAGTCGTAATTGACGTAGCGATCGAAAAACCGCTCGAGGAACGCCGTCACCAGGCGTCCGCTTTCCTCGGGCACGAAGCGGCCCTTTTCAACGCGGACATATTCGCGATCCTTGAGCGTCTGAAGCGTTGCAGCATAGGTCGATGGGCGGCCAATCCCGAGCTCTTCGAGACGTTTCACCAGGCTGGCTTCCGAATATCGCGGCGGCGGCTGAGTGAAGCTCTGAGTCGCCTCGACGGCGATCTTAACCGGTGCATCGCCCTCGCGGAGCGCGGGCATGCGAGCGCCCTCCTCGTCCTCGGCCTTCTCGTCGCGACCTTCTTCATAAAGGGCGAGGTAGCCGGGGAAGAGCACGACCTGTCCGCTGGCTCGAAGCACCGCTCGTCCAGTGCCGTCGCTGAGCTCGACCGTCGTTCGTTCGAGCCGGGCTGACGCCATCTGGCTCGCAAGCGCGCGATTGTAGACCAGCTCGTAAAGGCGCGCGTGATCGCCCGAGGCCGCGCGAGCGCGGTCGAAATCGGTCGGCCGGATCGCCTCATGCGCTTCCTGCGCATTCTTGATCTTGCTCTGATACTGGCGCGGCCGGTCGGGGACGTAGCCCGCGTCATAGCGGCTGGCGATCGCGCGGCGCGCGCCGCTGATCGCTTCGGGCGCCATGTCGACGCCGTCCGTCCGCATGTAAGTGATTAGTCCGTCCTCGTAGAGGCCTTGCGCGACGCGCATCGTATGACTCGCCGAAAAACCGAGCTTTCGCGCCGCCTCCTGCTGGAGGGTCGAGGTCGTAAACGGCGGCGGGGGGTTCTTCGAAAATGGCTTGGTCTCTACCGACGCGACAGTGAATCGTCCCGCCTCCACCGCAGCCTTGGCAGCATCTGCGTCGCCGCGATTGCCGATTGTCAGGCGGTCGATCTTCCGGCCATCGAGCTGGACGAGCCGGGCCCTGAAATTCTGACCGTCAGCCTCGAATGTCGCGCCGACCTGCCAATATTCCTGCGGCTTGAAGACCTCGATCTCGCGCTCGCGATCGACGATCAGCCGAAGCGCGACCGACTGGACTCGACCTGCCGACTTTGCGCCCGGCAGCTTACGCCACAAGATCGGGGACAGTGTGAAACCGACGAGATAGTCGAGTGCGCGGCGCGCCTTGTATGCGTCGATTAGGTCTTCATCGAGGCCGCGTGGCTTCTGCATCGCCTCGGTGACCGCCGAATTGGTGATGGCGTTGAAGGTGACGCGCTGGACCTTGGCCGGAAGCGCCTTCTTCTGCCGAAGCACCTCCTGGACGTGCCAGCTGATCGCCTCCCCCTCGCGGTCCGGGTCTGTGGCAAGGATCAGCGTGTCCGCCTTCTTCGCTTCGTCCGCGATCGCGCGCAATTGCTTCGAGCGGTCGGGCGAGACCTGCCATTCCATCGCGAAGCCATGATCCGGATCAACCGATCCATCCTTGGGCGGAAGATCGCGCACATGGCCGAATGAGGCGAGCACTCGGTGCCCGCTTCCGAGATATTTCTCGATGGTCTTTGCCTTGGCCGGCGATTCGACGACGACCAGCTTCAACGTTCTTCCTCACGCATACGCGTAAGGTGGGGACGCTCGATTCGTCCCGTCAAGCGGGTCGAAGGCTGACCCTGTTCCCCGCATGCCGGTCGAGGCGTCCGGCAAGATCGAGTTCAAGCAAGCCATCTGCACTGCGCCGGACGGAGCGCCGGACAAGCAAATGATCTCGTCGACCGGGACTGGTGAGTGGCCGAGCAGCTCCTGGACCATGTCCAGCGCGTCGTCGCCGTTCACCTCTTCCGATTGCGGCTCGTAGGGGGTTCGTGCGGATCGGACATGGCTTTCGAACGGACGGATCGCCTCCCGCCTTAGGCGTCCCGAAGCGCGCGATCAGCTGGCGATAGGTGACTGGCCCAATTCCGGGCGTCCGCAACAACCTGAGGCGGTCAAGTAAATCTTCGATCAAGTCCTGGCTTTCCCAATGCGTGGCTCGGTTCCCCTCTTCAGGCGGAGAATGTTCTCGCGGTGCTTCCACAGCACCAGCACCGCGAAACCGAGCAGCATTGGGAGAAATGGCGAATGAAGGATGGCGGCAGTGACGGGCGCGCTGATCGCGGCCGACATTCCGGCGACTGACGAGATTCGGATCGTCAAAAGCAGCAGGATCCAGACCACGGCGTAGACGATTGCCGCTTGCCACAGAAGGGCAATGAGGATCCCGAACAGGGTCGCAGCCCCCTTCCCGCCCCGGAATTTCAGCCAGACCGGATAAAGATGTCCGACGAGCGCTCCGGTCGCGGCGAACACCGCGGTTTCGTCTCCGAACAATTGTCTCGCGAGAACGATTGCCGCCGTTGCTTTGAGGCAGTCGAGAACCAGGGTCAGGGCAGCGAGGAGCTTGCTGCCAGTCCGAAGGACGTTGGTCGCTCCGATGTTACCTGACCCGATGTCGCGAAGGTCGCCCTTGCCGGCGAGCCGCGTCAGCACGAGGCCGAATGGGATCGACCCGAGCAAATAGCCGAGCGCCAGGGCGAAGAGCATCTCTCGGGTCATGGTCGGCGGTGAGTAGCAAACCGGAACGGCCGCGCAACTTGCGAGTGAAAGCGCACCGCGCCACAGAGCATGCCTAATGGATCCTGCGTCCCCCCTACTCTTCTTCGATTCCGGTGTCGGAGGGCTGTCGGTGCTCGCGCCGACGCTGAAGCTGCTTCCGACCGCTCCGATCGTCTACGCGGCGGACAGCGCCGGCTTTCCCTATGGCAAGCGCAGCGAGGCGGAGATCGCCAGCCGCGTGCCGGCGCTGCTCGGGCGGCTCGTCGAGCGCTTTCACCCGCGCCTTGCCGTGATCGCCTGCAATACGGCGAGCACCATCGCGCTCGAGCATGTTCGATCGGCGCTTGACCTTCCAGTGGTTGGCACCGTTCCCGCGATCAAGCCTGCGTCGGAGCTGTCGAACAGCCGCGTGATCGGAGTGCTCGGCACGGAAGCGACTGTCCGTCAGCCCTATGTCGACATGCTCGCGGAGCAATTCGCGGCGGATTGCACGATCGTCCGACACGGATCGCCCGAGCTTGTCGAGCTTGCCGAAGCCAAGGTTGGCGGCGAGGACGTCAGCGTCGAATCAGTCCGCGCAGCCGCGCAGCCATTGTTCGACGCTGCCGGCGCCGCTCGCATAGATACGGTCGTCCTTGCCTGCACCCATTTCCCGCTGCTCGAGGAGGAGCTTCGAACGGCATTTGCGGATGTTACCTTTGTTCACGGCGGCGACGGAATTGCGCGCCGTATCGCCTGGCTGACTCGCGACCAGGCGTGGCCGAGCGAGCGGCCGCCCGGGATCATGCTTTTCACAGGCGACACCCGCGCACCGTCCCTTTCTCTGCTGGGGCGTTACGGCGTGGATGAGGTTAAAAGGCTGTAATTTCCTCAACTGCGAGTCTTTCGCGGTGGAATTCGCCCCGACCCGAGGCTAAATGCCGGTCGAACGAGAGGCAGGGCCTTGGATTACGAGAAGATCTTCAAGTCCGCGATCGAACGCCTTCACGAAGAAGGCCGGTACCGCGTGTTCATCGACATCCTTCGCTCGAAGGGCAGCTATCCGAACGCCCAGTGCTTCGGCGGCAACGGCCCCAAGCCGATCAAGGTCTGGTGCTCGAACGATTACCTTTGCATGGGCCAGCATCCCGCCGTCATCGCGGCGATGGAAGAGGCGCTCCACGGCGTCGGAGCCGGATCCGGCGGCACCCGCAACATTAGTGGAAACACGCATTATCACACCGAACTCGAGGCCGAGCTAGCGAGCCTTCATGGCAAGGATGGGGCGCTGCTCTTCACCTCGGGCTATGTCTCCAATGAAGCGGCACTCTCGACGCTGGGTCGCCTGCTTCCGGGCTGCGTGATCTTCTCCGACGAGCTGAACCACGCGTCGATGATTGCGGGGATCAAGAGCTCCGGCTGCGAGAAGCGCGTCTTCCGGCACAATGACATGGAGCATCTGGAAGAGCTGCTGGCCGCCGAGGATAGCGAGACCCCAAAGCTGATCGCATTTGAAAGCGTCTATTCGATGGACGGCGACATCGCTCCCATCGCTGCGATCTGCGACCTCGCCGACAAATATAATTCGCTGACCTATCTCGACGAGGTGCATGCCGTCGGCATGTATGGCGACCATGGCGGTGGCATTTCCGAACGCGATCAGGTCGCGTCGCGGCTGACCATCATCGAGGGAACGCTCGGCAAGGCGTTCGGAGTCATGGGCGGGTATATCGCCGCCAACCAGACGATCATCGATTGCATCCGCAGCTACGCTCCCGGCTTTATCTTCACGACGAGCCTGTCTCCGGTGCTGGTCGCCGGAGCGCTCGCGAGCGTGCGGCACCTGAAGCAGTCCGGTGAAGAGCGGCGCGCGCAACAGGAAGCGGCGGCCATGCTGAAAGCGAAATTCGCGGTGGCGGGCCTGCCGGCAATGCCCAGCGTGACGCACATCGTTCCGCTGCTGGTCGGGTGCCCGGTCAAGGCGAAGCAGATCAGCGATATCCTGCTCGCGGAATATGGGCTTTACGTCCAGCCGATCAATTTCCCGACCGTGCCCCGCGGCACCGAGCGCCTCCGGTTCACGCCGGGCCCGCTTCACGACGCTGAGATGATGGACGAGCTGGTTGAGGCGCTGGCGGAGATCTGGAGCCGACTGGAGCTCCGGAAGGCTGCCTAGCCGTGAACGTTGAGGCCAAAGCGCCGCGCAAGGCTCGATCAACGGCCTCGGTTGAGCAACAGCTCGTCGATGCAGTGGACCGAAGCGAGCTGCGGCAAAAGCCGTTCGACCATATTTACATGGAGCATGTGCTCGATCCGGCGAGTTATGACGCGTTGCTCGCGGCGATGCCCGACCGGCGCTTCTACCACGACCTCAGGCACCGCGACGCCGTGCGAGAGGACGGGACCAGCACGCGGCTTAGGATGTATCTGTATCCTGAGCTGCTGCGCAAGCTTCCCGCCGACCAGAAAAAGGTCTGGATGCCTCTTGCCCGCGCGCTTTGCTCGCGCGAGCTCGAAACGGCGTTCAAGCGCAAATTCCGCGAATCGCTTGAGGAGCGATTTGGGAAAAAGGCCGAGCGGATCGGCTTCTATCCCGTGCCGATCTTGCTTCGCGACCAGCCCGGCTACCGGATTTCAATCCATAGCGACGTGCCGAAGAAGGCGATCACGGTGCAATTCTATCTTCCGCGCGATGATTCCCAGCGCGGCATCGGCACGATCTTCCATGAAAGCGATCACGGCGAAGGCGCAAAACGGACGACGCAAATGCCTTTCATGCCCGCGACCGGCTATGCCTTCCCGGTTTCGCTGACCAAGAGCTGGCACAGCGCTGCGACCAGCACTGAGAGCGACGGGGAGCGGGTCTCGATGATGGTGACCTACTACGTTGCGGACAGCCCGTTCCGGCGGCTCTACTGGCAGGCCAGGCGGGCGTTGCTTTCCCTGGGCTTCCACTCCGACCGCTGATCAGCAAGGCTGGCGAATCCGGCCGGCCTGCCCTAGTCAATGACCATGCGCATCGCCCTTGCCGCTGACCATGCCGGTTATATCCTCAAGGACGAGCTTGTCCGCTGGCTTCGCGAACAGGGACATGAGGTCAACGATCTCGGGACGAATGGCCCTGAAAGCGTCGATTATCCGGAATTTGGCGCCAAGCTCGCTCGAGCGATTGCATGCGGCGATGCCGACCGCGGAATCGCCATCTGCGGCTCGGGAATCGGCATTTCGATTGCCGTGAACCGCGAGCCCAAGTGCCGCTGCGCCCGGGTGAGCGATCCACTCTCGGCCGAGCTCGCCCGCGAGCATAATGATGCGAATGTCCTGGCGCTCGGCGCCCGCCTGATCGGCAGCGACATGGCGAAGGCCTGCGTCCTCGCATTTCTCGACACCGTTTTCGCCGGCGGGCGCCACCAGCGCCGCGTCGACCAACTTTCTCAGCTCCTGCAGGAATCCGACTGATGGCAACGGCAGCCGACATTGAACACGACCCAAAGGGCAACAGCGACTACCGCGTGCCCCGCGGTTTCTTCACGAGCACCCTCAGCGAGATCGACCCGGCAGTGGACGAAGCGATCCACGCGGAGCTGAAGCGCGAGCAGACGCAGATCGAGCTCATCGCGTCGGAAAATATCGTCAGCAAGGCCGTGCTTGAGGCGCAGGGTTCGGTCCTCACCAACAAATATGCCGAAGGCTATCCGGGCCGACGCTACTATCAGGGCTGCGCCCCTTCGGATGCCGTCGAAACCCTTGCGATCGAGCGCGCGAAGAAGCTGTTTGGATGCCAGTTCGCGAACGTCCAGCCGCATTCCGGAGCGCAGGCAAACGGCGCCGTGATGATGGCGCTCCTGCAACCGGGCGACACGATCATGGGCCTCAGTCTCGCGGCCGGCGGCCACCTCACCCATGGCGCGCCACCAGCGCAGTCCGGCAAATGGTTCAACGCGGTCCAGTACGGAGTCCGGCAGGACGACCATCTGGTCGACTTCGATGAGGTCGAGCGGCTGGCCAAGGAGCATCGGCCGAAGATGATCATCGCCGGCGGATCGGCATATCCGAGGCATTTCGATTTCGCCCGCTTCCGGGCCATTTGCGACGAGGTCGGAGCGCTCCTGTTCGTCGACATGGCCCACTTTGCCGGCCTAGTCGCAGCAGGCGAGCATCCAACCCCGTTCGGCCATGCCCATGTCGTGACCACGACCACGCACAAGACCCTTCGGGGTCCCCGCGGCGGAATGGTCCTGACCGACGACGAAGCCATCGCCAAGAAGGTCAACTCCGCCGTATTCCCTGGCCTCCAGGGCGGCCCGCTGATGCATGTGATCGCCGCGAAGGCAGTCGCCTTCGGAGAAGCGCTGCAGCCCGAGTTCAAGGCCTATGCAAAGGCCGTGATCGCCAATGCAAAGACGCTTGCAGGCCGGCTGAAGGAGCGCGGGGCCGACCTGGTTGCGGGAGGCACCGACACGCACCTCGCGCTCGTCGACCTCCGTCCGCTCGGCCTTACCGGCAAGGACGCCGACGAGAGCCTCGAGCATGCAGGCATCACCTGCAACAAGAACGGAGTGCCGTTCGACCCCCTGCCCCCGGTGAAGACCAGCGGGATACGCGTCGGTTCACCGGCCGGCACGACCCGCGGTTTCGGCACCGCCGAGTTCCGCGACATCGCCGACATGGTTGCCGACGTCCTCGATGGGCTTGCGAAAAACGGTGTCGAGAACAACGGCGAAGTCGAGCGCGCGGTCAACGAACGCGTGCTCGAACTCTGCGCCCGCTTCCCGATCTACCAGGGCTAAGGAATGCGCTGTCCGTTCTGCGCGCACGAAGACAGCCAGGTTAAGGACAGCCGGCCGAGCGAAGACGGGGCTGCGATCCGCCGCCGCCGCCAGTGCGAGGCATGCGGAGCCCGCTTCACGACGTTCGAGCGAGTCCAGCTTCGCGACCTCACCGTGATGAAGAAGGACGGCAAGCGCGAGCCGTTCGACCGCGACAAGCTCGCACGCGCGATCGGCCATGCCTGCCGCAAGCGCGACATCGATCCGGCTCGGATCGACCGCCTCGTCAGCGGCATCCAGCGACAGATGGAAACGCTTGGCGATGAGGTCGCCTCCGTTCGGATCGGCGAGGCGGTGATGGCGGGCTTAAGGGCTCTCGACCATGTCGCCTACATTCGATTCGCCAGCATTTACAAAGACTTCAGCGAACCAGGCGATTTTGCCGAGATCGCCGAGCGGGTTGAAAAGGAAGCGACTCCTCCGCCGGGGCACGACAAATTGTTGTGACCAATCTGCCCGCTCATCCAAAGCCCGTCATCGTCCTCGTCCGCCCGCAGCTTGGCCAGAATATCGGCAAGGCCGCTCGGGCCATGCTCAACTTCGGGTTGACCGAGATGCGGCTGGTCGCGCCGCGCGACGGATGGCCCAATCCGGAAGCCGGGCCGGCGGCGAGCGGCGCCGACGTCGTGCTCGAGCGGGCACAGGTCTTCGACACGGTTGAGCAGGCCATCGCCGATTGCAGCCAGGTCTTCGCCTCGACCGTTCGCCGGCGCGACCTGGTCATGCCCGTCGTCGGTCCGGAAGAAATGGCAGAGGCGATCGCATCCTCGCCTGAGCGCTGCGCGATCCTGTTCGGTCCGGAGCGTTCAGGCCTGGAAACAGAGGACGTGGCACTCGCGAATGCGATCGTCACCGTACCCATCAATCCGGAATTTGGATCGCTCAACCTGGCGCAGGCGGTGATCCTTCTCGCCTACGAATGGTCGCGCCGGAGCGATCTTGCCCAGCCGACCATGAAGGAGGTCGAGCCGCAAGCGCCGCACGGCGAGCTGGAAGGGCTGATCGGGCAGCTCAACGAAGAACTCAACG
>Ga0207691_10006575_pt1 | contig 11227 bp, 10 predicted proteins | sample KBSM13metaG_FD_184327 | JGI IMG/M metagenome (GOLD analysis project Ga0207691, IMG submission 184327) | Miscanthus rhizosphere microbial communities from Kellogg Biological Station, Michigan, USA - KBS M1-3 metaG (SPAdes) (version 2) | ecosystem: Host-associated > Plants > Roots > Rhizosphere >...
GGACTCCTAGGAGCCGGCGCGTCGGTGCGCCCGCATTGGAACGAGGTGTCAGCGGTATCGACGCGGAAGCGCGAGACTTGAGCGCCGTTTTTGTAACAGTGACGCGCGAGCCCGGCAAGGCGGATCCCGCGACGGGCGACGGGCTTCAAAGCGGCACCTCCACGCGGCGCTGGCCGGTCGGCTGGCCGGTGACGATGCGGCCGCTCTCGGTGCGCACCCGCACCGGGCTGCCCTCGACGCCGGCCGCAAGGGCCTGGCCCTCGCCGTGCACGACGAAGCCGGGGCCCTGGGCGATCAGCTGCACGGTCTCGCCGGCGGCGAACCACTGGCGCGCGCGCACCAGGTTCTGGCGCAGCGGCTCGCCGGCGGCGATCGTGCGGGTGAGTGTGCGTCCGACCAGCTGCGTGGCATCGGTCACGACCGGCGAGTTCTCGGCGGCCAGGTCGACCTCGGCCTCGCCGACGTCGGTGGCGGCGAGCACGGTGCCGGCCGGCAGGGTCGTGGCGGCGACCAGCGCCACGCCGTAGACCTTGACGGTCATCGGCATGAAGACGTTCCAGCGCACGGCGCCCTCCAGGCAGCGCAGGCCGATGCGGGTGCGGCCCCACGGCTTGTAGCCGGCCGGCAGGTAGGGTTCGACGTGCTGGCAGGGGGCGAGCCTCAGGCGCGGGTCGAGGCGGCCGAGCTCGACGTCGACGCGCAGGCCGTCGCCGGGCCGCGCGCTGCCGAGCGCCAGCTCGCGCGCCTGCGCCTGCACCGCGGCGCCGAGCGCGTCGGCGGCGTCGGCCTCCTGGGCGCGCAGCGGCGCGGCGAGCGCCAGCGCGGCGGCCAGGACGGCGGACGCGAGGGCGGTCGAGGGCAGGCGAGGGTGCTTCATGGAAGCGGGACTCTAGAGGCCGGCGCGGCGCCGCGTGGCGGGAAATGCGCGCGGAAGCGCCCGCTATTTCCGCTTATGTCTTCCCGTCCGGCGTCCACCATCCGCTCCCATCGCCACCCTCGCGTGGCCCACCGCGGATGGCCGCATGCTGGACCGACTCACGAATTCGCTGGACTTCCAGACCCAGGCCCTGGTGCTGCGGTCGGAGCGCCAGCGCCTCATCGCCAGCAACATCGCCAACGCCGACACGCCCGGCTACCAGGCGCGCGACATGGACTTCGCCGCCGCGCTGCGCGAGGCGACCGGCGCCGCGACGCCCGCCCAAGCGCTATCGGCCACCCAGGCCGGGCACTTGAGCCCGGCCGCGGGTGCGCGCGGCGAGGCCGGCCTGAAGTACGCCACGCCGAGCCAGACCAACCTGGACAGCAACAGCGTCGACATGGACCGCGAGCGCGCGGCCTTCGCCGACAACGCGGTGCACTACGAGGCGACGCTGCGCTTCATCAACGGCGGCGTGCGCACGCTGCTCAGCGCCATCACCGGCCAGTAAGGAGGCGAGCCATGTCGATGCTGTCCATCTTCAACGTCAGCGGCAGCGCGGTCAGCGCGCAGAGCCAGCGGCTGAACGTCGTGGCCTCCAACCTCGCCAATGCCGACACGGTGGCCGGCCCCGACGGCCAGGCCTACAAGGCGCGCCAGGTGGTGTTCCGCACCCTGCCCCTGGCCGAGGCCGGCGAGGCGCCGACCGCCGCCGGCGTCGAGGTGTCGCAGATCACCGAGGACCCCAGCGCCGGCCGCCGCGTGCTCGACCCCAAGCATCCGCAGGCCGATGCCGACGGCTACGTGACCTACAGCAACGTGAACGCGGTGGAGGAGATGGTCAACATGATCTCCGCCTCGCGCTCCTACCAGAACAACATCGAGGTGATGAACACGGCCAAGACGCTGCTGCTGAAGACGCTGCAGATGGGTCAGTCGTGATCGTCGCCGCGCCGCGCACACCCTAGGAAGGACCGGCCATGGCCACCACCGATTCCGTCACCGGCGCAGGCTCGTCGGCCTCGGCGCTCGCCGCGCTGTCGTCGACCTCCGGCACCAAGGACGACGGCTCCGAGCGCTTCCTGAAGCTGCTGGTCACGCAGATGCAGAACCAGGACCCGCTCAACCCGATGGACAACGCGCAGGTCACGACCCAGCTGGCGCAGATCAACACCGTGACCGGCATCGAGAAGCTCAACACCACCGTCGCGTCGCTGTCGAGCCAGATGATGCAGTCGCAGGCGCTGCAGGGCGCCTCGCTGGTCGGCCACGACGTGCTGCTCGAGGGCAACGTGCTGACGGTCGCCGACGGCAAGGCGAGCGCCGGCTTCGAGCTGACCTCGGCCGCCGACGCGGTGAAGGTCGAGATCCTCTCGCCGGCCGGCCGCGTGCTCGACACGCTGCAGCTCGGCGCGCAGAACGTCGGCCGCAACGGCTTCGAGTGGGACGTGCCCGCGGGCGCCAGCACCGACGGCCTCACGTTCCGCGTCACCGCCACCTCGGGCGCCACCAAGCTCGCCGCGACCCCGCTCACCACCGACCGCGTCAACGCCGTCTCGATGGACGGCAGCACGCTGACCCTCGAGCTCGCGCGCGGCGGCCCCACCGCCTACGCCAAGATCAAGGCGATCTCGTAGAGCGCCGCCGTCCGGACCCCCGTCTTCCGTCGTCAAGGAACACCGTCATGAGCTTCCAGCAAGGACTCTCCGGCCTCAACGCCTCGAGCAAGAACCTCGAGGTGATCGGCAACAACATCGCCAACTCGGCGACCTTCGGCTTCAAGAACTCGCGCGCCGAGTTCGCCGACGTCTACGCCAACGCGATGAACGGAGCCGGCTCCAACTCGGTCGGCATCGGCGTGAACCTCGCCGCGGTGGCCCAGCAGTTCACGCAGGGCAACATCACCACCACCGAGAACTCGATGGACCTGGCGATCAACGGCTCGGGCTTCTTCCAGGTGAGCGACGGCCACAACCCGACCATGTACACCCGCAACGGCCAGTTCAAGATCGACCGCGACGGCTACATCGTCAACAACCAGGCGCAGAAGCTGCTGGGCTACCCGGCCGACGGCCAGGGCACGATCCAGCCCGGCCAGGCGCGCCCGATCCAGCTGCCGACCGCCGGCATCGACCCGCGCGCCACCGACCGCATCGACATGGAGCTCAACCTCGACGCGCGCTCGGCCGCGACGCTGCCGAGCTCCGGCGACCGCATCGACTTCGACGACCCGACCACCTACAACAACGCCACCTCGGTCACCGTCTACGACGCGAAGGGCCAGGACGTCGCGCTGACCTACTACTACCAGAAGTCGGCCACCGACCGGTGGAACGTCTACGTGAGCGCCAACGGCGCCCCGATCTCGGTCGACGGCTCCGGCGTGCCGCAGCCCAGCGTCACGATGCAGTTCCCGAGCAACGGCGGCAACCCGACCGCGCCGAGCGGCCCGGTGACGATCGACATCCCGGCCGGCACGCGTCCGGGCGGCGGCGCCACGCTGCCGATCGACGGCATCCAGCTGAACCTCGCCAGCGCCACCCAGTACGGCGCCTCGTTTGGCGTGACCGACCTCAGCCAGAGCGGCTACGCGCCCGGCCAGCTGTCGGGCATCCAGATCGAGGGCAACGGCGTGATCATGGCGCGCTACAGCAACGGCCAGTCCAAGCCGGCCGGCCAGCTCGAGCTCGCCAACTTCCGCAACCCGCAGGGCCTGCAGCCGGTGGGCGGCAACGCCTGGGCCAGCAGCTTCAAGTCGGGCGACCCGGTGGTGGGCGCGGCCGGCGACGGCAACTTCGGCGTGCTGCAGTCCGGCTCGCTGGAGGAGAGCAACACCGACCTCACCGGCGAGCTGGTCAACATGATCACCGCCCAGCGCGCCTACCAGGCCAACGCGCAGACGATCAAGACGCAGGACGCCGTGCTGCAGACGCTGGTGAACCTGCGCTGACGCGCGCTGAGCCCAAGCTGCCCGACCCCGCCGCCGAGGACGCCCGATGGACCGCATGATCTACCTGTCGATGTCGGGCGCGAAGGCCACGATGCAGCGCCAGGACGTGCTCGCGAACAACCTCGCGAACGCGTCGACCACCGGATTTCGCGCCGAGCTGCAGGCCTTCCGCGCCGTGCCGGTGCGCGGCGACGGCGCCAGCACGCGCGTCTACGCGCTCGAGACGACCACCGGCTACGACCCGGCCGCCGGGCCCGCCCAGCAGACCGGCCGCCCGCTCGACGTCGCGCTGCAGGGCAACGCCTGGCTCGCGGTGCAGGGCTTCGACGGGACCGAGGCCTACACCCGCATGGGCTCGCTGCAGGTCGACGCCGAGGGCACGCTGATGACCAGCGGCGGACGCACGGTGCTGGGCGACGGCGGCCCGATCCAGCTGCCGATCGACAGCACGCCGCAGATCGCGGCCGACGGCACCGTCACCGTGCGCCAGCCGAACGGCAGCATGACGCCGGTCGGGCGGCTGAAGCTGGTGACGCCGGAGGCGCCGCTCTCGCGCGGCGACGACGGACTGTTCCGCGCGCCCGAGGGCGACCTCCCGGCCGACCCGAACGCGCGCCTGCAGGACGGCGCGCTGGAGGGCAGCAACGTCAATCCGATCGAGAACATGGTGGCGATGATTGCCGCCGCGCGCCAGTTCGAGGCGCAGATGAAGATGCTGCAGACGGCGGAGAAGGACGAGCAGTCGGCCGGCCAGCTGCTCTCGCTCGGCTGACCCTTTTCGCGCGGCGTCCTGCGCCGCGCCGCCACCCGCTTCCTCGCCTTCCCGTCCCGTGTCCGCCTCCGTCCGCCAGGCCTGGTTCTCGCTGCGCTCGCTGCCGCTGCTGCTCGGCGTGCTGGCGATCGGCTTCTTCACGACCGCCTTCGCCTACGAGGCGCTGCGCGCGGCGGAGGAGAGCGCGGCGCGGGTGCGCTACGAGAGCGCGGTGGCTGACGCCGTGCGCGAGCTCAGCCAGCACATGCAGCAGTACGAGCGTCTGCTGCAGTCGGGCGCGGCGCTGATCGCGGCCCACGGCTCGGTCTCGCGCGAGGCCTGGCACGCCTTCGTGGAGGGCGGCCGGATGCTGGAGCAGTACTCCGGCCTGCAGGGCTACGGCTACTCCGAGGTGATCGACGCGCGTGGCCTGCCCGGCTACGAGCAGCGCATGCACGCGCAGGGCATGCCCGACTACGCCGTGCACCCCCGCGAGCCGCGCGACACCTATGCCCCGGTCACCTACCTCGAGTCGATCCGGGGCCGGCACGCCGGCGCGGCGGGCTACGACATGTATGCCGAGCCGGTGCGGCGCGCCGCGATGGAGCGTGCGCGCGACTCCGGCCGCGTGGCGCTGACCGGCAAGCTGCTGCTCGTGACGGAGGGCACCGTGGAGCCGCAGGCCGGCACGCTGATGTACCTGCCGGTCTACCGCCGCGGCCAGCCGACCGCCACCGTGGAGCAGCGCCGCGAGGCGCTGCAGGGCTACGTCTATGCCCCGTTCCGCATGGCGGACCTGATGCACGCCGCGCTCGACGGCCGCCTCGAAGATCTGGCCTTCGAGCTGTTCGACGGCGATGGCTTCCATCCGCGCGACCGCATGTACGAGGAGGATGCCGACGCGCTCGCCGCGCTGCCGAATTTCCGGCCGCATTTCGACGGCCAGCGCCGCCTCGAGACGGCAATGCAGGTGTGGACGCTGCGCTTCGCCACGCTGCCGTCCTTCGACGCCGGCCGCGCCTCGAGCAAGGCGACGCTGGCGGCACTCAGCGGCAGCGTGCTGACGCTGCTGCTGGCCGCGCTGGTGCTGTCGCTCGCCAGCACCCGGGCGCGCGCCGACACGCTGGCGGGCCGCGCCAGCCGCGCCTACCGCGAGAGCGAGGAGCGGTTGCGTGCGGTGATCGAATGCAGCGCCGAGGGCATCGTGGTGTGCGATGCCGCCGGCGCGATCGCGAGCGCCAACCCGGCGGTCGAGCGGATGTTCGGCTGCACGGCGGCCGCACTGCTCGGCCAGCCGCTGGAGCGCTGGCTGCGCGTCGACGGCGATGGCGCGGGCGCCGGCGGCGAGCCGGCGACGCTCGCCGGGCGGCTCGGCGAGGTGCTGGCCGGCCGCGTCGCCGCGCTGCGCTGCCTGGCCTGGGTCCGCGACGCCGAGGGCCGCGCGCTGGCCGTGCGCCTGTCGGTCACGCTGCAGGCCGGCGACGTGCCGCGCCTGATCGTGCTGCTGGGCGACCTGACCGAGCTGCACAGCGCCGAACGCGCGGCGCGCGAGGCGAGCTCGCTGAACCAGGCGATCCTGGCCGGCGCGCCGCTGTGCGTCGTGGCCACCGACACCGCCGGCCTGATCACCACCATCAACCCGGCCGGCGAGAAGATGCTCGGCTACCGGCGCGAGGAGCTGGTGGGGCGCGCCACGCCGGCCCTGCTGCTGGCCGCCGAGGAGCTGGAGCGGCGCGCCGAGGAGGTCCGGCGGCGCTTCGGCCTCGACCTGAAGGGCCTGGAGGCGCTGGCGGCGCCGGCGCGGCGCGGCATCGTCGAGGAGCGCGAATGGACCTTCGTGCGGCGCGACGGCACGCGGCTGCCGGTGCACCTCACCGTGACGGCGCTGCGCGATGCGCACGGCGCGACCACCGGCTTCCTCGGCCTGGCCAGCGACATCACCGAGCGCAAGCGCAACGAGGAGTCGATCCGCCGCCTCGCGCACCACGACCCCCTGACCGGCCTGCCGAACCGCACGCTGATGGCCGACCGCGTGCGCATGGCGATCGAGCGTGCGCGGCGCGGCGGCGCCAAGGTCGGCGTGATGCTGCTCGACCTGGACCACTTCAAGCACGTCAACGACTCGCTCGGTCACCCGGTCGGCGACGAGGTGCTGAAGACCGTCGCCGAGCGGCTCGGCGCGACCGTGCGCCAGGTCGACACGGTGGCGCGCATGGGCGGCGACGAGTTCGTCGTCGTGCTCGGCGAGCTGGCCGGCCGCGACGACGCGGCGGTGGTGGCCGACAAGATCGTCGCCTCGCTCACGCGCGAGATGCACGCCGGGGGCCACGCGCTGCACCTCACGCCGAGCATCGGCATCGCGCTCTACCCGGACCACGGCCAGGACCTGGACGCGCTGCTGAGGAACGCCGATGCCGCGATGTACGAGACCAAGGCGCGCGGGCGCAACGGCTATTCGGTGTTCACCGACGGGCTGAACGAGTTCTCGGTGCGTCGCCTCGAGCTCGAGGCCGGGCTGCGCCGCGCGCTCGAGCAGCACCAGTTCCACCTGCACTACCAGCCGATCGTGCGGCTCGATCCGGACGACCCCGCGCGCGGCGCGCCGGTCGCGGTGGAGGCGCTGCTGCGCTGGGACGATCCCGAGCGCGGCGCGGTCTCGCCGGCCGACTTCATCCCGGTGGCCGAGGAGAGCGGGCTGATCGTGCCGATCGGCGAATGGGTCCTGCGCACCGCCTGCCGCGAGATGCGCCGCCTGCAGGCGGCCACCGGCGCGGAGCTGGGCGTGGCGGTGAACCTTTCGCCGCGCCAGTTCCGCCAGGGCAACCTGGTGGCGATGGTGCAGCAGGCGCTGCGCGACGCCGGGCTGCCGCCCGCCAGCCTGGAGCTGGAGATCACCGAGGGTGTGCTGATGGACGACCCCATCCAGGCCCGCAAGGTGCTGCAGCGGCTGCGCGAGATCGGCGTGCGGGTGGCGGTCGACGACTTCGGCACCGGCTACTCGAGCCTCAGCTACCTGACGCGCTTCCCGGTCGACAAGCTGAAGCTCGACCGCTCCTTCGTGCGCCACGCCACCACGCAGAGCGAGGACGCGGCGATCGCGTCCTCGGTGATCCAGCTCGGCCGCAGCCTGCACCTGCAGGTGGTGGCCGAAGGCGTGGAGACGCTGGAGCAGGCCCGCTTCCTCGCGGCCCGCGAGTGCGAGCTGGCGCAGGGCTTCCTGTACTCGCGGCCGCTGGCGCCCGAGGCGCTGCGCGCCTGGCTGGCGCGGCGCCGGCTGCCGGCCGCGGCCGGCTGAACGCGGCCTCGGCGGCGAGCGCCGGCCCGGGGCAGCGCGCGAACGCGCCGGCGGCGCTGCGGCCGCGCGGCGCGGGCGTCGGGCGCTTCAGTGTGTCGTGCCGGTCGACTTGATGTCGGCCAGGGCCTTGGCGTGAGCCGCCTTGGCGTCGGCAACGCAGACGTCCTTGGTGTTGCCGGTCTTGTCGTCGCAGCGCTCCTTGGCCACCTCGTAGGTCGCCTCGGCGCGGGCCTCCTGGACCTTGCGGGCGTCCTCGGGCTTGCCGCTGCGCTTGTAGTCGAGCTCGGCCTTGTCGATGTTGTGCTGGCCCTGGGCCTCTTCCTCGCAGACCTCGTGCGGGTTGCCGCTCATGGCGTCGCACTTCTGCTTGGCGGCCTTGTAGCGCGCGTCGACCGCGTCCTTGGCCGACTGGTACTGATCGCGCGTCATCGTGGCGGCGGTCTGGGCGGTGGCTGCCAGCGGCAGGCCGAGCGCGGTGGCGCTCACGCACAGGAACAGGGCTCGGGTGGTGGCGTTCACGGCATCTCCTGAAGTTGTTGCATGCCGGGAAGTATCGAAACGCCTCGATCGCGCCGCAGTCGGCGCACGCCGCGCCACGCCGTGGGCTCTTTCCTACAGCGCGGAGTGCGCCGGCGCACGGGGCGGAGACGGCCGCCTTTTCGCCGCCTTTTCCGCCCGTCGCGCCGCCGCCCCCGCCGCGATCATCGGCGCCAGTTCCCTTCAAAGGAGAGCGCCGCCATGATGCGTTCGCTGTGGATTTCGAAGACCGGCATGGAGGCCCAGCAGACCCAGCTGGACCACATCTCGAACAACCTCGCCAACAGCGGGACCAACGGCTACAAGCGCTCGCACGCGGTGTTCGAGGACCTGATGTACCAGACGCTGCGCCAGAGCGGGGCCAACAGCTCCGAGCAGACGCAGCTGCCCACCGGCCTGCAGGTCGGCCTCGGCACGCGCGCCGTGGCCACCTCGCGCCAGTTCAGCCAGGGCGGCCTGCAGCAGACCACCAACCCGCTCGACGTGGCGGTCAAGGGCCAGGGCTTCTTCCAGATCCAGATGCCCGACGGCACCACCGGCTACACCCGCGACGGCTCCTTCCAGGTCGACGCCCAGGGCCAGCTGGTCACCAACAACGGCTACGTGCTGCAGCCCGGCATCGTGGTGCCGGCGCAGGCGCAGAGCGTCACCATCGGCGGCGACGGCACCGTGACCGTCACGCTGCCCGGCCAGTCCGGCGCGCAGACCATCGGCCAGATCCAGCTCGCCAACTTCGCCAACCCGGCCGGCCTCGATCCCAAGGGGCAGAACCTGTACGCCGAGACCTCGGCCTCCGGCACGCCGACCTCCGGCGCGCCGCAGAGCAACGGCCTGGGCTCGCTGGCGCAGGGCTTCGTCGAGACCAGCAACGTCAACGTGGTCGAGGAGCTGGTGTCGATGATCCAGACCCAGCGCGCCTACGAGCTCAACTCCAAGGCGATCCAGACCTCCGACCAGATGCTGCAGCGCCTGACGCAGCTGTGAAGAGGACCCGCCGCACCATGAGCCGCTTCGCCTTCCCTCTCCGTGCCCCGCGCCGCGCGGTCCTCGCCTGCCTGCCGGCCGCGCTCGCGCTCGCCGGCTGCCAGACCTTCGGCCCGAAGGTCGACGTGATCGACACGCAGCCCGTGCGCCCGGTCGTCGCCCCGGTGCCGGCCGTGAACAACGGCGCGATCTTCCAGCCGACGGCCTACCGGCCGCTGTTCGAGGACCACCGCGCGCGCCTGGTCGGTGACACGATCACCGTGCAGATCGTGGAGAAGGTCGCGGCCAGCCAGAGCTCCACCAGCAGCGTCGACAAGTCCGGCAACCTGGACGGCAGCATCACCGCGATGCCCTTCTTCGCGCCCAATTCCTGGAAGCGCGCCTCGGCCAGCGGCTCCAGCACGAACAACTTCGAAGGCAAGGGCACTACGGAAAGTGCCAACACCTTCACGGGCACCATCACCGCCACGGTGCTGGAGGTGCTGCCCAACGGCCACCTGGTCGTCTCCGGCGAGAAGCAGATCGGGGTCAACGAGCACGTCGGCGTGCTGAAGTTCTCGGGCCAGATCGACCCGCGCGCCATCCAGCCCGGCAACGTGGTCGCCTCCTCGCAGATCGCCAACGTGCGCATCGAGCAGCGCGGCCGCGGCGCACAGGCCGAAGCGCAGGCAATAGGCTGGCTTGCACGCTTCTTTTTGAGCGTTATGCCGATCTAAAGATTTCCAACAATGGTGGCAGCCCCCAGGGACCTGCCACCGCCATGCACCTCCAAGACGCACCGCGAACCCCGCGTTCCCTCGATCTCCCCGACGCGCTGCTGCGCGCCGTCATCGGCCTGGCCTTCGTGCTTGCCAGCGCGGCGGCCTGGTGGCCCGGGACCGCCGAGGCGGCCCGCCTCAAGGAGATCGCCGCCGTGCAGGGCGTGCGCACCAACCAGCTGGTCGGCTACGGCCTGGTGGTCGGCCTCGACGGCACCGGCGACCAGACCACCCAGACCCCGTTCACGACCCAGAGCCTGAACGCCATGCTGCAGCAGCTCGGCGTGACGGTGCCGGCCGGCACCAGCGTGCAGCTGCGCAACGTCGCCGCGGTGCTCGTCACGGCGACCCTGCCGCCCTTCGCGCAGCCCGGCCAGGCGATCGACGTCAACGTGTCCTCGCTCGGCAACGCCAAGAGCCTGCGCGGCGGCACGCTGATCGCCACTCCGCTGAAGGGCGCCGACGGCGAGATCTACGGGCTGGCGCAGGGCAACCTGATCGTCGGCGGCGCCGGCGCCTCGGCCGGCGGCTCCAAGGTGCAGGTCAACTCGCTCAACGCCGGCCGCATCCCCGCCGGCGCGACGGTCGAGCGCGGCGTCGCCACGCCGCTGGCCCAGGGCGACACGCTGCAGCTCGACCTGAACAGCGCCGACTACTCGACCGCGCGCGACGTCGCGCGTTCGATCAACGCCAAGATGGGCCCGGAACGGGCCGCCGCGGTCGACGGCCGCACGGTGCGCGTGCGCATGCCGGCCGAGCCGAACGCCCGCGTGGCCTTCCTGGCCGACATCGAGAACCTGGAGATCGCGCAGGCCGCGCCGGCCGCCAAGGTGGTGATCAATGCGCGCACGGGCTCGGTGGTGGTGAACCAGGCCGTCACGCTCGGCGACTGCGCGGTCGCGCACGGCGCGCTGTCGGTCACCATCTCCTCCACGCCGGTGATCAGCCAGCCCGGGCCGCTGTCGGGCGGCCAGACCGTGGTCGCCGAGCGCGCCGACATCGCCATCAACCAGCAGGCCGGCTCGCTGATCCAGCT
>Ga0207691_10006577_pt1 | contig 11226 bp, 8 predicted proteins | sample KBSM13metaG_FD_184327 | JGI IMG/M metagenome (GOLD analysis project Ga0207691, IMG submission 184327) | Miscanthus rhizosphere microbial communities from Kellogg Biological Station, Michigan, USA - KBS M1-3 metaG (SPAdes) (version 2) | ecosystem: Host-associated > Plants > Roots > Rhizosphere >...
CGCGGCGCGGCCGAAGGCCGTTGCGGCCCTCCTTCGCTATTTCCGGAATCTGGACACCGCCGAAGAGGCTTTCCAGGAGGCCTGCCTTCGCGCATTGCAAACCTGGCCTCGACAAGGTTTTCCCCGCGAACCCACGGCGTGGCTCGTGACCGTCGGGCGCAACGCGGCACTGGACGCCAGGCGCCGTGACCGTCCCATCTCTGCCCTCGCGGATGCGGACCATCTCGCGGATCCCGGCAACGATCCGCCACAAGATCTGGACGAGAGCCACTATCGCGACGACATCCTGCGGCTGCTGTTCGTGTGCGGACACCCCAGTCTGCCGGCGACTCAGCAGATCGCGCTCGCACTGCGCATCGTCTCCGGGCTCACCGTCGAACAGATTGCGAAAGCCTTCCTGGTATCTCCCGCCGCGATGGAGCAGCGGATCACGCGCGCGAAGCGAACCATCGCCAAGGTTGGCGTCGAATTCGAAACGCCCGGTCCCGCCGAACGGCACGCGCGACTAACAACCGTCGCGACGATGATCTATCTCATCTTCAACGAGGGTTACGGCAGCAGCCCGGACGTCGCTGCGGCGCGCGAACCGCTGGCCGACGAAGCCATTCGGCTGGGACGCTTGCTTGAGAGCCTCTTTCCAGGCGATGCGGAAGTCGCAGGGCTCCTGGCCTTGATGCTGCTGCAGCAGTCCCGCGCGGCGGCGCGCTTCGACGCGAATGGTGAGCTCGTGCTGCTCGAAGAGCAGGACCGAAGCCTGTGGAATCGAACGCTCATCGATGAAGGGCGGGTGTTGCTGCAGAGAGCCGCTATCTACCAGGCTCCGGGTCCCTATCAACTCCAGGCGGCCATCGCGGCGCTGCATCTGCACGCGACGACTCCAGCGGATACTGCGTGGAAACAGATCGACGTGCTGTATCAGACGCTCGAAATGATGCAGCCCTCGCCGGTGGTGACGCTCAACAGGGCCGTGGCGGTGTGGAAGCTTCAGGGTCCCGAGGCGTCACTCGCGATGATCGATCCATTGAAGAGCGATCTGGAGGCCTACTTCTACTTCCACGGACTCCGCGGCACCCTGCTCAAGGAGCTGCACCGTTTCGACGAGGCGCGGGATGCGCTGAATCGCGCCATCGCGCTGGCGAAATCCGTCGCGGAAGCCAAACTCATCCGGCGCGAGCTGGACCGCCTCGCCTGATCTGCACTGATCAATGGGCTGCAGCGGCGACCATCTTCGCCGGATCATGCCGGTAGCGGAACACGAACGGGAACACGATGCCGAGCGCGAGCGCGTACCCCGCGAACGACAGCCAGATGCTGTGCCAGTCGCGCACGCCGCCCACCGTGTAGTGGTCGACCGCGGCACCTGCGAGCATCGTGCCGAAGAAAGCACCGAGCCCGTTCGTCATGATCATGAAGAGGCCTTGCGCGCTCGCGCGGATGCGCGGGTTGGCTTCGAGGTTCACGTACATCGAGCCGGAGATGTTGAAGAAGTCGAAGGCCATTCCATACACGATCATCGACAGCACGAGCATCCACAGGCCCGGGCCCGGGTCGCCGAAGGCGAAGAGCCCGAAACGGAACATCCAGGCGAATATCGCCACCAGCATGACGACCTTGATGCCGAAGCGCTTCAGGAAGAACGGGATCGTGAGGATGAAGACCGTCTCGGAGATCTGCGAGATCGAGGAGAGCAGGATCGGGTGTCGCACGCCGAATGAATCGGGATAACTCGCGTTGAAATCCGTGAGGAAATCGCCGCCGAACGCGTTGGTGATCTGCAGCGCGCCGCCCAGCATCATCGCGCAAAGGAAGAAGACCACCATCTGTGGGCTCCGGAACAGCACGAACGCATCCAGCCCGAGCGCCTCGACGACGGACTTCCGGCTCGTGTCGCGGTATGGCGGACACGCCGGCATGGTGAGACCGTACAGACCGAGGAACGCGGCGGCGGTCGCACTGATGAAGAGCTGCCCGGTCGTCAGCACGCCACCGGAGAGGTCCGTGAACCACATCGCGAAGACGAAGCCGATCGTGCCCCAGACGCGGATCGGCGGGAATTTAAGGATGAAGTTCAGGCCCTGCTGCTCGAGCACGCGGTAGGAGATCGTGTTGTTGAGCGCGATCGTGGGCATGTAGACCATCGCGTTCAGCAGCATGATGACGTACAGCGTCTTGTAGTCGCGCACGGTCGAGGCCCAGAGGAGGAGGCCCGCGCCTAACAGGTGCAGGATTCCGTACAGGCGCTCCGCATTCACCCAGCGATCCGCGACGATGCCCAGCAGCCCCGGCATGAACAGCGAGGCGACTCCCATCGTGCCGTAGATACTGCCGATCTCGACTCCCGTGAAGCCGAGGCTCTTGCTCATGTACGCGCCGAAGGAAATGAGCCACGCGCCCCACACGAAAAACTGCATGAAGTTCATCACGGTGAGGCGGAGCTGGATATTCATCGCGTCACGCTACCAGAAATCGCCGAAAGCGGCGGCGGTTTGCTAGGCGGTTGCCCCGACGCGGCATGGACCTCAATGGCCTCCCTCGACGCGAATGCCGGCATCCGCGAGAGCGCTCGCGAGACCCGTTTCGATGCGCGCCGCGTCACCGCGCTTGATATGTTGGAGATGCAGCGTCGGCCCCATCAGCACTTCGATGCCGCGCTTCAGCACACTGCCGGCGGCACGGATGCCGGCCTTGTGTTGATCAAAGCGTTGCGCGGGCGAATATCGGCTCATGCCGACGTACACGCCGTGGTCATCACCGCGCCGATCGGAGTAGTCGAGCAGGATGAGATAGAGGTTCGAGCGGCCACTGCCGCTTGCAGTGAAGCGCGCCGCGACGTCGTACGCAGTGGGCAGCCAACTGATGTAGCGCATTGGCAGCCATTCGGGGACCGATGCGCCCGCACGCTTCCATAACAAATCCAGGGCCGTCTCGATGTGCGCGGCGAAGTCGCCACGCATCCAGCGCTCGTGGACGCAGTGTGCGCCGATGAGTCCGTCACCGGCGGCGAGCGCCCGTTCGAATTCCATCGCCAGGTCGCGGTCGGATCGCGTGCGCAGCGGGCGCTCGGCTGGGTGCATCAGCTCACTCGAACAGGCTCACGATGCTCTGGTACTTCTCGATGTACCAGCGGTTTTCGTTGTTGTATTTCGGGATCGCCACCGGATAGGTTGCATTTCCATCCGACTTCCAGACGCATGGACACTTCACGGAAGAGTTGGCGGATGCGCTGTCCGGGCGGCTCAGCTCATCGAGCTGTACCTTCATTCTGGCGAGCACACCGTAGAGCTTGGTGACGTTTCTCGGTCCGCCGTTGTAGGCGGCAACCGGAAAGATTCCGAGCACCACCGGATTGTTCCGATACGCCTCGCGGATGTCAGCCCGCATCCCGGCGATTTCCATGTCCAGCAGGCAGACCGCTGCCTTCATGGCGTTCAGAAGATTCGTGGCGCCGCTCTCGAACTTCGGATCGAGATTTGCACCGCGACAGCGCCTCACCACCAGCGAGTAGGTCCCATTCCCCCGCCGATTGGTGAATTGCATCGGCCCCAGCGCTTTGGCGCTCGAGACGCTGTATCGATACGCCTCCTCGTCCTTGAGCCCGTACTGGCTCAACACTTCTTCGAAGGCGAGCCCCTGCTTCTCCACGTAATCCCTGTCGTCGGTCTGCTCGATCACCGCCAGGGTGGTGACGACCTGCGGAGGAATGACATCGGCGAGCAGCTCCCCCGGAAAGGCAGCGCTCGGCACCCGCGCCACACGCAGCTCCTCGAGCGCCTTGCCGGCCGTAGCGATGAGGAATTCCTTGCCGCCGCTGACGAAACCCGGATCGAACGTGTCTTCGGTGAAAGGTAGATAGACGATGGGCTTGGCGGTCTGGACGACCGCACCCCACTGCCTGCGCTTGACCAGCTTGTTGTCGAATACCGGAAACTTGCGCCCGTAGACCTTCAAGGCCTCTCCGTCCGCGGAGAAGGCGAACATCAGCCGCTCGGCGCCGGTGCCCTTCACGTGCCGCGCGTCGATACCCGGCGTGAGGTTGCGGAAGGCCAGCGGCTTCCTGCCAGGTTTCCATTTGATGGGCGGCCGCGGAAGCTCGAGCTGGGCGACCGTCCACAACTGCCTGGCCTCGCTCCACAGTGCGAAGGCGACGGGCCGGCCACGCAACGTCTGGCGCTTGCTCTTTCCGGTCAGCACGTACTTGAGCTCGACGTCATGGAGCAGTGCCTGTGCTTCCGTGACGAGATCGTGGATCACCTCGTGGCGGCTGGGTACGCGACCCTGCACGATGATCTCGACCGGACTCTCTTCGGGTTGCTCGGACTCTGCAACGGCGAGCGGAACCTCGCCTTCTTGCTGCTTCGAACCTTCCTGCTGCTTCGGATCCTCCGCCGCGACCACGGCGGCCGTATCAACTGGAGGAGCGGGCTCGGTGTCGAGCACCGGCTCGGATTCTTCGCCACCGCGCCCTGTGGTCGCGCATCCTGCACAGAGCAAGGCCGTGAGTATCAGCAGGGCGCGAATCACAGACGTCTCCGGAGCGGCGGAGTCGCCATATTAAACGAGGGACGTGCTGCCTCACCGGGTCTGTGATGGCTCGACGCCCTGCAGGCGCAACTGCTCCTGGACCGGCGGGCGATGGATCACCAGTGGCGTTTTGCCACGCGGCGTGCGCTCCAGCCATTGCGCGGTCTCGATAGTCAGATGCATCGAGTCCGGAACCTTGGCGCGCGCGTTGTGCAGGAGTTGCGCTGCATCGCGCTCGGTATACCCGGGCGCCGGCAACACCAGGATGCGCACCTCGTTCAGGTCTTCCTGGATCACCTGAATGCGAAGGATGTGGCTCACGTCGCGCGGAATCTGATCGATACCCGTAAGCCGCACGCCCATCGGGCACACGAGGATTTCCTGTTCGCGGCCGAGTACCCCGGAGAACGAACGCAGCCCCAGCGTCACCTCTTCGATCTCGCGCGCACCCCAATCATCGGGCAATCGCACCAGGTCGCCCGTGCGATAACGCACCAGGGGCATGAGATCGTTCCAGAACGTCGTCCCGACGATCTCGTAGAGGCCGCCCTGTCCAGCATCCGCAATCTGGTGCGACCCGAATGGTCGAAGTTCCACATGGCCATAGCTCGGAAGGAAGCGGTACGCGCGCGGCGCGAGCGCATATGCAAACGCAACGCGCTCGGCCTGCCCGTAGTAATCGCCGAGATTGCAGTCCAGGGTGTCGCGGGCCAGGGCCCATGCTTCGCGCTTGAGGACCTCCGACGAGGTCAGCACGCTCGGAATCCGCACCACTTCATTGTGTTGTCGCAGCAGGCGGCACAGGCACTCGAGCGACGTCGGGTACGCGCACAGCAACGTCGGGGAAAACTCGCGCAGTGCACGCGCGTAGTCGCCGACAGTCTCGTGATTGAGCACGTTCGAGGAGAAGATCAGAGTGCGCCCGCCGTTGGCCTTGATCCAGTGCGGGGGTTTCAGATCGGATGGGTCCTTGATGTTGTCGCCGCGCAGGACGGCGACACGCCCGTGCGGATCCGCGCCCAGTTCTTCGATGAGGCGATCCTGGCACGCTTGCTCGAACACCACGCCGCGCAACGTACGTACCAGGCGCAACGGAATTCCGGTGGTGCCGCCGGTGGCGGCCGGCGCGGATAACCACTGGCCGCCGGAAATGAAGGCTTGCTGCTCGTCGCGCAGGCTTTCTTTTTCAAGGAGCGGCCAACTATCGAGCGTGTCTCCGCCATTGACCTTGCGGCCGTACTCGGTGCGGCGGGCGAATTGCAAAGTGCGCTTCAGCTGGGCTTCGGACCATGCGCGGCGCTCGGAGAGGGACTGACTCTCGCTCTCCTCCAGGATGGAGCGCGCTTTCCCATAGAAGAATGGATTGCGGCGGATCAGGGCCGGACCGACCACATGCCTCTTCATGAAACCGCTGATTGACGCTGCCGCGCTCATGACATCTCCGTGCCTTGGGGCGTGCAGATTAGGAGAACGATGGACATCCGCGAGGTCAGCCCTCATTCCCTGGTCGTATCAACGGAGGACTACAAACGGTCCATGGATGCGTCGAGTGGAAAGGCCCGCTGGCATTTCTTTGGGGAAGTTGGCTTACATCACTCCCATCCATCGCTGCTTGTGGGCGCCGTCATCGCGCTACAACGTCCGTGCATCCAGGGAGGATCAGTGTCCGAAGTCGGTACCCGGATCGCACGCAAAAGTTGCGCGATCGTCGAATGCTATACCCATCATGATGAGGTGTACCTGACCACGGTGTGCCTGCTGAAGCAGCTCGGATACGACGTGCACGTGTTCAACGTCTGGCGCAATCGCATGAAGAACTCCTTCGTTTACGCCCCGGGACTGAAACCACGGATCCATTCCAGCCTGACCGCCGCCAGAGTTCTCGAGGTCGTCAGCGAGCAACGCTTCGACCTGGTCGTATTCAACACTTTCGAAGGCGCTGAAGTGCTGAGCTGCGCGCGTGACATTTTGCAGCACACGCCAGCGCTCGGCTTCATCCACAACGGGAATCTGGTTTGCAATCTGAAGGATTACGAGCCCTACCTGAAAGATCCGCGCTGCCGGCTCATGGTGCTCGCACCGTACATAGGTGAGCATTTTGCACACCTAGCGCCGGCCCAGACGATCTCGCCGGTGTACTTTTTCGACCGGCAGGTTCCGTGCATCCCACGCACCACCGGCCGGCGACGCTTCTGCGTGCAGGGTGCCTTCGACCCCCGCCGGCGGAATTACCAACTACTGCTCCAAGCCTTGAAGGAGCTGCGTGACGAAGGACGCGTGGATTTCGAGGTGTATGTCATGGGAAGGAGCTTCGGCCGCAAATTCCGTGACTTCGCCCGCCAGGTTCGCGAGGCCGGTCTCGCTTCGCAGGTGCGCTACTCGTTGAAGGGTATTGGTTATCGAAGCTACTACCGACTGCTGAACAGCATGGACTTCCTGCTGCCGCTCATCGGTCCGGAATCTCACCCTGCCTACTTCAAGAGCAAGTCGACTTCGTCGATAGCGGCGGCGGTCGGGTTTGAGGTGGTGCCGATCACGCACGAACGGCTGGCGCAGCACTACTCGCTGGGAAACTCCGCCATCACCTATACGACGGACCTCAAGTCCGCCTTGCGGCACGCACTCGACATCGACGATGACGAGCTGGCCGCCATGCGCGCGCGCCTGGGGCTCGTCAGGGAACGCCACCTCGGCAATTCGTTGCGTGAGCTCGGTGAGGCCATCGCGGTGGTCGGATCGGCTTTCCGGCCTGCGCCGCGCGACGAAGCGCACGCCGTGCGAAATACGAACGGCGGCGTGAATTAGAGACTCACGCCGCCGTTCTGCTCAAGTCACTTCGCAGGTGCTGCAGCCGCGCGCTTGGCGGTCAGTTCCTCGGTGCCGAACTGGCCCACGGTGCGCGTGAGCTTCATCTCGTCGCCGGCGAGCGTGCCACTGTAGGTGATGGTGATCTCGTTACCTTCGACCGAGAGCGGCTCATCGAAGGAAATCTTGTCGCCGTCCACCTTCACATTCTTCAGCTGCACCGTGCCGCTGCCAATCGAGCGCTCGAACGTGGCCTCGCCTCCCACTGCATCGCCGGTTTTCTTGAATTCGTAGACGTACTTCTGGACGCCGATGGGGGTGTCGAATTCAGCGGTCCAACGGCCGAGAAGATCGCCTGCAGCGGCCGGCATGGACGCAGCGATGAGCAGGGCAAGGACTCCGAAGAAGCGGATTTTCATGAAACCTCCGTTATAAAAATCATTCCCACTCGATCGTGGCAGGCGGTTTCCCCGAGATGTCGTACACCACGCGCGAGATTCCCTTCACTTCGTTGACGATGCGGCGCGAGCAGATGTCGAGGAAGTCGTACGGCAGGCGCGCCCAGTGCGCGGTCATGAAATCCACCGTCTCGACTGCGCGCAGGCTGACGACATAGTCGTAGCGGCGCCCGTCACCCATGACGCCGACGGAACGTACCGGCAAGAACACCGCGAACGCCTGCGAGGTCTTGTCGTAGAGATCGTGGCGACGCAGTTCTTCGATGAAGATGGCATCGGCCTGGCGCAAGAGGTCGGCATAGTCCTTGCGCACTTCACCGAGGATGCGCACACCGAGTCCCGGGCCCGGGAACGGATGGCGGTGCACCATTTCGCGCGGCAGCCCGAGCTCCACGCCCAACTTCCGCACTTCGTCCTTGAACAGCTCGCGCAGGGGCTCGACGAGCTTCATGCGCATGTTCGCCGGCAGGCCGCCGACGTTGTGGTGCGACTTGATGACGTGCGCCTTGCCCGTCTTGCTGCCGGCGGACTCGATGACGTCGGGGTAGATAGTCCCCTGCGCGAGCCAGTCGACTTCGGTCAGTTTCTGCGCCTCTTCGTCGAAAACCTTCACGAACAGGCCGCCGATGATCTTGCGTTTCTTCTCGGGGTCGGTCTCGCCACGCAGCGCCTCGAGGAAGCGTGCTTCCGCGTCCACGCGAATGACTTTGACGCCGAGATTCTGGGCAAAAATCTTCATGACCGCGTCACCTTCATGCAGGCGCATGAGGCCGTGATCGACGAACACGCAGGTCAGCTGGTCGCCGATCGCCTTGTGCAGCAGCGCAGCGACGACCGAGGAATCGACGCCCCCGGAAAGACCCAGCAGCACCTTGCCCTTGCCCACCTGCGCGCGTACGCGCCCGATGGCGTCTTCGATGATGTTGCCGACGCTCCACAGCGGCTCGCAGCCGCAGATTTCGCGCACGAAGCGCTCGAGCAGGTGTTTTCCCTGGAGCGTGTGCGTCACTTCGGGATGGAACTGCACGGCATAGAAGCGCCGTGATTCGTCGACCATCGCGGCGAGCGGTGCATTGGCGCTCTGCGCCACGGCCGTGAAGCCGGGCGGCAGCGACTCGACCCGGTCGCCGTGACTCATCCACACGTCGAACACGGCGCGCCCGCTCGCGTCCTTGCGGTCGGACAAGCCGTCGAACAGTTTGTTGGCAGCGATCGAGGTGACTTCGGCATAGCCGAACTCACGATGGTTGCTCGGAAGCACGCGGCCGCCGAGCTGCTGCGCCATGGTCTGCATGCCGTAGCAGATGCCGAGCACCGGAACACCGAGCTCGAACACCACCTGCGGTGCGCGCGGTGGTTCCTTGTCGGTCACGGACTCCGGGCCGCCCGAAAGAATGATGCCCTTCGGCTTCCACTTGCGGACCTCGTCGCTGGTGATATCCCAGGGCAGGATTTCGCAGAACACGCCCTGCTCGCGCACGCGGCGCGCGATGAGCTGGGTGTACTGGGCGCCGAAGTCGAGGATCAGGACGCGCGAGGAGTGAATGTCGGTTTGCGGGTTCATCGCATTGGCTGCAAGGCTGCTCATTTTTGTCTCAAAATTTTTTGGCGCCGCGCGCCATCGCCATCCCTCACCGGCCCTCAGAAAACGTCTTTCCTATGACACGCGATAGTTAGGCGCTTCCTTGGTGATCTGCACGTCGTGCACGTGGCTCTCGCGCATGCCGGCGCCGGTGACGCGCACGAACTTCGGGTTGGTGCGCATGGCGGCGATGCTGGTGCTGCCGGTGTACCCCATGGCGGCGCGCAGTCCGCCCGCGAGCTGGTGCAGGATCGACACGAGACTGCCCTTGTACGGCACGCGCCCTTCGACGCCCTCGGGCACGAGTTTTTCGAGTTCGGCTGCGGTGTCCTGGAAATATCGATCGGCGGAGCCGTGACGTTCGGCCATGGCGCCGAGCGAACCCATGCCGCGGTATGCCTTGTACGACGCGCCCTGGTAGAGCTCGACTTCGCCAGGGCTCTCTTCAGTACCGGCAAACAGTCCTCCGATCATCACGCAATCGGCGCCGGCCACTATGGCCTTGGCGATGTCGCCGCTGAAGCGAATGCCGCCGTCGGCGATGACCGGAACCTTGTTCTCCACGGCGGCGGCGACGTTCGACACCGCCGAGATCTGCGGCACGCCGACACCGGCAACGATGCGCGTGGTGCAGATCGAACCGGGACCGATGCCGACCTTGATGCCGTCGACGCCGGCCTTGACGAGATCGCGCGCGGCATCGGCCGTGGCGACGTTGCCGCCGATGACCTGCAGGTCGCCCCACTTCGCCTTGATGCGCGCGATCATGTCGAGCACACCTTTGGAATGTCCATGTGCGGTATCGACCACCACCACGTCGACGCCGGCTTCGCGCAAGGCCGCGACCCGTTCGAGCGTGTCCTGCGCCGTGCCGACTGCTGCGCCGACACGCAGCCGGCCGGACGGATCCTTGCAGGCGCGCGGGAACTCGGTGGCCTTCTGGAAATCCTTCACGGTGATCATGCCGCGCAGTTCTTCGTTGCTGTTCACCACCAGCACCTTCTCGATGCGGTGTTTGTGCAGCAGCAACAGCACTTCGTCTTTCGGCGCGTTCTCGCGCACCGTGACGAGCCTTTCCTTCGGCGTCATGACCGTCGACACGGGCGCGTCGAGTTTCACTTCGAAGCGCAGGTCGCGATGGGTGACGATGCCGACGACCTTGGCGCCCTGGACCACGGGCACGCCGGAGATGCCTTTCGATCTGGTGAGCTCGATGACCTGGCGGATGGTCATGTCGGGGGCGACCGTGATCGGGTCGCGGATCACACCGCTTTCGAATTTCTTGACGCGCGCGACTTCGGCGGCCTGGCCGGCGATGGTCATGCTCTTGTGGACGATGCCGATGCCGCCTTCCTGGGCCATGGTGATGGCGAGGCGCGCCTCGGTGACGGTGTCCATGGCTGCGGACACGAGCGGAAGATTCAGGGTGATGTCGCGAGTGAGGCGCGTGGCCAGGTCGACTTCGCGAGGCAGGATTTCCGAGTAGGCCGGAACGAGAAGAACATCGTCGAAGGTCAGTGCTTCTTCGAGGATTCGCAAGGGAGCCGGGGGTTGGGTGGGCATGCGGGATTGTACGCATCTCGTTTTCGGCGGTAAACCCGTGCCGCCAAGACTCACCACCCCCAGGCTTTCAGCGCCTCACCTATTGCGGCGCGCATCTGCGCTTTCCCGGCCTCGTGGTAGAACCCGAAAAAATGACTCGCGCCCTGCACGCTTACCAACGTCACGGAATTGCCAAGCTGGCGTGAACGTTCCGTGAACTTGACCATATCTGCGTGGTCGCAGAACTCGTCCCCGGTCGCGTGCACGGCCAGGACCGGTGGCAGACCCATGCGCAGCTGTGCAAGTGGGGAGAACTGC
>Ga0207691_10006580_pt1 | contig 11222 bp, 8 predicted proteins | sample KBSM13metaG_FD_184327 | JGI IMG/M metagenome (GOLD analysis project Ga0207691, IMG submission 184327) | Miscanthus rhizosphere microbial communities from Kellogg Biological Station, Michigan, USA - KBS M1-3 metaG (SPAdes) (version 2) | ecosystem: Host-associated > Plants > Roots > Rhizosphere >...
ATGTGCTGCCGGATGGTCGCGGCGGCGGATGCGCTGTCCACGCCGGCGTCGCGCATCTCGCGCGCGACACGCTCCACCTGTATGCGCATCACCGCGTACATCGCGTTGGCGCCTTCCCAGGTGTCCCGCGTCTCCGCGATCAGCGTCCTCACGCGATAGGCGGACGCACGCTCGCGTCGCGCCCTCCTGACCGACTCGGCCGTACGGCCGGACAGGTGCTGCGCTTCCGCGCAGGCCGCGACTGCTCGGTCGAAGAGGTCGTTGAACGTCGGGGGCTTCGCGATCACTTCCGAGAAGCCTCCGGACTCAGCTCGAGGCGGCATGGTCGAGGTGGATGACGATCGGCGCGTCACGATTTCCATTCCTATGGTGAGTTTTGCGCAAAAACGGCGCAAACGATTGCTGGCGGGCTGACGTCCGTTACCGGTGCAAACGAGAATGTTGGGGATGTAACCCGTCTGCTATTGGTCTTTAGGCTCAGTGTGGCAGGCGGCGATGCGGGGATGCGAAACGGCCTCGCGAAGCAGAAGCTCCCCGAGGCCGTGCCCAACTCACCAACTCACTCACTCACCAACTCACTCTAAAACGGCAGATCGTCGTCATCCGGCGGCGGCGCGTCGTCGAGTGGCGGACCATCCCAGGGCGGCGGCGCCTCGCGGACGGCGGGCGCCGAGCGCCGAGCGATCGGCGGCGGATATGGACTGGGCGAACCGTCGCGCGCCGGCCAGACCACTCCCTCGCACCCCGGGCCACCGCGCTCGCGCGGCTTGTTCCGGCACTTGAAGTCGGGCGCCCGCGGATTGCGCTTGGACTCACGGTCGTCCCACATCGCGCCGCCGCAGATCGGACAGAGCGGCATCCCGTTGGCGTCCACACCGCCGCGAGCCGCACCCGCGTTCGGCGCCGCGTCAGGTGCGGACTGCTGGCGCGGCGCGCTGGCTCCCGGCGTGGCCGACGGAGGGCCCGACGCTGCCGCAGTCGCCCCACGCGGCGGCCAGATCACTCCGCCACATGCGGGATCCTTGCACTTGAAGTCGGGGGCCTTCGGGTTCCGCTTCCCTTCCCGGTTGTCCCACATCGGTCCCTGGCACTTGGGACAGGACGGGGCGGAAGGCGCGGCGTCGGGGGTGCGGGGCTGAGTCATCTCGGTTGCGACTGCGGCTGAGGGACAGAGAATAGTAGCCGAGTGCGCTTGTGCGAGCACACCCGCACATCGTACAGCGGTGCAAAACGCCGCCGCCCGGGACGGGCGCGCTTGTTGCCTTTGTTCAATGCAATCCCAGCGACGAGGCCGCAATGAAGTGGAGTGACATGGGGCGCAGCTCCAACATCGAAGATCGACGGGGTGGCGGTGGGATCGGTCGCATGGGCATGGGCCTCGGCGGCACCGCGGTCCTGCTCGTGCTCAGCCTCCTCTTCGGCCGCAACCTGTTCGAGGACACGGGCGTCACCCCGCAGGTCGGCGAGTCGAACGGGCAACTCGCCCCCGGCGACTCGGCGCGCGAGGAGCCGGAGGTGCGCTTCGTCTCGTTCGTGCTCGACGACGCGCAGCAGACGTGGACGAAGATCCTGCCGAAGTACGGCGCGCAATACCATGATGCGAAGCTCGTCCTCTTCCGCGACGCGACCGAGACCGGTTGCGGCGTCGGACAGACGGCGATGGGGCCCTTCTACTGCCCCAACGATCAGAAGGTCTACATCGACCTCGGTTTCTACGACGAGCTGAAGAACAAGTTCGGTGCGTCGGGCGACTTCGCGCAGGCGTACGTCATCGCGCACGAGCTCGGCCATCACGTGCAGCACATCCTCGGCACCGATGCGCAGGTGCGCCGCGCCGAGCAGAGTGATCCTGCCGCGGCCAATCAGTACTCCGTGGCGCTGGAGCTCCAGGCGGACTGCTTCGCGGGCGTCTGGGCGAACTCGACGCAGCAGCGCGACAAGCTCGACGCGGGGGACATCGAGGAAGGGCTCAACGCCGCGGCATCGGTCGGCGACGATCGCATCCTCGCGCAGGCGGGCCGACGCGTGAATGCCGACAATTTCACTCACGGTTCTTCGCAGCAGCGCGTGAGCTGGTTCAAGAAGGGATTCGAGTCGGGCGATCCGCGCGCGTGCGACACCTTCGGCTCGATGGGCCGCTGAGCCGATGTTGCGAGCAGGATGAGCAGATGTTGCGAGCGGATGCGTGTCGAGAGGCACGCATCAGCCCGCAGATCTTTCGAAAATTTGAATGATTATTGACGCCGCCCTATCAGGGCGGCGTTCTCGTATCATATTGGAACCAGACGCGTCTCGGATAAGGCGCGTGCGCGCGGATTGTCTTGCGCGCACGCGATTCGGGTCGCTGGTTTCGGCGGTATTCTTGCGTCGAGGAACCCTTCGTATGTCCTCGCCTTCTGTCGTCTCAATGGATCGCGCTGCCTCTTCCGATTCCGAACTCCTGACGCCGAACGCGTCCGGACCCGCGCCGTCCGACGGTGCGCATCCCGCTGGCGAGAACGGCACGGAGAACGGTGCCGCGCCGACGGCGACGTCGGGTGACGAGAACTCCTCGCTGGTGACCGAGCCGGCCACGCGCCGCAAGTCGCCACGCACGAAGAAGGCAGCGTCAGGCTCGACGACGACCAGGCCGAAGCGATCGACGCGCAAGAAGACGGAGCCGCCGCAGTCGACGATCACGACGCTACCGCCCGCGCCGCTGACTCGTCCCGATGGCACGCCGGCACCCGTCGTCCATCTCGCTGGAGAGCTGTCGCCATACGCGCGCACGGGTGGATTGGGCGAGGCGGTGTCGAGCCTCGCGAAGTACCAGGCGGCATCGGGGATCCCCGTGACGGTGTTCATGCCGCTGTACTCGGCGGTGCGCGAGCGTACCGAGGTACGTCCGCTCGGCGCGGAGTTCGCCGTCTCGGTGGGACCGCGCACGGAGACGGCGCGTCTCTACGAGCCCGCCACACCGCACCAGCCGGGCAATCCGCGCATCGTCTTCGTCGAGAGCGAGCAGTACTTCGATCGGCCCGGTCTCTACGGTGACGACCTGGGCGACTATCCCGACAACGCGCGACGCTACGCGTTCTTCGCCCGCGCCATCCTCGTCGCGTTGCCGCGCGTGCTCACGCAGCCGCCGAGCATCATCCACGCGCACGATTGGCAGACGTCGCTCGCCAGCATCTATCTCAAGACCGAGTTCGCGGCGCACTCCTACTACGAGGGGATCCGGGCCGTGCTCTCGGTGCACAATGCCGGCTATCAGGGGCATTTCCCCGAGTCCACGATGACGGAGATCGGGCTGCCCCTCTCGCTCTACAACCACCGGCAGCTCGAGTGGTGGGGCCGCGTGAACCTGCTCAAGGGCGGGCTCGTGTTCTCCGACCTCGTCGTCACGGTGAGCCCGACCCACGCGCACGAGCTGCGTACGGAGAAGGGCGGCTTCGGGCTCGACGGCGTGTTCGTCGCGCTGCGCGACCGGCTCGTCGGCATCGTCAACGGGATCGATCAGGACATCTGGGATCCCGCGCGCGACACGATCATTCCGCGCCGCTACTCCTCGGAGAGCCTGACGGGCAAGAAGCGCAACCGGCTCGCCCTGCAGCGCGCGATGGGACTCAGCCGGTGGCAGGCGCCGATCTTCGCGCTCACGGCGCGGCTCGTCTCGCAGAAGGGACTCGACCTCGTCCTCGGTGATCCGGGCTACTTCGCCTTCGACGCGCAGTACGTCTTCCTCGGCCATGGCGAGGCGCGCTACGAGCTGGCGCTCACCGAGCTCGCCGAGCGTGCGCCGAGCCGCATCGCGGTGAAGCTCGACTTCACCGAGGAGTTCGAGCACCTGTTGCTCGCCGGCGCCGACATGTGCCTGATGCCGTCGCAGTACGAGCCGTGCGGCCTCACGCAGATGCGCGCGCAGCGCTACGGCACGATCCCCGTCGCGCGGCGCGTCGGCGGACTGGCCGATACGATCGAGGATGGCGTCACCGGCTTCCTGTTCGACGACTACACGCCCGCCGACTTCATGCGCGCCGCGACGCGCGCCGTGGACCAGTACCACGAGACGGCGGCGTGGGAGGAGATGATGCGCGAGGCGATGGCGCGCGACTTCGGCTGGGAGCGGAGCGCGTCGCGGTACTTGAACGTCTATCGGCGCGTGCTGGGCCTTCCGGCGATCCGTCACGATCGTCCGGTCGCGGTCGGGGTATAGTTCGACGTCGCGCCGGCGCACCGGCGCCGCACGTCGCTCGTACGTCCTCTCCGCATGTCACGAATGCCGTCTCGCTTCACGCGCCTCGCTGTCGTCCTGACCCTCCTGTTCGGTGCCACGTCGTCTGCCCATGCGCAGACGACGGCCGCGCGCGCGCCCCGCGACAGTGCCCCGCCGATCCCGCGCGAGCTCCGCGCCGTCTGGATCGCCACCGTCGACAACATGGACTGGCCGTCCAAGGCCGGCCTGCCCGCGGATGAGCAGCAGCGCGAGCTGATCGCGATCCTCGACAAGTGCGTCCAGCTCCGGCTGAACGCCGTCGTACTGCAGGTGCGCCCCGCGGCGGATGCGCTCTATCGCTCCGACATCGAGCCGTGGTCCGAGGTGCTCTCGGGGGAGATGGGCCGCGCGCCCGAGCCCTACTACGATCCGCTCGCCTTCGCCATCACCGAAGCGCACAAGCGCGGCCTCGAGCTGCACGCGTGGATCAATCCGTACCGCGCCCGCTACTCGCTGACGCGCCCCGCGGCGAGGAGCCACGTGAGCCGCACCAATCCGGAGCTCATCCGCAAGTACGGGCCGTATCTCTGGATGGATCCCGGCGATCCGCGGGTGCGCGACCGGACCACGCGCGTCGTGCTCGACATCGTGCGGCGCTACGACATCGACGCGATGCACATCGACGACTACTTCTATCCGTATAAGGAGTCGAAGCGCGGGCGCGAGATCCCCTTCCCCGACGATGCGACGTACAAGCGCTATCGACAGGGCGGCGGCACGATGTCGCGGGAAGATTGGCGGCGCGAGAACGTGAATCTTCTCGTGCGCCAGCTCAACACGGCGATCCACAACGTCAAGCCGTGGGTGCGGTTCGGCATCAGCCCGTTCGGCATCTGGCGTCCGGGCAACCCGCCTTCGGTGCGCGGCCTCGATCAGTACTCCGAGATCTTCGCCGACGCGCGGAAGTGGGTGCGCCAGGGATGGGCCGACTACTTCACGCCACAGCTCTACTGGTCGGTGGACAAGCCCGAGCAGCGTTACGACGAGCTGCTGAAGTGGTGGGTGAGTGAGAACGTGACGGGGAAGCACATGTGGCCCGGCAACTATACGGGGAAGATGACGCTCCCCGCCTTCCACTGGCCCGCGAGCGAGATCGTCGAGCAGATCCGCCTCACGCGCGCACAGGCCGGCGCGACGGGCAACGTGCACTTCAGCATGAAGGTCTTCCTCGACGATCCGGACGGATTGAACGAGCGGCTCATGGCGGGGCCGTACGCGCAGCCCGCACTCGTGCCGGCCACTCCGTGGCTCAGCGTCGGCACACCGCCCGCGCCGTCGCTCGGCGTGCACCCGGACGCCACGACGCGCCGTCCGATCCTCGACATCCAGCCGACCGCGGCGGCGCCGATACAGATCGGCATGGGCGGAACCTCCACTGTGTACTCGACGCCCTGGCTCTGGGTGGTGCAGACGCGGAGCGACGCCGGATGGACGACGGAGATCGTCCCCGCGGCCGTACGCTCGCGCCCACTCGCCGCGCGCGGCGCCGACACGCCACGCGAGGTGCGCGTCACGATGGTGGACCGACTCGGCGTCGCGAGCGCACCGGCGGTGCTGCGCGCCCCGTTCGGAACGAATGCCGCCGGTATGACCGGAGGGCAGTAGCCCACTCCGTAGCGCGACGAGCGAACTACGTCCAGAATGGGTGATCACGCGACCCTCGCGTCGGATCACTTCACCGGAGCTACATGCGCGGACGGATCATCGTTGCCGTGGCGTTGGGCGCTGCGTTGTGTGGCGCCAGGGCTGCCGAGGCACAGCGCAGCGCACCGCGCGCGCCGCAGCGCGTTCGCGCCAGCGACGACGGACGCTTTCTCGTCACCGAGGACGGACGGCCCTACTTCTACCTCGGCGACACGGGGTGGGAGTTGTTTCATCGCCTCACGCGCGACGAGGCCGTGCGCTATCTCCAGTTCCGCGCCGATCAGGGATACACGGCGATTCAGGCCGTTCTCCTCGGGGAGTTCGACGGGCTCACGGTGCCGAATGCGTACGGCGGCCTGCCGCTGATCGGACGCGATCCGACGAAGCCCGCCGTCACGCCCGGTGCCGATCCGGCATCCGCGGCGCAGTACGACTACTGGGATCACGTCGACTTCGTCGTGCGCGAAGCGGAGAAGCGCGGACTGCACGTCGCCATGCTGCCGACGTGGGGGCGGTGGGTGATCAACCCGCAGGCGCCATCCGATGTCGTCTTCGACGAGAAGAACGCCGAGGCGTACGGGCGGTTCGTCGGCGCGCGCTACAAGGACCACCCGATCATCTGGGTGCTCGGCGGCGACCGTCACACCGACGGCGTGGAGAAGGTGTGGCGCGCCATGGCGCGCGGGATCGCGATCGGCACGAGCGGGCGCGAGGACTACGCGCGCGTGACGATGACCTTCCATCCGTGCGGCGCGTGCACGTCGTCCACCGCGTTTCACGACGCCCCGTGGCTCGACTTCGACATGCAGCAGACCAGTCACGGGCTCGCGCTGCCGACGCACAGCTGGGCGAGGATCGCAGCCGACTACGCGCGCGTACCTGCAAAGCCGGTCGTCGACGGCGAGCCGCTCTACGAGGATCACCCGCTCGACTTCCGCGCCGCGCAGAACGGCTACTCGTTCGACGCACACGTGCGGCAACGCGCGTACTGGGACGTCTTCGCCGGTGCGGCGGGGATCACCTACGGCAATCACGCCGTGTGGCAGTTCTACGCGCCGAACCGCCAGCCGATCAACGGGCCACTGATGTACTGGACGGCGGCGATTTACCGGCCGGGCGCGGCGCAGTTTCCAATCCTGAAGCGATTGATGGAGTCGCGCCCGTACTTCTCACGCGTCCCCGACCAGTCGATCGTCGCCGACACGCTCACCGGCGTCGATCACCTGCAGGCCACGCGAGGCGACGGCTACCTGTTCGTGTACAGTGCACAGGGACGCCCGTTCGATCTCGTGATGGGCAGGATCTCCGGCGACTCGATCGCCGCGTGGTGGTTCAACCCGCGCAGCGGCGACGCGATGCCGATCGGTCGCTACGCGAACACCGGCACGCGCACCTTCACGCCGCCGTCACAGGGATTCGGATCGGACTGGGTGCTGGTGGCCGACGACGCGAGCAAGCGGTTCGCCGCACCAGGAGCGCCCGCACGCGCGCGCTGAGCTCAATCTTCGCTGATGCTGAGCAGCCAGCGCTCGACGGCGCGCACGTCGGGTAACCGCCACCGTGCGATGGTTGCTCCGTCACCGACCTTCACCGCGTAGCCACCCATCTCGTTCACCACGGCGAACCCGTGCTCATCGGTCACGTCGTCGCCGATGAACACGGGTGTGCGGCCGGCGAACGGCACCTCCTCCATGAAGGCGCGGATCGCCTCGCCCTTGTCCGTCCCCGCGGGCCGGAGCTCCACGACGTACTTCCCGACCTGTATCGCGTATTCGTCGCCGAGGTCTTCGCCGAGTGATCGAACGGAGTCGAGCACGTACGACTCCAGCTGCGGAGCAGCACGGTAGTGCAGGGCGAGCGAACGTCCCTTGTCCTCCATCAGCAGTCCGTCGAAGGCATCCGCGACGTCGGTCAGCCGGCGTCGCGCGATCTCCATTCCCGCCGCGCCGCTCTCGTCCACCGTCCACACACCGCCGCCATCACGTCGCTCCAGTCCGTGCTGGCCGGCGATGGGCAGCGGCGTTCCGCCGAAGAGTCGATCCGCGTCCTCGATCGATCGTCCGGTGACCAGCGCGAGCGCACCGCCGGTGATCACGTGCACACCGTGCACGAGATCGAGCGTGTCCGACGCCATGTGCACGGCGTCGGGGGTGCGCGCGAGCTCGACGAGCGTGCCATCCACGTCGAGGAAGTAGGCCCACCGCCACCGGGGTAACGGAGGCGCTCTATCGCCGCCGAGACTCAGGAGCGGACCTCGACTGCGGCGGTTCGAGCGATCCTCGACGCGGGCTCGTCGGAGGCACGCGTGTGCTTCGCCGGTAGCCGGCCGGCAAAGCGACCGAGGCGTCGCGCGTTCGCCGCATCGAGGAGCATGCGACCGGCCCAGCGGAACACGTTGAACTCGCGCAGCAGTCCGCGCATCAGTCGCATTCGAGCGCGCTGCATGCGCAGTGGCATCGTCAGCGCCGCATCGAGCGCCGTCGCACATTGATCGGCGTCATACGGATTGATCACGAGCGCCTCGGGCAGCTCGCGCGCCGCGCCGGTGAACTGACTGAGCAGCAGCACTCCCGCCTCGTCGTCGCGCGATGCGATGAATTCCTTCGCGACGAGGTTCATGCCGTCGTGCAGGCTGCTGACGAAGCAGAGATCCGCCGCACGATAGAACTCGAACACCTCGTGCGCGTCGTGATGCTCGGCGCGCAGGATGATCGCCGGCGCGCGACGGTTCGCGAACTTCTGATTGATGCGATCAGCGAGCGCGTGCACGCGATCCGAGTACGCGTGGTACTGCTCGATGCTGCTTCGCGTCGGCGCGGCGATCTGCACGAAGGTGAATCGGCCGATCCACTCCGGATACTGCTCCATCAGCCGCTCGACGGCGCGGAATCGCTCCTCGAGCCCCTTCGTGTAGTCCATCCGGTCCACGCCGATGCCGATCGCCTGATCCGGCGGCAGACCGAGACGCTCGCGAACGAGACTGCGTGTCGTGTCCACGGGATGCGACGCGCGCGCCTCGGCGGGAGGCCAGGCCACGGAGATGGGATAGCGTTTGACGAGCGTACGCTGGCCGCGATAGGACACCGCGAACGTCTCGCGGTCCACGCGCGCCTCGAGCTGGCGGTCCACGGTGTCCACGAAGTTGTTGCAGTGAAACTGCGTGTGGAATCCGAGGATGCTGCTGCCGAGCAGTCCGTCGAGCAGCTGCTCGCGCTGTGGACAGATCGCGAACGCTTCCGGGTTTGGCCAGGGAATGTGCCAGAAGGTGATGATCGTCGCGTCGGGCAGCCGGCGACGGATCATTCGCGGCGCGAGCGCGAGATGATAGTCCTGCACCAGCACGACGGGATCGGAGGTTCGTGCCTCCTCGACCACTGCATCGGCGAACTTCCGGTTCACTTCCTCGTAGCGCTCCCAGTCGTCCGTGCGGAAGGTCGGCCGCACGTGCGCGATGTGACAGAGCGGCCAGAGCCCTTCGTTCGCGAATCCGTAGTAGTAGCCGGCCTCTTCGTCCTTCGTGAGCCAGACGCGGCGCAGCTGATAGCCGGGATCTTCGACCGGCGCGGCGACGTGATCCTTCGCGTCGACGACATCCTGATCGGCCGAGCCGCTGCCATGCGCGATCCACGTGCCGGAGCAGGCGCGCATGATCGGCTCGAGCGCCGTGACCAGACCGCTCGCCGGTCGTTGGACCGCGATACCGTCCCCTTCGTGCACGTGGATGAACGGCTCGCGATTCGAGACGACGATCACCTCCGCGCCGCGCAGCTCGCGGTCGAGGATCTCGCGCAGCGTCTCCGGCGTCCACGTCAGGCGCTCCTCATCGCGGAACTGATGCTCCGCCTCGAGGTCGCTGATGAGCGTGCGGAGATCCTCGGCGAGCGGATGGTTTTCCGTCGCCGCCATGCGAGACGTCGGGCGCAGCAACCCTTCGCCTCGGAGCAGCGCACGCATGCCGTGCACCCATCCGCGCCAGCTGAGCTGCGCCACGATCACCGTGATGACGGAGATCAGGGCGCCCAACCCGATGAAGAAGTAGAACAGGTAGCGCTTCGTCTCCTCGCTGCGCCGCGCGGCGAAGCTCATGTCCTGCACGAGGACGATCGCGCTTCCCGAATCCGCCGCGATGCGCATCGGACGCGCGGAGACCAGCAGTGGTCCGTGCGCCTCCGAGATGATGTGACCCGACGGCTTCAGGTACGCGGTGAGTGAATCGCAGCGAATGCCGGCCGGCAACGTCACCGTCCCCTCGGGCCGAACATCCCCGGCCGAGCAGTACCCGACCGCATAGAGACGCTCGTCCTGCGTGAGTCGCGAGAAGAAGTCGCGGAGTCCCGCGCGATCGTCGAAGGCGACGAGCTGGCGGATCGGTTCCTCGACCGTCGTGGCGATCAGGCTCGCGCGGAGATCGAGATCCTTCACGAACCATCGCACGGTCAGGCGGTCCACCAGCGGCATCATCGCCGAAGCGAGCACCGCCAGGACGAGGAGGAGCGGGAGGACGAACCGGAGTGAGAGCCTCATCGTGCCGAAGCCTTCACGATGGCATCCCGAGCACGGGCCGGATCGTGGCGTCGCCGAGCGCGCCCTTCGGCAGTACGACCTCGCTCAATCGCGGCGTTCTCGGCGCCACGAGCTCGCCTTCGTGATGCCCCTCGCGATACGCGAAGCCCGCTTCGCGCACCGCGTCGATCCATCCCTTCAGGGTTCGCGACAGGTGCTCGACCTCGACGTGCATGTCGGCCGTGCAGTGGATCCCTCGATGGTGGGTGGCACCAGCACGAGCGAACGCCTCCAGCGAGGCCGCGAGTGATCGGATGGATTTCAGCACGTCGTGGAGCGTCGAGCGCCGATACGCTTCCGCCGTCGGATCGCCGAACCGGCTGCACAGTGAAGCCGCGACCGCTTCGAGATCGGAGGGATCGAGGACGACTCTCTCTGGATGGCGAGCGCTGGACATGACTACTCCTGGGGAGGGATGAAGCATTTCGGCCCGCTCGCAGGGGCTCGGCGGCGAGCTCCTCCATACCGAGCGCATGCGCTCGGATGGGCGACCGGTTGACGTTCTCGGCAAATCACGAGCGCACGAACTGGCAAGCGCGCGAACGGCCCGCTGAACTCGGCTGGACTTCTCGGCGGTCGAGCGTGATCAATGGCACGATGTCGCCGCGCGTGGCTCAGCGCAGCGACGAGGGTCACCCCGCCGACCGTGTTACCGATGTCCGAGTAGGAGCACAATTCCAGCCAGCGCATCTGGCCGGCTCCCGCGCAGTTCGCGTTCCCTTAGCGCGAGAGTGGCTCGGTGATGTCGCCACTGGTGTCG
>Ga0207691_10006586_pt1 | contig 11217 bp, 7 predicted proteins | sample KBSM13metaG_FD_184327 | JGI IMG/M metagenome (GOLD analysis project Ga0207691, IMG submission 184327) | Miscanthus rhizosphere microbial communities from Kellogg Biological Station, Michigan, USA - KBS M1-3 metaG (SPAdes) (version 2) | ecosystem: Host-associated > Plants > Roots > Rhizosphere >...
GCACCGAAATAGCCGAACTCGGGGCTGGCGGCGGCATGCTCAACGGCGGCATGGTCAACGCTGACGCGCCCGCGAGTCGGCAACGTGGGAATCACGGAGTCGTCAGCCGGGCATCCCACCAGCAGACTGGTGAAGAAGGCGAGAAGGCTGGAAGTAGTGAGGCCCGTTCCCAGCATGGGAACCTCCCGGCGACGGATTCGAGCAATGCTTTCAGCCGGTGTGGCCGATCAGCATGGCTATCGTAGCAGGGAGATAGTAGGCCGGAAATTGGCCCTTGGATGGGGGCGAGCCGGCATCAGCCGCACTCAACTCATCCAGTTCGTTCCCGCCTCCCGATTCCACTTGGTTGTCATTTTCTTCGACTGCGTCCAGAACTCGATCGACCCTCGGCCCGTGATGTCGCCGACGCCGAACTTCGACTCGCCCCAGCCACCGAACGAGAACGGCTCACGCGGCACCGGGACGCCGACGTTGACGCCGACCATGCCCGCGCTCGCGCGCTCCATCACGTGGCGCGCCACACCGCCGCTCTCCGTGAACACCGACGCCGCGTTTCCGTATGGCGAATTGTTCTCGACCGCGATCGCTTCGTCCACCGTTTTCGTGCGCACGATCGCGAGCACCGGGCCGAACACCTCGTCCTGCGCGATCCGCATGTCGGGCGTGACATTGTCGATGATCGTGGGCCCGAGGAAATAGCCGCCTTCACGCCCCGGCACCACCGCACCGCGACCATCCACCAGCACCGTCGCGCCCGCGTCCTCGGCCTCGGTGATGTAGCGCTCGATCCGCTCCTTCGCCTGGGCCGAGATGACCGGGCCGATGTCGCGACCGGGAACGATGTTGCGCGCGTGCTCGACCATCCGCGTGATGATGTGATCGACCTTCGACACCGCCACCATCACCGACGCCGCCATGCAGCGCTGCCCCGCGCACCCCGACATCGACGCCACGATGTTCGTCGACGCCATCTCGACGTCCGCGTCAGGCATGACGATGAGGTGGTTCTTGGCGCCGCCTAACGCCAGCACGCGCTTGAGATTCGCCGTCCCGCGCCGGTAGACCACCTTCGCCACCTTCGTCGACCCCACGAAGCTGATCGCCGCGATGCCGGAATGATCACACAGCGCCTCCACCGTCTCGCGCCCGCCGTGCACCACCTGAAATACGCCATCCGGCAGCCCCGCCTCGCGCAGCAGCTCCGCGATCCGTCCCGCGCTCAGCGGCACGAGCTCCGACGGCTTGAGGATCATGCAGTTGCCGAGGGCGAGGGCGTTAGGCAGGGACCAATTCGGGACCATGTTCGGGAAGTTGAACGGCGTGATCGCCGCCACGACGCCTAACGGGTACCGCTCGATCCGGCACTCGACCCCGCGACTCACCTCGAGCACTTCTCCGGGCGCGATCTGCGGCAGCGAGCACGCGAACTCGCAGAGCTCCGCCGCCTTCAGCACCTCGGCCCGCGCTTCGCTGGTGACCTTTCCGTTCTCCTCCGAGACGAGCGCGGCGAGCTCGTCGATGTGCTGTTCGAGCAGGGCCTTGTACTTGTAGAAGACCTGCACGCGCTCCTTGATCGGCGTCCGCGACCAACCCGGAAACGCACGCTCGGCGCTCGAGACGGCGGCGTCCACGTCCTCGCGTGTCGACATCGGGACGCGTGAGATGACGCTGCCGTCGCTCGGATTGTAGACGTCGATGTACGCGCGGTCGCCGTCGACGAACGACCCGTCGCGATAGTTCCTGACTTCGGGATATTTCATGCGCCCTCCGCGGACCAGCGTGCGCCGTCGCAATCGCGACGCCCACGCCGTGCGCGTCGATGGATGTTGGTTGTCCACGCCAACATACGAACCGTCCCACGTTCAGGCAAAGGCCGCGGCTCGAGCAAGTCTCCCGGCAACGGTCAGGTGGTGACGGCCCGCCTCTGGCGGCTCAGCACTACCGTCGGGGGCGCGGTCGGCTGTCACTGCACGCAGGTCGCGTGCGGGTTTGATGGCCGCATGCCATTCACAAGCGGTCTGCGGGCGGCGTTCGCGAGGCGCAGAACGAGGTCATGAACAAACCGGGTGCCGTGGGCGAACCCCGCGTAGTCGATGTACTGCGGCTCCTCGGACACAATATGGTAGTCCGGATACAACGGGTCCGTGACGAACACGCTCGGGATACTATAACGCGCGTACATGTAGTGGTCGCTCCGGCAGTACATCTGGTCGGGATGGTTTGGCGCGTCGAGGGTATAATCGAGCAGGAGCGGATGACGCGATGCCCTGTTCACGCTCTCGACGATGTCGCCGAGCTGAGTCGAAAGTCGGCGCGCGCCGATCACATGCGTGCGCGGTCCGCGCCCGCCCTGATAGTCTTTCGGCGTCCACCGCCCGAACCCGTCAACATTGATCGCGGCAACGATGGAGTCGCGCGGTACCGTAGGGTGATCCGTATACCAGCCCGAACCGACGAGTCCAAGCTCCTCAGCCGTGTGCCAGACGAAGAGCACCGAGCGAGCGGGGCGTGTGACGCCCGGCGCGACCAGGGCCTCGGCGATCTCAAGGAGCGCCATCGAGCCCGACCCGTCATCCTCGGCCCCGTTGTAGATCGAGTCGCGGCGGGCCGGGCGAAGGCGCCGGAGACTATCCACGTTCACTCGGATCGCCGCCAGTTGTTCTGGTGAAACCGGTGCGCCGTCCGCGGCCCCGGGCATCCGTTGCTCCAGTTCCGTGCGGAAAGCATGCAGCGAATCGCTGTCCACCGGCTCGTGGTTGTAGCCGAGGTGGTCGTGGTGCGCCGTGAGCGCGACGTACTCGCTGCGGTGGGAAGGATCTCGCCCTGGGAGCACTGCGACAACGTTCCGTGCGGTTACCGCGGAGTCGTCAAAGGTCAACTGCCCGCGCAGCATACGGCCATTGGCGCCAGGCAGCAATGTGTCGAGGCGAGCGCCGCCGAAAAGGCGCGACGCCACGGCGTGTGTGACATGGATTCGAACGGCGGCCGGGGCTCCGGCAGCACTGTCGGGTCGAAGAAACACCGACGGCTGGCGCCAAGCCGCGACAGCTGACGGCGGGTACGTCTCCAGATCATCGAAAATGACAGCCGCCGCACGGCCGAAGTGCTCCGCCAACACCACCCGGTCGCCGGCCTTTCGCGTGAGCAGCACCGCCTTGCCAGCGGCGGCCTCGCCACTGATCCACTTCGTGGTGTCTGCATACGGACCACCATATACGACGGTTATCCCAGCGAACGGTTGCTGGGCCGGTCCCGGCGGGAAATCCTGGCGTTCCCTCACTGCGGCGTCGGTCCAGAGTTCGAGCGGGGTATCATCCACCGAGAGGGCCGAGCGGGCGGACACGACCCGGCTCACGAGCGGCACGACCTGGAAGTACCCGCGGTCCTCGCCGGCCGGCGTCAAGCCCAATCGTCGTAGCTCGCGTTCGAGGTACATCGTCGCCCGGCGCTCGCCAAGCGTGCCGGGCAGGCGTCCGAGCATGGAGTCATCGGCGAAGATGTAGAGGCGGGTCATGAGGTCTGCCGCCGTGATCGCCGCCGTCGTCGGACGCGGGGCGTGCTCGCGCGGCAACTCGGCCGAGCGTCCCGGCTGGGCGCGCGCAGTGGGGACGGCGCCAGCGATGGTAAGGGCAAGGGCGAACGCGGTGGGGCGAGTCGCGACCATGTCACACCTATCACATTGGGGGCGGCGCATCACTGTCGCCGCAGATGGGGCAGAGTTGCAAGAACGCGTGGGTCGTTAGGTGGCTGACCCTGGACTTATCCAGACTAAACCCCGATGTCCTCGTTCCAGAGTTCGGGTTTCGCAGCGATGAACTCGCGCATGAGCCGGACGCACTCAGCGTCGTCGACGATAGTCAGCTCGACGCCGCGCGACCGGACGTAGTCCTCAGGCCCACGGAACGTGCGGTTCTCGCCGATCACGAGCCGCGGAATGCCGTACAGAAGGGCCGTTCCGCTGCACATGTCGCACGGCGACAGCGTCGAGTAGAGCGTCGACCGACGATAGTCGGCCGCCTTGAGCCTCCCCGCTCGCTCCAGGCAGTCCATCTCGGCGTGCAGGATCGCGCTCCCTTTCTGCACCCGCCGGTTGTGCCCGCGTCCGACGATCCTGCCATCGATTACGAGGACGGAGCCGATCGGAATCCCCCCTTCAGCCAGACCTTCACGGGCTTCGTCGACTGCGGCGGCGAGGTACGGATCCATGAGCACCGAAGATGAGCGGCTGGCGGACCGATGAACAGCGCCTATGTTCGACGCGTTCAATCTGGCCCTCGCGGCCCTCGCGTGACCCTCGACCTGCCCGACCAGCTACAGACCGCTCTTGGCTCCGCCTTTCGGCTCGAACGCGAGCTCGGCGGCGGCGGAATGTCGCGCGTGTTCGTCGCGGAGGAGCGGGCGTTCGGCCGCCGCGTCGTACTGAAGGTGTTGCTCCCCGAAGTCGCGGAGTCGATGAGCGTGGAGCGCTTTCGACGCGAAACGCAGCTCGCCGCCCGGCTCCAGCACCCGCACATCGTGCCGTTGTTCGGCGGCGGCGAGTCCGGCGGGTTTCTCTACTACACGATGCCGCTGGTCGAGGGCGAGTCGCTCCGCGCGCGCCTGGTCGCAGAACGTCAGCTCCCCGTCGGCGAGGCCCTCCGCCTCGCTCGAGAGTCCGCGGAAGCGCTGGCGTACGCGCACGCGCGCGGCGTGGTGCATCGCGACATCAAGCCCGAGAACATCCTCCTGTCCGACGGCCACGCGCTGGTCACGGACTTCGGCATTGCACGCGCGGTGAATGCCGCCGACGGCGAACGCCTGACGAGCATCGGGCTCGTGGTCGGGACGCCCGCGTACATGAGCCCGGAGCAGGCCTCGGGCGAGACCGACGTCGACGCTCGCAGCGACATCTATTCGTTAGGCTGCGTGCTCTACGAGATGCTGGCCGGCGAGCCGCCATTCGCGGGGCCGACCGTCCAGGCCATCATCGCGCGTCGGTTCACGGACCGCGCGCCGAGCGTGCGAACCGTGCGCGCATCGCTCACGGCCGAGATCGACGCTGTCACGGCGATGGCGATGGCGACGCTGCCGGCCGACCGATTCGCGACGGCTGCCGATTTCGTGCGCGCACTCGACCAGCTCGCGCTACGGGTAGCGAGCGCGGACTTCCCCGCGACCGCGACGCCGGACACGGGAGCCAGTGCGCCGGTGCCGCCGCAACCCGGACGTCGCCACCGCGTTAGGCAGATCGTGATTGCAGCGGCGGCCATGGCCGTAGTCGGGGCAGGAGCGTGGGCGACGTTGCAGGCCCGGGGCCAGCAAGAGATCGCGCCGGCCAGCACGCGGCAGCTCCGCGATTCGGCGCAATCGCCGAGCGTGGCGGTGCTCTACTTTCACAACCGATCCTCAGATACGCTCGATGCCTACCTCGCCGACGGACTGACGGAAGAGATCACGTCACGGCTGGGCCGGATCGGGAAACTCCGGATCAAGAGCCGAGGGGCCGTAGCGCGCCTCCGTACGTCCGCCACCGCCGATCCGGCGGAGGCTGGCCGACTGCTCGGGGTACAGTACGTCCTGGACGGCAACGTTAGGCGGACCAGCACCGGAGTCCACATCGCCCTGCAGCTCGTTAGCACGGCGGACGTATCCGAGGCATGGACCGACGAGTATGACGTCGCACGCGGCGGCAGCTTCGTCCCGATCCAGGACTCCATCGTCGACCAGGTTGCACTGCACGCCGGCGAAGCATTGAGTGCCGGAGACCGGGCTGTGTTGGTGCAGCCACTGGTCGTGAATCCCGAAGCACACGATCACTACCTGCGCGGCAACTTCCAGCTCGCGAAACGGAACCCGGTGAGCGTCGCGCGCGCGATCGAGGAGTTCGAGATCGCAAGTCGCATCGATCCCGCAATGACCCGAGCACTCGCGCGGAAGGGCTACGCCTACGCTGTTTTCGCCGACTGGGGCTGGCCACACCCGCGCGGGCTCACGCGTGGCGAGCTGCTCACGCGCGGCCTGGCCGCCGCGGACAGTGCACTTGGGCAGGATACCGCCAGCGCCGAGGCCTGGTTGGCACGCGGGCACCTGCTCTTCCTTCGCTTCCCGCGCACCCTCGACGGCGTCGTTCCCGCGTTCGAGCGAGCCGTCATGCTCGACTCCACGAACGCGGAAGCACAGTACCAGTACGGCCAGGCGCTCATGGCGTCAGGGTTCGCCGCGCCGGCGATCGCGCACTACCGCCGCGCCATCGCCATCGAACCCGACTGGGCGTCGCCGCTCATGTCGCTGGGATCGCTCGTCGCCCGATCGGGCAAGTACGATGAAGGCCTCCGCTGGCTCGACAGCGCCATCGCGGTAGACCCATCGTCGTCCTACTCGTTCGCCGCGCGCTCGACTACGCGCACTGCTGCCGGAAAAGTTGCGCTCGCCCTCGAGGACGCGCGGAGCGCAGTGCGAGTCGCGGCTGGGTATCGGGTCCCGCCGTTGGCCGCGATGGCCATCGCGCTTGCAGCCAGTGGCGACACGGTGACCGCGCGCCACTGGGCCGACAGCACGTTCCGTTCGGTGCCCGACACCACTCGGCTGTCTGCGACGGATGCCCTCTACGTCGCGGCAGCGTTCGTCCGAACTGGCCAGACGGCGCGCGGCCTCAGTATGCTCGAGCGATCGAGCCCCGAGAACGCGTGGCTCTGGTTCTACATGACCTCTCCGCTGTTCGACGGCGTACGCACCGACAAGCGGTTCGTTCGCGTGAGCGAGCGCGCGAAGCCACCAGGTGCGTAACCGTCCAGTGAACAGACGGCGCGGTTGCCTACTACTGACGTGGCTTCTGAATCGCGACGAGCTTGTCGGTGCCGAGTCCGGTCATGACTGGCGTCGGACCACCGATCGCCTTCCACATCGCCTGATCGCGAAGAACGTCGATGCATAACGGCAGGTGCCCGTCATGCGAGAACAGCACGCCGCCAGGAATGAGTCGGGGATAGAGTTGCTCCAGACACGTCCGCGTGGACGACGCGAGGTCGACGTCGATGAAGCCAATCGCGATGGGGTCGCGAAACTTGGGCATCGTGTCGCTGAGCCAGCCGGGAACCATCTCGCACACTGACAGCTCGCCCCAGCGCTCCACGTTATCAGAGACCTCCGACAGCCTGCCGACGTACGACCCCTTCGCGAACCGAGCCGTGTCGCCGAAGATCGTCGTGTCGTGCGGTTCGTCGTTGTCCGGAATACCTTCGAACGAGTCGAATACGACGAGCCGGCGCCCGACTTCGGCTGCGGCAATGCTGAGCTTGGCGGTACTACCGCCTTTGAAGCATCCCGCCTCGACAATACAGCCGGGCCGATCGGCCGGAATGGCGAATATCTCTTTCAGGATGCGAACCATCTCTTCGTGCGTGTGCGCACACTGCACATGCTCGTGCGCATCCAGGAGTCGCCGTACGAGTACTCCGCGGCTCTTGTAGTCGAGAGTCCCGAGCCTGCCAAGCTGGAGCGACATCAACGGCCACTCGGCCCGTGCACGCCGTACCCCTTTTATGACGGCTCGCCGCGCTTCGATGACCGGGCGCGGTACATATGACCGAATTCGCTCCTTGAACTGCAACTGCATTTCCATAGCTCCCTCAGGTGCTCTTACGTCGGACGCGGAAGAAAGTCGACTCATATGCAGGAAGCAAGCTAGGCGGTATGTCGCCTTATCATGAGGAGGGGCCCCGGCTCCTGCCTCCACTGTGATCGCGAACGCGGGCACGCCCCGCCTAACGCGGACGTTGAGACCGTTCCGGGCTTGAGCAGCACCACCCATCGCACGCTTTCGGTGCACGGGTGGCAGGCATGGAACCTCCTCCGCAACGGATTGGCCTCGATGCGGATCAGTCAGTGTGGCCGATCGGCATGGCAGCGTAGCGCGGAGCTACCTCATTCCGCGATTGGCTCTTAGGATGACTCCTACTCCTCATCGGTGACGACGAGCTCGGAATCTCTCCAGCTTCAGTCCAGTCGCAGTGCCACCACTGGGTCGGTGCGCGCGGCTCGACGCGCGGGGAGGTACGACGCGAGCAGTGCAACGATCAGCAGTGTCGCGACAGCCAGCGAGAACGTCATCGGGTCGGCCGCAGTTACGCCGTACAGAAGCCCCGAGAGAAAACGGGTGAGGCCGAGCGCCCCGAGGACGCCGATGATCGCTCCGGCGGAGGCGAATGCCAACGAACGACCAACGATCAGGCGCAGCACGTTGCCGGACGACGCCCCGAGCGCGACGCGCACACCGATCTCGCGCACACGCTGCTGCACACCGTACGACACCACGCCGAAGATCCCAATCGCTGTGAGCGCGAGCGCCGTTCCGGCGAACAGCGTCAGCAACGTCGTCTGAAAGCGCTGCTCCGCGAGCGACGCCCCCACGATACTCGGGAGCGACTGGAGTTGCGGAGCGGTGATTCTCGGATCGATGCTGCGGACCGCGTCATTGACTGCGGATTGCAGAGCCGTGCCGGGCATCGACCGGATCACGAGGAGCGGCGACGAGACCATCCGGTCCTGCGCCTGCGCCATCGGTACGAACACTGTTCGCCTCGGTGGCCGATCGAGACCGATCTCGCGCACGTCGCCGGCGATCCCCACGATCTCGACCGTGCCCTCGAATTCCTTGGCAATCCAGTGGTCCTTGTAGCGACCGACGTCGATCTGCTCGCCTAACGCATCCCCATCGGGGAAGAATCGCTTGGCCATCGCCGCATTCACGATCGCAACGCGCGGCGCGCGGCGGTCGTCGCTCGCGGTGAACTGTCGCCCCCGAAGCAGCGGAATCTGTAGCGTCTCGAAGTACTCCGGCGTGACCCAGCGATACTCGACGCCGCCATCACCGCTCTCGGCCACTCCGGCCAGCGCAACCGGCATGTTCCACCCGTGCTCGAGGGGAAAGTTGGGAAGCCCCGCGACGCGCTGCACCCCTGGTATATGGGACATGCGGTCGATCAGCTGTCGCTCGAAGAGCGAGACCGCGTCCATGGTCGAGTAGCCGTCCGGCATGCGGCCGAATCGGACCGCCGTCACGTTCTCCGCCTTGAAGCCAGGATCGACACTGCGAAGCTTCGCAAAGCTCGTGAGGAGAAGCCCGGCTCCGGCCAGCAGTATGATCGCGAACGCGGTCTCGCTCATGACGAGTACATCACGACTGCGTTGTCTGGCTGCCGAGCCTCGCGCGCGCTCGCCTAACACGGAGGCGAGATTCAGGCGCCCGGTCGGAATCGCTGCTGCTATGCCGAATCCGAGCCCGGTGAGCACGACGATGCCGAACGTGAACGCCAGTACCCGGAAGTCGAGCCCGATCTCCTCCGCGCGGGGCAGTTGCTTCGGCGCGAGTGCCAGCATGGCTCGCACGCCCCACATCCCGAGCACGAGTCCAAGCACGCCCGAAATCGCCGAGAGCACGATGCCTTCGCTGAGCAGCTGCCGCACGATGCGGCCGCGCTTCGCACCAAGCGCTGTCCGCACTACGATCTCACGTTCCCGTGCGGCTGCACGCGCGAGCAGGAGGTTCGCCGCGTTCGCCGCCGAGATGAGCAACACGAAGGTCACGGCGCCGAGCAGGATGAGGAGCGTGCGCTTCAGCGGACCGCCGACGTAGACATCCTGATACGCGAGCATGGTGTAGCCAGCGGGCGCCTTGGCGAGATTCGGATGTTCACGGCGGAACGCATCGGCAACGGTGCGCAGCTCGGCCAACGCAAGCTCGCGCGTGCGATCCTTCTTGATGCGAGCAAGCGCGAGATAGTTCTCCCCGATGTCAGTCGGATCCACACGGAGCTGCAGCGGCACGAAGAACTCGGTGTTCTCCGGCGCATCGGGCACCCGAAGCGCCGGTGGCGCGACGCCAACGACGGTGTACGTGGTACTGTCCAGTTGAACGGCTCGTCCGATCACCGATCGGTCGGCGGCGAATACGCTCCGCCAGAGCGCATCGCTCAACACCACGGCGGCTGGGCCCCCGGGGGCTTCCTCCTCGGGAACGAAGCCGCGGCCGAGAACTGGTGGTGTGCCTACCACCGAAAAGAAATCCGGCGAGACGCGGAGGCCGTGCACCGTTCGAGTGTTCGGTGCGGCTCCGAGCTCACGACTCGACGTCCGATACGTCGTTAGGCCGGCGAACGTCTGGGTGTAGCTCCGGAGAAACTCCAGCTGGAATCCCGTCAACGCGGTGAATCCGCCGTTGGCATATTTCCAACCGACGAACGCGACCTTGTCGGCTTCCGGCACGGGCAGCGGACGAAGCAGAACGCCATTTACGACACTGAAGATCGCCGTGTTGGCGCCGATGCCGAGCGCGAGGGTCAGCACGACAGACGTCGCGAATCCCGGGTTTCGACGGAGCGTCCGACTCGCGTAGCTGAGGTTCTGCCGCAGCTCGTCGAGTCGGCGGCCGGGCATTCCGTCGTGCGCAGACTCTCGCGTCTGTGCGACTCCGCCGAACGTCGCGAGCGCGCGGCGTCGGGCCTCGTTGGGCGGCATGCCGCGCTCGACGTTGCGACGCGTGGCCATCTCGAGGTGGAATGCCATCTCCTCATCCATCTCGCTCTCGGGCGAGGTCTCCTCCGATCGGGGCCCGAGGGCGCGCAGCATACGCGTCAACCAGGACGTCGTCATGGTCATTCTCCCGCTGTCTTCAGCACGAGGTTCACGCCGCGCGACAGGCGTTCCCACTGTGCGCGCTCTTCCCGCAATTGCTCACGCCCGGCCGCCGTCAGCTCGTAGTACCGTGCTCGGCGATTGTTCTCGCTCGTCTTCCACGTCGAGCGAATGAGTCCCTGCCTGACGAGTCGGTAGAGCGCTGGGTACAGCGAGCCCTGGTTCACGCTCAGCAGATTTTCCGAGCGTTGCTCGATCAGCTCAGTGATGCCCCAGCCGTGCATTGGCCCCAACTGGAGGGTCTTGAGGACGAGGAGGTCGAGGGTTCCCTTGATGACTTCCCCGCCGCGTTCGGTATCGGCCACGTCGCACGCTCTCTTCTTTCGTTTACCGAGAGAAGATAGGAATAACTCCTTTCGTTTAGCAAGAGGAAGGTTGGGCAGTGCCGGTTGGTGGGGGTCGTGCTGGTGACTCGGTGACGCTGGGTGCAAGCCACGTCATCCGTTGATGGCTGAGCCGCGGGTATCTTGTTTGCGCTTGGTCGGTCCACCTCACTTGCGAAAGCCACGGAGCCCGTTGAGCCACGACCCCAATCACCACGCGCCT
>Ga0207691_10006588_pt1 | contig 11216 bp, 7 predicted proteins | sample KBSM13metaG_FD_184327 | JGI IMG/M metagenome (GOLD analysis project Ga0207691, IMG submission 184327) | Miscanthus rhizosphere microbial communities from Kellogg Biological Station, Michigan, USA - KBS M1-3 metaG (SPAdes) (version 2) | ecosystem: Host-associated > Plants > Roots > Rhizosphere >...
CGATCACGGTCGCGGCGCAATCGCTCGATGGGCCACCGCCGGTCTCGCCTCGCGACCCAGCTGATAACGGCCTCTGACGGCGTGAGATGTCCACTTCTGCGTGGCGCGCCGCGTAGCGTTTGAGGATGGCGTGATGTCGCTACGTTGCAAGGCATGACCACGCACGCCATGTCAATCCGGCGCCCGCGGCCCTATGGCCTGTACGCCATCTGCTTCGGATTCTTCCTCGTGTTGTTCGACACGAGCGCGGTCAACGTCGCTGTCGGCGCCATGCACCGCGAGTTCGGCGTGATGAGCGACCTGCAGTGGATCGTGAACGCGTACACGATCGTGTTCGCGAGCCTCGTGCTGACCTGCGGCGCTCTCGGCGACCGGTATGGCGCGAAGCGCCTCTATCGGCTCGGACTCGGGTTGTTCACGGCGATGTCGCTCTCCTGTGCGCTGTCGCCGAGCGTCGGGTTCCTGATCGCGATGCGAATGATGCAGGGACTGGGCGCGGCGATGATGCTGCCGGCGTCGCTCGCGCTCCTGAGCCACGCGTACCCCGACCCACGTGCGCGGGCGCGCGCCGTGTCGTTCTGGGCGGCGATCGTGAGCCTGGGGTTCGCGGCCGGTCCAGCGTTAGGCGGCGTGTTCACCAGCTACTTCGGATGGCGGAGCATCTTTCTGCTCAACGTGCCGATCGGCATCGTTGCGCTGCTCATGGTGACGGCGTTCACGGACGAGACCGACCGTGCAACGGCGCGGCCGCTCGACTGGGCCGGCCAGCTCACCGTCTCACTCGCGCTCTGGGCGCTGAGCTACGCATTGATCGAGGCGGGGAATGGCGGCTGGGCCGCGCCGCGCGTGCTGGCCGCGTTTGCCGCGACCATCGTGCTCGCCGGCGTGTGCGCTTTCACGGAGCGACGGAGCCGATCGCCGGTGTTTCCGCCTGCGCTCTTCTCACGCCCCGCGTTCGTCGCGTGCGTTGCCGCCGGGGTCGTGATGAGCCTCGGCGCGTACGGTATCCTGTTCGTCGAGTCGATCTACCTGCAGAGCGTCCGCCACCTGAGCGCGCTGGCGGCGGGCGCGATGATCGTGCCGCTCACGGTGCTCCCGACCGTGACCACGCGGCTGATCGATCGCTATCGCGCGGACATGCCCTTCAAGCCGCGGCTCGTGGCGGGGCAGATCATCGGGTTGGCGGGGGCGGGAGCCATGGTGCTGTCGGTGCCATATCCAGCAACCGCAATCATCCTGATCGGGCTCGGGCTGCTCGGCGTCACGTTAGGCTTCGTGACCCCGGCGATGACGACCGGTGTGCTCACGACGTCGCCGGCGGCGATGTCGGGGCTGGCGTCGGGGATTCTGAATGCCGGCCGTCAGGTGGGCGGCGCGATCGGCGTGGCACTCATGGGCACACTCGTGCAGATGCATCAGGGCCGCGGCATGATGGTGTCGTTCAGCGTGGCGCTGGTGTTGTTCGGCGTCATTGCGGTGGGCGCGCAGCGGGCGATCCCGGAGCCGACGTCGTAGCGGTTCGCGCGGTTCGTTCGTGGGTCGAAACCGCCACGAGCCTAACGCCAGATGACGACGGTTGATACGACCACCGACCGGTCAGTCTGCATGCTGGTCGTACCCGGTCATGAATTGCCGTCCGGTTTGAGGTGCGTACTGCGTTACATGCGCTGATCCACATGCGCGTCGCATCTCTCATCTCAGGAGCAATTCATGCGTTGGTTTTCGTCCCAGGTCGGCACCTTGGTCCTCGCGCTCTCCGCGGTGGCGCTCGGCGCCTGCGCGGATCGCCCCAAGCCCACCGAGGCTTCGCCGCCTGCCGGACCCGACCCACTCATCATCATCGGAGACGGCGGCGGTGGAGGCGGCGGTGGCGGCGACGAAGTCCCGCCGCCTCCCGCGCCCATTACCATCGGGTCGCTGACCAGCGCCGACTTCGAGGTCGCGATCGGCGGGCTTTCCGTACCGTACACGGCGACGCTGAACAATCCGGGACCCCAACGCCTGAACGTGTCGCTCCAGGGCTGGATCACCCAGGGAGCGACGCGCCGCGCCGCCGGCGGCCAGCTCATCACGTGCGGCTTGTCCGCGGGCGTGATGCCGATCGGCAACTGCACGGCCCAGGGCCCGATCGTGGCGTCCAACACGACTGCGGGGAGCGGGGCGTTCGTCCCCGGTAGCGCGACATTCGAGCTGCAGCTGAGACAGGATGGGGTGGTCGTGGGCTCCAAGACCGTCGGTGTCATCCTCGTGCCTAACAGGCCGAGGATCTCCGGCGTGACCCTGAGTGCCGACTCGGTCATCATCGGCGGACCAGGGATCACGTACACGACGTCGCTGCAGAGTCCGGGGCCAACCCGGTCGAACGTGCGGCTCCGCATCTATCTCGGTCAGGCGACGACGCATACGCTCGTGAGTGACGCGCTCGTGGCGTGCGGAGGCGCGTTAGGTGACGTGCCGAAGGGCGCCTGCACGATCCGCGGTGGATTCACAACGCCCTATGCGACAATCAAGCCCGGTCAGGCGGGCGTCGAGATGCAGCTGATCGACACCGGTGCGGTGTTGGAGACGCGGACCACCGTCGTGAAGAGCGTGTCGAGCACGAGGCTCGGCGTCCTGCGTCCGGGTCGTGACTCCATCGCGCTCGGTGGCTCGAGCGTGCCGTACACGCTGACGCTCCAGAACGTGGGACAGCTCCGCTCCGGCATGTACCTCAGGACCGATATTTCTCAGGCGAACACCGGCTCCCCCAGCACGGACCCGCGCCGTAACCTGGACATGGGTCTCGTCGATTGTGGAAGCGGACCGGGCGTGTTGCCGGTGGGTGGTTGCACGGTGTCGGGCGCCTTCAAGGCATCCAACACTGACCTCGGAATCTCGGGCTCGGGGACATTGAAGGTGGGTCAGGCGTTCTTAACGGTGTCCCTGCTGGACTCGACCGGGTACTTCCAGGAGACGAAGTCCGTGTTCGTGACGATCATCCCGAACACGCTGACGATCGCGGGCGTGAGCGCGAGCTCGCTCACTCCCGTCATCGAAGGCGCGAGCGTTCCGTACACCGCGTCGCTCCAGAATCCCGGAGTGAGCCTCTCGAACATCTTCGTGATGGCGTCGGTCGTCCAGGGTACAACGCGGCGGGACGCCGGCGGGACGCTGGTGAACTGCGGGAGCGGGTCGGGCGTGCTCCCGACCGGCACGTGCGCGGTACCGAGTACGTACAGCGCGTCCAACACGCTCGGTGGAACCGGAACGCTCGTGGCGGGTCCCGCGACGCTGCAACTGCGAATCATGCAGGGACTGACTACGGCGCTCTATACGATGAACCTTTCGGTAACTCTCACGACCCCGTAGGGAAGCCTGTAGGGAAGAGCCCGCGGGGCGCGGCTCTACACGGGCCGAGCGGTGCCTATCGTGCGGTGGCTCGCCTCGGATCGTCGGTGATGAACCAGGGACGGTGGCTATCGGCCACCGTCCCCTGCTCGGCAAGCAGCCGAAGCACACGCACATCGGCTGCTCCTCACCCCGACAGGCAGCCGCACCGGTCCACTACTTCTGACGCTTTTCACGCATCCGCTCACGCAACTCGTACTTCCAGTCGTGGGCGACGACGATCTGATCGTTAGGCCCGACGGCCTGCAGCAGCGCGAAGGACTTGCCGTCGGGCGACACGTCGTAGTTCGCGTGTTGCGGAACGTTGAGCAGGTAGTTGCCTTCGAACATCGGCGTCCGCGCCGTCACGGCGAAGTCCGGACTCGTGCGAATCGTCGCGGCGTGGAGTCGACCGTTCGACACGTAAAAGATGCGCTTCCCGTCGCGCGACCACACGGGCGCCATGCCTCCCGTCGGCGTGACCTGGTAGATCGCCCCGGTGGGCGGGAACGGCTGCACGTACACCTGCAGGGTACCGTCCTTGTTCGAGCCGTACGCGACCCACTTGCCGTCGGGTGAGAACTTGGGGGAGATCTCCGCCGCGGGTGTGGCCTCAATCGGTTTGCTCGTGGTGTCGCCTTCGAGCCGGCGATAGAAAATGTCCACCGGTTGCGTGGGCGTCGAGCGCCAGTACACAAGCGTGCGGCCGTCGGGGCTGATCACGCCCGCGTTGACCGTTTCCGGAGCGCGCTCGGCCAGCTCGCGGACGCCGCTGAAGTCCGAGTTCCGCCACCAGAGCGAGCTGCCTCCCGAACCGCTCGACGCGTACAGCACGCGTTTCCCGTCAGGGGTCCACTCCGGGCGCGAGTTGCGCTCACCCTCCGAAGTGAGCTTCGTCGGCGTTCCCGACGCGATGTCGTGGATCCACACGTCGCTGCCCCTGCTCGACGCGATCGCGAGCGCCAACCGCGATCCGTCGGGCGAGAACCGCGGGGCGGCGTAGTCGCGCGGTTCGGCCAGGAGGACGCGTGTCCGCCCCGTCACATCCGAGAGCACCACCTCGCTGGTCCTCGCCGCGCTCACGTACGCGAGCGATCCACTCCGTGAGACCGCCGCGCGAACCAACCCTGATTGACTGATGTCCGCCTGATCGACGACCTGAACCGGACGGCCTGTCACTCGGTGCGCCGCGACGTCGAACGCAACGGCCATGATCGCGCCGGCCGATGTCCCGTAAATGAGGTAGCCGTCGACGACACCAATGGGCGATGCGCCACCGATGTCCAACACGGTCGCCCGCCCGGTGCTCAACGACATGACACCGATGCGGGACGTCTGCATGCTCCCGCGCCAGCTCAGATACACGACCGTCTCGCCATCATCCAGCACGCGAGGACTTCGCTGCCCGCGCTCGCCGTCAACACCCGCGCCGCGCCCGATGGGCCGGAATTGGCCACCCGCGGACGGGACGGTCATCAACCTGTCCTTCACTGATGCGATGATCACGTCGCCGGGCGCCCACGCGGCGCCCAGCACCGGAGCGCCTTCCGCGACGTCGACTGCGGGGCCGCCGGCGAGCGGCACCCTTCTCACAATACGTGCGCCCGGGTTCGAAAAGCCGAGCGATGTCCCGTCAGGCGAGAAGAACGGTCCAATCGCGGGATCCGCCTCGCGGATCACCCGCGTGGCCAGTTGCCCAACTTCGCGGATGGCGAGCCGTTGATCGCCTGCCTCGGTCCGCAACGTGAACGCGATGAACCTTCCGTCGGGCGAGATCGCGATCTGTGTGCCTGGTGCAACGTCATCGCGCGGTCCGCCAGGGGCGATCGTGAATCGCACGGTGCGTCCATCGATCTCGTCAGGCCCGCGTGTCCAGCCCCACGCGGCCAGCGCCACGCCGATCCCGGCCAGGGCGAGCGCACCGAGGACGATGGGATCGCGCGAGCGTCGAGCCCCGGACCTCGCGCGAGTCCCTAACGCGGCGGGTAGGGAAGACGCATCCAGCCGAGCGGGATCGGCAACGAGTCTTCCCTGCAGGGCCTCGGCGAACTCACGCGCGGTCGCCCACCGATCCGCTGGCAGCTTCTCGAGCGCCCGCTCGATCGCTGTCGCGGCGTACGCGGGGACGTTAGGCCGGACGGTGCGGATGCCACGGGGCCGCTCCGTCAGCACGCGCGCGATTACCGCCTGCATCGTGCTGCCGGTGTGGGGTGGGTCGCCGGTCAGCATCTCGTAGGTCACCGCGGCGAGCGAGTAGATATCGCTGCGCGCGTCGATCGTCTGGTCGCCCGTGGCCTGCTCGGGGCTCATGTACTGCGGCGTACCTAACGACACGCCGGTCTGCGTCATCCGCACGCCTCCGGCATTGCTCACCGCCAGCGCGATCCCGAAGTCGGCGACGACCGGCTGCCCCGCTTGCAGCAGGATGTTCTCCGGCTTGAGGTCGCGGTGCACGACGCCATGCGCGTGCGCGTACTCGAGCGCGCCGGCGACTGCCACCGCAATGCGGACGGCCTCGTCCACAGGAAGCTGTTTCTCGCGATCAATGCGCTGCCGGAGGCTTTCCCCGTCGACGTACGGCATCACGTAGTACGGTTGCCCGTTCACGTCGCCGGAGTCGAACAACGGCAGGAGGTTCGGGTGCTGGAGGTTCGCGGTGACGCGAATCTCCGCGAGGAAGCGGTCGACGCCGAGGGCGGCGCCGAGCTCCGGGTCGAGGAGCTTGAGCGCGACGGCGCGGCGGTGGCGGATATCGCGCGCGAGGTACACGGTCGCCATACCACCGCGGCCGAGCTCGCGCTCGATGACGTACCGGTCCGCGACCGCCGAGGTCAGTTCGCTGGGAATGCTCACGAAGGCGCGATCAGAGGTGACGCTCCGAATCTAACGGCCTCGGGGTAGCTTCATCGACATCTCCCGCCGCTCGCCGTATTCTCGAGGCCACGTCTCCAACCAAGGCTCCGCCCCGTGACGCTGCGCATCGCCTTCCTGCTGCTTTCGCTTCTCGCCACCGCGCTGCCCGCTCAGGAGCGCGACGTCGTCGTCACCGGCGGCTGGCTCTTCACGTCGACCGGCAACGATCGCATCCGCAATCCTGGGATCCTGATTCGCGGCGGCAAGATCGTGCGCGTGGGCGGCGACGTCTCGATCGCGGCGCCTAACGCCGAGCGAGTCGCGGTCGCCGATACGGAGACAGTGATACCCGGCCTGTTCGACCTCCACGCGCACTACGCGATAGAGCTCTTTGGCGCCGGCCGTAAAGATGAAACCGCTGCGTACCCATCGCTGTTTCTCGCGAACGGTGTCACGGCGACGTTCCCGGCGGGCGAGATGGATCCGAACGTCATGCACGACCTGCGCGTCCGGATCGAGAATGGGGCCGAGCCCGGACCGCGACTGCTCAACTCCGGTCCGTACTTCGGCACGGCGCGGCCGGGGTGGGATCGCGACATCACCGCGCAGCAGATCTACGACGAGGTGGATCACTGGGCGGAGCTCGGCGTCAAGGGATTCAAGGCGAAGGGCATCACGCCTGAGGAACTACGCGCACTCATCGAGCGAGCGCACTTTCACGGGCTGACGGTCACCGGCCACTTGGATAGTGGCAATCGCAACAGCGTGAACCCGCGCGACGCGATTCTCATGGGGATCGACCGGATCGAGCACTTCATGGGCGGCGACGCATTCGTAGCGGACAAGTCCGCGTACGCGTCGTACGAGCACATGACGTTCGCCACGCCGGAGTTCAAGCGCATCGCGCAGCTCTACAAGCAGGAGCACGCGTACTTCGACGCGACACTCAGCGCGTACGGCTACTACGGAAAAAAGGATCCCGACGTCTTCACGTATTTCGTCGACGAGAAGAAGTTCCTCACGCCGTACATGCGGTCGGTCATCGACGCGCGTGCGCCGCGGCCGGTGAACGCGCAGTTCGAGAACATCTACTGGACGAAGCGGAAGGAGATCAAGGCGTTCTACGACGCCGGCGGCGGCGATCTCATCACGTTAGGCACCGATCATCCGAGCTGGGGCGAGTTCTTCACGCCGTTCTCAGTCCACCGCGAGCTCCAGTCGCTCTCACGCTCTGGTATTCCGAACGCCGCCGTGCTTCGGATCGCCACGATCAACAGCGCACGCGCCATCGGACTCGGCGATCGGCTCGGGTCGATCGAGGTGGGGAAGTGGGCGGACCTCGTGGTCGTTCGCGGCAATCCGCTCGCGGACATTCGTCGCACGCGCCAGCCGCGTCTCGTGATCAAGGCGGGGCGAGTCTACGATCCCGCCGCTCTCATGGCGTCGGTGGAGGGAAAGATTGGCCCGATGAGCGCTGCGGATACCGCCGCCTGGGCTCCGACACCGCGTCGGGGCCGCCCAGGAGCCGATCGATGAACCGTTGGCACTCCTGGAGAAGCTGCACGTCTACCAAGTAGCCCTGCGACGCCTACACGTCCGCGCGATGGACTTCAGCGCGGCGGCGTCTCGCCGGCGGCGATCGCCTCCGCCTCGAGCCATGCATCCTCACGGGTCTTCGTCTTGTACTCATCTTTCTCGTGCATGTCGAGGCGCAAGACTGTGTTGCCGATTCGCACCAGTGCCATTCACCCTGCGCGCGCTGCGTCCATCGCGTCGTTGTCGTCGACGGCAAGCCGACGAAGGCGGTGAGCCCGAACGGTCTGGCATTCAGTCCTGACGGCTCGCACTTCGCGTACGTCGAAGGTCAGAGCAACCGCGCGGTCGTCGTGGATGGTGTCCAGCGCGTGCCGGCGATGTTTGCGCACCAGCCGGACGATGTCCCGGCCGAGTTCGTGTTCAGCCAGGATGGAAAGCATCCCGCCTTCGCGCCGGACGCGATGGGGACGTACGACATTACCTTCACGCCCGACGGGAAGCATCTGATGTGGCTGGGCGGCCGCGGTGAAAACCGGCTGCGCGTCTACGTCGACGGAGAGCCGGTGCCCGAGTCGGATCAGCCGGCTACGTCACGACAGTCCGTGGAGACGTGGTGGAACATGGGCGCGGACGGCGTGCTCACGCCTTTTTCCGATTCACTAGTCGATCGGCGGAGCCGACGTTATCGCACGCGTTTACCGTCGGCATCCCACACCTGGACAGGATCGAGCTCCTCGTCAACTCCGCGACTGGGAGTCCGCGCGTCGTGAACGGGCAGGAAATAAGCGCTGCGGGCCGGATCGAGTGCGAGCTCCGATTCTGGCGCCCGGTCGTGCGGTACCTCATCTTGTACCCGGTAGGCCACCGCCATGCACCAGTAAGCTGACCGAGCGATGCGACCACCGGGCCGACGATGAGCGAGCCCGCCGCCGACTTTGCACGAACGGTCGTCGACCGCTACCGCATCGAGCGCGAGCTCGGTCACGGCGGCATGGCGACGGTCTTCTTCGCTGAGGACCTTCGGCACGGCCGACCCGTCGCGATCAAGGTCTTGCACGCAGAGCTCGGGGCGTGGTTAGGCACCGAGCGTTTCCTCGCGGAGATCAGGATCACGGCGCGGCTGCAGCATCCGAACATCCTGCCGCTTCTGGATAGCGGTGACGCGAATGGGCGCCTGTACTACGTCATGCCCTACGTCGCGGGCGAGACCCTGCGAGCACGCCTCGACCGGGAGCGTCAACTCCCGGTGCCTGATGCGACCCGCATCGCGAAGGAGATCGCCGCGGCGCTCGCGTACGCCCATGCCGTGGGGATCATTCACCGAGACATCAAGCCCGAGAACATCCTGTTTGGCGCACCTAACGCGGTGACGCCGCCGCCCGTACTGCTCGCGGACTTCGGCATCGCCCGATCGATCGACGCGAATGCCGATCGGCTGACGAGCACCGGCATGTCCGTCGGGACGGCTGCCTACATGAGCCCCGAGCAGGCGACGGGCGAGCGCGAGCTCGACGGACGCACCGACATCTACTCGTTAGGATGCGTGCTGTACGAGATGCTCGCAGGGGAGCCGCCGTTCAGCGGCGCCAATCCGCGCGTCATCCTGTCGAAGCAGCTGACCGATCCGGTGCGCCCGGTGAGCCGGCTCCGCGAGAGCGTTCCGCCGCATGTGGACGCGGCGCTGGCGATCGCCCTCTCCCGCTCACCCGCCGATCGGTTCCCCGACGTCGCCACGTTCGCTGCGGCGCTCGACCGCGCCGATTCGCGGCCGGTAGGATCCGCTAGCGCGAGTCAAGCGGCGGGGCGCCGGCGCGTCATGCGCGTTGCCGGCCTCGTTGCCGGCCTCGTTGCCGGCGTCCTTGGCGTCGCCGCCGCCGCGCGGCTCTGGATGTCGAGGCCGAGTGTGGCGTTAGGCATGCCGGTCGTTCGGATGCAGAGATTCACGACACTCGCCGGCGATACGGCCAGCGCCTATCTCGCCGCGACCCTCGAGCAGGACGTGACGACCGCGCTCGCGGGCACAGGCGTCGCCCGCGTCTTCGTCATGAATTCCACGCTGGAGTCGGGATTCGCCGTCGCCGGGACCGCGACCCGCGTCGCGGACTCGGTCGAGTTGCGGCTCACGGTGGCGAAGGAGCCGACCGGGGAGTTGGTCGGCACGAAGATCGTTAGGCAGCCGGTCGGCCGGTCGCACGAGTTACCGGAGGCCGTGACCGACTCGATTCTCTCGCTGCTCGGCCGCCGACGTCGAGTCGCGACGTCGCGTTCGATTCCCACGAAGGATCCCGTCGCTTACGATCTCTTTCTCAAGGGCCGATACCAGACCGACCGTCGTACTGAGATCGGGACCCAGCGAGGCGTGGCCCTGTTCCGTGCCGCGGTGGCGCGCGATTCGGCCTTCGCAGACGGCTGGGCCGGGCTCGCCCTGGCATTGCGGCAGGCAAATCTACGGGGGTACCGAATTCCAAGCGTTCCTCGCAGCGCCCTCATCGCGGCGATCGTCGACGCGAGCGAGCGCGCGCTCGAGGCCGACAGCACCCGCTCCTACGGCTGGATCGCCCGCGGGATGACGCTCCGGGACATCGAGCCGAGCTCGCGGCGCAATGCGATCCTCGCCTACCAGCGCGCGATCGCGCTCGATTCGAGCAACGCCGACGCCTGGCACTTCTACGCTGTCGCGTGGGATGACAGCCTCGAGCCGGGACGCGCGCGTGTCGCGTGGCAGCGGGCGCTGCGTATCGATCCGAGCCACCGACTGTCACTGGGGTTCCTGGGCCAGCACTTCAACTGGATGCGTCAGTTCGACAGCGCCGCTCGGTGGGCCGACAGCGGTCGGCGAATCGACCCGACGAACCTGCTCGTGCGCCAACAGCTCGGGTTCGCGAAGCTGCACCTCGGCGACACCGCCGCCGCGGCCGAGAACTTTCGGGCGACCATCCAGATCGGGAAGGGACCGGACGAGGTAGTCGGGTGGGTCGGCCTGTCGGACGTCGCGCTTCGGGAGGGCGATCGCCGGGGTGCGGATAGCCTGTTCGCGCATGCGCTGGCGCTCGTCGACACGCTCCACCCGACGCTCCATGACGCGGCCAACATTGCGTGGGGTTACGTCGCGTTAGGCGACACGACGCGGGCGCTTCGCATGCTCGAGCGCTTCGACCCGAGGACGGATTCGCACTACCAGCTGCATCTCCATTGCGATGCGGGGCTGGATCCGTTGCGGGCGCTACCGAGGTTCAGGGCGCTGATCGTTCGGACGGCGAACGTCTGCCTCTGAATCCGCCGAAATTTAGGGTTTTGAAACAACGGCGGAGCGTCATTCGTATGGGTTGGCCATAGGAAGCCACCCCGCCGCCACTCGAGTCGATGAAACCCAACGCGTTGTTGACGATCGCGTCACTGCTGTCGATCCTGCTCATGACGCTGCACGTAACGGACGACATCGTTCGTGGGCTGTCGCCGGC
>Ga0207691_10006593_pt1 | contig 11211 bp, 11 predicted proteins | sample KBSM13metaG_FD_184327 | JGI IMG/M metagenome (GOLD analysis project Ga0207691, IMG submission 184327) | Miscanthus rhizosphere microbial communities from Kellogg Biological Station, Michigan, USA - KBS M1-3 metaG (SPAdes) (version 2) | ecosystem: Host-associated > Plants > Roots > Rhizosphere >...
TCGCACCAGCTCGACGCGCGTCGGGAACGCACTCTCCGCATCGATGAACAAGCGCACCGGCGCGCCATCGAGACCTAACGACAGGACGCGATGCGTGATGCCACCCAGCACTGTGTCACGCCCGAGGCGCAGATCCCGCGCGTCGAGCGCGGTGAGCAATACGCGCTCGGGAGAAAGCGCGAGCTCCTCGCTGGCGGTAGTGAGGTCGACGTTCGCGCCCATCACCAACGCCGTTCCGCGAATCGCGGCCGGTACTCCTCGGTTCACGATCGTCGTCGTGGTGAACCGACCGGCGCGCATGGGCACGGCCTGCACGAGCGTGCGACGCAGCACGCTGTCGTTGCCCGACCTCAGTGTCGTCACGGTCTCCGAGATGACACGCGGTGGTGCATCGCCCCGCGTGATCGTCGACACCAGATATTCGGAGCCGACTTCTTCGACCCGCACGCCGCGAAGTGCGCGGAGGCGATCGATGCCGCCTATCGCTTCGGCGCTCGCGAGTACGACGTCGCGCGCTGTCTGTGCTCGGCGCGGCGCCGGATTGGGCCTGCGAGTGACAACCGCGGAGGAAAGGGAGAAGGCGAAGCCGGCGGCGAGGACGGCAGTGGTCGCGGAGCGTAGCATGAAGGCGGGACGGAGAACGGGTGACAGGTTGACGAGCGCCCACTATGGCCCGACTGCTTCCGCCCTGCCCTGCTCATGCAGCGAACGCGGCTTCCGTGCAGTAAGCGCCGCGACGCGTCAGCGAGCGCCACGCCGCTTACTCGACCACGATCGCGTCAGCGCTTTGCGGCGGCCCCGCCAAAGCGCACGAGCACCGTGTCGCGACGAGGCTCGCTCACGCTGATCCGACTGCCGTCCTCGAGGCGAAGATCGACCTGTCCGCGCTCACCACGCGTGAGCTCGCGCACGCGGTCGATGTTCACGATCGCGCCGCGGTGCACGCGCACGAACCGCGCTGGATCGAGCTGCCACTCGAGCGACGACAGCGACTGCCTGACGAGAAACGACCCACTGACCGTGTGCAGTCACGAACACGACCGCGGGAAGCCCCTCTCTGGCGAGCGATGCGAGCACGGCGAATCCGTCGAGCTCCGGCATCTGCACGTCGAGAAACACGAGGTCGGGCGCGAGCTGTCGGATCGCGCCTAACGTCTCGACACCATTGCGACTCTCGCCCACGACCTCCACGTCCGCATAGCCCGCGAGCAACCCCCGAACCACGCTCCGCGCGAGCGGCTCATCATCGGCAATGAGCGCGCGGATCACTGGACCTCCGCGTACGACGACTGAAACGCCACGCGGAGTGACGCCGTGGCGCCGCCGAGCGTGCCGGCGCCAAGCGTGAGGGAACAATCGGCGCCGTAGAGCCGCGTCAGGCGGGCACGCGTATCGGCCAGCCCGAGGCCGACGCCAGCCGATGCCGCCGAGCCGCGAGCGGCCGCCGCGCCATCCGCCGTCATGCCAGGACCGTCGTCACTCACGTCGATGGCGAGCGCACGTCCATCGCGTCGCGCGGAAATACGCAGCCGCCCCGCATTCCACGACGCAGCCACAGCGTGTCGCATCGCATTTTCCACCAGTGGCTGGACGACGAGCGACGGCACCACCGCATCGCCTACGCCAGGCTGCAGATCCCACTCGACGCGCAGCCGATCGGCGAAGCGGACCGCCTCGATGTCGAGATAGCGGCGCACGAACGCGAGCTCGTCACGAAGACGCACCATGTCCGGCGCGTCACGGGAGATCGCCTCGCGCAGCAGCTCACCCAACTCGGCCACGACGCGAACCGCCGCCGCATTGTCGCCCCCACGCACCAGCGCGCCTATCGAGTGAAGGGCGTTGAACAGGAAGTGCGGGTGAAGGCGTGCCCTCAGTGTCGCCAGCTCGGCGCGCGCGAGCTGCTCGCTCAGCTCCGCATCACGGACCTCTCGTTCCCTGACCGCCGCGCGTAGTCCAGCGCCGCGCCGGCCGCGATGATGGCACCCCACACGAGCGCCCGATGGGCAGCCACGCGAGCGACACGCGCCACAGATAGCTGCCGAACGGGATGCGCACTGGTCCTCCCACTACGAGGTACGTCGCGCCTGCGTAGACGGTGCCGCGCAGACACGCAGCGGCACCAATGCCCGGCGCGTGCACCACAAGCGACTTCGCGGCCGGCGGCCAGGCGATTGGGTAACGACGCGCCAGGCGCATGATCACGGGCGTCAGCGGCATCCAGATCAGCCATTCCGCCAACGCCGGTACGAGCGCTCGCGGCGGGGGCACGGGCGTGCCGTTGATAACCGCGGTCGCGAACATCTGCAGGGCCATGAACGCGGCGGGCACGAGCCACACCGCGACGAGGATGGCCCCCTGGCGTCGCACGCGTGCGTGGTGGGCGGGTGCCGAGGGTGCGGCAGGCGTCGGGGGCATGGCGCAGTCTCATTCCGTGCACGCGTTCGGGCAACGCTGGTCGTGGCCAATCGGCCACGGACCCACACCAGTCCGGCCAACCATCGCGAACCACCCCAACCCTTTTGCATGGTCGCGCGTTAGCTTCCGCTTGGCACTTTCTAGAGTCCTGGGGCGTTCACTCACCGACACGAGGACAGGGGTGGGGACACAGCTACGCGAGCAACACCGCACCGACGAGCGTGACCTCGAGCTGCTGCAACAGCTCACGCAGGCACGGAAGCGGCTCACCGACCAGATCGCGCGACGGATCATCGGCCAGGTCGATGTCATCGACAATCTGGTGGCGGCCATTCTCGCCGGCGGCCACGTGCTGCTGGTCGGTGTGCCGGGGGTGGCGAAGACGCTGCTCATTCAGACGCTGTCGCAGGCGCTCGACCTGAGCTTCAACCGCGTGCAGTTCACGCCGGACCTCATGCCGGCGGATATCACCGGCACCGAGCTGCTCGAGGAAGACCACGCCACCGGTCGCCGAGTCTTCAAGTACATCAAAGGCCCGGTGTTCGCGAACATCGTGCTCGCCGACGAGATCAACCGCGCCCCGCCAAAGACGCAGGCCGCGCTGCTCCAGGCGATGCAGGAGCACACGGTCACCGCGGCTGGCTCGACCCACGCGCTGCCCGAGCCGTTCTTCGTCCTCGCGACGCAGAACCCGATCGAGCAGGAAGCGACGTATCCGCTTCCCGAGGCACAGCTCGACCGGTTCATGTTCGAGCTCCGCATGGGCTACCCGTCGAAGGATGACGAGGAGCGCATCGTCGTCGCGACTACTGGCGCCACGGAGAACGAGATCGTCCCGGTGCTGCATGGGTCGCAGGTCATCGAGCTTCAGAAACTCGTGCGCCGCATCCCTGCTCCGCCGACGATCGTGAAGTACGCGGTGCACCTCGCCCGTGCCACGCGGCCGCAGGAGTCCGACGCCGGCCCCGAAGTGCGGAAATACGTAAGCTTCGGCGCCGGGCCCCGTGCGTCGCAGTATCTGGTGTTAGGCGCCAAGGCGCGTGCCGCGATGGACGGACGCCCCGTACCGGACATCGACGACGTACGAGCCATTGCGCTGTCCGTGCTGCGACACCGCGTCGTCATGAACTTCCAGGGCGAAGCGGAAGGCGTGAGCGTCGAAAAGCTGCTGCCGCTCAACGAGAAGCGTTAGGAAACGCGTCCGCAAGAAGTCAGGCTCCGGAGGGCGCATGCGCCCTCCCGGAGCCTTTTTCATCCGCTCCCCGCGGTCACATCCACAGAAACGTCAATCGTTAGGCACCGATCGTCTTACGGCCGAGGGCGGCGTGCCCTCGGCCGCATGGAATGCGCGCGTCAAATGACTGTGGTCCGCAAAGCCCGCGTCGTGCGCGATGGCCGCAATCGACCGGTCACCTCGAATGAGCTCGGCCTTCACCCACTCGATCTGCCGACGGCGTTGGTACTGCCACGGCGTAACCCCGTAGCGCCGCTTGAACGCCCGCGCGAACGACGACGGATGGAAACCCGCGACCGCCGCCAGCTCCGCGAGTTGAAACGCGCGGGTAAAATGCGCGTCGATGAATTCGCGCGCGCGCGCGAGTCGGGCAACAGCCCGTTCGCGGTCTCCGGGTGCGTGGCAGGTAGAGGTCGAGCGGACGAGTTGCGCGAGCATGGCCAGCACCAGCCCCTCGATGGCAAGGTCGCTCGCCTGATCGCGATGATGAAGCTCCCACTGTAGCTGGCCGGCGAGCGTACGCACGGTGCCATCCCCGACAATGGCCGCCCTGCCTAACAACCGCCTGATGCGTCGATCGCCGAGCGTTTGCTCCAGCGGAATATCGACGATCGTGAGCCGTGTGCCAGCCGGATCGAATTGATTGGCATGCGGCTCTTCGGACGGCCGGATGTGCAGCATGCCGGCGCCGCAGACGGCCACTCCGCGGCGGGTCGTCTCGAGAAAGCTCCCGCGTGCGACGAACGAGAATGCCGGGCGCGCGTGTGTGTGGGTAGGCAGTGACATGCCGTTCGTGTATTCCGCGTCGAGAACCTGGTAGCCGGCAACCTCCGCGACGGCGATGCGTCGACCCGCCACGTCCGCAGTCGTGTCATGTGACGTCGCATATCCAGGCCGTGCTTCGATCATCAGTCCCGTCCACGGAGAATCGACATGGCCAAGGTGGGGAGCGGGAACAAGAGCCGCCAACGCAATCTCATCAACTTTCAAATGAGCCGCGCTCATGGCTCCGCATGTCGCGCGGGCATGGCTGCGATCATCCAAGCGCCGGCACGGATCTGACAAGCGCTCCGTGTCGCCGAAGCCGATGATGCGCTCGAGACGAAAGCATGCTCCACCTTGATCCCCAGGAGTGCGCGATGATCCTCGAGGTCCGCCACCTTCGTATTCTCGCGGCGATCGCCGATCACGGGACCGTATCGGCCGCCACGAAGCAGGTTTACCTGACGCAGTCGGCAATCAGCCATCAGCTGATCGAGCTCGAGCAGCGGCTCGGAGTACCGTTCTTCCACCGCACACCGAAAGGCATGGTGCCTACGGATGCGGGTGCCGAGATGATCAGGGTCGCGCGCGACGTGCTCGCTCGGCTGGCGACCGCGGAAGCCTCGATGCTGCGGTCGACGCCACGCTTGGCCGGTCGGCTGCGCATCGGCACGGACTCGCCGCTTGCGCTCACGTGGCTGCCGGCCGCCGTCGCGAGCGTCCGTCGCCGGCTGCCGCACATCAGGGCGGAGCTCGTTCCGGAGACCCTCGCTCACGGCGTCGACGCCCTGTTCGAAGGCCGCTTCGAGCTCGCGGTCAGTGCTGATCCAGAGCCGGACCCACGACTCGATCTCGTGCCGTTGTTCGACGAGGAGCTCGTCGCGTTGGTCGCGAGTGCCCACCGGCTCGCCGATCGCCCTCACCTCTCGAGCGGTGACCTCCGCGTCGAGCAGCTCGCGGCTCACACCGCGCGGCCGGCGGAGCAGCGATGGCTCACGGATCGGCTCGCGGCTGCCGGTCTCGAGCCGATGCGCCTAACGCCCGTGACGCTCACGGAGGCGATCATCGGGCTCGCCGAAGCCGGTGAAGCAGTCGCAATCGTTCCACGCCCGATCGCCGACGCTGCCGTGCGAGCAGATCGGGTACGCGCGCTACGCGTAGGCCAGCACGGCTTGCGTCGGCGATGGCACCTCGTGACGCTCGCGACCGGAGTCAGCGCTCTGCATGTGCAATGCTTTGTCGCGGCCATCCAGTCGGCCGCGACCGAGGCTGCTGGAATCTCCGACGAGCGGTCGATGCCCACCCGGTCACCACGCGTGCCGCGATCGGCCTAACGCCTCTCGAGCACCGAAACGCCTCGGTGCCCATCCGAGACGCCGGCCCGGGAGTCAGCCGATAGCCCGCCGATCGGCGCCAATCTCGGCGCGGATCAGATCGAGTACGTAGCGATGGCCGCCTCGCGAGCGAAGGTCGAGCGGACGCAGTCCTGTGTAGCGCTTACAGGTGACGCGCAGCGACGCGCCGGAGCGAAACCCAGCTGCGTCCGCGACCTGGTCCACCGAGCGGGCCGGGTCCTCCAGCAGGTGCGCCGCCACAAGCAGACGCGACCACGTGATCAGCGCCGCTGCCCCCGGAAGACCGGCGCTGCCGAGCCGGCTGACGAGCGTGCGCCGGGCGATGCCTAACGCATGCGCGATACCTTCCACGCCGTCGCTGCCGATGGGATTGTTGAGGCAGTAGGCAAGAATCGGCCGCACGGAGGCGGACACGAACGGGCTCAATTCGGCGAACGCCTGCTCCCCGACGCGGCTCACCGCGGCTCGCGCAATGATCTGGCTGGCGACGGTCCCCACGTCATCGAAGTCTCGAACGATGACGTCGTCGGCACCAGCACGCACGAGGGCAATGAGCGAATGCGTGTCCGCAGCCGTCAGCGCACAATGGGCGATGACCGGGAGCGACGGGAATCCTTGCCGGATTTCCGCCACCGTGGCCGCGGTCTGCCGCCCGATCTTGTCCGTCGGCTCTGTAATGACCAGGTGGACACAAAAGCGGCGAACGAGTGCCCGCAGCCCTTCAATGCGTTCGCAGAAGTGCACCTCGGCCACACCGTGAAGACCACGGCGCAGCACGAGGCGGTCTCTGGGATCGAGAACGAGCGCGGCGACAATCACGCAACACTACTCCCGGCCAGTTGGCCGACGTCGAATCGAGATTGGTATGGCCGAATCGGAGCGGACGGCAGTGCTCCGCGGAGCAGGAGGGTATGGGCCTGCACCGCGCCCGTCAAGAACACCAAAGCTTGCTGTCCGTTTAACGCGTGGCCATTGACCGGTCTGCTCACGGCGTTACGATTAGTGCGCATAGTGTTACCTTGGTAGCAGATCAGTTGGTGTCAGCCCGCGCCCCGCGGGAACACAACAGTCGCGCACAGATTCGACCTGCGCGGAACACGGTCCCATACCCACACCGACCAGCCTATGCCGAGCCGCGCGAGACCCGATAGAGCCTCACGAGCGGGAAGGGTTACGAAGAGCCAAAGGGTGGTGGCCGCTATGAAGTCCAAGATACGAGGCAAAGCCCGCGGCGGCTCACGAAGCCCACGCGTGGTCAGCAGGAATGTCGCGCCGGCCATCGTCGCCATGAGTCGCGCGCTACGCGATGCGCGGACGAAGGCAGAGCTCAGCAAGGCCACAGCCGCCGATAAGATCGGTGTGCACTTCGTGACTCTGTACGCCTGGGAGAACGAGAACCGCACCGACCAGCCGAGCGATGAGAACCTGGCGAAGGCCGCGAAGGCGTACGGCACGACGGCCGAGACGCTGCAGCGGCGCGCGAAGGCAATCGAAGCCGGGCTTAGCGCGGAATCGGGAGCAGGCGACGCCAGCGAAAGCGCCGCTGCCCCAGCGGCGAAGAAGGCTCCAGCCAAGCGCGGCCGCCCAGCGAAGGTGAAAACACGAGGGGCACAACGCGCCGAGGCTCCTGCCCCGCCGGTAGCCAAGAGACCGGTGGGTCGGCCGAGGTCCACACCGGCCGTGAGCGCGCCGGTGCGCGCGCCTGCGAACGGCCGCGTCACGAATCATGCGCAGGTGACGCTGTCTCACCAGGCGTATGCGCGCGTGCTCCGCGTGCTCGCCGATCTCGCCGAGGACCTGTCGCTCTCGCCGTCAGCACTCGGCGCCGCACAGCAGGCGCTCACCGCTCCCGGAATGCTCGACGTCTTCGCCGCGTTCACATCGGCGCCGATGACCGACGCCGACATCCTCAACGCGATCGACGCCACGAGCGTCGCCGTCCGCTCGTTCGTCGCCGCTCGGAAGGTCCCCGCGGGACAACGGTAACACGAGCATGCCCGTTTCGGGCGACCGCCACCACGGCGGCCGCCCGGAGCCGGCTGCGATTCATTGTCGTGCGGTCGGCCTCTGCGCGGCCGGGACGCGTCAGTCGCGCTCGTGTTCGTCCTGGCGGCAGGCGCAGCGCGCCTAACGCTGGCACAGACGTCACCGTCCACCAACGGAAAAAAAGGCGTGGGTCGGCCGTGACAGCATCCGGTTCGACGCCATCGCGTAGCGCCGGTCGCCACCGTGCCCGTCGACTCCGCGACGGGTGAGGTCGACGCCGATAGCGTCATGGGATCGCGATCTACCTGAACGGGCGTCCGCTCTATTTCCGCATGAACGCCCAGGGGCTGCGTGACGATCTGGGCATCATGTCGCCCGGCAGTGATGCGGTGTAGGTGCCGCTCCAGCGCAGACGCAACGAGCTGGTCGTTGCCGTACCCGAGTACTCTGGTGGGTGGGCATTCTGGGCACGGCTGGACGCGGTGAGCCACGACGAATTTCCCCGGGGACTAACTTTGGACGTACCACCAAAGACGGTGGTAGCAATCCGATCAGTTGTGCGAGGTCCCCTGGCCGATGTACGCCACGTGTCTCTTCTGCAACCGCTCGCTCGGGCATAACGAGTCCATCGAGCATTTCCCCATCGGTCGTCGACTCGCGTTCGATGCGGCGAAAGGGCGCCTCTGGGTGGTGTGTCCGTCGTGCGAACGATGGAACCTGACGCCGCTCGAGGAGCGGTGGGAAGCGATCGAGGACGCCGAACGTCTCTACCGCGGGACGCGACTGCGTGCCGCGACGGATCAGATCGGGCTCGCGCGCCTTCGAGACGGAACGGAGCTCGTGCGCATCGGCGAACCGCTACGCCCCGAGTTCGCAGCGTGGCGGTATGGCGATCAGTTCGGCCGACGCCGGCGCCGACAGGTGATCGTCGCGGGCGCGGGGGTCGCCGCGATCGGGGCCATCGTCGCAGGAGGCGTCGCCGTGGGCGCGTCGGTGGGCGGCGTCGGGTGGCTTCTCGCACGGCTCGTGCAATCGGCAATCAAGGGCAATCCACGGAGTGTGGTTGCCCGCATCCGCACCGAGGACCAGCAGATCCTTCGCGTTCGACTCGGCCATCTGTCGGAGACGACGCTGGACCGCGGCAGTTCGGCGCCGCTGTCGGTCGACCTGCGCCACGACGGCGGCAGGTGGGTGTTCGACGGGCCCGAGGCAATGCGTGTCGTCGCGACGCTGATGCCCAAGGTGAACCGCTACGGCGGCACCAAGCAGACGGTCGCCGAGGCGGTGACGGCCATCGAAGAGACGCGCGGCTCCGAAGGATTCCTGGAGGCGCTCGCTCGAAGCGCCCGCGTGTACACGCGACCGCCCCCGAAGCCGGCGCGACGCCTCACGATCATGCACGACATGCCCGACGCCGGCCTGCTCGGCCTATCGCGAGTGCAGCGACTCGCGTTCGAGATGGCGCTGCACGAGGAGGCCGAACGGCGGGCGATGGAGGGCGAGCTCGGCGACCTCGAACGAGCGTGGCGCGAGGCGGAGGAGATCGCCGGTATCGCTGACGACCTGCTCGTGCCGGCTGGTGTGTCGACCCGGATCGAGGAGTTTCGCGAGCGCACGTGATGTCGGGCGCCGTGCACCGCCGCCTAACGTGACACGACTGCGCTGGCGCCGCGCGCCGCGCCGGCGCGAGGTGGTCCGCTCGGCGGACGCTGTCCTGGTACTAGACGGCCCTGTCATCGACCGGTGAAGTTGCGATGTCGCACCGGCGAGGGCGCCGGAGCACGTCTCCTCGACCAATGACAATGCCGAACTCGACTCCTGCGCTGCGCCGCACGGCGGCCCGTGCACTCCTCGTTCTCGCCGTCGCGACGGCCCTCATCGGCTCGACGGTTTCGGTAGCGGCCGCGCAGACGTCCGCTCGAAGCGGCTACGTTCTCGTCGCGAACCAGCAATCGGCGAACGCGTCGCTGATCGATCTCGCGACCGACAGCATGCGCTTCATCGACGTCGGCGTGGGGCCGCACGAAGCCGTCATCGCGCCGAGCGGGCGCGTGGGCGTCGTGACCATCTACGGGACGCAGACGCCCGGCAACGAGCTGGCGATCATCGACATCAAGGCCGGTACCGTGAAGCGCAAGATCTCGCTCGGCGAGTACACGCGCCCGCATGGCGCGATGTTCCTGCCTGGCGACGAGTCGAGAGTCGTCGTTACCTCGGAGGCCACGCAGCGCATCGTGCTCGTCAACATCGAGAGCGGCACCGTGGAAGGGACCATCTCCACGGGCGCGGCCGGGTCGCATATGGTGGGCATTACCCGCGACGCATCGCGTGCGTTCACGTCGGACGTCGGTACCGGCGCGGTGTCGGAGATGGACCTCGTGAAGAAGGCGCTCGTGCGCGTGATTCCGATCGCGCCGCGCGTCGAGGGCATCGCGGTCGCGCCGGATGGTAGCACGGTCTGGGCGGGCAGCAATACGAATGGCACCGTGAGTGTGATCGACACGAAGAGCGGAGCCATCGTCGAGACGTTGACCGGCTTCTCCCTGCCCTACCGGCTTGCGATCTCCGCCGACGGGCGCACCGCGATCATCTGTGATCCGCAGGGGAACGCGATCCACGTCGCGGACGTGGCCACGCGGAAGGTGCTGTGGAAGCTCGAGGGGCTCGCGTCGCCCCGTGGGGTCTCGATCGCGCCTGACGGGAAGACCGCCTTCGTGACGCTGGCCGAGGACCCATCGGTGGGGATTGTGGATCTCGTTGGGCGAAAGGTCGTGCGAAAGATCGGTGTGGGTGCGTCGCCCGACGGCGTCGGATATGGCCCGGCGCCCCGATAGACGCCAACTTCGACGCGTTTCGACACCGGCTGCGACAGTCGTGCGAGGGCAAAATGACGCCTGACTGACGCGTTGCGTTTAATTGGAGCCGTGACGACTTTCTCAGATCCGTACACGGAGCCAGCAGTCCGCATGATTCGCTTGCGGGCGTTAGGGCAATGCGTCGTCGAGGTCGGCGACCATCAGATCACGCCGGAATCGGACGTCCTCTTCGCGCTTCTGCTGTTCCTCAGCATGAGCGCGGGACGCGCCGTTCCCCGCGCTGAGCTGCTGGATCTACTCTGGCCCGATAGCGCGCCAAGAAACGCGCGACATCGCCTGCGGCAGGCGCTCTATCAACTCAAGAAGCTCGGCGCTCCGCTCGGGACGCTCGACTCGTTCGTCAATCTGCGCGAAGCGGACGTCGAGGTCGACTACGTCCTCGGTGCGAGGAGTCGTCAGGCGCTGACGCGATCCGTCGCGGAAACGTCGCCGCTCGACTTCCTTCCGCACTATACGCCAACGTTCTCGGAGCCGTTCGCCCGCTGGGTGGAGTCCGAGCGTGATCGTGTGCGTGGGTCGCTACGTCGCTATCTGCTGGAGGTCGTGGCGGACGCGCGACTTCGCGGGGACCACGCCGCCA
>Ga0207691_10006594_pt1 | contig 11211 bp, 6 predicted proteins | sample KBSM13metaG_FD_184327 | JGI IMG/M metagenome (GOLD analysis project Ga0207691, IMG submission 184327) | Miscanthus rhizosphere microbial communities from Kellogg Biological Station, Michigan, USA - KBS M1-3 metaG (SPAdes) (version 2) | ecosystem: Host-associated > Plants > Roots > Rhizosphere >...
GGGCGAGTCGCGGACGATCCTGTCGCTGGACGCGAAGGGCAGTCTCGACGTCTCGTTCATCGACACCAAGCGGGGCGTCGCCCAGCTGACTCAACAAGGGTGTCTGGTCGGCAGCGATGGCCTGTGGAGCGAGTGGGCGCCGCACGACAAGCTGTGGACGCCGCACGAGACGCTCGACGTCGCCGGTGACTGTCTGGTGCTGAACGCCAGCCGATCGCTGTGCGTCGCCGCCGACGGCAAGATCGAGACGCGCGCGAAGAACGAACCTCCCCTGCCGAAGGATCTTGCGACGATGGCGATCCGCGGTTACGGCCCGGACGCGCGCTGCGCGAGCATGCTCTTGCTCGCGACGTTCACGGGGATGATGCCCAGCATGGCCGTCGTCGACGGCAAGCCTCGACGCGCGCCGCCGCCGGAAGGCTCGCGGTGCGCGGCGTTTCGAAGACCGTGAAGATCCGGAGTAGCCGCACTCCCGCGCTTCGCGCGGAAGCGGCTAGTGGACCAGCGCTTGCGCGTTGGCGGGGCGGGGGTGGATGCCCAGCGGGGCGAGGTGGGGCAGGATCCAGCGCGGTAGCGTGCAGTCGGTTTCGCCGGGCAGCAGGCCCAGCTCTTCGGCTTCGGCGTCGCGCTGCCGCGGCGTGATCGGGGCGCCCTTGGTCAGGCACTCGGTCCACAGCGCCTGCCGCTGCGGCGTCGACCAGCTACGAATGACCCAGGCGGCGGCGCGCGCGCCGAAGGTCGCGTGGCGGGTCTCGTCGTGCAGCAACTCGGTGTAGGCCCAGCCGAACAGGGGCTCGCGCACGAGCGCTCGGGCGGCCGCGAACGCCGAGGCGGTGACCGGCTTGCCGAGCGCGAACTCGGTCACCAGCGTGCGAGCCAACGCGGTCTCGTCCGGGGCGGGGCGCGCGATCGCGCATTCGAACCGCGCGCTCACACGCGCGCCTGGGTCCAGCTCTTCCAGAACGCGCGCGCACACCTCGAGGTGGTGGATCTCGTCCTGCACCACCCGCCCCGCCATCGCCAGGATCGCCGCCGGGGCGTCGAGTGCCGCCAGATCAGCGGCGATGTGGGCGGAGCTGACGATTCCACGCCGTTCGTCTTCCCCCAGCTGGCGCCAGCCCGCCGCGACACGCGTAAGAAGGTGCGGGGCGTAATTCGACCGATCCAGCGAGTGCGACTTCATGCCCGCCTGATCGAGCAAACCGCATGCCTTGGAACCCTTCGCAGCGACGGGGATGCGACCGCCGCTGCCCACGAGAAACCAACGGTTTTTCGTGGCAGCTCGTGGACACCACGACACGGATGTCGCTGGCCCGGAGAACCGTTGCGCGCTGTGGCGCTACACGTGTTACGGCGTGGCGCTACTTCGTACGCAGACGGTGCAGTTCCTCGGCGACCTCGGTGGCGGCCGGGTCGATCGCGAGCAGCCGCTCCAGCTCCTGGACCGCCAGGTCCGGCTGGCCCGTCTGCGCGTAGATCTCGGCCAGGTGCTGGGCCGCGGCGCGGTGCCGTTCGTCCAGCTGAAGCGCGCGCCGCAGCTCCGCGACGGCGGCGCGCCCGGCGCGCGCGTCGGCGGGGGCCTGCCGGAACAGGGCCCAACCCAGCGCGGCGCGGAAGTCCGCCTCGTTGGGGATCAGCCGCGCTGCCTGGCGCAAGGCCTCGACGGCCTCGTGGTGACGGCGCGCCTTGAGGTGCTCCAGGCCGACTTCGTACAGCGCACGCGCCGCTGCATTCGACGGCGAGGTTGCGGCCGGCGCGCTGCTGGGGGGCGGCGGCGTGTACAACCGCGGGCGCGGCGGCGGCGCTTCCTCCTGCGCCTCGCCGTCGCTGCGCGACAGCTTTGCGAGGTACGCCTTGCGCTTGGCCGGATCGCGCAGCGTCCGGTGCGCTTCACCCAGCTTGTCGAAGATCTCCTGCGCCGCCTTGCGGTCATCTTCCGGTGACAGCCGGTAGCGGTCCGCGTGAAAGCTGCGCGCCAGCGCTTCGTAGGCGCGGTCGATGTCGGCGGCCGGCGCGTCGCGCTCGACGTCCAGCGCCCAGAAGTAGTCCTGCGTGCGGACGGTCTGCAGCATCATCGACAGCTGGCCGCTGGCCAGCGGCGCGGTCGTCGGCGGCGGCGTGGCGGGCGCGCCCAGCACGGGAACCGAAGACGGCGACGGCGCGACGGGCGCGGCGCTCTTCTTCTTGGTCGTCGCCTCGTGGCGCTGCAGCATGCCCGCCTCGGACAGCGCCACCAGCAGCAGGCGCGCCTTCTCGCGCGAGATCTCCGCGTGCTCGAGGATCACCTCCATCTGCTTGCTGCCGTCGATGCTCTGGATGAACGCGAGCTCGACGGGATCCGACGTCATGTCTTGCAGCCGCAGCAGCGGATCCGACGTCAGCCCGACGTACTGATGCGCGTATTTTTCCAGCGCAGCCTGCTGGCGGTCTTCGTCGTAGTGGCGCCGGATGCCTTCCAGGATGGTCGCGGCGGGCGAGCGCTCGAGCAAGCGCAGCTCGCCGGCGGCCGCGTCGCCGGCCTTGAACATGAACTTTCCGTCGCTCCACGAGAACACCTCGAACAGCTTCGCTTCCACCTGTTCGACCAGCGCCCGTTCCAGGTTGAACGGCGACAACGCGCCCATCTCGACGAGGATCTCGCCCTGATGGCGTTTCTCTTTCTGCATGCGGCCGACCGACTCGGCGAGGATCTCGCTGGTGATCAGCTTCTTCTCCAGCAAGATGCGCCCCAGGGTTTCGCCCAGCACGTTCGACCGCACCGACACCGGATAGCCCTCGACGAAGACGACGATCTTCTTGGTGGTGTCGCGCAGCAGCAGCAGCGAGCCGGACGCGCGCTTCGAGAACAGCCGCTGCAAGAGGCGCGCGAACGGCGTGCGCTTCAGCGTCCCCTGCAGCTCGGCGTCGTCGGCGTCGGCGGTCAGCGACTTGGCGCTCCGCTCGACGTCGCGCCGCTCGCGCTGCTGGGCGGGATCGCGCAGCGTCTCCTTGGGCACCGGAGGTGGGGTGATCTGATCGGCCGGGTCGATGGGCGCCGGCGCGGCCGCCGATCCCCGCGCCGCCAGCTCGGCCACCCGGGGCGCCAGCCCGGCGAGGTCCAGCGGCGTGGGCAGGTAGTCGGCCGGCGCGAACCGGCGTCGCGCCTCGGCCCGATGGCTGACGCCGCGGTGAGTGCTGGCGACGAAGACGATCGGCGTTCCACGCGTCTCCGGCGTCTGGCGCAGTTCGTCCGCGAACGCGAACCCATCACCGTCGGTCAGACGGGTGTCGACGACCACCACGTCGGGCACGCGCGTGCTGACCGTGCGCTTGGCCCAGGCGGCCTCGGCCTCGGCGTGCAGATCGAAGCCCGCGTCGCGCAGCGCCGACCCGATCTGGCGCTGCAACTCCGCGTCGCTTTCGACTATTAATACATAGCCTGCCATTGGCGCCCGGAGTGTAGCCCGTCTTTCAAGATGGGTGGAGCGTGTGCTTTACTCCCCGCCGATGACCAGCTCTGCTGCTGTAAAAGGTCCGCTCGCCGCCATCGTGCTCGCGGCGGGGAAGGGGACGCGCATGCGGTCCGCACGCGCCAAGGTGCTGCACGAGCTGCTGGGCCGGCCGCTCGTCTGTTACCCCGTCGAGCTCGCCCGCGCGCTGGGCGCCGATCCGGTGATCGCCGTCCTCGGCCATCAGCACGAGGCGGTCGAGGCGGCGTTGCTGGCGCGCTTCGGCGCCGGCGCGGTGACGGTCGTCGAGCAAACCGAGCAGCGCGGAACCGGGCACGCCGTGCGCCTGGCGATGCCCGCTCTGGCGCGCATGGAAGGCGGGCTGGTGCTGGTGCTGTACGGCGACGTGCCGCTGCTGCGCCGAGAAACGCTGGAAGAGCTGATCGGGACGTCGCGCCGCTACGGATGCCTGTCGCTGGTCACCGCGACGCCGCCCGACGCCACCGGGTACGGACGCATCCTGCGCGACGAACGCGGCCACGTGATCGGCGTCGTCGAGCAGAAGGACGCGTCCCCTGAAGAACGCGCCATCACCGAGATCAACGCCGGTATCTATTGCGGACCGGCGGATTTCTTTCGCGAGGCGACGCTGGGACTGGGCACGGGCAACGCGCAGGGTGAGTACTACCTCACCGACGTCGTCGCGCGCGCGGCGCGCGGCATCGGCGTCTCGGCGATCGAGGCGGCGTTCAACGACGTCTCGGGCATCAACGATCGCCAGCAGCTCGCGGAAGCCGAGGCGACGCTGCGCGGGCGGATCAACCACGCGCTGCTCGCGCACGTCACGTTCCGCGATCCGGCGTCCACGGTGATCGAGCCGGACGTCGAGATCGACGTCGACGCCGAGCTGGGGCGCAACGTCGTGCTGCGCGGTCGCACGCGCATCGGCCACGGCGTCCGCATCGACGACGGTTGCATCCTGACCGACACCGAGGTCGGCGCCGGCGCGGTGCTGCGCCCGTACTGCATCGCCACCGAGACCGTGATCGGGCCGGGCGCGATCATCGGGCCGTTCGCGCACATGCGTCCGGGGACGCAGCTGGGCCCGGACGTTCACGTGGGCAACTTCGTCGAGACCAAGAAGACCGTGATCGGCCGCGGCAGCAAGGCCAACCACCTCAGCTACCTGGGTGACACGACCATCGGCGAGAAGGTGAACATCGGCGCGGGTACCATCACGTGCAACTACGACGGCTACAAGAAGTTCCAGACCGTCATCGAGGACGGCGCGTTCGTCGGCTCGGACTCGCAGCTGGTGGCGCCCGTGCGCATCGGCAAGCGCGCCGTCGTCGGGGCCGGGACCACCGTGACGCGCGACGTGACCCCCGGTGCGCTGGCGCTGTCGCGCGTGCCGCAGGTCGAGCGCGCCGGTTACGCCGACAAGGTCGCCGAGCGCTACGCGGGTCCGGCCAACGGCGCGGGCAAGAAGGTGGCGGCACCGCCCCCGCCGCCCGCGAAGGCGAGAAAACGCCCGGCTGCAAAATCGAAAAGCGGGAAGCCCAGCCGTAAATGACGGCGGGTCGCGCGACGCCACGCATGTGACGGAGGCGACGCTCCGTCGGTCAGTAAACGGCACGGCGATTGACAGCGACGGGACGCGCCTCGATTATGTCCGTCGGAGGTCCTGATGCCGACGTCGGTCAAGACGTTCTTCGACGCGAAAGTGCCGGCGGTGCTGAACAGCAGCCCCGAGAAGGTGAAGGACGTGGCGGCGGTTTACCTGTTCAAGATCGCCGGGGCGGACGGCGGAACGTGGACGGTCGATCTCGTATCGTCGCCCCCGACCTGCAAGCCGGGCGAGCACGGCACGCCCCAGTGCACGATCGAGGCGAGCGACGACGACTTCCGCAACATGATCGACGGCGGCATGCAGGCTGCGATGTCGCTGTTCTTCAGCGGCAAGTTGAAGGTCGGCGGCGATCCGATGCTGGCGACCAAGCTGACCAAGCTGCTGCAAGCGGCGGGGTAGGGGCCTCGAGGACGAGGACGAGGACGACGACGGGGACGCGGACGGGGACGCGCGCGCGGGCGGTGCTCGCGTGGGGAGGGGCCGTTGCGGTGCTGGCGTTCGGGGTGCGGCTGGCGTGGGTGCTGGCGGTCCCGACGGTGCCGGTCAGCGACTTCGCGATGTACCGCGAGTCGGCGAATTACCTGTCGGAGTTCGGGCGGCTCGATCCGGGGTTCATCTACATGCCCGGGTTCGTGGCGCTGCTCGCGTGGGTGAAGAGCGCGGGCGGTGGTCTGCTGGCGGAGAAGATGCTGGGCGTCCTGTTCGGGACGCTGGGCGCCGCGGCGATGTTCGTCGTCGCGTACAAGCTGATTGACGACGATCCCGATAGGCGCGCGCAGGCGCAGGATGACGAAGCCCCCGCCTGGAAGCGCGCCTGTCCGTGCCCGCACGCGGCCGCGACGGCGATCCTGTTCGCGCTGTGGCCCGCGGGCGTCGCGATGACCAGCGTCGTCGGCACCGACATGCCCGCCGCGGCGATGCTGGCGCTGGCGCTCGCGCTGCTGGCGCTGATCGGTCCGCGGCGGCCCCTCGCGGGCGCCATCGCGTTCGGCGCCGCGCTGGGGCTGGGCGCCTGGATCCGCGCCGTGGGGCTGCCGCTGTCGGGGCTGGCGCTCGGCTACTGGCTGGCGGCCCGACAGAAGGTCGGTCGCGCCGCGCTGCTGACGGTGGCCGGCGTCGCCACGACGCTGATCGTGCTCCTACCGTGGGGCATCCGGCACTTGCGGCAGAGCGGCGCGCTTTACTTCACCGACGATCATGGCGGCATCACCGCGCTCATCGGCGCGAACCCGAACTCGGAGGGCACGTACACGCGCGCGCTCAACCGCATGTTCAAGGACGTCACCGGCCGCAGCGTGCTCGACGAGCCCCACCACGACACCGACCGCGCCGCCTTCGCGATCGCGCGCGAATGGTTCGCGTTCGAGCCACGCTACGCGCTGGGACTGGCCACGCTGAAGGCCGACCGACTGTTCGACCCCGAGCACCGGCTGCTTTACTGGTCGGTGCTGCGGCCGGGCGTGCTGGTCGGGCGGCCCGCCGCCTGGTTCGCGGCGCGCCGGGCCGGCGTCGTGCGCTTCGCCGACGCGTTCGGCCTCGTGATCGCGGGGCTGACGCTGGCGGGCGTCGCTGCGGCCTGCGCGCGCCGGCGGTGGCGCGTGCTGGTGCTGGTTCCGTTCCAGCTCGCCTACGTCGCGACGTACACCATCTTCTTCGCCGAGCCGCGCTACCGCGTGCCGATCGAGATGCTCGCGTTTCCGTTCGTCGCCGTCGCGCTCGGCGAGGTGGTCGCGGCGGCGCGGGCCGTCATCCAACGGTCGCGCAGATCGCGCCCGGAGCTGGTGCGAACCGTGAAGGTGCTGGGCCCGGCCCTGCTGGTGGTCGTGCTGTGGCGGATCGCCTGGCCCGCGCTGCTGGACGCGGGCACCGCCCTGCGCGCGCGCCACGGCTGGGCGGTCAGCGAGGCGGACCTGGACGGCCGCCGCCGGCTGCTGCTGTGGGCGCCGGCGCCGCCGCTGGCGCCGCAGTCGCCGCTCGCCGGCTCGCCGGAGGGCGTGCACGTGCGCGCCCGCGCGGACGGACGCCCCAGCGCGCTGCGCCTGCGCCTCGGCGGCGGGCCGCTGCCGCCGGGCCGGTACGCGCTGCACTTCCGGCTGGAAACCGCGGCCGGTCCGGCGCGCCTCACGCTGGCGGGAAAAACCGCCGATGTCGCGCCGGGCGCGCCCGCGTCATTCGACGCCGAGATCGATCACCCCGGTGGACCGTTGACGCTGTCCGCTGCAACTGATGGAGGAACCGTCTGGATCACCGAAGCGGCCCTCAAAAACGTGCACTAAATCAAGCGGTTTCGGACATCAAGAGGCCGAACCGGGAAGGTCCCCCCCGTACGGGTCGAGGTCATGTTAATCCTCTGCGCAAGGATGCCGTCGCGCCCCACGCGAATTAAGAGAACGCTCGGGCTGCTCGCAGCGCTGTGCGTCGGCGGCTGTCACGGAAAGTACACGCGGCCGGTGAGCGACGATGCGATTCCGCCCGATCCCGCGCGCCTGCAGCGCGGCAGCTACCTGGTCAACAACGTCCTGTTCTGCGGCGCGTGCCACACGTCGCGCGAGCACGGCAACACGCTGACCGAGCCCGAGCGGACCGACGCGTACCTGGGCGGCGGCAACGTCTACGCCGACAAGGGCATCGGCACCGTCTGGGTTCCCAACATCACCCCCGACGTCGAGACCGGCATCGGCGCCTGGAAGGACGACGAGATCCTGCGCGTGCTGCGCGACGGCGTCGCGAAGGACGGACATTTCCTGGTGCCGCTGATGCCGTTCGCCGCGTACCAGCACCTGTCCGACGAGGATGCGCGCGCGGTGGTGGCCTACCTGCGCACGGTGCCGCCGTACAAGCAGACGAAACCGCGTCTGGATAACAAGCTGGGGTTCATGAACAAGCTTCTGTTCGGCGTCATCGGCGTGCAGATGCACAAGCCGATCGCGGGCGTGGCAGAGCCCGATCGCACGAACAAGCACGACTACGGCCGCTACTTGATGCGCATCGCCGCCTGCGGGGATTGCCACTCGCTGACCGAGAAAGGCCCGCGGCCCGAGACCGATCCGCTCGCGTTCGCCGGCAGCGACGTCCCGTTCGAAGATCCCGGACTGGGCAAGGTGTACGCCAGCAACATCAGCGGCGATCCCGAGACCGGGCTGGGCCGCTACAGCGCCGACGCGATCAAGCAGGCGCTGCGCAACGGAACCCGCCTGGACGGCAAGAAGCTGGCGCCGCCGATGTCGATCCTGATCCCGCACCTCTCGGGGATGACCGAGGACGACATCGACGCGCTCGTGGCGTACCTGAAGTACTTGCCGGCGGCCAAGCGCAAGCCGCCGGAACGGGAGCTGGGTCCGGCCATGCGCGCGCAACTGGGTAGCTAGACCGAACATGAGCGAAACCGTCGACCAGCCGCCGCCTCCGCCCTCGGGCGAGGACTGGCCCGCGCGCATCGAGGAGCTGCTGACCGAAGCCGAGGCCGCGCCTTCCATCGGCGAACGCGCGAACGTCCTCTGCCGCGTGGCGGAGATCTACGAACGCAGGTTGAACGATCCGAACGGCGCGCTGGTGACGTTGCAGGCGGCGCTGGAGCAGGATCCCACCAGCGGGCGCGTCGTGCAGGAGATGGAGCGCGTGGCGCGCAGCAGCGGGTGCTGGAAGGAGCTGATCAACATCACCGCCGAGGTGGCGTCGGGCCTCGAGGATCCCAAGCAGTCGGCGGACCTGTGGGTGCAGATCGCGTTCTGGGACGAGAGCGGCCTGGGCATGCCCGAGGAGGCCGCCAACGCGGCGCGCGCGGCGCTGAATCTCGCGCCCACGCACGGCGGCGCGCTGACGCTGCTCGAGGATCTCTACAAGCGGCAGCGCAACTGGGATCAGTACGTCGACATCCTGGTGCACAAGCACACGCAGGCGAACGACGATCCGTACAAGCTGGCGGATTCGTACCGCGAGGTGCTGCGCTACGAGCCGCAGCACCCGGGCGCGCTCGCCGGCCTGGCGCAGATCTCCGTCGAGACAGCCGACTGGGAGGGGGCGGCCGATGCCCTGCGCAAGCTGATCGCGGCGCTGCCGCCGGGTCTGGAAGATGAACGACTGGAGGCCCGCCATCGTCTGGGCGCGATCCTGAAAGATCGTCTGCGCGACGTGCGCGGCGCCGAGGAACAGCTGGTCGAGGTGCTGGCCGCGCCCGGCGGCGAAGGGCACGTCCCCAGCATGCTGACGCTGGCGGCGATCTACCGCGAGCGGCGGGACTGGCTGAAGGCGCGGCAACTGCTGGGGCGCGCCGCGTCCGTGACCGCGGATCCGGAAGAGCGCATTCGCCTGCTGATGGAGGCGGCGGAGATCTGCGCGACGAAGCTGGAAGACGAAAATCAGGCGGCGGACATCTACGGCGAAGCGCTGTTGCTGGATCCGACCCGCACCGACATCATCGACAAGCTGGCGACGATCCGGTTTCGGCGCAGCGACTGGACCGGCCTGCTGCCGCTCGCCGAGCACCTGGTCGCGCAGCTCGATCCGGCGCTGGGACATCCTGACAAGCCCGCCGAGGAGAAGGCGCGCCTCTGGTATCAGCTGGCGCGCGCCGCCGAGGAGACCGGCGATCTCCCGCGCGCGACGGCGGCCTACGGCACGTCGCTGGAGATCTTGCCGGAGGGACCGCAGGCGGTGGCGTCGCGGCGCGATCTGGCGGCGCTGGCGTTCCGCCAGGAGCAATGGCCGGAAGCGGCTGCCGCCTACGAGACGTTGCTGGCGGCGCAAGGCAGCGCGCTGAGGCGTCCCGACATGCTGGTGGCGCTGGAGCGGCAAGGGCTGGCTTACATGCGGGCGGGCGAGCCCGCCAAGGCGATCGCGCCGCTGGAGAAGGCGCTGACGCTGGAGCCGCGGCGTCAGGCCGTGCTGGAGGCGCTGGTCGACGCGGGTAAGGAGGCCGGCGACGACGACGCCGTCGTTCGCCACACGCAGGCGCTGCTGTCCGTGACCGAGGACCGGCAGAAGAAGCGCGATCTCCTGGAGCACGTTGCCACCATCCATCACGAACGTCGGAAGGATCCGCAGCGCGCGATCGCCGCTTACCGGGCCGCGCTGGAGATCTGGCCGGACGAACGATCGATCATGCACCGTCTGCTGGAGCTGCTGAGCGAGACGAAGCAGTGGAAGCAATCGGTCGCGCTGCTGGTGAAGCTGGCCGAGCAGACCGAGGACGAATACCGCGCGCCTTATTACGTCGCCGCGGGCAACATCCTGGCCGAGGAGCTTCACGCCCCAGGCGAGGCGGTCGACATCTACGAGCGGGCGCTGGACGCCGATCCGAACGACCTGAAGACGTTCGAACGCATCGACACGCTGGTGACGGCGGCGCGCGACTGGAAGACGCAGGAACGGACGTTCCGGCGCCAGATCAAACGCATGGGAGCCGACGTGGCGCCCGAGAAGCGCCCGGCGTTGCTGGCGCTGTGGAACGGGCTGGGCGAGATCTACCGCTCGCGCCTCAAGGACTTTCCCTCGGCGATCGCCGCGTTCGAGGTGGCGGCCGATCTGGATCCCGAATCCAGCGAACGCCGCAAGATCCTCGCGGAGCTGTATCGCCTCAACGGTCCCGCCACCTACGGCAAGGCGATCGCCGCCCATCGCGTCCTGGTACAGCGCGCGGCGTCGCCCACCGAGATGGCCCCCGACCTCAAGACGATGCTTCGCCTGCTGGTCGAGCTGGGCGCGCTCGACGACGCGCATGCCGCCGCGTCGGTGCTGGTGGGCAGCGGCCAGGCCGATCACGACGAGGCGACCCTCTACCAGCAGTATCGGCCGCGCGGCGTGATCCGCGCGCACGGCCGGCTGACCGAGGAGCTGTGGCAGCGGCACCTCTATCATCCGGAGGAGGATCGCGGGCTGTCGCAGATCCTCGCGACGCTCAGCGCCGCCGTCGCCGTCGCGCGCGCGAAGCTGCCCAAGGACATCGGGCTGAAGAAGAAGCACCAGCGCAACGTGCTGACGGACCAGACGGTCGTGTGCAAGGCGCTGGCGTACGGGACCCAGGTGTTCGGGACGCAGCCGCCGGACGTCTACCTGGTGCCGGAATCGGCCGGCGATCTCGACGTCGTCAACGTGCGCGGCGCGCTGCCGGGCGTGGCGACGCTGGTGATCGGGCGGAAGCTGTTCGAGACGGAG
>Ga0207691_10006596_pt1 | contig 11207 bp, 9 predicted proteins | sample KBSM13metaG_FD_184327 | JGI IMG/M metagenome (GOLD analysis project Ga0207691, IMG submission 184327) | Miscanthus rhizosphere microbial communities from Kellogg Biological Station, Michigan, USA - KBS M1-3 metaG (SPAdes) (version 2) | ecosystem: Host-associated > Plants > Roots > Rhizosphere >...
CGGCCAGGACCGCGCGCAGTGGCTCTCGGCCGGCTTCATGGGGGCGATGACGCTGTCGATGCTGACGACGCCGTGGCTGCTCGCGCGCTACGGCTACCGCCACACCTACACCGCCGCGGTCGCGCTGCTGATGGCGGGCGGCATCGTCGGCGGCTTGTCGCAATGGTTCGACCTGGTGCTCGCGATGCGGGTCGCCGAGGGTCTGGCGGCCGGCGTCCTGCAGCCGATTCCCGCCATCGTCGTGCTGCACGCGTTCGCCGCCGGCGAGCGCGGCAAGGCGATGGGCATCTTCGGCTTCGGCGTCGTCCTCGCGCCGGCGCTCGGCCCGAGCGTCGGCGGCATCCTGGTCGAGTGGTTCGGCTGGCGCTCGATCTTCTTCGTCGTCACGCCGTTCTGCGTCGTCGCGATCGCGATGGCGCAGCGCTACCTGCCGATCGGCGCTCCGGGCGGTGCGCCGATCAGCCGCGCCGGCGGCCGGCTCGACGTCGCCGGTCTCGGCCTGATCGCAGTCGCGGTGCTCGCGCTCCTGAACGGCATGGTTCACCTGCACGGCACGACGATCGAGCTCGGGCTCGCCCTCCTCGCGTGCAGCGCCGTCGCGATGGTCGGCTTCGTCCTCCACCAGCGGCGCGGCGCCAAGCCGTTGATGGCGCTCGGCCTGTTCGGCCATCGCGTCTTCACGATGGGCGGCACCGTTGCCTTCATCTACGGCATGGCGCTGTTCGGCTCGACGTACCTCGTCCCGGTGTTCATGCAGGAGGCGCTGCACCTGCCACCGTCGCAGGCCGGTGCCGTGCTGCTGCCGGCCGGTCTGGTCCTCGCGGTGACGATCCCGATCGCCGGACGCTTCGCCGACCGCGTCGCCGTGAACCGGATGGTGACCGCCGGACTCGCGCTGCTCGCGGCGTCGTTCTACCTCATGCTCGGCGTCGGCCTGGCGACCTCGCTCCTGATGATCATGATCTGGACGATCATCGGCCGCATCGGCCTCGGCATGATCATGCCGTCGCTCAACCTCGGCGCGATGTTCGGCCTGCCGCCGGGCCTCATCTCGCACGGGTCGAGCACGATCAACTTCCTGCGCCAGCTCGGCGGCGCCGTCGGCATCGGCCTGGTCGGCAACGTCCTCGAGTGGCGGCTGCGCACCCACGCGAGCGCGCCGATCGCCGCCTACCACGAGACCTTCGCGCTCGTCGGCACGATCACCGCAGCGGCGATCGTCGCAGCGTGGCGGATGACACCGCCCAGGCACGCGGCGTCGCAGCCCGCACAGTCGTCATGAACCTCGACCTCGAACTCCTCCCCGAGCGCTGCGACGCGATCGTCGTCGGTGCCGGCCCCGCCGGCAGCGCCGCCGCCCAGATCCTCGCGCGCGGCGGGCGCGACGTCGTCCTCGTCGACGCGCAGGCGTTCCCGCGCGACAAGGTGTGCGGCGACGGCCTCATCCCGGACGCGCACCGCGCGCTCGCCAGGCTCGGCTGTCTCGACGCGGTGATGGCCGAGGCGCGGCAGGCGACGACGCTCGGCTGCATCGCGCCGCGCGGCGGCCGCATCGACGTCCCCGGCCGGCTCGCCGTGCTGCCGAGGAAGCGCCTCGACGAGATCATCTGCCGCGCCGCCGTCGACGCCGGCGCGCGCATGTTCGCGCCGGCGCGCTTCGTCGCGCCGCTGCGCGACGGCGGCGACGGCAGCGGCCGCGTGGTCGGTGCGCGCCTGCAGGACGGCAACCGCGTCCGCGACGTGCGCGCGCCGTGGCTCGTGGTCGCGAGCGGCGCGCAGCCGCAGGCGACGATCGCGGCGGGGCTGTGCGAGCGGCGCACGCCGAGCGGGATCGCGCTGCGCGGCTACGTCGAGAACGCGGCGATGACCGCGAAGATCAGGACCCTCGAGGTCGTCTGGCACAAGAAGCTCTCTCCGGGCTACGGCTGGATCTTTCCGTGCCGCGGCGACGTCTTCAACATCGGCGTCGGCGTCGCACAGAGCCATCGCGAAGGGCCCGACGGCCGCCACGCGATGCACCATGCCAACCTGCGCGAGGTGTTCGCCGCGTTCCAGTCGCTGTACGCGCCGGCGCGCGAGCTCGTCGCGTCCGGCCGTTGGCTCGGCGATCCCGAGCACGCGCTGAAGGGCGCGCCGCTGCGCTGCTCGCTCGAAGGCGCGCGTCTCGAGGCCCCGGGTGTCCTCGTCACCGGCGAGGCGGCGGGCAGCACGTACGCGTTCACCGGGGAAGGGATCGGCAAGGCGATGGAGACCGGCATCCACGCCGCCGAGGCGATCCTCGGCCGCGCCGGCGGCGACGCCAGCGGCGAAGCCGACGCCGCCGTCCGCGCCGACTACGCGGCGCGCGTGCTCGCGCTCAAGCCCCGCTTCGACGTCTACGAGCAGGCCAACCGCGCCAACGAGCACCCGTGGCTCGTCGACCTGCTCGTCTGGAGCGCGCGCCGCAGCCCGCGCCGGCTGCAGCGGATGGCCGGCGTGCTCGAGGAGACGCACATTCCGACCGACGCGGTCACCGTTCGCGGCGTCGTGCGCCGCCTGTTCGACTGGCGCTGAGCGCGATCGCCGCCGGCGATGTCGAAACCGGCGGCCGTCGAACGTCATCGCTGCGGGCGCACCGTGCGCTCGCATTCGTGGAGAACTGCGATGGACTACATGCTGATGTTCTACGAGACCAAGGCCGATTTCGACCGCCGCAGCGCGCGCGACGACAGTCAGCCGTACTGGGCAGGATGGATGTCGTACGTGCAGGCGATGCACGCCTCCGGCCTCGTCAAGAGCGGCGCCGGGCTGCAGCCGCCGGCGACCGCGACGACGCTGCGCACGAGCGCCGGCAAGCGCCACGTCCAGGACGGCCCGTACGCCGACACCAAGGAGCAGCTCGCCGGCTTTTTCGTCATCGACGTTCCCGACCTCGACACCGCGCTCGCGTGGGCGTCGCGCGCGCCGTGCGCGGCGACCGGCGGCGTCGAGGTGCGGCCCGTGTTGCCGCCGCCCGCGGCCGCCTGACGGCATGGCCGATCGGTCGTCCGACGCCGCGGCTGCGGTCGCGCGCGAGTCGTACGGCCGGCTCGTCGCCTATCTCGCGGCGCGCTCGCACGACATCGCCGCTGCCGAGGATGCGCTCGCCGACGCCTTCGCGGCGGCGCTCGAGCGCTGGCCGCGCGACGGCGTCCCCGACGCGCCCGAGGCGTGGCTGCTGACGACGGCGAGGCGGCGCCTGCACGACCGCTGGCGGCACCGCCGCGTCGAGGCCGACGCCGAGCCGACGCTCGCGATCCTCTTCGACGAGCTCGCCGAGGCGCCCCCCGAGACGCGCTTTCCGGACGAGCGGCTGAAGCTGATGTTCGTGTGCGCGCATCCCGCGATCGATCCGGCGGCGCGACCTGCGCTGATGCTGCAGGCAGTGCTCGGGCTCGACGCGGCACGCATGGCGTCGGCGTTCGTCGTCGCGCCGGCGACGCTGTCGCAGCGGCTGGTGCGCGCCAAGACGAAGATCCGCGCCGCCGCCATCGCGTACGAGGTACCCGGCGAGGACGAATGGGACGCCCGCCTCGGCGATGTCCTCGATGCGATCTACGCCGCCTACGGCACCGGCTGGGACGACGTCGCCGGCACCGACCCCGCCCGCAGCGGCCTCGCCGCCGAGGCGCTGGCGCTGGCGGCGATGCTCGCCCGGCTGGTCCCGCATGCGGCCGAGGCGTGGGGCCTGCTCGCGCTGCTCGCGTTCTGCCAGTCGCGGGTCGCGGCGCGGCGCGACGGGCACGGCGACTACGTGCCGCTGCACGCCCAGGACGCCGCGCGCTGGGACCGCGAGCTGCTCGCGGTCGCCGAAGCGGCGCTCGCGCGCGCGGCCGCGCTCGCCGCACCGGGGCCGTACCAGCTCGAGGCGGCAATCCAGTCCGCGCACAGCCAGCGCCGGCTCGGCGCCGACGTTCCGCCGGCAGCGATCGTCGCGCTCTACGACGCCCTCGTCGCACTGCAGCCGACCGTCGGCGCGCTCGTCAGCCGCGCCTGCGCGGTCGCCGACGCCGACGGGCCGGCCGCCGGGCTGGCGGCGCTCGCCCGCATCGCCGCACGCGACGTCGAGACGTACCAGCCGTACTGGGCCGCGCTCGCCCACGTCGCCCGCGCCGCCGGCGACGCTGCCGCCGCAGCGCATGCGCGTACGCGCGCGGTCGGCCTGAGCAGCGACGCCGCCGTGCGCCGCTTTCTCCTCGCCGCCGGGTAGCCACGGCGGCGGCGATACTCGCGGGCAACTCCCGCGCGCCCGCCATGTGCCAGCTGCTCGGCATGAACGCCAATGTGCCGACCGACGTGATGTTCAGCTTCACGGGGTTCGCGACGCGTGCTCAGGAGCACAAGGACGGCTTCGGCATCGCCTTCTTCGAGGACAAGGGCGTGCGCCTCTTCGTCGACACGTCGAGCGCGCGCGAGTCGCCGGTGGCGGCGATGGTGCGCGGCTATCCGATCCGCAGCACCAACATCGTCGCGCACATCCGCAAGGCGACGCAGGGTCCGGTCGCGCTCGAGAACACCCACCCGTTCGTGCGCGAGCTCTGGGGACGCTACTGGGTGTTCGCGCACAACGGCGACCTGAAGAGCTACGCGCCGCGGCTGCACGGCGCGTTCCGGCCGGTCGGCACGACCGACAGCGAGCAAGCGTTCTGCTGGCTGATGCAGGAGCTCGCGAAGTCGCACGCGCGCGTTCCGGACATCCGAGAGCTGACCGCGACACTCGCCGAGCTGATGCCGCGGATCGCGGCGCACGGCGTCTTCAACGCGATGCTGAGCAACGGCCAGGCGCTGTGGGCGCACTGCTCGACGCACCTGCACCACATCGTCAGGAAGCACCCGTTCGCGCGCGCCTCGCTGCACGACGAGGACCTCACCGTCGATTTCGCCGAGCGGACCTCGCCGAGCGACCGCGTCGCCGTCGTCGTCACCGAGCCGCTGACGAAGGACGAGCAGTGGCACGCGTTCGCGCCCGGCGAGATGCGCGTCTTCGTCGCCGGCGAGGCGGTCGGCTAGGCCCCGCGGGCGCGGGGACCGCGGCGGCCGGCGTTTGCAACAAAATGCAGCCCGCCACTTCCGGCACCTCCCCACGATGGCCACCGAGACCTCCGCACCGACGCCCCGCTTCGACATCTTCTACAAGCACGACGAGCTGACCAGGCTCCTGTTCGAGTACGCGCAGGCGTTCCCGACGCTCGCCGCGATCCGCTCGATCGGCAAGAGCTACGAAGGTCGCGAGATCTGGGTGGCGACGCTCACCAACAGCGAGACCGGCGCTGCCGACGACAAGCCGGCGTTCTGGTGCGACGGCAACATCCACGCCGCCGAGCTGACGGCGTCGACCGCGGTCCTCTACTACCTGCACCAGCTGCTGACCGGCTACGGCAGCGACGCCGCCATCACGCAGCTGCTCGACACCCGCGCGGTCTACCTGTGCCCGCGCGTCAATCCCGACGGTGCCGAGCTCGCGCTCTCCGAGCGGCCGCGCCACATCCGCTCGTCGACGCGCCGCTATCCGTTCGACGAGGAGCCGATCGATGGCCTCACCCGGGAGGACATCGACGGCGACGGTCGCATCCTCTCGATGCGCATCGCCGACCCGCACGGCACGTGGAAGAAGTGCGAGCGCGATCCGCGGCTGATGGTCGCGCGCGAGCCGGGCGAGTTCGGCGGCGAGTACTACCGGCTGATGCCCGAAGGACTCCTGCGCAACTACGACGGCCTCACGATCAACGTCAACCCCGACCTCGAGGGGCTCGACCTGAACCGCAACTTTCCCTCGGGCTGGCGGCAGGAGTTCGAGCAGGTCGGCGCCGGCGAGTACCCGACCAGCGAGCCGGAGGTGAAGGCGATGGTCGATTTCATCGTCGACCACAAGAACATCGGCGCCGCGGTCAGCTACCACACCCACAGCGGCGTGATCCTGCGGCCGATGGGCAGCGAGAGCGACGACGACATGATCCCGGAGGACCTCTGGTCGATCAAGCGCTTCAGCGAGATCGGCACCAGGCTCACCGGCTACCCGGCGATCAGCATCTGGCACGACTTCAAGTACCACCCGAAGGAAGTCATCAGCGGGACGCAGGACTGGATGTACGAGCACCTCGGCACGCTGTTCTGGGTCGTCGAGATGTGGGCGCCGAACCGCGAGGCCGGCATCACCGACTACAAGTGGATCGACTGGTACCGCGAGCATTCGGTCGACGACGACCTCAAGCTCATCAAGTGGAGCGACGAGCACTGCGGCGGCCAGGCGCACGTCGCCTGGAAGCCGTTCAAGCACCCGCAGCTCGGAGCGGTCGAGATCGGCGGCTGGGACAAGATGAACTTCTGGCGCAACCCGCCGCCGCCGCTGCGCGAGCGCGAGGCGGCGCGGTTCCCGAAGTGGATGACGACCATCGCGCTGTCGCTGCCGCGGCTCGAGCTGCTGCGCACCGAGGTGCGCGCGCTCGGCTCCGACACCTGGCGCATCCGCATCGCGGTCGGCAACAGCGGCTGGCTGCCGAGCTACGTCACCAAGCGCGCGCTGGCGCGCAAGACCGCGCGCGGCGTCATCTTCGAGATCCACATCCCCGAGAACGAGACCGCGGTGTCGCTCGTCAGCGGCAAGCCGCGGATGGAAGGGCCGCAGCTCGAGGGCCACGCGCCGAAGACGTCGCTCAACGCCTTTTTGCCGGGCCGCGAGATCACCGCCGACCGCGCCGTCGGCGAGTGGGTCGTGCGCGCGCCGAAGGGGACGCGCCTCGCGATCGGTGCGCGCGCGGATCGTGCCGGCGCGGTGCGTGCCGAAGTCGTGCTCGACTGAGGCGCGCCGCCGGTTGCGCCTACTCGTCGAGCAGGCCGCCCTTGAAGAAGCTCCACGCGCGTCCGTCGTGGAGGTAGAAATGACCGTTCGCGCAGCCGGCCTTGCCCGGGAACTCGTCGCGGTGCGCGCGCGGGACGAGGCGGACGAGCTCGTCGTCGTCGAGCTCGGCGAACTGCTCGGGGGTGAGCGCGCGGCCGACGCGCAGCGGTGGCGCTGCCATCGCCGCGGCTGCGCCTAGAAGCGCATCCGCACGCCGCCGGCGACGGCGTTGCCGGAAGACGTGAAGGACAGCTTCTCGAACATCGCGGCGACGTAGACGTCGGTGTTCTTCGACACGAAGTAGTCGTAGCCGATCGAGCCGATCTTGTCGGTGACCGCCTTCACGCTCGTCTTGATGTGCGAGTTGCCGTAGGCGAACAGGACCAGGCTGTTGCCGATCGGGATCGCGCCGCCGAGCTGGTAGAGGATCGTCTGCACGTCGACGTCGGCCTCGGTCTTGACGCGCCCGACCTGGCCGTAGACGCGCAGGAACGAGAAGTCGTAGGTGGCGCCGAGCTGGTACGCCATCTGGCGGTCGAAGCCGGCGGGCGCGCCCGCGCCGTTCTGGACCTTCTCGGCGGCGAGGACGACCGCGAACGGCCCGGTGATGTAGGCGATGTTGAGGCCGTAGTTGCGGCCCGGCTCGGGAAAGATGCCGCCCGCGGCCTCGGGCAGGTTGGCGCCGAAGGTGATCCTGAGCGGCGCGTCGCTCGCGCTGTTGGTGTAGGAGATCGAGTTGCTCCAGCGCGAGTCGCCGATGATGGCGCCGCCGACGCCGAAGTACTGGCGCGCGCTCGGCGAGAAGAGCGGACTCTCGCCGAACGCGTTGAAGTTGACCGTGGCACGGTAGAACGGGCTCTCGGTGCGCCCGAGCACCGTCGTCCCGAACGAACCCGAAAGCCCGACGCTCGCCTCGCGCGCCCAGAACGGGTCGGTCGAGCTCGCCGTCCGCCCGGCGCTGCCGACGTCGACGCTGACGTACGACTCGAGGCGAAAGACCGCGCGCAGGCCGCCGCCGAGATCCTCGCTGCCGCGAAAGCCGAGGAAGCTGTACTGCATGTTGCCGCTGTCGAGCTGCCAGCGCGAGGGGCCGCCGACGTACTTGACGTGGCTTCCCGAGGCGTCGAGGAGACCGTACAGGGTGGCGTTCTGCGCCGCGGCGCCGGCGCTGATCAGAGACGCGACGCTCGCCGCGGCGGCGGCACGAAGCAGACAGGACAGACGCGGCATGTTCTCGGCAATCCGGCGGGGCCGTCGGGCGACGACGCACCGGGCAGCATTCTGGCCGAGATCGCTCGCGTTCCCGCGCCCGCGTGGGTCGGGTGCGTCGAAGCCGCCACAATCGCTGACCCCGACCTGGACGTGCGATGGAGATCTTCGTCAACGGCGCCGCCCGCCAGCTCCCCGACGACGTCGCCGATCCGGCGCTGCCCTTGCTGTGGGCGCTGCGCGACGTGCTCGGCCTCACCGGCACCAAGTTCGGGTGCGGCATCGCCGCGTGCGGTGCGTGCACCGTCCACGTCGACGGAGCTGCCGTGCGCTCGTGCGCGCTGCCGATCGGCAAGCTCGACGGCCGGCGCGTCGTCACCATCGAGGCGCTGGGCGGCAGCGACGCGCCGCATCCGCTGCAGCGCGCCTGGCTCGAGCACCAGGTGCCGCAGTGCGGCTACTGCCAGAGCGGCATCCTGATGGCCGCGGCGGCGCTGCTCGCACGCAATCGCCGCCCGAGCGACGCCGAGATCGACGCCGCGATCGACAACGTCTGTCGCTGCGGCACGTATCCGCGGCTGCGCGCCGCGATCCGCGCCGCCGGCGCGATGATGTAGATGCCCGCGCGCTCTCTTTGCTCGTTGGCCCCCGAGGGGGCCCGGTGTGGCTCGGGGCGGCCCGGCGCCCGACCCGCGTGAAGCGTCGCGCGCTCCTCGTCAGCGGCGCCGCGGCCGCCGGCGCGATCGTCGTCGGCTGGGCGCTCGTGCCGCCGCGCGAACGGCTCGGGGGCATCGGCGCGCTGCCGGTCGAAGGCGGCGAGGTCGGGCTCAACGGCTGGATCAAGATCGCGAGCGACGGCGCCGTCATGCTCGCGATGCACCGCAGCGAGATGGGCCAGGGCACGCACACCGCGCTCGCGATGCTCGTCGCCGAGGAGCTCGACGTCGCGCTCGCCAGCGTGCGCCTCTTCGACGCGCCGGTCGATCGCCTCTACGGCAACGTCGCCACGATGGTCGCCAGCGTGCCCTACTTCCATCCGCGCGAGACCGAGCCGGGCAGCGAGACGACGCCGGCGAAGGCCGGGCAGTGGGTCGTCGCCAAGATCGCGCGCGAGCTCGGCATCAACGTCACCGGCGGCTCGTCGAGCGTCGTCGACAGCTGGGAGCTGCTGCGAACGGCGGCGGCGACGGCGCGGGCGCGGCTGCTCGGCGCGGCGTCGATCGCGTGGAAGGAGCCGCTGAGCGAGCTCGTCGTCGCCAACGGCATCGTCAGCCATCCGAGCGGTCGCTCTGCGCACTACGGCGAGCTCGCGAAGATGGCCGCGGCGACGCCGAGCGGCGAGGTGCGCGTCAAGCGGCGCGATGCCTGGCGACTGATCGGCACGGCGCCGCCGCGCATCGACGTCGCCGCGAAGAGCGACGGCTCGGCGCGGTTCGGCATCGACGTTCGCCCGCCCGGGCTCGTCCACGCCGCCATCCGCCATTGCCCGATGCTCGGTGGCGGCCCGGGCGCGGTCGACGTCGCGCCGGCGCTCGCGCTCGCCGGCGTCGAGCGCGTCGTCCGTCTCGGCGCCTATGCCGGGTCGACGCCGGCGTTCGCCGTCGTCGGCAGGACGTGGTGGCACGCCGAGCGCGGCGCCGCGGCGCTCGCGGTCGAGTGGCGGCAGCGCCCGGCCGGCGCGCTCGACAGCCGCGCGATCATCGCCGCGCTCGAGGAGCGCGCCCGCGCCGCGCACGGTGCCGAGAGCGGCTTCGCGTTCCACAGCCGCGGCGACGTCGCCGCCGGCGACGCGCGTGCGTCGCGCCACGTCGAGCAGGTCTATCGCGCACCGTACCTCGCGCACGCGCCGATGGAGCCGATCAATTGCACCGCGAAGGTCGCCGGCGGCAAGGTCGAGGTCTGGGCACCGACCCAGGTGCCGGGGCTCGCGCGCGCGGTCGCCGCCGAGGCCGCCGGCGTCGCCGAGGACGCCGTCACCGTGCACGTGACGTACCTCGGCGGCGGCTTCGGCCGCAGGCTCGACGTCGACTGCGTCGGCCAGGCCGTGCGGGTCGCGCTGGAAACCGGTGGCCGCCCGGTGCAGCTCGTCTGGTCGCGCGAGGAAGACCTCGGCCACGACTTCTACCGGCCTGCCGGCGTGACGATCCTGCGCGCCGGGCTCGGCGACGACGGCCTGCCGCTGACGCTGCGCATCACGAGCGCCGGCGACGCGATCACGCCGCGCTGGATGGAGCGAACGCTGCCGGCGCTCGCCGGGCCGGTCGACACGCCCGACAAGACCGCGAGCGAGGGCCTGTTCGACCAGCTCTACGGAGTGCCGCACCAGCGGATCGCGCACGTCGCGACGCAGATGGGCGTGCCGGTCGGCTACTGGCGCTCGGTCGGCCACTCGCACAACGCGTTCTTCGTCGAGTCGTTCTTCGACGAGCTTGCCGCAGCCGCCGGCCGCGACCCGATCGACTACCGCCTCGCGCTGCTGAAGGACGCGCCGCGCCACGCCGCGGTGCTGCGCCTCGTCGCCGAGCGCGCCGGCTGGCCGGGGCACGGCATCACGCGGCCGCTGCCGCCGGGGCGCGCGCGCGGCGTCGCGCTGCACGAGAGCTTCGGCAGCATCGTCGCCCAGGTCGTCGAGGCCTCGCTCGTCGCCGGCCAGCCGCGCGTGCATCGCGTCGTCTGCGCTGCCGACGTCGGCACCGTCGTCCATCCGGGCATCGTCGCGCAGCAGCTCGAGGGCGCCGTCGTCTTCGCGCTGTCGGCGGCGCTTTATGGGCGCATCGACATCGAAGGCGGCGTCGTCAAGCAGACGAACTTTCCGACGTATCCGATGGTCCGCCTCGGCGAATCGCCGACGGTCGAGACCCATCTCGTCGACAGCCCGCGGCCGCCGGGAGGCGTCGGCGAGATCGGCGTGCCGCCGCTCGCGCCGGCACTGGCGAACGCGCTGTTCGCGCTCACCGGCAAGCGTCTGCGCGACTTGCCGCTTCGGCTTGCACCCTCGTCGTCCTGAGCGAAGCGAAGGACGTCGTCGGATGGGAGCGGTGCGGAGGTTTTGTTTCGTTTCGCACGGGATCGGGACGGCAGGGCGCCCTGTTTTGCTCCATGTCCCCCGGTGTCGGGACATTCGTCCCTGCACCTCCTCCTT
>Ga0207691_10006597_pt1 | contig 11205 bp, 10 predicted proteins | sample KBSM13metaG_FD_184327 | JGI IMG/M metagenome (GOLD analysis project Ga0207691, IMG submission 184327) | Miscanthus rhizosphere microbial communities from Kellogg Biological Station, Michigan, USA - KBS M1-3 metaG (SPAdes) (version 2) | ecosystem: Host-associated > Plants > Roots > Rhizosphere >...
GAGGCCGAGCGCCTGGTCGCGATCGACAAGGAGCTGACCATCGCCCGCCGCATCCAGTCGTCGATCCTGCCCTCGGCCATGCCGAGAGTCGCCGGTCTCACCGTTGCCGCCCGCTACGAGCCGATGACCGCGGTCGCGGGCGATTTCTACGATTTCCTCGAGGTTGGCGAAAAGCGACTGGGCGTCCTCGTGGCCGACGTGTCCGGCCACGGCGTGCCCGCGGCCCTGATCGCGTCCATGGTCAAGGTGGCCATCGCGGCGCAGAAGGCGCAGGCCGATCGACCGGCTGCCGTCCTCGCCGGCATGAACGAGACGCTCGCGGGCCGCCTCGGTGGCCAATACGTGACGGCGGCCTACCTGTTCCTCGATCGCGAGGCCGGTCTCATGCGCTACAGCGCGGCCGGCCACCCGCCGCTCCTGCGCTGGCGGCGCGAAGCGCCGCGTCCAAGCGAGATCGAGGAGAACGGGCTGCCCCTGGGCATGATGGACGTCGCGGAGTACCGCCAGCTCGAGCAGCCGCTCGCGGACGGCGATCGCTTCCTCCTCTACACGGACGGCCTCGTCGAGGCCGCAAACAAGGCGGGCGAATTCTTCACGCTCGAGCGGGTCAAGGAAGGAGTGGCCGCAAGCGCCGGTCTCGGCACGGAGCGCGTCGCGGACCTGATTCTGCAGAGCACGCGGGCCTGGGCGGACGGGGTTGCCGCGGACGATCTCACGGTCGTGGTCATCGACTGCGTATAAATCGCCGCCCACCCCAGCGCCACCCTGCGGAACGATATCCTCGGAAGGTGACTCTTGCCCTCGGCCTCACCCTCTTCCTTGCCGCCGCGGGCGCGTGGCAGCGAGCGGCTCCCGGCGTGGAGACGCTGGCCTTCGAGGAAGACGGGGCCGCCGTCTCCCTGATCCGTTTCGACCTCCAGCGCTTCCGGCCGGAGGTCGTGATGCTGGGTCCGGATCGCACGAAGACGGCGTCCCAGCTGCGCCGCGACCTCTCCGCGGTGGCCGCGATCAACGGCGGGTTCTTCGACGAAGATCGGCGGTCGCTCGGCCTGCGCATCGCCGGGGGCAAGACCGCGGTTCCGCTGCGGCGCGGCGTCGATTGGGGCGTGCTCGTGCTCCGGCCGGGCCGGGCGGCGATCGTCCACTCGCGCGACTTCAAGGCGGACGCGCGGATCGAGGGCGCGATCCAGGTGGGGCCGCGGCTGATCGCGGGCGGCCAGCCGCTGCGTCTCAAACCGCAGGCCGCGCGCCGCAGCGCGGTCGCGATCGACCGCGAAGGCCGCACGCTCACGCTCGTCGTCAGCCCGGCCCCGATCGACGCGGGGCGGCTGGCGGAAAGGCTGGCCGGCCTCGGCTTCTACTCCGCGCTGCTCCTGGACGGCGGAGCCTCGACGCAGGTCTCCGCCGCCGCGGGAGGGTTCGCGCTGGACGTGTCCGCCGTCTACGGCGTGCCCGCCGCTCTCGTGATCGGCTCGCGCTGAGCGGCGAAGCGGCCGAGGCGCACGTTGTTCGCGGCGAGGACGGCGTGGAAGATCAGCGTCGTCCAGCGTAGCCGGCGCCCGAGGCGCGGATTCCGGCCTTCGATCAGGTCCACCGCTTTCGCGAGGAGCGGGAACTGGGCCATCTTCACCATCCCCACGTCCAGGCGGCCCATGGCGAGCAGGGGGTTCCGCTCCGTGCCGCCGCGCCCGAGCGCCCAGTAGGTGGTCGCGGCGTCCGCGGTGGCGGCGAGCGCAAAGGGCCAGGCGTGGCCGGGAGACGTGAGGCGGCGGCGAGGGCTCGTGGACGGCGCGGCCAGGCCCTCGACCTGGATCGCGACGGACTTCGACGGGTCTTCGTCACGAACGCGTGACTCCGCGGCGAGGAACAGGGACCGCGGTTCCGAAGCCGCCGTGGGAGAGGCGAGTCCGGCGAGGGCTTCCGGGGCCGCGAAGACGACGACGTCCGGCTCGACCGCGCAGGCGGCGGGCGTCTCGAACAAGGGATCGGGCGCGGGCGCGGGGGCGGACGTTGCAACGAGCAAGATGGCGATGGCGAGGGAACTCATCGGACCTCCGGGCCCGTCCTTTCGGGCCCGCGCACTTTGGTCCGGCGGGCACGGAATCCGGATGACGATGCTCACCGTGTGTCGTTCGCGTGTGAGCCGATGCGTCACCTTCGGTGACACGCGCGGCCAGGACGTGACGCGACGCACCACGCGCAGAGCGCGATCAGACCGCTGGCACGGAGGCGGGCGGGGAAGGGCTACGGGACGGCGACGCCGGGGGCCGAAGGCCCGGCCACGCGGTTCGCGGCGCGGAGGTTGCGGACGATCCCGCGGTGCATGTCGCGCGTGTCGCGCGCGCTGCGCCGGTCGGCCTTGACCTCTTCGTAGAGCGAGAGGTCGGTGGTGCCGTCCTCGCGCGCCTGCAGCACGTAGGAGCCGCACTGCCGCTTGATGTGGTCGGTGCCCGCGACCTTCTGATAGGACGCGACGATGCGGCGCGGCGCCTCCGGAGTTCCCTCGACGAGGCTGTAGGCCCAGGCCTCCGTCCACGGGATCTCCATCTTCAGGAAGAGCGCGCGCACCGTGACCACGATCTTGACGAGATGGAACGCCATGTAGTCCGGCCGGTCCTCCACCGTGGTCACGATCGTCGTCTTCGTCATGTCCTTGAAGTTGCGATGGTCGAGCAGGTTCGCGTACGCGGTCGTGATGGGCACGTCGAGGACGACGCGTCCGGACGCCCAGCCCACGCCGGCGGGGGACGTACCGAAGACGTGGTTGTCGTGGCCGGGGACGAGCGGGATCCCGGCGGTGAGCGGCTCGACGACTTTCTGCGAGAAGTCGAAGCAGGTGCCGGCGGGCAGGTCGGCGGCGGCGACCGACGTCGCGGCGAGACCCGCGGCCAGGACGAGCCCCACGGAGCGCGCGCGACCGCCACGTCTCACGGATCGGCGCTCCGCGTGGGTCAACTGCGAGGAGCATATCCCACATACGTGGTCGTGACCCCACCGGCATTAACATGAGCCCACGCGGGGTTCGGGCATGAGGGCAGCGGCGGCGGCGTTTCTCGTGATCGCCTGTGGCGCGGCGGCCCCGCCCGCCGAAGATCCCGCGCGCGCCCGCGAGCGGATGGTGCGCGACCAGATCGAGGCGCGCGGCGTCACGGACGCGCGCACGCTGGCCGCCCTGCGCAAGGTCGAGCGCCACCGGTTCGTCCCGCCGGAAGCGGCCGCGCTCGCCTACGCGGACCATCCGCTGGAAATCGGCGATGGCCAGACGATCTCGCAGCCCTACATCGTCGCCGTCATGTCGGAGGCGATCGGTCTCCGCGGGGGCGAGAAGGTGCTCGAGGTCGGCACGGGGTCCGGCTACCAGGCGGCGGTGCTCGCGGAGATGGGCGCACGCGTCTACACGATGGAGATCGTGCCCACGCTGGCGCGACGCGCGCGGGAGACGCTCGCGCGGCTCGGGTATCGCTCGATCGAAGTGCGCGAGGGGAACGGCTGGGCGGGCTGGCCCGAGGAGGCGCCATTCGACGCGATCGTCGTCACCGCCGCGCCCCCGACGATACCGGAAGCGCTGAAGGCCCAGCTCCGCGACGGCGGGCGGCTCGTGATCCCGGTCGGCGACGACGTCCAGGAGCTGCGGCTCGTCACCCGCCGCGGCACGACGTTCGAAGACAAGCGCCTCCTGATGGTGCGGTTCGTGCCGCTCGTCGGTCGCCCTTGAGAGCGGCGGGCCGGCCTTCGCCGTCCGAAAACGGCTAGTCCACCCGGGCCGGACGGCGTATCGTCTCCGGGATGGACGCGATCCTCGGCCTCGATCGGCGCGCCCTCGACCGGGCGCGCGCCAGCCGCGACGCCCGCTTCGACGGGAAGTTCTTCATCGCCGTGACCTCCACCCGCATCTACTGCCGGCCCGTGTGCCCGGTGCCGAGCCCGAAGGTCGCGAACATCCGCTATTACGCGACCGCGGCCTCCGCCGCGGAAGCGGGCTACCGTCCGTGCCTGCGCTGCCGGCCGGAGGCCGCGCCGGGGACGCCGGCCTGGCTCGGCACGTCCGCGGTCGTGCGGCGCGCGCTGCAGCTCATCCACGAGGGCGCGCTCGACGAGTCGTCCGTGGACGCGCTGGCCGCGCGCGTCGGCATCGGCCCCCGGCACCTGCACCGGCTGTTCGTCCAGCACGTCGGGGCCTCGCCCGTCGTCGTCGCGCAGACCCGCCGCCTCCACTTCGCGAAGCGCCTGCTCGACGAGACGAACCTGCGCATGACGGAGATCGCGCTCGCGTCCGGCTTCGGCAGCCTGCGGCGGTTCAACCACGCGTTCCAGGCGACGTACCGGCGCGCCCCTCGCGACCTGCGCCGCCGGCGCCGGGACGAGCACGCGGCCGAGGGCGGCGAGGTCGTGCTCCGCCTCGCGTACCGTCCGCCCTACGACTGGGAGCACGTGCGGGACTTCCTGGCCACGCGCGCGGTGCCGGGGGTCGAGCGCGTGGACGCCCGCGGCTACGCGCGCACGGTCCTGACTGCGGAACGCGGGCACGCGATCGTCTGCGTCCGTCCTTTGCCCGGCGAACACGCGCTCGAGCTTCGCGTCCGCGGCGCGGCTCCGGCCGCCCTGTTCCAGCTCTCCTCCACCGCGCGCCGCGCGTTCGACCTCGCCGCCGACCCCGCGCGCATCGCGCTCGCGCTGCGGGGCGACTCGCGGCTGGGTCCGCTCGTCGCGCGCCGTCCCGGCCTGCGCATTCCCGGGGCCTGGGACCCGTTCGAGTGCGCGGTGCGCGCGGTGCTGGGACAGCAGGTCAGCGTGGCCGCCGGACGCACGCTGGCGGCGCGGCTCGTCGCGCGCGCCGGCCGCGCGGTGGAGGGCGGCACGGACGGCCTGACGCACCTCTTCCCCTCGCCGGCCGCGCTCGCCGCCGCGAACCTCGATGGCCTGGGCCTCCCGGGGGCGCGCGTGCGCGCGCTGCAGGCCCTGGCGGCGGCGGTGGCGAGAGGCGCGCTCGATTTCTCCGCCCCCGCCGAGGAGGTCGTGGGGCGGCTGGAAGCGCTGCCCGGCTTCGGGGCCTGGACCGCGCAATACGTCGCGCTGCGCGGGCTCGGCGAGCCGGACGCGTTCCCGACCGCCGACCTCGTCCTGCGGCGCGCCGCCGCCGAGAGAGGGTCGCCGCTCACGGCGCATGCGCTGGAGGCCCGGGCCGAGGCCTGGCGTCCCTGGCGGGGATATGCCGTCCTGCACCTCTGGCGCGCGGCCGGCGATGTCACCCCGACCCGGCCCCAGGAGGGCCGCCGCCGACTACGATCGTAGAGCGGAGGGCGCGCGATGGCACAGGCAGACGACGATCCGGTCCGGGGCAAGACGATGCGCTGGACGTTCACCGACGGACCGACCGCAGGGTCCACCTACGAGCACGCGTTCGGCAAGAACGGCACGGTCAAGTTCAAGCTGGTCGGCGGCGGCGGCGCGGCCAGGCCGGACGCGAAGGGAAAGGCGGCGAAGAAGAAGCCCGCACAGGCGAAGAAGCCGGACAAGCCCGACACCCCGAAGTACGCGGCGATGCGCGCCGCGGACGGCGCCTACGCCGTCTCCTACCTGTCCGGCTCCGGATACACGCTCACCGTCGTGCTGAACCTCGCGGACAAGACACTCGTCGGGTTCGCGTCGAACGACAAGCAGTGGTTCCCGGTGAAGGGGACGTTCGAAACCGTCGCCTAGGGCGGCGCCGTCACCTCGAGCGGCGGGCGGCCAGCCTCCAGAACTGCTTCTCGGAGAGCAGCGTGATCCGGTGGCCCTTCTCGCGCAGCTGCTTGAGCGCGATCAGCTTGCGGCCCCCGTCGCGCCCGCCCGCCTGCAGCGGGTTCGGGCGGCCGCGCACGACGACGGTCGTCCGCTCGGAGGGAGCGCCGTGCACGATCGCGCCCGCGCGCTTCGCCGCCCGCGCCGCCTCCTTCCGCAGCTTCGTGAAGACGCCGGTGAAGGCGAGGTGCACGCCTTTGAGCGACCGCAGCTTCCCGACCTTCAGCGGAGCGGGCGGGTTGCGCAGGGCGTCGATGAGCTCGTCCGCGCTCTCGTAGCGCTTCCGCCGCTCGCCCAGGCAGCGGTACACGATCTCCTTGAGGTGGTCGGTGCAGGGCAGGCCGCGGATCTCGCGCGTCGAGAGGCGCACGCTCGCGTCGCCCTTGATCAGCATGCCCAGGAGCTGGCCCACCTGGTAGACGTCGTCGCGCGCCTGCCACTTGGGGACGGCGCCGGCCAGGATCTCGCCGGGCGCGGTCAGCGCGTTGTGCGTGCGCGCGGTGATGCCGCGGCCGTCGCTCTGCTGGCGCGTGATCCCGAAGTCGCCGAGCTTCAGGCTCGGGCCCTCGCACACGAACACGTTCAGGGGGGTGAGATCGCGGTGCAGCATCTGGCCCCGGTGCAGCTTGCCCAGGACCTCGAGGACGCCCGCGATCTCGCGCCGGGCGACCGTCTCCCGCCACCCCTTGCCCGTGCGCTCGAGGTACGCGCGCAGGTCCCCGTGGCGCGCGTATTCGAGGGCGAGGCAATAGAGGACGCGGCCGTTCTCGCGCGTCAGGGGGAAGGTGTCGTAGACGCGGATCGCGCGCGGGTGGCCGTCCAGGAGCTGCCCGAAGTAGGCCTCGCGGAGCCATCCGTCGATGTGCTCGCTGGCCTTGATGCAGACGGTGGGCGGCACGAGGCGCGCGAAGCGCGCGCGCTCGGCGAGGTAGACCTGGCCGAAACCGCCCGCGCCGAGGAGCCGCTCGATACGGTAGGGCAGCCCGGTCTCGGGGCTGGTGATCGTCTGCCCGGGGTCCAGCAGCCGGCGGCTCGGATCCAGCGGGGTGCGGCGAGGCCGCGTACGCGTCCGCGTCGCGGATGTGTCGTTCACGAGACCAGGGCTCCGGATCGCGCGTCCACCGCGCGGGGCACGGAGATTACAACACGGTTGCCTTCACGCCCGGTCATGGATACCGTGCCCGTGCCCCCGCGCTCCTACGGTCTCGCCGCTTCCGCTGAAGACGAGCCTCCGCCCAGCGCGTTGATGTCGCGGTTCTCCAGGACGCGCTTCGGAGCTCCCTCGCGCGCGGCCCGGATCATCGCGCGCCCGAGCACTTCGGTCGTGGTCACGTGGTCCGGGAACAGCGCCTTCCACAGCGGATAGAGCGGGCCCACGACCGCGTACAGCACGCGCAGCATGCGGGTGCTGGAGACGATGCCGTGCAGCGGTTGGATGTAGCCGGGCCGGAACATGTAGGACGCCTTGAACGGCAGGCGCAGGATCGCGTTCTCCGTCCGGCCCTTCACCCGCGCCCACATGATGCGGCCTTGCTCTGTGCCGTCCGTGCTGGCACCGGAGACGAAGACGAACGTCGCGGCCGGATTGTTCCGGAGCACGGCCTGGGCCGCCGCCAGCGCGAAATCGTAGGTCACGCGCACGTAGTCGGGCTCGCTCATTCCCGCGGAGGAGACGCCGAGCGCGTAGAGGCACGCGTCGTAGCCGGCGAGCTCGCGCTCGACGCCCGAGAAGTCGAGGAAGTCGCGGTGCACGATCTCGCGCAGCTTGGGGTGGCTCTGGCCGGTCCCGCGGCGCCCGACGGCGAGGACCGCCTCCACGCCGGGGTCGAGCAGGCACTCGCGGAGCGCGCCCTGCCCGACCATCCCGGTGGCCCCGAAGACGACGACCTTCATGCCACCCATTAGACTCGCAACATGACCCGCCTCGCCATCGCAGCCGCGCTTCTCGCTCTGGCCCCCACTCCCGGGACCGCCGGCCCCGGCTCGGACGTCCTCCATTACGACGTGCGGCTCGAGGTGCCACTGGGGGAGGCGATCACGCAAGGCGTGGAGACGATCCGCCTGCGAGTCGCACCGGACGGGGTGGACGAGGTCCTCTTCGATGCCGCCGGGCTCCTGATCGACTCGATTACCGAAGGACACGTGGCGCTGCCGTTTGCTTCCGAGGGCGAGCGCCTTTCGGTCCGCTGGAAGCGCCGCGCGCGCGCGGGCGAGGTGCGCACGATCGACGTGCGATACCGTTTCCATTCCGGCCGCGGTCTGCGCACGACCTCCGACCAGGCCTTCACGGTGTTCACGACGTGGGGCTGGATGGTCTCCCAAAGCGATCCCGGCGACCGCGCCACCGCGACCTTCCGCCTGACCGCGCCCCCCGGCCTCGGCCTCGTGGCCACGGGCGTTCCCGGCCGCGTGCGCACCCGCTCCGACGGCCGCGTCGAGTCCGAGTACCACTTGCGGCAGCCCTGGCCCGCATACATCTACGGCTTCGCCGCCGGGCGCTGGGGGACGCTCGAGGCACGTCACGGACGCGTGCGCCTGCGCATCCTCGCTCCCCCGGACCTCGCGCCGAAGCTCGCGCCCGTGCTGGCGGAGACGGACGCGATGCGCCGGTTCTTCGAGGAGAGAGCCGGCCTTCCCCTGCCCCACGCGACGTACACCCAGGTCTTCCTGCCCGGAGCGCCGCCGCAGGAGATGGTGGACCTCTCGCTCCTCTCGACCGACTACGTGAAGTCGCTCCTCGAAGATCCGCACGAGGACTGGGCGGTCGCCCACGAGCTCGCGCATCAGTGGTGGGGCAACCTCCTCACCTGCCGCAGCTGGTCCCACTTCTGGCTCAACGAAGGCTTCGCGACGTTCATGACCGCGGCCTGGAAGGAGAAACGCTGGGGCCGCGAGGCCTACGACCGCGAGATGACGCTGGCGCGGGAACGGATGGCCCGGATCCACAGGGAGGGCAAGGACCGCCCGCTCGTCCTCACGACCTGGAAGACGCCGGGCGAGGCGGGCGGCCCCGTCGTGTATTCGCGGGGCGCGCTGCTGCTGGACGCCCTGCGACGGGACCTGGGCGAGGACGTGTTCTGGCGCGGCGTCCGCGATTACACGACGGCGGGCGCGCGCAACGGCAGCGTGGAGAGCGCCGACCTGCGCGCGGCCATGGAGCGCGCCGCGGGCCGCGACCTCGGGCCCTTCTTCACGCGCTGGCTGTCCGGCCTCGCCCCCGAGGCTGCGCCGCCCGGCGTGTCCTGAGCGGCAGTGATAACGTGATTACATGACGATGCAGCGTGAAGATGCCGCCTGCCACCGCGACGTCCTGGTCGGGATCGCCCACCAGGCCATGATCGACAAGGGCCTCGAGCCCGACTTCGGCAAGCCGGTCGAGGCCCAGCTGGAGGCCCTGAGCGCTCCCGCCAAAGCGGACGAGCCCGCCATCCGCGATCTGCGCGACCGGCTCTGGTGCTCGATCGACAACGACGATTCCAGAGACCTCGACCAGCTCACGGTCGCCGAGGACCTGGGCGGACGCGTGCGGCTCCTGGTGGCGGTGGCCGACGTCGACGCGCTGGTGAAGAAGGGCTCGCCGGTCGACGCGCACGCCCAGAAGAACACGACGTCCGTGTACACGGCGGGCGGCATCTTCCCGATGCTCCCGGAGAAGCTGTCCACGAACCTGACCTCGCTCAACGAGGGCGAGGAGCGCGTCGCGCTCGTGGTCGAGATGACGGTGGGCAGCGGGGGCACGGTGCAGAAGGGCGAGGTCTACCGGGCGCTCGTCCACAACAAGGCCCAGCTGGCCTACGACGCGGTCGGAGCCTGGCTGGAGGGTGGCGCGACCCCGCCGAAGGTCGAGAAGGTGAAGGGCCTGGGCGAGAACCTGAAGCTGCAGGACCGGACCGCGGACGCCATGCGCGCGCTGCGGCACGAGAACGGCGCCCTGGACCTGGAGACGATCGAGGCGCGGGCGGTGATCGTGGACGGCAGCGTGGTGGACCTGCGCCAGGAGCGGCGCAACAACGCGCGCATGCTGATCGAGGACTGCATGATCGGCGCGAACGGCGTCACCGCGCGGTTCCTGGCCGGGCGCGGCCTGCCCAGCCTGCGGCGCGTCGTGCGCTCGCCCGAGCGCTGGGACCGCATCCAGAAGATCGCGGAGGACATGGGCGAGCACCTGCCTCCCGACCCGGACGCCCCTGCCCTGGAGGAGTTCCTGGTGCGCCAGCGCCGGGCCGATCCCCTCCGCTTCCCCGACCTCTCCCTCGCCATCGTCAAGGCCATGGGAGCGGGCGAATACGTGGTCGAGGAAGCGGGCGCGCCGTCGATCGGCCACTTCGGCCTGGCCGTGAAGGACTACACGCACTCCACGGCGCCGAACCGCCGTTTCCCCGACCTCATCACCCACCGGCTGTTGAAGTCCGCGCTGGCGGGCGTCCCTCCCGCCTATTCGCGCGAAGAGCTGGCCGCGCTGGCCGCCCACTGCACGTCGCAGGAAGACGCCGCGAACAAGGTGGAGCGCCAGCTGCGCAAGTCCGCCGCCGCCTGTCTTCTCTCCACGCGCATCGACGACAAGTTCGACGCCCTCGTCACCGGCGCCGGCGACAAGGGCACGTGGGTCCGGATCCTGCGCCCGCCCGTCGAAGGCAAGCTCGTGCACGGGGCGGACGGGCTGGACGTGGGCGACCGCCTGCGCGTGAAGCTCGTGGGCGTGGACGTGGAGCGCGGGTTCATCGACTTCGTGCGCACGCGGCACTGACCTCGGCCGAACGGCTCAGGGCAGCGGAACGACGACGGTACTGCTGCGCGGCCGCGTGCCGTCGGTGAGGGTCAGCTCCATGCTGCAGTCGCCCTCGGGCGCGGGGGCGAGCACCGAGAACTCGAGATCGCCGGTGGCGGACGCACCCTGGACCTTCAGCGGACAGGGCGCGAGCGCAGCCTGGCCCACGGGCAATCCCACCCGCTGGCCGCCGCACGTCACGACGTAGGAGCACATGGCGACGCTGGCCAGCGCCTCCGGATTGCCAATGGCGACGAAGCTGACGCGCCCGCCGATCTGGGGGGAGCGGGCCATCCGCAACACCTGGATGTTGCCGACCGCGACGCGGCTGAGAATCGGGGGTGGAGTCGGCGGCGGCGGCGGCGGGCGCGGCGTCGTCGCGCTCGCGACGACGGGCGGCTGCCGGGCCGCCTCCGCTTTCCGCGCCGCGGCGGACGCGTCCCGGGTACGCTGCTGGAAATCCGCCATCACGCGGCGCATCACGCAGTCGGCGTGCTTTTGTTCGTCGAACGAGTAGTCCTGCCACTTGACCCAGCCCGTCCGGTAGGCGTTGTCGAAGCAGGCGCCGTGCTGTTGGGCCGCCTCCTTCTGCGCCGCGTCCAGGCCGATGAGGGGGATGAGCGCCTCGATGGCCACGTCTCGAGCCCCGAACGAGA
>Ga0207691_10006598_pt1 | contig 11200 bp, 12 predicted proteins | sample KBSM13metaG_FD_184327 | JGI IMG/M metagenome (GOLD analysis project Ga0207691, IMG submission 184327) | Miscanthus rhizosphere microbial communities from Kellogg Biological Station, Michigan, USA - KBS M1-3 metaG (SPAdes) (version 2) | ecosystem: Host-associated > Plants > Roots > Rhizosphere >...
TCGGTGGCCTCGGCCAACTCCGCCCGCGCTCCGATCGCGCGTGCCAGGGCCGCGAATGCGACATTGTCACGCGGGAAGCAGGGACCTCCGTAGCCCGTTGCACCCTTCAGGTATTTGGTGCCGATGCGTGAGTCGGTGCCGACGGCCTGTGTCACGACGTCGACGTCCGCCCCCGGGAGCCGGTCACAGATATCAGCCAGCATGTTCGCGTACGAGATCTTTGTCGTCACGAACGTATTCACCGAGATCTTCGTCAGTTCGGCGTTGACGAAATTCATCCGGCGGATGGCTGGCGTGTTGTCGCAGCTCTTCGTGTAGATACTCTCGAGGAGATCGCCGGCGGCCTTGTCGGACTCTCCGATCAGGATCATGTCCGGCTGCAACATGTCGCGCACGACGCTGCCGAGTGCGATGAACTCCGGGTTGTAACACAGGCCAAGCTGCGACCCGACGCGACGCCCGGAATACTGTTCCAGCGCCTGCCGGATCTCGCCGCCGGTCGATCCGGGCATGACAGTGCTGGTAATGACGACGATGTGATAGGCGTCCTTGCGACGGAGCGCGAGCCCGATCGACTTCATCGCGCTCAGGACGGCCGCGTTGCTGAAGCGGCCGGTCGCATCGCTCGGCGTCGGTACGATCACGAACGTCACGTCGGTCGCGGTCACCGCTTCGTCCACGTTCGTCGTCGCCTTCAGCCTGGCGCCGTGTGAGTCGATGAGCTCCTGCAGCCGCGGTTCCTCGACCGGCGCCTTGCGTGCATTGAGTGCTTCGACGGCCGTCTGGCTCAAATCCACACCAACGACGTCGAATCCCTTGCTGGCGAGCACCGCTGCCAGGGGAGCACCGAGCTTGCCCAGACCAACGACAGAAATCTTCATGGAATAGTTGAAAAACACTCAGGAAAACAGAAAGAGTATAGGCGGCTCAGACCTGAGGGGTCAATTTGACATATGGCGGACCTGACGCACTGGCGGACTCTGCACCGCGAAACGATTTTCGCTGGTGGTCCAATCAAAGAGGTGGCAATCGAGACCATCGAGCTCCCGGATGGACGAAGAATTCCCGACTACTACGTCATCAGGTTGGCCGACTTCGTGCTCATCTACGCGGAGACGGATGATGGCACCGTGCTGATGTTGAGGCAGTACAAGCACGGGTTGCGTCGTGTATGTCTCACGTTTCCCGGTGGCGCGATCGAAGACCGGGAGTCGCCTGTCATCGCCGCTCACCGCGAGCTGCTCGAGGAAACGGGATACGAAGCCACGGAGTGGCACAGTCTGGGCGCGTTCGGGACCAATGCCAACCAGGGATGCAATGCTGCCCATCTGTTTCGGGCGACCGGCTGCCGGCGCGTGAAGGAGCCGCACAGTGGCGACCTCGAGCAGACATCGCTCGAACTGGTGCCGCCGGCGAAACTGCTGCATCCAACGGCTCTTCACGAGATCGGTCTCGCCTCGCATGTCGCGCTGCTTCTCCTCGCAACGCACTCGGCCCCGACTGTTGCCGAGCGCTGACCGTGTACCATAGAGACCCACGATGAGTGCCACGCTAGGCGACAGCACCACGTTCAGTGAGACCTCGATCGATCGCGTCCGCGACTACTGGAACAGCCGCCCCTGCAATTTACGACACTCGCCCGCTCCAGTGGGATCGCGAGAGTATTTCGATCAGGTTGAGGCGCGAAAGTACCTCGTCGAGTCTCACATTCCGGGCTTTGCCGACTATCCGCGCTGGGCGGGCCGCCGGGTCCTCGAGATTGGATGCGGCCTGGGCACGGAGACCATGAACTTCGCCCGTGCGGGCGCACGCGTCACGGCCGTCGACCTCTCGAGCCGCTCGCTGGAACTGGCCAGGCAACGTGCCGAGGTGTTCGGCCTTCAGGATCGCATCACGTTCATCGAGGCTGATGCCGAGCGGCTCGCAGAGTTCGTGGAGCCATCGCCGTACGATCTCGTGTACTCGTTCGGCGTGATTCACCACACGCCCAACCCCGGCCGCGCACTGGAGCAGATTCGCCGGCACTTCGTCGGACCAGACACGACGTTCAAGATGATGGTGTACTACCGCTGGGCGTGGAAGGTGCTGGCGATCCTGGTTCGCGAGGCGCATGGCGCATTCTGGAAACTGGACGAGGCGGTCGCGCGGAACTCCGAGGCACAAACCGGATGTCCTGTGACATACACCTATACACGTCGATCGGTTCGCGAGTTGCTGGAGCATTCCGGTTTTACCGTCGAGGACATGTTCGTCGACCACATCTTTCCTTATCGCGTGCCCGACTACGTGAAGTACCGATACGTGAAAGCATTCCCGTTCAACGCCCTGCCCGACCCGGCGATGCGGGCGCTGGAACAACGTCTCGGATGGCATCTGTGCGTGACGTCCCGCCTTGCTGAAGGAACCGCCCGGGACCGATGAACGCGGTGCCGCCCTTTCTCAGCATCGTTGTGACGGGGCGCAACGACGATTTCGGTGGCGACTTCAACGGCCGGTTCTTCCGATCGCTCCGCTTCAACCACGATCGGCTCACCGAAGCTGGCATCTCGCATGAGTTCATCCTCGTCGAGTGGCGCCCGATTCGGAATGCGCCGTACCTCTCGACGCTTCTCACCGCCGCATTTCCTGATCTCGACGCCGCCCAGCTTCGCTGCTTCATCGTCGACCCGGCGTACCATGACGCGCTCAGTCTCAACCCGCGTCTGCAGTTTCAGGAGTTCATCGCGAAGAACGTGGGCATCCGGCGTGCGCGCGGGTCGTTTCTCCTGACGACGAATACGGATATCTTTTTGAGTCGCGGAGTCATCGCTCGACTCGCGTCCCGTTCGCTCGAGCGCGGGATTCTGCACCGCGCCACGCGATACGACTTGAAGTCGCACAGCGACGTCTCCCGCCTGGATTGGGCGATGCTCGAGGACGCTCGCAACTACGATGCGGTCAACGTCATTCGGGCACCGCTGTTCACCAATGCTTCAGGTGATTTTCTTCTGCTCGATCGAGACAGCTACCATCGTCTGCGCGGCTTCAACGAGGTCTACCGCGTCGCGAAGATCCACATCGACGGCAACTTCTGTCTGAAAGCATTTGCCTCCCAGGTGCCGCTCCTCGACATCGGACATCCCGTCTATCACGTCGGACGTGGAACCTTCCATGCTCAGGCAGGGCAGTACCGGAACCGACCCGGAGAAGCACCGTGGGGCGACCGCCGCTGGAAGAGCGACGTGATCTATCTGAACGGTCCTGAATGGGGGCTTGCGATCGCACCAGAGCGGTCCATCAGCGCTGGTGTCACGGCGATCGATTTCGACTGGAATGCCGTGGGCCCTATGGTCGATCTCCGTCGCGTCGTGCACGCACGGGCGGGTGAGAGCGCGATGGCGCCAACGGCCTAAGTGTGTTGATCGTTCGCGGGCAGCGCGGCGCTACCCACTTGCTTTTGCCGCCGCTTGTCATCGAGACGAAGGAGTCTGTGGCCCTGCTTGACCGGGGCTGTGACCCCGTCGACGAGCGACGCCGCTACGCGCGCGACCGCTCGCAGATGTGCGACCGCAGCGACGTAGTCATTCAGGAGCAGCCTCATCGCAAGGACGTCGATATCGTCGTTGCCGTCGGTGGGCCGCTGCTGAAGCATTCGCGTGAGCACGCGAATCCGCGCCTCCGGTACTTCAGCCAGGTGCACTCCGACTGGATCCGCGACATTCTCGTTCGCCCTCATCACAGACGTCGTCTGTGCGAGGAGACGTTCGATTTCCGCGAGTCGCTCATGCGAACGGGAAGGGGCGCTCAACACTGGTCTCCTGGCCGCAAAAGCCTGCAAAACCCCTGTAGTATACTCGCCACGCTGCCTTCATGAGACGATTCATCGCGGCCTTCCTCGCCCTCTTCGGACTGGTGTCGTCGCGACGGTACGAGGCTCTCTCCCGTTCGCTCGACGACCTGAAAGCTGCGGGCGCCGAGTCGAAAAAGAAGGCGTCCCAGGCCATAGCGCAACAGCGATCGCTCGAGTCGGAATTGAGGCGCCAATCGCAGCTCGTGGCGAAGCTGCGCGGCTCGCTCGAAAAGTGGAAGCACTATCACGACAACGTCAAAGTGCTGCGTGACCGTCTCGCCGAGACCGAGCACGAACTGATGGTCGCGCGCGACCATCTGATGGCAATCGAAGTCAAGCTCGATATTCTCGAAGGCGCCGCCAACGTCCTTGACCGGCGAACGCGCATCACAACTCCACAGGATCAGCACGAATCCAGTGCTCGTGCCTGATGGAGGGTCGAGCTCCGCACCCACGGCGGTAACGCCTCCGGTCGTGAGCCTCGTGCTCACCGGCCGGAACGATGGGTATGGTGGCGACTTCATCGCGCGCTTCTTTCGCTCGCTGCGCTTCAACCATCAACAGCTCACGGCACGCGGAATTGCCTACGAGCTCGTGTTCGTCGAGTGGGCACCGCCGAGCGACGCACGCCTGATCCGTGATCAGATTTTCGACGCGCTCCCGGAGCTCGATGTGGCGGTGTGCTCCTGGTATGTCGTGGACTCGCGTTACCAGGAGGTGCTTTCGCTGAACCCAAGGCTCCAGTACCTCGAGTTCCCGGCCAAGAACGTCGGTGTGCGTCGTGCGCGAGGCCGGTTCGTGCTGACTTCGAACTGCGACGTGTACTTCGGCCGCCGGATCTTTGATGCCCTGGCGGCCGGCACTCTCGAGCCACGCGTCCTGTATCGGGCGCCGCGTCATGACCTCACGTTGCCTGCGGAGCGGGCGCCGCTCGATTGGAGCGTGCTCGAGGATCCACGGAACCTCGCCGGGCCCGCGCACGTGCTGAAGCCGCCGTATATGGGGAGCGCCACCGGCGACTTCGTTCTGCTCGATCGCGAGTCGTTTCACGAGATCGGTGGTTTCAACGAGGTCTACCGTGTGGCACGGATAGGTATCGATCGCAACATCCTCGTGAAAGCGCTGTCGAGCGGCTTGCGGATCGCGGCCATCGGCGGACCGGTCTACCACGAGAATCACGAGGGCAGCTATCGCCTCAACCCCGCGGCCTACGCCGGTCGGGAGACCGAGGCACCCTGGGGGGATCGACGCTGGCATTCAGGTGGGGTGAGCTACGTCAATCCGCCGACGTGGGGCCTCTCAGAGGCGCCAGTGCGGGAAATCGACGACCGCGTGTGGTATCTGGATTTCTCGTGGGCAGCGATGCCGCAACTGGTGGATCTCATGCGAATCGTGCTGCCGGTCGCTCGGCCCGGCGGTCCCGCACCTGGCCACTATGTGCGAAAGCGGTAGGCGCCGCGAGACTGCCGGCGCCGTTCCTACTTCATTCGATCTTCGACCTGCGTGACACCTTCGACAGCTGAGGCGACCTGAACGGCACGCTCGCGTTCGTCGCTGTTGGTCTTGTCGCTCATGAGTCGCACGATCGTGCCTTCGGCATCCACATCGATCGGAATCTTGCCGATCGTCTCGTCAGCAGCGAGTGCCTGCTTCACCTTGTCGATGAGCGCGCTGTTGGTCAGCGACATGTGGTTGACAACGAGCTTGATCCCCCGGCCGCGGGCGGCGGCGACGGCACGCTGCTGCTGTTCCTCGGTGAACGTTCTTCCCGACAGGTAGACAACGCGGTTCTTCACCTCGATCGACAGGTCGAGCCCCGCCAGCGTCTGGTCGGCGTCCAGCCGCTCACGCACATCCGTCCGGATATTCGACTCCGAGCGGACGCATGCGACGCACAGAACCGCAGCCAGGCAGGCGACCATCACGTGAGCGCCCCGACGCCATGTCACCAGTGCTCTACGATCGCATGCCTGCACGGCTCCTATTTCAGCACGGCGTCGCGTTCCCAGCTACCAGGGTGATACGATTCGCGCGAGCCCGTGGCGACAGACAAGACCGACCGTGAGAAGGCGCAGCGCTTGATCGCGGACAATCGCAAGGCATTCCACGACTACCACGTGCTCGACTCGTGGGAGGCAGGGGTTGCGCTGCTGGGGACCGAGGTCAAGGCTATTCGCGAAGGCTCGGTGAACCTGCGCGACAGCTACGCCCGCCTCGAGAATGGGGAAGTCTGGCTGATGAACCTGCACATCAGCCCCTACAGTCATACCGGCTACGCTCACCACGACGAGCGCCGGCAGCGGAAGCTGCTGCTGCACCGTCACGAGATCGAGAAGCTCTCGGGCCGTGTCGTCGAAAGAGGATTGACGCTCGTGCCGCTGCGCATGTACCTGAACAAGGGACGTGTGAAGGTGGCGCTCGCACTCGTGAAGGGCAAACAGGCGCACGACAAGCGCGAGACCATTCGCCGCCGCGAGGTGGATCGCGAAACGCGAGCAGCCATCAAGGCGAGATCGAGGTAGTGGATCGGTTTCTTCTGTTCCCGCTGCTCGCACCAGCCGTGCTGCTGGCTGCGGGCAACGATGCGTTTGGCTTCGATCCGCCCGGCTATCTCGATGCCTTCGTCTACGTCGGTTACTTCTGGCACTACCCGGAACATCTCTGGGTCTTCGACGACAACAACAACTACAAGATTTCGCGCCTCCCGTGGATCTTGCCGGGCTATGTTCTGCATGCTTTGGCGGGACCGATCGTCGCCTCCTACATGCTCGCGTATGTCACGCTCGCGTTCGGCGCCGTGGCGCTGTTCCTCCTCGTGAAGGAGTGCCTCGACGATCGCGGAAGCGCCGCGATCGTCAGTGTTGCGTGGGCCTGCTGCACGTGGGCTCACGGCAATGGCGGCTGGAACTATCAGGTGCTCATCGCCAGTGGCTATTACCTGATGACGTGCTGGCTCGTTGTGCGCGCCGCGCGCGGGCGGTCGTCAGGTCGCGCCGCGCTCGTGGCAGGAGCGTTCTTCGCCGCCGCGGTTCACACCCATCTGTTCCTCGTGGTCTTTGCGCCGCTCGTGGCGGTGCTCTACATCGCGGCGCTGCCGGCAGAGGAAGGACGAAAGATCGCGCGCAGCGTCCGGGCGGCGGGATTGGTGGTCGCTGGCGGCCTTGCGCTGACGGCTGTTCTCGCGGTCATCAACAGGGCCACCGGCGGCGCATGGCAGTTTTTCATGCCGCAGGTCGAACAGGCGATGCGCGTGACGAATCCCGACTACGACCACTGGTGGAAGGGCAACGTCACGCAGTGGCTGCCGGCTGCGCGTTACCTCGTGATGCCGATCGCGGCCATGGCTGCGGGGCTGGGCGCACTCTTCGTTCGCCACGATGAGCGAAGTCGCCGTATGTCATTGACGCTCGTTGGCCTGGCCTGGGCTACGTTCGTCATCATGTGTTACTTCCAACTCGCTCGCCGGTTGACGACGCTCGATTACAGCTATGTGGCATTTGCGCTGTATCCGCACGCGTTTGCCTGTCTCGCTGTTGCCTTTGCCGATGAAAAGCGCGGAGCATGGACCGCGACGGCGAGCGCGGTAATCATCGTCGGGACGCTGGCCGTGCTGCTGCCGGCGCCGTTGCCGGGGCTGATGGAGGCGCTCGCACAATCGCTCGCGCAATTTGGTGCGATCGTTGCTCCGCTCGTCGTCAGCCTGGCGGGCATCGGCGCGATGCTTCTGCTGCGTGGGACTGGGCGCGCGATCGCGTTCGCCGTGTGGTTCTCGGTCGTGAATGCGTGGATCGCCCCAGTGCCCGCCGCGTACGGGTTGGGAACACCGGGATATCGGCAATCCATGCTGAAGCTGTTTCGCGAAGCCGATCGCGTGACGACCGAAATCGATCCCACGCTCATCGGCATCAAGTACTGGAAATCGGATGAAGTGATCACAACCACGAAGGGCGAAGTCCGATTCCCGTACGTCTTCGACAGTTTTCTCTCGACGAGGGCGTGGTTCACGAACCTGCTTGGTCGCAAGAGTCCGAGCCCGTCAATCGATCAACTCAGGCTGGTCGACCTCGATCGAGGCGCCTGCATTGGTGTGCTCTCTTCAGTAGAACGCCAGGAAGAACTCCAGCGCCAAATGGAGGCGCACTTCGCGAGCCTCAATCGACCGCTTCACGCCGTCATGGTCCGGCGCTTCGAAGACGACGGACTTTCGTTCGCGCTGGCGGTGCTGAAACCCGTCGCCAGTCCTGACGATGGACTGGCGCCGTGCGTGCCAGGCTGGGTCAGTCCGACCGGCGCGCCACTGCGATGAGCGAGCCCCCGCGCACCCAGGACAACTGTCTGAGCGGTGCCTCGGCGCGGATCGACGAGCGGAACAGCACGTTGAGAGGTTCGGGCGGGACAGTCAGTGCCTGCCTGACGATTTCGATCGTGTCGCTCGACGGCGCGCGCATGCCGGGTGCGATCCAACGTTGAACCACCTGCGCCAGGAGCGGAAGGCAACTGAAGTAGCCGACGTAGGCCATCTCGAGCCCTGCGTTCCGCAGAACATCCGTCAGCCCCTGTCGATCGTAGCGACGCTTGTGCCCGATGACCTCGTCGTACTTCGTCCAGAGGCGCTGCCCAGCGGGCACTGTCACGACGACACACCCGTGAGGCTTCAGGACCGTCGCCGCCTGTCGTATCGCGCCCACGTCGTCGTCGAGGTGCTCGATGACGTCGAAGAGCGATACCAGATCGAAGTCCCGAAAGAACGGCAGCGTGGTCGCATGGTTCGAGAAGAGCGGCCCTCGGATGCGCGGGCGAGCATGCATGAGTGCGGCGCGATGCATGTCGATGCCCCATGCGTCCATGCCGGCGCTTTCGAGCGCTTCAGTGACGAAGCCGGTTCCGCAGCCGATGTCGAGAACCCTCAACCCCGCGACCGTGCCGATGACGCGTCGTATCGTCGAGAGGATGACGTCGTTTCTGGCAGCGAACCAGAAGTGGCGCCGCTCGACGCCGGCCACCAGATCGACAAGTGCCGCCGGGTAATCTCGATCGTCCACGGCCTCGGTCAACGCGACGATACCGTCGGCAATCGAGTAGCTCTTCTCGCATGAGAGGCAGCGCGGCGAATTGCCCTCGCTCGAAAGTCTTGCGTCGCCCCCGCATTGCACGCAGCGGAATCGGCGTGCCGCAGTAGGCGCCGTCACACGCTGAACTGCTGAACTGCAGCGATCACGTCGTTCTGATCGTCCACGCTCAGGTTCGTGTAGAACGGCAGCCGCAACAGCCGCTCGCTCACGTCCTCCGCCACCGGACAGGCGCCTTCCGTCCCTCCGAACTTGCGGCCCATGGGAGACACACTGAGGGGAATGTAGTGAAAGACGGCAAGAATTCCCTGTGCCTTCAAATGCTCGATCAGTCGCGCCCGCGCTGACGATGTCGGCATCAGCAGGTAATACAAGTGCGACGGGTGCTCGCAGTGCGGCGGCACCGTCGGTCGATCCACGCCGTTGGCTCTGGCCCAGTCCTTCAACGCGGCGTCGTAACGATTCCAGATTGCCGTTCGCAGGGACTGCACGAGGTCGCTTGCGCGCAGTTGCGCCAGCAGGTAGGCCGCCTGGATCTCCGATGCCAGATAGTTCGATCCCATATCGACCCAGGTGTACTTGTCCACCTCGCCGCGGAAGAACCGACTGCGATTGGTCCCCTTCTCCCGCAGGACTTCGGCGCGCTCGACCAGCGAGGCGGCATTCACCAGAAGTGCGCCGCCTTCACCGGAGGTGACGTTCTTCGTCTCGTGGAAGCTCTGTGTGGCGAGGCTTCCCAGGCTACCGAGGGGGCGGCCCTTGTACTTCGCAAACAACCCGTGCGCGTTGTCTTCCACCACCACGAGGCTGTGTCGACTGGCAAGCGCGAGGATCCTGTCCATCTCGCACGCGACCCCCCCATAGTGCATGACGACGATGGCCCTGGTGCGCGGACCGATCAGGGGGGCAATCGTCCCTTCGTCGACGTTCAGGGTGTCGGGTCTGCAGTCGGCAAAGATCGGCGTGAACCCGTGCATCGCGAAGGCGTTCGCCGTGGACACGAACGTGAACGAGGGGATGATGACCTCGTCGCCGGGACGCGCCTCCACCATCAGTGCTGACATCTCGAGCGCCGCCGTGCAGGAGTTGGTGAGGAGCGCGGCGTGTGCGCTCGTGAGCTCACGCAGGCGTGTCTCGCAGCCGTGCGTGCACGGTCCGTTGCCTGACAGCTTGCCGCTCCGAATGACTTCGGACACGCAATGGAGCGCCTCAGGAATCAGCGTGGGCCGGTTGAACGGGATGCGGTAGTTCATGATGCGGCGGCGCCGGTCGATGGTGAGAACCAGCGGTGATACCAGATCGCGCGACCGGTCGGCCGAAACCCGGCATTCTGGAAGAATCCCTGGGATGCCACATTTCGTCCCTGCGTTGCGGTCCACACACGCCTGACTGATTGGCCCGAGATCCATGCGAGCGCACCGCTCATGAGGTGTGCCCCGATGCCCTGGCGACGGTACGAACGATCGACGCCAACGAGACCAATCGAGGCGGCGTGCGGTTCGCGAAGATGCACAGTCAAGTATCCGACCGCGTTGCCGTCTCGTTCGACCACGACGACATGGTCAGCCCACCCCTGACAGCTCCTTTCGATCCAGACGCGGTACAGCTCATCGCATCGTCGTCGATCGAAATGCCGATCGTTGTAGAAGCGGGAATCGTGGTGTGAGACCGCCGCGATGTTTCGAAGCGCGACGATGTCGCCCTGGCACGCCGCCCGCGTATCAGCGTGTGGCGACGAAGCGGGAGGAATCGGCTGCAACTCGAGCGTCACCCGATCGTCCACTCGTGAGAACGCCGCATCTTCGAGCACGCGCATCGTGTCTGCGTCCTCATCGGCCAGAAAATACAAGCAATCGATGCCCTCAACGCGGCACCAGTCGAGGATGGCGTCGCGCGTCAGTAAATCGACCCGCGAGGGCACGGCCCGCGCGATTGAGATACCGAAAAAACTTGAATCCCAATCGAGACGCTCACAAAGGGTCGCACCCTGGTTCATGCCTGTTCAGACGGGGCCGCGGTTCGCACGAGCGTCGCTGCTCGCACGATGTAAGCCGGGCGTTCCATCATCCGGAGGTGCATTCGGCCGAGATACTCGCCGATGATGCCGAGCGCGAACAGCTGCGCACCAGAAAAGATCGCGATGATCGAAGCGAGGAACGGAAAACCCGCGACCGTCTCGCCCACCATTAGATACCGGCCGAGAACGAAGAACAGCACAAGAATCCCAAATAGCGTGAAGAGAAACCCGATCATGGTCGCGAGCTGGAGGGGCAGGAGGCTGTAGCCCGTCATCATGTTCATC